>Ga0206845_1063_pt1 | contig 36656 bp, 30 predicted proteins | sample Alteio_BWOrgCont_19_FD_152887 | JGI IMG/M metagenome (GOLD analysis project Ga0206845, IMG submission 152887) | Enriched cells from forest soil in Barre Woods Harvard Forest LTER site, Petersham, Massachusetts, United States -... | ecosystem: Environmental > Terrestrial > Soil > Temperate forest >...
CGGGTGACACGATAGTGGTCAGCCGCCGCACATTGTCATATCCATAACTTTGCATCCAAGACGAGCCACCGGGATGGTTCAAGCTCATCACCATTCGTAATCGGTCTTGATACGTGTTGCTCACAGCGTCACTCGGCCACAGGCCACCCTCGCTCAAAAGCTCACCCACTTTATCGTAACTGTAAGCTGTGGTGCCGATGCCGTCAACCATATTAGTTAGGCGGTTGTCTGCATCGTAAGATAAACTGATGGACGGCGAATCCTTATAAGTGACACCGATCAGATTGCCAACGGCGTCGTAGTTGTAGACCGTGTTGGTTTTAGATGGAGTCCAGCGGTTGGTTAGGTGGTCATCTTTGTCATACTGATAAGTCATAACAAGATTACCCGCGTCAAATTTGTTTGTCACCCGGCCATATTGATCGTAGCCCCAGGCTGTTGTGTTGCCGTTACCGTCAGTCAGGACAAGCAAATCACCCGCGCCGTTGTAAGCAAAACTATTTGTGGTGACGACCACACAGGCTTCATTGGTTTTGCGATTTAAGCCGTCGTAAGCATAAAGCCAAACTTTGCCAATTTGGTTTGTGTAGCTGGTCGGTCCCGGCACGTTGGGTGTATAGCCATAGTGCTCCAGCCCCCCATCAGGATAGCTCCGCGCCAGCAAACGATCCAAATTGTCATAGGTCATGACCATATTTACGTCATTAGCATCCGTGCTATTAGTGGTCCGGTCTTTGATGTCATAAGCTTGGGCGCTCACGAGCCCAACGTTGTTGCTTGAAACAACCAACAATCCCTGATTGTTATACCAATTACTGACTGTCATGCCCGAACTGTCAGAGCGCGCCACCAACTGATGCAGCAAATTGTAGCAATTGGTAATGGAGTAGCCGTCCGGGTAAATGGTTTGAATGAGGTTCCCTTGATTGTCATGAATAAAATATGTCACATTTTGCAAGGCATCGGTAATTGAATACAGTGCTCCGCATACGCAGTAACTGTAATAGGTAGTATGGTTGTTAGCGTCAGTTTGTGAGGTTTTCTCACGAATCGGGTCATAAGTGAATGAAGTTGTATGCCCCATTTTGTCCACCATCTTAACCAAATCTAACTTGCTATAAAAATATGAAATGGAACCGTCAGAATAAGCGACGTTTGTAAAACGATTAAGCGCATCCCAACTATTGGTAATCTTCAAGCCCCGCTCGTCGATATGAGTATAAATCAGGTCATTTGTCCAAATGTAGCTGTTTGTTGAAATGCCGACTACAATCTGTTGTGCCAAATGTCCGCTATTGTCGTAGATGTTCGTAGTCATTTGGCTGTTTGGCTGAGTGATGCTGGTAAGCTGTTCGTTTCCATTATACACATAGCTTGTTACTTCGTGCAGGGCATTCGTCATAAACAATACTTGATGATTGGTGTCGTAGCCATAAGTCTCAGTCGTGACGCCGTCTGGCCCAATAGATTGAACCAAATCTTGACCATTTGTTGCATAAACATAAGAATTAGTGCGAGTCAAAACAACGCCATTGACGGAGTATGTAGAGATGACATTTGTGGCATTGTTCCACTGGTCCAATTGGTTTATTTGATACCACTCTGACCCATCCGGTAGAACTTTAATTGTCATAATCGGTGTGTCGTAGCTTCCCTGTGTATAAAAATTAAGTTTCCCGGGATAATCATACCATGTCATTTCACCTGGCGTGAAGCCATTGTCCGGGCTAAAATCGCGTTCCATCGAGATGCTATTTAACATTCCGTTATCAGCAGTTCGGTTAAAATGGCGCATCCTGGGAAGAATAAAATCATTTGTTGTCATTTTAGAAACGTCCCAACTCGGGCCTGTCAACAAAAAATTGGTCGAAAGATTTGCGAACTGTTCTCGCCCCCAATAAAAGGAGTTAGCTGATTGCATTAGGTCATCTTGTGAAGGATTATTGCAATCCGGGTTATCAAGCGTATTGCTGCCGCTCAATGCGCCGTCATTTGGCCGATTCGTCGGAACGTATTTAGGATTAGTATAAACTGCAGGTATGGCACTAGCGTAATTTGCCGTATTAAATTCTCCATTCATAAAAAGATACATCTGATGGCCGCCGTCCGGTTCAGTAATAACCGTAAATAAATTATTACCATCCCCATAGAAACCATCATCTATAGTCGTTGTTCCATAAGGAGTCGTCATTTCATTGACCTCCCATTGCGGGGAACCAAGCGCAGATGAATAGCTAAATGAGGTAGAAATGCCAGCAACATCGGTTATATTAGTCAGTTCTCCCTGCTCGCCTACGTCAATATTGGTGTCTGCATACTCAAATTGGACAGTATTTCCGTGAGCGTCCTTAATTTGGCTGATAAGGTCGTAAGATTCTGCAGAGGAAGGAGCCTCAAAAATGGTCGCGTTTGTATAGGTTAAACTGTTTGTTTGCCCGTCGCCGTCAATTACATACTGAAGAAGCATGGCGCCATAGGCATCATTAGTATAAAGGAAAGTTGTTGCATTTCCATCAGGGTTAACCCTTTGGCTTAGAAAAAACGCCCAATAGTTTGGAGCTTGGGATGCCGGCCAACTGTTAGTGTAAATGTCCTCAGCGCCAGAAGGGTAAAGGATTTCAAATCCCATTGCATCTCCTGCCGAATTTGTTTGCGCTATCATCCGCGTATTTGTGCTAAACTCAGGAGCAGTCCCGTCAAAGTTAGTATAGGTGCGCACCCCTCCTGAATCGTATAGAGTTACGCTGTCTGGAAAGCTTGACGGATCAATAAACGATTTCCACGAGCAAGTCCAATTACCGCTCACGCCAAAAACACCGGAGGGGTTACCTATTGAAGTATTAAATTCCCAGAAAGCGCCCGAAGGACCATCCTCTCCCTCATACCAATAATACAACTTAAACGAGATTCGCGGCCCTTTTGCAGGCTGATATGAGAGCGGTTCGTCTACAATCCAGGGCGTGCACCATGGTTCTTCGACTCTCAAAACGGGCATACCTGAACAAGAACAGCTACTGCAATTAGGTGGAGTAGGTGCGGCCGCCCACCATGCGGGAAAGCCCTTCCCAAAAATCTTTGTAGTTTCTGACGCACCAAGGATCTGCCAATCTTCTGGCACTTGTTTGGCCGAAACCAGGAATTCTCCACTGCATTCGGAGTTTATTGCGTCAGCCTTTACCCATCGGCTCATGCGAAATGTGGGGTCAACGACTTTGTAGGAATCTCCTTTTTGGGCGATAATCGCTGCATAATGATTTTGTTTCCAGTGAACAACTGAGGGAACTACCAATTTGTTTCCTGCAGGCCGATCTACTGCAACAATGCCCAAATGATTGGAATTGGCTAACGATACAAGATCAGCCATTGAGAATCCTGTTTTTGGCGATGGCTGTTCCCAAATTTGATTGAAATAATTGGTCCCATACAGAACCTGCGCCATTGCATCCAAAGCGTAAGTCCCGCAACGGTAAGCAATTTGGGGGTGAACCATCATAGTGTCATATGCGGCCTGACACTTTCGATACATCATTATGTATGGGCCTAATATATGCCGATTTGCATTCTCATCAAAAAGCTCCTTCATGGTGTCCGTTCGTCCTAGACTCGCCAGCAGTTGCAACCAGTTCACAAGCGCATAATCTGCCACCATTCTGCCCTTAAAGTCAGTCAACTGCCGCGTGGCACCCCACGCCGCCTGCCAATCGTCAAGCGCTGGCGTAAAATATCCATTTTCCCGATAATAAACACCCATGTTGGCATTCAGCGACGGCACCCAAGGTGAACCGGGATGATCCTTAATAAATGCCTCAGCCCCTATGACCGAGTCTTTAACAGACTTGTAATTGCCGGCGCCAAGAGCTTGCCAAAGCTCTTCGGATTCAGCTTCTGAAGGCGGTTTTTGCCCAACCCAAAAAAATCTTTGCCCTAGAAGCAAGTGCGCATGGAGGAGTTTGTCCGTGTAATCATCTGTGGCTGCGGTTGCTGAATATACGGTGGCCAGCATAACAGCAATGGCCAGCAGCGTCTGCCTCATCACAAGGGGGAAGAGAATGAATTGTGGTTTCATAATAATTCTCAAGTTGAAGTTAAGGGAGGGTGCTGCCGTTTCGCGGCTGGCTGATAATCACGTTCAAAAAGAGTGTGCTATCCCAATTACCTGACCCATTTCCGGCGGCATCCTCCACGTAATCAGGAATGCTGTCGCCATTACTGTCGAGGGGATTACCGTATTGATCCGTGGCCACGTAGTGGTAGCCAATGTCAACGATGTTGGTGCCTTCGGGGACCTGATTGGTTTGCGTGGTGAAGTGATACAACCCCAGCAAATTAGCGGTTGTGCTGCCATTCGTAATCAGCGGCGAATTCGTTGACAAATAAAAATTGCCAAACCAACTGGTTTGCCAGTTGTAGTTCGTGACCATTAAGGTATTCGGCCCATTGGTTTCCAGCATGCCATTTAATGGAGTTGCTAAATTCCCATAATTTGTCCAACTGAAATTATTGGTATTGTAGGCGTTGTAATTGAAATGAGTATAATTGGTATCTCCGTTGTAAGTATCGTTCCATGCAAAGGCCGTGCCATCAAATGAACAATTTTCCACCTGCCAAGAACAGGAAGAGCTGCGCTGCATGTCCAGACCACCGCCATAAAATGTGCAATTATCATAATTGATATTCTGTGCAGGCCCCTCACCATTATAGGAGGCGCTAACGCGGAAAAATAAGCAGTTTGTGCAGAAAACATACTGCATCTCGTTGGCGGTAAATCCCGCGATGTAAAACTCGCAATTTGTGAAACTTGCGCCCTCACTGTACCCATAGCCATCGAAAAAAGCGCCATCCGACTCAGAATCATCCGAAAACTTTGTAAAATTAGCCGAAAGCTGCGGCTCTTGATTGGTGTTATTGCCAGTAATCGGCATACTGCTAACATAGCCGCTATTGAGCCAATTGCCGTTCTCCCCTTCCTGCACCATTTTAAATTTAGCATAATAGTCCGGCTGAGTGGCGTTGCCATTAAAAGACAGGTTTGCCCCGTTATTCAACGCAATACTGTAAGGTTGGCCGGATATGTATACACTTCCATTGGTTTCAAACCAGCCAACAGCCGTGCCAGTTGTGATAGTTAAATTGGAGGACAAGTTGCAACCGCCAAAGACATAGTCCAATGTGTCATAATGATAACCCAAGTCAGGTGAGCTATTTGTATCACGCGGCGCTATGGGACTCAATGTGGTGAGGGACGAGATATTTGTATCGTCATAGACAATCGGCGGCCAGGTAGTTTTGGTCTGAATGTCTGCCAGCAAAGTGGGATCAATATTGGCTGTGCCAGCTCCCCGATACGGACTGCTATTCGTTAGATAAAAGCTTCCTCCGCCAACCGTCTGAAAAATCGGCGTCGCCGGTCGGAACAGGCTGGCCACATTATTTGTATAGAGTGTGCATGAACCTCCATTGGTCCATCCTAGAACTGTTGCGAACACCGAGGTATTGGTGCAAACCCATAAGCAGTTTGTCAATGCGATCACGCAACCTGGGTTTGCTGATACATCTATTATATTTGTCATCCAGCTAATTACGGTCATTTGTTCCGCAATAAAGCTGGATCCTTGGAAAAAAAACACTCCACCGCCCGCAGGCCATGAATAGACAAGCACGTTGAAAAGCGCCATGTCATATCCAACTATCGGCTGATCCACATCATAAAACTGGCAATCTCGAACCTCCAAAAAGGCCGGGGAATTGATTGGATTATCACAATAATCAAAGCGCGCATCCTCGAGCGCGATGTCATTTGTAGCGTTAATGTTAAGAAAAGTATCACCGTCGTATATGTGGGGATTTCCGCTCGAACCACTAATACCGAACCCAAAAGAATTATCATTATAAGAAGTAAAAATGGCTGGGCGATAAGGTCCCGTTTCACAATCAATCGCGCCGTTCGTTCCGATGTCATTTATGTCAAGCTGGCCGCTGTTGTTAAATTTAATGACTGTTCCCCCCTCCAGAATCGTTGTGCCCCAGCAGCCGTATTCATCGCTAATAAAATAAGTCGTATCACCCTGAAACGTGAAATTTGTTACATCCATATCTATGGTCACATAATCAAACTCCACACCCGGCGTTCGCAGTAAATCGGCCCTTGCCAATTGCATGGTATTCGTCGTGATCTCAGTTAATCGGGCGTGCGGCAGGAGGCGTTTGGAGGAGACTTCATGCAATGGCGAGTTGCCTGAGTTGATTGCAGTGGCGGACGGCATTGGCAAACTGGCCAATTGCGCACTAATCTGTTGATAGGGCAATTCCTCAATCAGGAACGTTCTGCCGTCTACGACAGTCCAGCTTTTATATACCGGAATATGATTAACAAGATTTTGTGGATTGTCGCCGATCAAAAATGCCTTGCCTTGTGCCATTTGCATTTTTCCAAAGGTTAATGTGGTATCTTGCAAGCCGGCTTGATTGTTAATTCGGCCAACACTCTCATTAGGCGTTGGCGGATTGAAGAATTCAGTTAGCATTTGCAGCCGGCTATTGGTAGCATCCATTCCGAATTCTTCCGGTGTCGGTGGTTGTTCCCGAAAGATGACATCCTGTTCAAATCCGCCGAATCTATAGGAGTACATCAGATCAGCGTCAATTCCGATGAATGCATTCGTATAAATGACCTGGTTGGAACTGATCAGTTGGCCCACAGAGTTGGTTAATTCGGCGATTAGCACCGTATTTGTCCCGTCATCATAGCTCAACCCCAAGGGCTGGCTATTTAACTGAAGGCCATCTGGCGTTACGAGAGTAATGACTCCGTTGTAAATGTTCACAGGGAAATAGGCCTGATGTTGGCCGTTGGTTGCCGCACCCGAGCCATCAGGCAAAATGTTAATTTGCTCTTGAGAATCCACCCACTGGCCATTTTGCTGATAACACAATCCGCTTGCAAGTTCTGTGTAATGCTGCACATACGGGATAACCTGACCCGAAGGTGAAAGTTCGTAGTTGGTTTGCTCCCAAACTCGAGAATCGGAACCGCGTTGCACAATTGAATATGGTGTCGGCGGGGGAACACTGGCCGTCTGCTGGGCTTGACATACAACTGTAACTATTAATAGTAAGACACCCAAAACAAAATGGATATTAGCTTTCATAGCGTGTTGGAATTTGAAGTGAATCGCCAATTTTTTGACCCTTTCGATATGCAGCGAAGGCGTGAGGATTTGCTCCCTTGACACGATTCTAATTTTCGGACTGCGACCATACCTGAACCTGTGTTTGCCGCTTCTCGTGTTACCGGCTAAGTTTGGCAGAAAACTTAGTTGGGTCTTCTACACCATGACAAGTGGCACTTGAATGTCGAGATATTTCTAAGAGAAGTTATTCACAGGTAGAGATTGCACTAATATTGGAATTATAAACCAGAAGTGACGGACATTTGTTTAAAAATCATACATATTATTGGAAAGTCTAAGTTGGCCATAACCAAAACTGTTAGTCGCCTTTCCGCACCGACTATGTCTCGCTTCGCCAGTGTCCTCGTCCCGTCGCTCCGAAATGCACTCGCCCACGGGCCAGACTTCCGGCCAGCTAATTTTGTCATTGAGCAAGCTGGAAGACTGGCCTATCCCAATGCCCCGCGACCGGACTACGCCACGGTTACACTCGGCCTTAAACGAGGATTTGGCGAAATTGATTGCGTGCGGAAGCGCGCGTCCCAAAAGCTCACGACGCGTTAGTCCTGACATCGGGCGGCGTTAGTCCTGCCTCCCTGGCTTTCACGTTTTTTTGCGAATTTCCCAAGTTTTAATAGCGCATAGCGGGGGACACCGAATCGGACTTTTGAAACGAGGCCGTCTTGAGGTCGTGAAGGTTGGCGCGATAATCCCGATTTGGCAAAATAATTGGCCGGGACTCAGATGAAACGCTCGAAAGTGGCGCCTGATTGACCGGCAGCCCGGAAGACGTCGCCCCCGCCGAAGTCATGGACGGATTTAACCGCTCAATTTGCGCCGTCGTGTGAACGTCATATACGCGACCATAAACGCCGACTTTTTCAGGGCTGATAAATTGCACATCCCCGTAGTAGTAATTCGCAATCCGGCCATCTGAGAGGAATACCATTTCGCAGTTGCGCAGTTCAACATATCCAGTGCAGTAAACATCGTCAGAGGCTTTCTTGCTGGACGGACTTTCCCCGACCGATGGAGCGGAAGAGCCCACGCCCGCAGCTTCCGTATTCGACTGCAAAGGACGCGCCAACGCATTTGTGGCGTGAACGATGGACGGAACACCCGGAACAAGATTGTAGTTCATTGCCTGACTTCCGTAATGAAACACAGCCCGGTTAAAACCATTGTGCATCGCCCTGGATACCGTCCCCAAATGAGTATAGAGCCACGTGAAGAAAATCAGAACGCCAACCACCGGCGCCAGCAACCACGCCCAATGCAGCCCGCGCTTTTCAACGGTGGGAGACACCCGGCCGGCAATCCCGACACCCGCCATCGTGTCATACAATTTCCCATACACTTCCGGCTTCAACCGGATAAAGCCAGAATCAAACGCACCTGGATTCGGAGACGTTGGCGAATTGAGACTGCGAATGTAACGGAAGAAATTGGCAATCCGAAAACCAAAGATGGGTTCCCGCGATAAATTCCTGACGGTCATATACTCTTGCGCCAACCGACGCAACGCCTTGTCTGTCTGATCAGGATGTTGCGTAACCAGGACCACATCACAGCCCATTTTCCGATGTTGCGACAAGAACCACGTGCAATCCGAACCCGTGGCCTGCCACTCACGAGCACCGAAATAATTATGAACCTCGTCTATGACGTACAGGCATCCGGGGGATCCCCGCTCTGAAAAATCCGGCACCTCAATAACGCGCTTGCCCACTTTGATTTCCCGCCGCCGGTCATACTTTTTGTGCGGCTCATACAGCCAAAATTCACCAGCCTCGGAATCATCCAGCACCCGGATGCGCTCGGAAAGGCTGACCTCGTCCTTGATATTTTCGTGACACCACGCGGCCAACTCCGGCAGGTTCAACGCGATATTGGTCACAATGTTGCGCCCCTTGCCGCTCTTCAACTCTTCACAAATCTGGAAAACGGCAAGATACGATTTGCCGCCACCGGGTTTGCCCGCTATGTAAAAGATGCTCATCTAATCAAGCCAGAGCCACCACGCCGCCACAACATAAGTAATAAATAGGAAGGCCAAGACTACCCGGCAAAGAATAATCGCCGGATGCGCCGGCAACAGAAACGACAGTACAAACGCACCGCCACACAGACCCACAAACACCAGCAGGAATTTTCGTTCGTTATCTTGATTAATTTCATTTTGTTGTTTCATAATTTGTTAAACGCTCAAACCAGGGTTTTTCTGGATGCCAAACAGGAGGGGGATTTGTCGTGTAATAGTCCTGGTACACGATGCCGCCCCCGGAAATTCGCACATGGAAACGCGCAGGCATTGACGACCGCACCCGGCAGAGCTGGAGCAAATGGAACATTGCCGCCGCGCAGAACACGAAACAGAAGAAATACCAGGTAGTCTCAAGCTGCCTCATTCGATCACATCACCGAGTTTTAAGGCGCGTTTAACGGCCATCCATCCGAAGAGGAGGGCGCCCACACCCGTGCCACTTTCAAGACCAGCAAGGAAGTATGAGGCAAGGACGGAATCGTCGTCGCGATTGGAACGGATCACGTTAGAGACAAGCACCGAACCGTCAGGGTACACGGCATACAGATTGCCGTCCTGCAAAGGGAATAATTGCTCCTCGCCATCGGCCACGCCGAAGTCCACTTCATTGGTTGCGGAAGAGGATGGAACGAAAGAGAAGCTTTCACCCGGGGCCAGGTCGAACTGGACTGCCCCGGATACATCCACAGTATTGGTTGAACCGTTGATAAAGGCCACGTCAGCAGACGAACGCCAACCACCGAGGGTCAGGACGAGGCAAACCAAAACAAAACGCCCGGCAAACGATTTGAGACGCCATCGCCAGCAGGAAAAACAGAGAAGATCGTAAATTTTTGATTTCATACGCCAATAAGCATTTTTACAACACCAGCGAAAATCATTTCCAGAACGCGTAGAGCGAAATAAAACGCGATACGGCTACCCACAGCCGTGACCAGCACCCAAATCGGAACATAGGTTGAAAGCCACGTGTAACCCGGCCCCGTGAAAAATGAACCCGGCCCGGTATAATCAGACCAAGCGGACAATTCAGGGCCAATGATCGCAACGGCGGCAACCGGCAACACGGACACGAGCGCGATGATGGCCGTGGCGACTGCCAAGGCCGTTGCGACATTGCCCCCAATCGCAGAGGCCACCGTGCCCGTGTCCGGTCCTTGCGCTCCTTGCGTATGCAACACATTCTGGATGGCATCGAAAAGGGTTTTAAAATTCCACAGGACCAGCAGAAGAATCGTGACCCACGCCACGAACGAACGCAGCGAAGTGAAAGAGGATGCCACCTGCGAAGGCAACCCGGTCAGAAAAGCCAGGGTGATTTGCATGCTCCCCGCGCCCAGGGTGACATCCTGTTCATCCGCACCGCCCGTATTGTCAGCCAAAGTAGAAGGCACACCACCCTGAACTGTGGCAATCGGCCCGGCCAGAGGGGAAACCACCGCGTAAGCCAAATTCGTCTGACCGTCCATTTCAGACAAGGCATTGCTGGCAGACTCGCCATTTGTCAGCGGCCAGTTTTGCACCCATACGTTACTGGCCAAACCGCCGCCATTCGTTGAACTGCCGGAATCAAAGTTTGAAGGCCAGTTCATCACCCACACATTCGACGCCCCGGCAGAAATGTTGGTTGGCAGGTTGATGGTCAAAGGGATATTCGTAGGGAAAGAGTCAATCGGGATGCCATTCGAGAGTTGCTTGGAAAGAGTCATGAGATTGCTGTTTTCCTGAGCGCCATTGACCCCGGCAATTTCCCCCAGGTCATTGAAGCCGGCTTCGAGCGTGGCATTATTGGCCGCATTGCTGGGCGCAAAAACCGGACTGCTGCCCCAATTTATCGGCCCGCCCACTCCGTTAGCCAAAGCAGCAGCAGACCAACTTCCGTTAGTGACATCATTTGCCGTTATTATAGCCCCCTGATTGTTTGTCCATGACCCCGTTGTCGTATCATAGCCATAGTTGTTGCTGATAGAGAATATCCCCGTGTCATTATTATTGTATTGGCCAGTGTAGGCGTCCTGATTTTGGGCGGTATACCCACCGCTCCCCCCGTTAGGGTAAGCAATGGTCATAGGCTGGACGCCACCCGGAGGGACCGTAAAGGTCTGCCCATCGGTCGTTTTGATTACCTGAGTTGAAGCACTGTTGTTGGTGTAGTTAAGAGAGAAAGTCGAAAGGCTTTGATAGGGCATGCTACTGTTTAAATCACACGGAGGATTCGTTGTCGCCGTATAATTAGGCGAACCCGGAGGAATATCCTGACCCCATACAAACACTTCCTGATAGGAGCTAATCACGGCGTTGTCACCCTCAGCAGGCCCAATGGTAACATTCATAATCACTTGAATGTTTTGGTAAGAGACGCCCCCGACTTCCGCAACTTCGTAACCATATCCGATCGTATTCCCGCCCGGCGAAATAGCTTCACCAGAAGAAGAAACCACCGAAGTATAGGGCGCACTCATCGTAGGAGCAGGCCCGCCATTGGTTGACCAACCCCACGACACCGTTAAAGTAATGGGTTTGCCATTCGCAGAACAATCTCCCGCCGGAATCCAAACAATGCTTGAAGAACCGTCCGGTGAAACCGTGGCTAACGCATTAACCAACGAACCAGGCACCGATATGGAGAGACATACATAATAACAAAAACTCACACGCGCTTTTGGATGCGGGGGAAGGATTCGAACCTTCTTCTCATGGACACAATCCATGTATGCTACCAATGCACCACGCCCGCCCCTAAAACCCGGCCAGTGACCCCACCAGCCGGGGACGAATCACGAAATAGTCCGCAGAGCCTTTTTGACGTAACGCGCACCAATCAAAATGGTGAACACGCCCGCGCCAATCGCAGCCGCCGCCAAGAAAGCGGTTTGGGCCCCGGAGTACATCGTGGTAAAGCTAAATGAACCTGTGAGCTTTTCCTTTCGTTTAATAATTTCGACCGGGCCGCCGGCCACGCCAGCTACCAACCCCGTCGTTCACTGAAGCAGGAACGCTACGGCCATGCTTGATCGGGCATAGTTAATCGGGCATAGGCAATGACGGGGAAGGGAACGAAGGCAAGCCAGGATGGGCAATCTCATCAAGGCAGAGGAATTCTACAAGGAGCCTTGCGGCGGGGGGCGTCCGCTGGCGCGTCCGCCTCCCCGCTCGCAAGGAATCCGGTAACTTTGACACGCGCCACAATCGCTTTGGCGTTTTATCACCGGGCTGGCAGTTCTAGTTCCCTTGTCGCAGGTTAATCGTCTCCGTCTGGAGATGGTTCAAACCGCCTGCCAATCAAACGTGGTCTATGCCGTTATCGCCGGCACAGGGACCGCATACAAGGAGCCTGGTTCAGCCCGGTGAGGATGTCTCATCGCAAAGCGCGTCCCGCCGAACCGGTCCCACCACCTGGTGTTTCCAACCCAAACGACCTCGCACCATCCCGTTTTTTCATGTGTCCAGCGCCGCAGCGTCTTTCTCCACTCTCGTCTATACTCGCTATCAGTCGAATAACCGACGAAGAAAGCGTCACCGTGTCGGCAAAACTGTACTTGTTCAGTTCGTAGGCGTTCTCCCCAAGGCACTTGGCCACGTACTCCGCTCCGGCCTGTGAGCGGTCATATTGCCGGACATCTACACGCGCCCCGCCAGTCTGAATCTTCCACAGCCATTCAGCCCAGTGTTGCAACGTGTGATAGTTGCGCGTAGCAGTTCCCCCGATCAGACAGTGAAAGTGGAAACGCCCAAACTTTTCGCCCACTTCACCGCGCAATGCAATGAGCAGGCGTTTATAGGGCACGCCACAGGTCTTGGCCAATTCTTGCAACCAGCGATAGGCTAATCCGTAACAAATATTTGGCCGGGGAACCTTCCCCTTGAATGACGGAGTTGCAAAAACGTCCCACTGGATGCGAGCCAGTGAGAGGCCAAAATCTGTGGCGACCTCGGACTTGCGAATCGGCTCGCGCCAGTCCCTGTCTATCCGAGGATTTTTAGCCATAGGTTTTTACTTCTTGGCTTCGGTGATGATGCTGCCAATCAACGTGGCCCGCCCGTTGTTATCGCCGTGGCGGATTTTTGTGACACCAACCTGGATCGTGGTGCCGACGGATTTGCCCCACAATTTGAGGCGTTCCTCATCCTTGAGCCGGTAATAAGCGACTCGTTCGCCGTTGACCAGGGTCAGTGACATTTGCTGCCCACCGGCGATGAGGCGGCAGGCATCCAGAGCAATTTGTTTGGCTTCGTCAAAGTCTGCCCGGACGACTTGTTTTCGCTGCCCAAGCAGAACGTAGTCTGCCACGTAAGACGTGTATATTTTGCCATTCTTGGTTTTTGTGACTTTGTGGATTTTGGCAGTCACCCGGCCTTCAGATACTTCAACGGGAAATTTCCCATCTTTCGCGGTTTTCATGTATTTCCTTACGGGTAACGCTACTCCGGTTAGGAATGCGTTAGGAATTACTGACTCCTCGCGAAAACCACTGAAAAGATGGTCGGGGCGGTGAGATTCGAACTCGCCTCACTCTTCATCGGTTTTCACTCAAAAACCCGTTATTCCCAATGAAATCAACGATATGCAGAACTATACCAAAATCGTTTTGATGAAGCAAGATGAATCAAAAAACGGTTTTGCCGTTAAGAACCGTTAAGAATCGGCTTTGACTTTCGACTGGCCTTCCGAACAATTGGTGCTCAGAGCCGAATGCAGTCGCGCCTCTAACTCGGTTGGCAAGAAATTTTCCGGTGAAAGAACCGCAAGGGAAATTTCCGAGGTTGACCTGGACAGGACTGGATGTGGGTGGCCCGTGTCTTGGGGCGTTTGGATGAATAACAGGAGACGAAGCACCTGCCACGTTGCAAGGCCTTGAACTCTAAGAAGCTCATTCGGTATTGACTTTCAAGTGGGTGACGTTCTGTCATGCCATTGGTTGCCTACTGCTGACAGCCGGATTGACCAGGCTTTACTGGCCGCGATTTACCGCGATTGGCCGAGACTAAACGACTGCCTATCATAAGTGTCATAGGCGCTGGACGACGACGGTTATGACCTGCGCCGATGCAACTGCACCACCCCTGTTATGCCAAGTCCCTTGTCCCACAAGGAGAATAGCGTCCATTACTTTATTTCTCGGACTTTTTGCAAGAAGGTATCTACTTCTTGATCAACGTTCGTATCTCCGGTTTGGAATGGGTATTTTGCACGGTATTTTACGGCCATTTTTAGATACCGCATTTGGTTTGTTGTAATTGCGCTTAAATCTTCAACCTCTGCAAGTCCAAAAAGTGTGTAACTTAAGTCATCTTCCTCGTTGTGCATAAGATCTGGAGTTGACTTGTTTTGTAACATTGTCAATGTTGTAACATCATCCACAACCTTGGTATAGGAAAAACCAATTATTTGGCGGCCAAAAAGCCTGCCAAAGTGGATCCACATACCTCCTGCCCCAAGGATAATTCCAACGACCACCGCCAAAGCATAGAACCCAGTTTTCATTTATTTTTTCCCCATACATTTCTTAAAATTAGAATTACAGTCGGCTTTGCATTCTGAATAACATGCTGCCGGTGGAAACTGACCGTCCTGGAAATCCGCGCCTGGTCCATAGGTCGAGGCGCAGTCCTGCATGCATGCGGTATTAGCCCCGATACAGGTTATCTTATTAGGCAAGACTGGATACGGCAACTTTGGTCCCACTTTTTGCAATTGGCCCGGCCATTGGGATTGAAAACCCGGGCATGGATTGGGCGGGGTTTTGGGTGGACAATTTGTGGGGGATAAACCGTCTGCATCGAAATCGTCTTCCGCATCATTATTAACATAGGTATAAAGATTGCCTTCTAGTGCCGCCAGAGCCGAATAAATACTTGGGCGGATCAAAGCGGTCTGAATAAAGCGATTTAGAAATCCCAGTTCTCCCAACGGGTCGTGATTTGGCCATCTCTGCAAACTTGGATCATAAAAGCGATAGCCATAATAATATTGTCCAGCATTCTCATTCCATTCCTTGGTGGAAAAGCGATATTTGTTGAGATTGGCCAGTGGACCGCACATGGCCAGCATATTCCCAAAAGGGTCATAATGATACTGAGCCACAATTTGCTGGTCTGGATAAATCATCGCCGTGATGTTCCCGTTGCCGTCCGCATGATAAAAGGCTGTCGTCGGAGCGCCGGGAATTTCCTGTCCGTAAGTGGTTCGCGCCAGCAGTCCGCCAATGCCTCCTGCGCCCTGCAAGCTCCCGCTCAAATCATTGCCGCGAGTGTAGCTGACCAGAGGAACATTGTTGGAATTTCGCTCCTCAATCACCACATTGCCATCATAAATGAAATGGATTTCGTTGGTCTGTTGCCAACTGGACGTTCCAGCGTCCCAGGTGTAATCCCGTTCAATCCGCCGCCGCATCTTGCCGTCGTAGGCGAAGCTGTTGCTCCAGGCATTGCTCACGCACACGCCAATCAGTTCATTTTCATCATCGTAGGCAAAGCTTTTATATCCATCAAACAGCAGGTTGCCATTCAGGTCGTAGGCATAGGCGGTATTCGTCAGAATGGCATACACCGTAGAGCTGTTACTGCTCACATTGCCATAGGCATCCTGGGCAACGGCAGTATAGGTGTTTGGGCCGTTGGTGATGCCTAAAGGACTGGCGTAAAACGAATTGTCCGCATACAGCGTGGCCGGCACGCCATTGACTACGACATTCGTCGCCTGCGAGGTCGTGGAACCGGAAACCATGTTTGTAAATTGTATTGAAAAACCCGCATTCCATGCCATTGAAGCATTGGTGATTTGATTCAGATTATTTAGGGTATAATTGATGGCTTGAGTTAGGTTCTCACCACTTTCCTTGTACGTTATGTTTCCGGCATTATCATAATCGTAAGTCACATCATCTATATACCGTGGCGAAGCATTAGCTTCGTGTCCGATGGAATGTCTAACCTCTCCCTCATTGTCATAAGCGTAGGTGCGATAATCGCCGAAGGTGTTTGTTTCAGAAACCCGTTGACTGGCAGTGTTGTAGGTATAATTTTGAGAATCCAAATTCGTGCCGTTGCTGCTCATCATTGCCGTGCTCAAGAGCCGCGCCACGGAATCAAATGTGTTGGTAATATAAGCGCTATTGGGCAGGCTCAATTCATCCACCCGCTGCAACTTCACCCGGTCATAAGCGTAGCCAAAAGTGCCCGCAGGGGACACGATAGTCGTCAGCCGCCGTGCATCGTCATACTCGTAATCCTGCGTCCACGAAGAGCCGCTGGGATGAGCCAGGCTCAACTCCATTCGCAAGCGATTTTGATACGAGTAACTCACATCGTCATTCGGCCACAGGCCGCCTTCGTTAGTAAGCTGGCCCACTTGATCGTAACTATAAGCCGTAGTACCGATGCCGTCAACCATGTTCGTGAGGCGATTGTCAGCATCGTAAGACAAACTGATAGACGGGGAATGTTTGTACGCGACAACTATCAAGTTCCCGACGTTGTCGTAATTGTAAACCGTGTTAGTTTTGGTCGGCGTCCAGCGATTGGTCAGCCGATTATCATCGTCGTATTGATAAGCAAAAATTAGGTTGTTGGCCGCGTCCAGCTTGTTCGTTACCCGGCCATATTGATCGTAGCTCGAGGCGGTTATGTTTCCGTTTCCGTCCGTAAGCGCAAGCAAATTGCCCGCGCCGTTGTAGACAAAACAATTTGTGGTGACCCCCACACAGATTTCATTTGTTTTTCGATCTAAACTGTCGTAGCCATAAAAAAAGATTTTGCCAATTTGATTCGTATAGCTGGTTGGATTTGACACATTAGGCGTATACCCATAGTGTTCCACTCCACCATCAGGATAGCTGCGCGTTAGCAAACGACCCGAATTGTCGTAGGTCATACCCACACTCACGCCATCGTTGGCACCTGTGCTATTTGTGACACGATCATCAATGTCATACAAGTTTGCCGCTGTTTGCCCAACTCTATTGGTCACGTTGCATAAAGGGGTCAGTCCCCAGTATTTTATTCAAGCTTGAACGCATTTTAGTCATCCGGCTCAATGTTTATTTTCACGCTGGCCGCATGAGTTCAGGGTCTAACTCTTTTCCTACGTCGTGTCAATACTTGACCCCTTACGACACCAGCCATCTGCGGTGAGATTTTTGGGAAGGAAATTAAATGGTCGGGGCGGTGAGATTCGAACTCGCCTCATACTTCATTGGTTTTCACTCAAAAACCCGTTATTCCCAATGAAATCAACGATATGCAGAACTATACCAAAATCGTTTTGATGAAGCAAGATGAATCGAAAAACGGTTTTGTCGTTAAGAATTGTTAAGAAACCAATTTGGCCTGAAAAATTGCAGTTGACAGTTTTTACCTCGTCCCTAAATTTGGGTTCGCATAGCTGGAGCAGTCACAGCCATGACCGAAAGCGATCCGGGTGTTGTGGATAAAAAACAATGCAACATTCCTGGTTAACCGGGACAGTTCCACGAGGCCGGCAGCAACTTTCTCGATTAGAAAGAGATTCCATTACAATATGCTACGCTCATCCTTTTCTTCGTAAGACAACATACGCAGCAGCGCCGATGCCCAATATGGCCAAAACCGATGGTTCAGGAACAGTCTCAACCGAAAGCGAAACATCGGCAACATATACAATTGGGGTTGGGGTTGCTCCATCCGCTCCAAAACCGCGTGTAGTCAAAATTTCCAGTTCGTTCTCACCCGCTAATACGTCTGGAATGTTTGTTGATAGCAGACCATATTTCGTTCCATGTATGGCCCCAAATTCAATTTGATCAATAAGACTGCCGTCGAGCAAAACATCGACTGTTCCGCCGTCGGCATCTGAATATTGAGAATAAGATGCGGTATATAATGAGAAACAGAGATTGGTAGTTGAGGCCAAAGAAAAATATTGGTAAATGCCTCCACCTTGCTGACCACCTCCCGTGATTTCGCCGGGAACAAACGAAGCACTCAAAACCGGATCACCAGAATCCGTCGTGTCAAATAGGGTAACGCTTGGCGTCCCGATAGTGCCGTTAGGAGTTGTAAATAATGTCCAGCCAGTAAAATCGCCTGTCGCGAAGTTTCCGTTTGTCAAAAGTGATTGAGCGAAACAAGCTTCTGTGGTTAATAGACAAAGCGCTGTTATAACGTAAATCCATTTCCCCAAAAAATATTTAGGGCTCATACTTTAACTATAGTCGCAAAGTTTTACCGCTGAATCAAGATTATATTCGAACCATTTTTTGCTGAACATCAAACATCCATTGTCGCAGTCAATTTGAAACAGCAACGCACTTGGCGGTTCAGTTTGATGCAGGCGAGCGTTAATTTCGTTCATAGACGCGAAGCTGTTCTAACATTCAAAATTCATTGGCACTACTGGTTCTATGGTTAGCGTGTAAAATTCAATTTGTCATCTCCCTTGGAAGATTACAATCGACATATCATTTCCAATTCTCTTTCGATAAAGTTCTTTATAGAAATGTCCTTCAGCACCAATAATAAGCCCAGTAGATAGCGTCGGATCACGCCAGAACACAGACACTGAGATATGATGAATATCATCGCCAGATACTCCAGAGTATGGCATTTTGCGAGGGTACACGTTTTGTACGAACGGCGGCAATAACTCACTAAAATCGTTCGCTTTTGACGAGCCAGAAATCCATTTTTGGGCGACTTGAACAAGTGAATCCCATTTGGCAGGACTACCAGCCCTGAAAACAGCCTTTTCAAATCCTCTAGTATAAGCCTGCAAGAGCAAATTGAAACAGCCGTATTGCAGAATCATCATTAATACAATAAAAAAGACAAACCCGGTGAATTTCTCACACTTTTTTCTTTTGCTTAAAAAAATATGAAACGTCGTTCCCAAGAATCCGAGCAACCATCCAACTGTTTCGGCACCTACAAAAGTTCCGCTTCCATACCCAGCACAGTATGCAAGCCAAATTGCCGCCGAAAACGCGATAACACATACAAAGGCAACAACAAAATAAAATCGAAGGTTCATCAGCTTCTATTTCAGTCAGGGTTGGGGTTGGGGGGGCCCCATTTTATGTATCGCCAACGCCAAGTGAATGAGCCAGCTGTTGCTTTGCAAGAGGACCCACCACATGGCAACGCACCTGAAGGTGAAAATTGATAGGTATATCCATAGGTTACAAAGGAATTTACTTCGTTAATCATGGCTCCATCCCAAGGTTCGTGTTGTGCATAATGTTTATAGTGGTCTGCCCACCAAATGGCATTGCTAAGCGTAAAGTCGTCATTGTCAGTCCAACCATATAAAACAGTAGCATTTTCTTCTAACAGATTCATTCGTCCCCACATTACATAGTTTACAGCCGATGCGAAATAGCATTGGCCCCTGAACGTAACGCCGTACCCACAGAAGGGGCCAGTCCCGCGAGAGAATCCACAATCTGTACTCCACAGGTAGCCCGGATTATTCCCAGCTGCGTGAAGAGGATCGATATCCCAAGCGGTTCCTCCTCCACCATTCCCCCATGGCAAAAGGCCGAGAAGATTATACATTTCGATTCCAGCATCATATTGCTTAGTTTCTCCTGCTTGCCAAAATGTACTAGTAATGTTACCTAGTGTATGATATAAAGCCGTTGTGATATCCGGACCGCATTGCTCTCCGTTTCCACATAGACCACGGACATCAAAGTCAATCAATGGGGAATTATATGAGAAGCCATATAAACTAGGACCTTTCCCAGTAGCCATATAGTTGCCAACTATAGAAACAGACTTGCTGTTTCTCAAAGTTATTGATCCAAGCTCTGTAAGCGGATCCCTACTTATCCACGTCCCTGTTGACGGCTTGTAATAGCGGTAGCCGTAATACAATAAATCTGATTCGTCATCGTCATATTTGGTCGAGAACCGGAACGGATTGGCCCTGGCCATTAGTCCCGTCATCCGAATCGGTTCGCCGAAGGGACCATACTCATAGTTGGCAGTGAGAGTTCCGTCAGCTGCGCTTACCAGCGCCGCCACGTTTCCATTGCCATCAAACGCCGCAAAATTCGTCGACACCCCATAATCAATCGTTTCCAACAACCCGCCCACCCCGCCAGCGCCTTGCAGCGAACCTGATAGGTCACTGCCCCATACGAAGGACTGGAGAAGTGAAGATGCCGGATTGAGAGTGCCAACCAAATTCCACCCGTCATACAGGAAATCGTTAGTGTACTCCGGCACATAAACAGACCCATTATTTGTTGAAACCATCTTCTGGATGCGACGGCCCTGGTAATCATAGGCAAAATTCAGCTTCACCTTCGACCCTGTCGGCGCACTGCTCAGGCTGGTGATGTTCGTCAGCCGATTCTCTCCATCCCAACCGTAAGTAAAACGCCCGTCGTTGATCAAATTCCCGTCCGCATCATAGCTGAAACTCTCCGGCTCCTGCGCCACGTACACGTGACCCGTCGCGCTCTGGCCTGAATTGGCACTCACCACGATATTAGTCCACAACTCTGACGCACTGTTATTGACCGACAACCCCTTTTGAAAATATTCCGCGTGGCGATAAGCCGTAAATGGGTCAGTCCCCAGTATTTTATTCAAGCTTGAACGCATTTTAGTCATCCGGCTCAATGTTATTTTCACGCTGGCCGCATGAGTTCAGGGTCTAACTCTTTTCTCGCGTCGTGTCAATGCTTGACCCCTTTACGACACCAGCCATCTGCAGTGAGATTTTCGGGAAGGAAATTAAATGGTCGGGGCGGTGAGATTTGAACTCACGACCTCTTGCACCCCAAGCAAGCGCGCATACCAAACTACGCTACGCCCCGACCGTGAGTTACCATCTTACCCTCTCTCCGCCCGTTTTCAATCACAATTAAAGCGCGCCATATTGCCCCCGGGAAACCTCGTGCGCCGGCAAAAACATCATCGCCATGCAAATCAGCAGGACGATGAACAAAACCACGCCGAAAATGACACTCGACCGCAACATAATGGCAACCACCCGTCGCGTTGCCGGCAATTCAAGTCGCCACGAACTGCGATATAGGGTGATAAATGTTGTCGCCATAGGTCCAATTACAAAAAGCCCGGGAACCAGCCATTCATACAACCGGAGACTTAAGCCGGCGAGAGACCACGCCGTCAAACAAATGACTGCCATGCAGGCCAGGCATAAAATTCCCGCCAGCCCAAATGGCGGCACGTCCCCTTCCTCTTCCGAGTCCCGGCGCACGCAAGCCTCGATTCTTTTAATGCACTGCTGTTTGCTCAATGCAGAAAACGATTCAATAATGAATCCAAAAAGCAATCCATTCATCAGCGCCCAAAACGGCAAAAGATAGGTCAGCGATATACCGCTGATTGTGTCTTCGTCCGCTAATGGCCAAACCGCCCAAAAATAAAAATCGGCAACAGGGTCACCTAAGTTATCCAGAGTAGCCAAATAATACATTCCCAAAGGAATCAGCATGGCAGCGATACTAAAAAGGAACATGCGCCGCCATCGCATCTGTTGCCGAAAGCCCGGAAAGCCAGCCAGGGCTGTCAAAAAAACAATCCCCGTGATAACAGGCAGGAACTCAAACCCGTTCGTACTGAAGACAATGCCTCCAACCAGGGTAATCCCAAACAGCCATTTGCCGGCCTTTTCGAATCTTTGAGGGTTCATGCGGAGTCAGTTGTCGTTTATGGTATAGACACCGACACTGCTTGGATTTGTATACTACTGTGGAAAAAATTTGTCGCAGTCAATCCCCTACCGCTTCACGTTGAGCCTGCCGGGTCGAATCGGCGGCGGCAGCGGAATTTTTGGAGGCACTGCGGCTGCCTTGGCCCACTGCTTCTTCGCCAAATCGCCCGCCTGCTTTGCCGTCGCTTCCGCCGATTCCACCATCGGCTGCGCGCTTTGCATCGCCAGTTCTGCCCCGGCTTTAATCTCCTCCGCTTTCGCCGCGGCCCAATCGCCGATTTTCGTTTCCGGAAACTTCATTTCCCCCAGGTCAAAATTCCCCGGCGAACCCAGCCCGCTTATTGGCGCGAAACTGCCGGCCCCCGGTTGCGACTGCGGCGGCGTTAGCGTTGGCAACGTGTTGTAACCATTCACCACCCAATCCAGTTTGCCCGTCTCGATGTCCGCCAGCAACCCATGCACCGGAATCTTCGGGCCAATCAGCGGGCTTTGGCGCACAAAATCGCAGGCCTTGATGACATTTTGCCGTTCCGTGGCGAACATCCCGAAAAATTCATTCAGATTTTCCGGCAACCGGCTGCGGTCCACGCCCAGCTCCTTTAATTTCTCCAGCAATTGCATCGTCGTCGTCCGCGCCACCTGGCAATCCGTGTGGCCGATAACCGCAATCTCCTTGCCGCCCTTCACCGCGCACGCCAGCGCCAGCGACCGCATGGTGCTACTCAACGGCCCGGTGATGATGTTGCCCGCGTTGCGCAGCCAGATGAACTGCTCCGCCGGCACGCCCAGGATGTTTGGGAAAAAAGCATTCAGCCGCGGGTCAATGCACGTCAGCGCGATAATCGGCAACGCCTCCGCGAACTCGTCCGGGTGCAACCCCGCCGAACTGTCCCCCGCCACCGCCTTGTGGTTGGCTTCAATGATGGATTCGAACAAATGCATTTTTGATTTACGATTTACGATTGACGCGGGTGAAATGCAATTCTGTTTTGCGATATTTTACTCAAATGCCTTTTCTCCACAATACCCACAATTCCCGGTTGCAACAGCGATTTGTCCAGGAATTCCGAAGAGCCGCTTCTTGCAGTGCCGGCAAGGCACACCGCGTAGCACACCCGATCCGACGAGTGCCATTAAATATACCACGAACAGAATGATCCCAAAAATAAGATAGGCTTGCCGAAAGACTGTTGAACCGCCCCAATTTAAAAGACCATCAAGCAATGCGCCGCCCACCATCCAAAGTCCAACCACCATAGTCCATATAAAGAAGGCCCGGTTGAATCGCTTGTCCTGATACCGGATTTGGGAAGCAAATTCCTGTCTAGTCATAGGCTTTAAATTCTTTGGTCAAACCCGGATCTTCCACTGCTATTCCGCCGCAATGGCCGCAGTTGCCGGTCATGAGCGCGAGGAACGCGCACGTTCCAAAAAGCTTTTCGCCGCAAACCGGGCAGGGAACGCCACCAGACCGGGTAACCAGGCGCGATGCCAAGGCTAAACCAACCAGAAACAATCCCAGGAAACCGATACCCGAGGAAATATGAATGGACGCCGACCAATCAAAATAACCACTCTCCTCCAGGCGCATCAACCGTGGCATACCCCAAATGAAGCCAACGATTGAGAGGGGCCACACGACAGCCACGACAATCGCCAACCGCCTCATCCGCCACGTTTCACCGCGCTTTGAGGTTTGATATTGCCGGATGAACTCCTGCTTAGTCATGCTTAATTATGGAAATGTATGAATGTCCTCACCCGTTCGAACAAAAACTTTGGTTGATTTATAGTCTTGCTCCTTGTGTGTTGCATGGCCTTCAATTTTAAAAGAGGCTTCGGAGCGCGGCAGAATTTCTAATCCACTATAATATTCGCCTTGCGCCTCTATCACATCAATCAAGTTGCTATTCCCATCAAAAAACTGCGCTTCCACTCCAACGTGCTTCCATCCAAAATCACTTTGGTTCGTTAACACGCCAACGACAGAAACCAGAAGATTACTCTCAACTGTGCGGAAATTCGTTTCTGAATTAACGACTCTGACGTCATCCTGATATTGTGCGAAGTCGCGTTTTGGCCCAAGCAAATGTTCAAAAAAATATCCCAATCCTACTATACCTCCAAACATTACAATGGCCATTAATATGGCGCTAGTGCTTTGCATCGTTCGCGGGTTCCGCAGCGACCATTTCTTCTGCCAATAATGGCAATGCGGACACACCTTCGCCGCCGCTTTAATCGTCTCTGCGCAAAGCGGGCAAACCTTGGTCTGTTCGGTCTCCGCCATAAAAATTCATGCTCAAACAGTTAATGGCGTATTCCGTTTCGGACGGGCGATGAAAAAATAAAGGAGCGCACCGATGATATGCAGGAACACAACTGCCAGCACCCAGCAGATTTTTTCACCGTCGGTTAAACCTTTGTTTTGGATGGCATCAATCAGCATCCAGATCCAAAAGGCAAACACCGCCAGGGCGATAATTCCGAAAAACACCATGGCGAATAGGCTAAAAATTCCAACGATCATAATTTTAGTTTATTGTTTTTTGTCATCGTCATCCTTCGCCATTGCCTTCTTCAGCGCCGGCACTTGTTCCAGCAGCTTTTCAAACTTCACGCCCGTCAGGCTTTCCAGCACCGGTGGCAACTGGCTGATGATCGTCGTCACGTCGCCCGTCAACTTGCTCGCGCCGCCGCCCGGCCCGTTCCCGGAATTGATGATGACCATCTTCTCCGTCTTGGAGAGCGGCTCGCTGATTTTGCCCGCCACTTCCGGCAGCACCCGCACAATCATTTCAATCACCGCCGCCTCATTGTATTGCTTGAACGACTCCGCCTTCACGCGCATCGCTTCAGCGGTCGCCTTGCCTTGCGCCTCGATGACTGCGGCCTCCGCCAATCCGCGCGCCTTGTTCGCCTCCGCCTCGGCTATGCCCGTGGCCTTCGCCACATCCGCGCCTGCAAAACCCGTCGCCTTCGTCGCCGAAGCCGCGCCCGCCGCTTCCGTCTCCAGTTGGAATTTCCTCGCGTTCGCCAAAGTCTCCACGCGATAACGCTCCGCGTCCGCTGGCTTTTGCACCGTCGCTTCCAATTCCCGCTGCCGGCGCAAAATTTCCTGCTGTTGCAATTCAATCTGTTTCTGTTTCTCGACGATGCTGACCTGCACTTCTTCCGCTTTCACGAGCTGGCCCGTCTTGAATTTCTGCAGATCGTACGCCAGGTCCGCTTCCGCTTTTTTCTGGTTCACCGCCGCCTGGTATTGGGCGACATTCGATTGGTAATCCCTTTGCGCCTCGGCAATTTTCGTGTCGGCAAGAAATTGCGCTTCCTGCCCCGCCTGTTTCGCCTGCGCGGAACGGATTTGCGAATCGCGGTCCGCCTCCGCCTGCGCGATGGTGGCGTCGCGTTTCACCTGCGCAATGCGCGGCTTGCCCAGCGCGTCCAAGTAACCCTGCGTATCGCGGATGTCGCGAATCGTAAAACTGACGATGCTCAAACCCATGTTCGCCATGTCGCCCGCCGCCACTTCCTGCACCCGGGTGGCGAACGCGTCGCGGTTCTGGTAAATTTCCTCCACCGTCATCGTGCCCAGGATCGCGCGCAAATGGCCTTCCAGCGTTTGCATGGCGATGTTTTTGATGTCGTCCACGCTCTTGCTCAAAAACTGTTCGGCGGCGGTCGCTATCGAAATATCATCGCCTTTGACCTTCACCTGCGCCACCCCGTCCACCTTCACCGGCACGCCTTTGCTCGTATAGACTTCCGGCGTCTGCACATCAATTGTCAGCAGTTCCAGCGAAAGGATGTCCACCTTTTCCACCACCGGCCATACGAACCTGCCGCCGCCCTTGACCACGCGAAAACCGATTTCGCGCGCCGTGCCGTCCGGGTCCACGATCTTCCGTTTGCGCCCGGAAATGATGAGCACCTGGTTCGGGGCCACCTTCGTGTAGCGGCTCGCCCAAACAATGGCAAAAGTGAAAAAGACAAAGAGCATCGCGCCGACGGCGATAACCACAGTCGTCCAAAAAGACTCATCTACGGACAGGGCGAGAAATGGAATGGTATTCATGCGTTAATAAATAGTTGTTGGCCAGGAGTTGCGTTTTTAATCCGTTGTTTCGACGAAAAATTGCGAGCCGACGATGCGCGTGATTTTTACGGTCTTGCCGGCGGCGACCATCCCGCCCTTTTCCGCCCGCGCCGCCGCGGTGTAACGCGAGCCGGACTGCACGTAGGAAATTTCACCGACGCCGTTTTCCGGAATCGGTGTGACGATGGCGGCGGTTTGTCCGATTAACGTCGCCACCTGCGATTCGCTGGAACTTTGCGTCTTGCTGAACATCGTGTTGAACAGCCACAACACCAGCATTGCCACCACAAAACCGGCCACAAGCGAAATCGGCGCGCTAATCCAAACGCTATGCGTCGCGTCAATTTTGCTCAGGATTAAACCCACCGCGCCAAAAGCCGTGATGAAGCTGGCCAGGACCGTTGGGCTGAAAAAGGACATCCCCGGCTCCCCCGTATGGGACAAGCCGGATTCCGCGTGGCCGCCGGCGTCAATCGAATCGTGCCCGCCAAAGAGATGCCCCGCGACGGCGCTAAACAGCGTGAAGACCAGCCCGAGAATCAAACAGATGGCATAGATAACCATAAAAATTTTCCGATTGTCTGTTGTAGTGAAGTAAAGACCCGCCCGTCCCCCAACGCAAGCAGGAACTTGAACGCCTGCCCCCTTGGCCGCCGTAGCCTTTCCACCCTCCGCAGTGCTGCTACGGAGGACGGGTGGCAATGGCGGGTCGTCCTCATCCGTCCTATCTGTCCTATTCTGTCCCATCCTCGTTCCTTCGTTGTTCAAAAACTTTTTTTCGCAAAAGTAGCGTTTTCCGGCTTTTCATTGGGAAATCGTAAAAAAATAGCGTTCGTGGCGAACGATGAATCCCTCCTTTGGCCTGCTAAAATGCCTCCATGACAGGCTGTCTAAAAGGTCATCGGAGCGGGGGTAGGAGACGAGGTCACGAGTCTCTCATTTCTCCGCATTTACGATTTACGATACCGGATTTACGCGCCTGCACCTCTTATCGCGTCTCGGATCTGTGTCTATTTGTGTTTATCTGTGGCCCAAATCCGGCTCTTAAAATTAAAAAACCATCACCAAACGTCAGAAAAATCGGCAAGCTAATGCAAGGCTATGCAAGCGTTTTGACCCCCTCCCCCCCCGGGGGGTACCCAAAATCGCAGGGCGCCATCAACCCGCCATGCACCACAAACCATTGCCCCAGCGTTACTTTCTGCAATTTAGAATTCAAAATTTACCATTTAAAATTATGGGAATTTACCCCTAATAACCCGCGATTTATGAACAATTTTCCACCGCGCAAACTTTTAAATAAAAGTAAGAAATTCTGCGTCCGTTCCTGTGCCTCCACGATTTTCGGCTTTCCATTTCTGCTTTCTACTTTCTGCCTTTTTATCTTCCCTCCTCCCTGCTACCCTTCGCAGGCCGTTCAAACCATGACCGCGCTTACTGCATCGCAAAAAGATTTGCTCCGCGCTACGTCCCGTTCCTTTTACCTGACGTTGCGCGTGCTGCCCCGTGCCATCCGCCCCCAAATCGCGCTCGCCTACCTCCTCGCCCGCACCGCCGATACCATTGCCGATACCGAGATCGTCCCGCTGGACCAGCGTCTCGTTTCCCTGCAAAAGCTCCGCGAATGCGTCCTGGGCAAAAATCGCGCTCCGCTGGATTTCAACGACCTCGCCGGAAAGCAGGGCACCTCCGCCGAAAAACTCCTCCTCGAAAAAATCAACGACAGCCTGGATGCACTGCGTCAATTTTCCGCGGAAGACCAAAAAAGCATCCGCGACGTCCTCGGCACCATCACCAGCGGTCAGGAATTGGACCTCCAACGGTTCGCCCCGCTCGCCAAGGCCGCTCCCGGAATCCAGGGCATCATTGCCCTCGAGACCGCCGTTGAACTGGACGACTACACCTATCGCGTCGCCGGCTGCGTGGGTGAATTTTGGACCAGGACTTGCCGCGCCCATTTGTTCCCGGATGCCCGGCTCGACGAATACAAGTTTATCATGAATGGCATCCGCTTTGGCAAAGGCCTCCAGCTCATCAACATCCTGCGCGATTTGCCGGCTGACCTGAAAAATGGCCGCTGCTACCTCCCCGCGGAAAAATTGGAGCAATTCAAGCTCTCGCCCGCCACTCTGCTCTCCCCAGCAAACGAAAGGAACTTCCTGCCGCTCTTCCGCCAATATCTCGACAAGGCAGAAGATCACCTGCGTGCCGGCTGGGAATATACCAACATGCTGCCGTTCAGCCAGTTCCGTGTCCGCCTCGCCTGCGCCTGGCCCATCCTGATTGGCGTTGAAACCATTGAAAAACTGCGCTCCGCCAGCGTCATCGAACTCCAGCAACGCATCAAAATCCACCGGGGCGACATCCGCCACATCATCCTGCGCTCCGTTCTTGCCTGCCCTTTTCCCGGCGTCTGGCATAGTTTATTTCCTGCAAAACCTGTTGCTTTAAACGAAAAATTGGCGTAAAAAACTGTGAGAGATTTTATGCAGAACTTCAGACTTTTACCGGCGCTGGTTGCTCTTGCTCTTTGCTCCCTTCCCTGTTTCACCCGCGCCGATGACACCCCGGCGCAGGCCGCCGCGCGCGCGGCCCTGCAGGACCAGATGAATCAAATGGACGCCGGCCAAACCAATCCGCCCGCGCCCGCAACTCCGCCGCCCGCGCCCGCGCCAGCTCCCGCGCCAGCTCCCGCAACTCCGCCGCCTGCGCCTGCGCCCGCTCCGGCGCCAAAAGTTTCGCCCTGGCCGGAATCTGAACCATCCGCCACTCCGCAACCTGCGCCCGCTCCCGCTCCCGCTCCGGTGCCTGAACCGTCTGAAGCTGAGCCGACCACAATTCCCGCGACGAACGAGATGCAGACCAATATGCCGGCTCCCGCGCCGCAAATGACCGTCAGCCCCCAGCTTGCCGCACCACAGTCCACGAACACCCTGGCCACTCCGCCCATCGCGTCATCGCAAACCAATATGCCGGCTCCGCCGGTGGTGAGCAACCCTCCGCCCCCGCCGCCGACACCTATGCCTCCACCGCCTGCTTCCTCTGGACCTGGACCCCTTACGCCCCCGCCGCTTCCTATCTCTGCGGAAAAACAGGCCGAGCTTCAGCAACTGCTCTCGCAATACCTGGCCGATCAAATTACGGCGGCCCAGTATCAGGAGCAGCGCGCAAAAATCCTCGCCCGGCCCAACTAAAGCCCCGGCGGATTTTACCCCTCTCTGCGCCGCTTTTGTTGCGCTTGGATATTGAATTTACCGCCCCGCACTTTACACTCTTGCGATGCACGATTTCCGTTACGCCGGTAAAAATTTATTTTGCGAGGGTGTGGCCGTCTCTACGCTCGCCAAAAAATTCGGCACGCCTCTTTACGTCTATTCCCAGCACACGCTGACGGAGCATTTCCAAAAACTCGATCGCGCCCTCGCGCCACTCGACCACCAGATTTGCTTCGCCATGAAGTCCAACTCCAATCTCTCCGTCCTGCGCACGCTCGCCAGCCTCGGCGGCGCCTTCGACATCGTCAGCGCCGGTGAACTCCGCCGTGTCATCGCCGCCGGCGGCGACCCGCAAAAATCCGTCTTCGCCGGCGTCGGCAAAACCGAGGAGGAAATCGAATATGCCCTTCGCCAAAACGTTTATTCGTTTAACGCCGAAAGCGAAGCCGAACTCCGGCGCATCAACACCATCGCCGCGCGCCTGAAAAAACTTGCGCCCATTGCCGTGCGCGTCAATCCCAACGTCTCCGCGCACACGCACGCCAAAATCACCACCGGCACTTACGAAAACAAATTCGGCGTCGCCTTCGAGCAAATCGAGGGCCTCTACGCGCGCGCCGCGAAAATGAAAAACTTGCGTCTGCGCGGGCTGCAAATGCATATCGGTTCGCAAATCACCGAAATCGCCCCCTTTGACCAGGCCGTCGAAAAAATCCTGCCCCTCGTCCGCCGTCTCGTGCAAAAATATCCGTTGGAATTTTTAAGCATCGGTGGCGGCATCGGCATCGTCTATCAACCTGCGCTCGCCAGCGGCGCGGCCAGCTGGTGGCAATCCCCCGCCGCCCGGAACATTTTAACGCCGGAAAAATACGCCGCCCGCCTGCTCCCGCTCCTGCGGCCCCTGGGCCTGAAAATTTTGATCGAGCCTGGCCGCTTTATCTGCGGCAACGCCGGCATCCTCGTCACCCGTGTTGAATATCTGAAACAAACCGGCAAAAAAAACTTCGTCATCGTGGACGCTGCCATGAACGACCTCATCCGCCCCGCGTTTTACGACGCTTACCACGAGATCGTCCCTCTCGTCCGCAAAACCGGCGCCGCCCTCAAAGCTGATGTCGTCGGCGGCATCTGCGAGTCCGGTGATTACTTTGCCAAAGACCGCCTGCTGCCCAAATTGGCCGGGGGCGATTATCTGGCCCTGCTCTCCGCCGGCGCTTATAGCTTTGCCATGGCCTCCAATTACAACACCCGCCCCCTCGCCGCGGAAGTGCTCGTCCATGGCCGAAACGTTGCCCTCGTGCGCGAACGCCAGCCCATCGCCGAAACCTGGGCCGGAGAAAAAATCGCCCCCTGGCTCCACCATTGAACGTCTCCCCGCCTTTTGACTCCAATTAACCATGAAGCCGATGCGTCTTTTCCTCTGCCTTTTATTGGTCCTGGCGGTCTCTTCACCTCGGGCCTGGTCAGACCCGGCAACGCCCCGCCGCGCCAATATCATCCTCATTGTTGCCGATGGTCTCGGCTCCGGCGATTTAAGTTGTTACGGCCAAACGCAATTTCAAACGCCCAATCTCGACAAGCTCGCCGCCGGCGGCATCCGTTTCAATAATTATCTGGCCGGCGGCGTGGCCGATTCTCCCGCCCTGGCGTCCCTCGTCATCGGAAAAGATACTTCGCACCTTCCGGGCATGGACTTTTCGCTTACCGCCAGCGACCTCACCATCGCCCAACTCCTCAAGGACTCCGGCTATCGCACCTGCCTGATGGGCGAATGGACCTTGGGTGATCAAAATTCTGTCGGCGCGCCCTGGCTTCGCGGCTTCGGCGAATTCGAGGGCTATTTCGACGCCACTGACGCGCAAAATCCCTACCCCAGTTCTATCTGGCAATACTGCCCGCGCTTCGATACCACGGAAAATAAAATGGGCATCTTTAACAGCCGCGAAACTATTTACAAAAATGCTGACGGCAAAAAAAACGAGTATACTTCTGATTTGCTGACTGACTGGTCCATTAATTATATCCGCAACAACCAGCCGCAATGGTTCAATCATTACCGGCCTTTCTTCCTGATTTTGCATTATCCCGTGCCCGGCAATGGCAACCGCGTCGTTCCCACCGATGCCCCCTTCTCGGAAGAATCCTGGCCGCAATCCGAAAAAAATCGCGCCGCCGTCATTGCCCGCCTCGATGGCCACATCGGGCAATTGCTGGAACAATTGAATAAATTCAACCAGGCCAGCAACACCGTCATCTTTTTTACCAGCGACACCCCTCCCCAAAAAGGCGGCGGCGTGGATCCAAAATTTTTCCATGAAAATTCCTCCCCGGACGACCTCCGCGTCCCCCTGATTGTTTCCTGGCCGGGCGAAATTCCCGCCGGCCAGGTCAGCAGCCTGGCATGTTCCGCCCGCGATTTTCTGCCCACCGCCGCCAGCCTCGCCTATCTCAAACCGCCCAAAGGCATTGACGGCACTTCCTTCTCCCCCGCCCTCTTTGGCCAAAATCTAAAATAAAATCAGCCTTACTGTCCCTGCATCGGCGCGCTGAAGTTCCGCTCCTGCGCCACCTTATGAGCTTCAATGACCACCCATACCACCGCCGCCACTAAAAAAATTACCACTGCGGCCAGCACATATCGCGGCCATTTGTAATCAGGCTTTTTCTCGGTCATCCTTCCATTTTACGCCCTCGTTTTTTCTCCACAACCCATTTCAATCCAACTTCCTCATCCTCGTCCTCGATAAACAACTCTTCACCCCCATGGTCGCGCGATGTCCAACGTTAATCTTGAAACTTCCCCGCCAAAACTTAAAGCTATCCGCTCATGAAACAAACGGATCCGCCGGACCATTTGGACGCGCCGGCCACAGTTGCTGGCGACAGCCCCTACGCCCTCTTTCGGAACCGTGATTTTTCCCTCTTCCTTATTGGCCGGTTCATCGCCGTCTTCGGCCTCCAGATGCTTTCCGTGGCCGTGGATTGGGAAATCTACGAGCGCACCAAATCCACCCTGGCCCTCGGCATCGTGGGCCTGTCCCAAATGCTGCCCATCATTTTGTGGACCCTCCCCGCCGGGTATATTGCCGATAATTTCAACCGCAAGCGCGTCGTCCTGCAGATGACCGTACTCATCTGTTTTTCCGCCCTGGGACTCACCCTCATCTCCGCCTTTAACGCCTCCGTCGCCAGCATTTACCTTTGCCTCGTCGTTCTCGGCTCGGCCAAAACCATTCTCTGGCCCGCCAACGCTTCTCTGCTGCCGCACCTCGTCACCCGCGAACAATTCCCCCGCGCCGTCACCTTCAACAGCGGCACCTTCCAACTCGCGCAGATGCTCGGCTTTACGTCCGGCGGCGCAGTCGTGGCCCTCACCCGCCACGCCTGGCCCGTGTATGCCATCACCGTCCTGACCTCCTTCATCTATTTCATCATGGTCACCTGCATCCGGCGCGACCATAAAGCCCCCGAGCGCCAGCCTTTTTCCTTGTCCAACTTGAGCGCCGGCATCCATTTCATTTTTGAAAATAAAATCATCCTCGGCGTCATCTCCCTGGATTTGTTTGCCGTCCTCCTGGGCGGCGCCACCTCCCTTTTCCCGGTGTATGCGCGCGACATCCTGAAAAGCGGCCCCAGCGGCCTGGGCATTCTCACCGCCGCCATGCCCGTTGGCGCGGTCCTTTGCGCCCTGCTGCTCGCCCATCGCCCGCCCCTGCAAAAAGCCGGGCGCTCCATGCTCCTCTCCGTTGCGGCTTTTGGCGTCGCCACCGTTCTGTTCGGCGTCGCCAATCAAAACTGTTTCGGCTCCGCCATTCCCAACGCCGTCTGGTTCTGGTTCGCCTTCCTCATGATGGTTATCTGTGGTGCCGTGGACAACATCAGCGTCGTCGTCCGCCACTCCCTCGTCCAACTCCTCGCCCCCGACGAAAAACGCGGACGCGTTTCCGCCATCAACAGCCTCTTCATCGGCACCTCCAACGAACTCGGCGGCTTTGAATCCGGTTTCACCGCCTGGCTTTTTGGACAAGCCATCGGCCATTCCAACGCCACCGGCTCCATCATTTCAGTCGTCATCGGCGGCATCGGAACCATCATCGTAGTAATCGCCGTCGCCTGGATTTGGCCGCAAGTAAGAAAATACGGAAAACTGGCGTAAAATTTAGTGGGACAGGCATCCTGCCTGTCATCTAGTAGGACGAACTATTTTTTGGCTTCTGTCCTCTAACATCCGATCTCTATCTTCAATCCTCCATCCTCCACCCTCGCCCCGTCCTACCCCTTCGCCGGTCCCTTCGCCGACTCAATCATTTCCCAAAACTTCGGATTTTCCTGCAGCTCCTTGTCCTCGCTGCCCGGCAAACCCGACCGAAACAAAAAATCCTTGAGCGAATGCCGGTTCAAAATCCGGTGCACCAGCACCCCCAGCTTGTGCCGCTCGAAATAAACCCGGTAATCCCCCAGCCGAAAGCGATGCAGGATGCGCTTGCCGTATTCCAGCTTGCCAAATTCGTCCAGCTCCGTGCCCAGCACCTGTTGCGGCAGCCCGCGAAAATCCCCCAGGATTTGCAACTGCAACTCCTTCGGCATCTTGGCCAGTTCCGCCGCGCTCACCGGCGTAAAAATGATTTGGAACATCCCCGCGAGCATTCCTCGCCCGCGCCCGTCTGTCAAGCAGGTTTGACTGGATGAAACTTTTCCTCCTCGTCCTCGTCCTCGTAATCGAAGTCTTTTGAGGGCGTCACGCAAACCTGTCCTATTTGTCCCGCTGAACACCTGACAAACCACTCCCCATCTGCTAATCTTTCGCTGGCATGGAACCCGTCCGAACAAAGCTTAAAACGCTCACCGCTGCGCTCCGGGTCATCCTTTTTGTCATTGCCCTCACCATCCTGGCTGAAACGTCCTTTGCGTCTCCGCAAATAAACACCGCCTGTCCGCTCAACTTTTTTACCAATGTCGCCTCCCGTCTCCTTTCCTCGCAGTTAAACCTGAATTTGACCTGCATCCAAATTTACCCCACCAACCAATACACCCCCGCCGTCCATCGGCTGCTGCAGGTCACCGCAAATATCTACGACGCCACCACCACCAACTACTACCCCTCCGTCTTTCGCCCGCTCTTTTGGAAAACCAATGAGATAAACGACGGCGCAACGCAAACCTGTATCTATATCACCGGCTACCAATACGTCCAGGAACCGCTCACGGCCGGCAGCCCGCCCATTTTCTATCCCGCGCAGGATGCCGCCGACCCCGCCATCCCGTTCGGCTTCAGTGCGACCAATAACATTTACGGCGTCCCGTGGGTCATTGGCGTCAAAAAAGGCCTGCCCAACTTCAATGGCCTTGAAGTGGACAGCACGTTTTATATTGAGCGAGATTTGCAATTCAATCGCCAGAACGCGAACCAACTCCCTTCAAGCTCATCTTTTGCCACCATCGCCGCCGCCAGAGGTCTTACCACCAATCAAATGTATAAGATGGGCGTCATCAATACGTTTGGGATGGAAGATTGGAATTCTTATACCAATAACTACACGAATACGGTGGTCACCTATGCGCAGGAAAACTTCGGTTTCGCCTTAAGCAATCTCGATAATCTGAATTTTGACCAGGGCATGGGAGGTCTAACTCAAGTCAGGAATATGTTTTATGCGAGCAACTCTTCAACCGAAACTCCAATAGATATCTGGCCCGGATATTCATCTTCATCCACCGCGTCATTCATCCTGCCGTTGGGCACAAACGTCGTATTGCAAAATCTGGGCCCGACCGGCTGCATACCGGCTACAAATGGTCTCTATACGTATTTTTACGGTTCCGGTTTTAGCGCCACAAATTTGAACGGTTTTTTCTACATTGCCCCCTGTTTTATCCCCGCGACAGTCAATCCGGCCCCATTTATGGACCAGGGAACTCCGCCGCTTCCTCACTTGGCAATGATGACCACCAATCGCGTGCAAGCCTGGATGCTTGACACTGGTCCCAACGGCGACAGTGCCCCTTACATTCTCGATTATGTCCAGCTCGGCGGCATGAACAGCGGCCTGGATGTGAACCAGGCCATCTCCACCCACGATACCGCCGGTTTGTTCAGCACAAATACTATTGCTGACGGAGCTACTTATGGAATCAACCAACAATTCCTTATTAACGAAGGTTCGATTACAGCCCCTCCATACTCTGCCTGGCCCAGCACCGACCCATTAAAGCCACAGGAGATAGCGGATTTTCAGGCCTTTTTCTCCTATGATAACGCGGGTAGTTATAATGGAGTATCGGTTGAAAATTATACGAATTTAAGCATCCAAGCGACTCCGGTAACCATTGCCATAGTTAATAAATCCGTTTATCAGGCAAACGATCCACTGGTTCATTATCTTGCATCCGACTTGGCCGATTTTGCTGATTTTACAACCAATTCTATTATCGTCCAGTCAGTTCAAAGTGCCTTCCAATCCATTCAACAATCGAATCAGGTATTCCAAAATCTCGGCCACCTCAGTGACCGTTATATGCCCTGGGGCAGTTCTTATTTATTACCGGAATATTTTATCTATAATGGTGGACCTATTCCTACGGATCAAAATCCTTATAATCTTTCTTACAAAGACCCGCTGGTCTATGACGCGGACGATTGGGATTTTCCCACCAACGAAACCTTGAATGCTTCCTGGCTCGGCCAGGTTCATCGCGGCACGCCCTGGCAAACCATCTTCCTCAAATCTACCAATATAATAGAACTCACCGATTCGCCATACCCTTTCCCAACTGGCCTTTCCACTTGGCAACTCTGGACCGGTGATACCAACCCTCTTGGTGCCTATAATATGGCTCCCGTGCAGGACTGGCGCATGGCCGGGCTGCTCGCGTCCCTGTTTAACACCAACAACATCGCCTCCCTCTTTTCCGTTAATAATCCCAGCCCTAACGCCTGGGAAAACCTTCTCAACGGCATGACCGTCCTGACGAATGACGAAAACGACGCAATGCTCAGCTTCAACCGCAACCGCGAACCGGCCCAATTTGCCACGGAGACTATCTCTTCCAGTTCCTCCCAGGCCGCCACCATTGCCAATGCCATTCAATCCACGCGCATCGCCTCACCCGGCCAAATCATCGCCGATGTCGGAGACCTTTTTGCCGTTCCCCAGCTCAGCGACGCGAGTCCTTACCTCAATGCGGCGGATTCTGTGCAGGACGAATACGGCATCAGCGATATTGCTTACGAAGCGATTCCCGACCAGCTTTTGCCCCAGCTGTGGGAAGACTCCATTGGCTCGGCTTCCACCGCCGGTGGCCAAATGGCCATTCAATTCACCGGCGACGATAACTATAATTACGCCGTTCAATCTTCCTGCGATCTCGTGCATTGGACCAACCTCAGCACCAACTGCCCCGTCAACGGCATCTTCAGCTTCACCAACACCACAACCGCCAAAGCCCGCTTCTACCGCACCATTTTAAT
>Ga0206845_1065_pt1 | contig 35750 bp, 33 predicted proteins | sample Alteio_BWOrgCont_19_FD_152887 | JGI IMG/M metagenome (GOLD analysis project Ga0206845, IMG submission 152887) | Enriched cells from forest soil in Barre Woods Harvard Forest LTER site, Petersham, Massachusetts, United States -... | ecosystem: Environmental > Terrestrial > Soil > Temperate forest >...
GACATGCTCGAGTTGCTCGCTCGCGACAACGGACGGCAGGGAGTCATGCGTGACCTCAACGCCGTTCTCCTGGACCACGGAATCAAGATTGGCTAACGACCGCGCGAGTAACTCTTCGGAGTTGAGCGTGATCATCGGGCTTTCACCGTCGGCCGACTGGGTGTAGTGGAGAAGACCGTCCATGAAAGATCTCATCCTGACCGCTCCGGTCGCGATGAAGTCGAGATACTTCAGCGCCTGAGGATCGGTGCCGGTGTCGAGTTTCCTCTTCAACAGCTCGGCATAGGCGCTAATCGTCCGCAACGGCCCGCTGAGATCGTGGCCCACGCGATAGGAAAACCATCGGAGCTCTTCAGCAGCCTTTCTTGACGACTCTTCCGCGCGGCGCGCCCTGATGAAGGAATTCACGGTCGCGATCAGAATGGAGGGCTCGACAGGTTCCACGATATAACCGTCGGCGCCCGAATCCAGGCCATAGACCTGGTGTTTCGTCAGCACGCTGGATGCGGAGATGTGCAGGATCGTGGTGGAGGCAATCGCCGGTGTGTTGCGAATGGTTTTGCAGACTTCAAAACCGGTCATGTCCGGCAGGTTCACATCCAGAAGGATCAGAGTGGGTTTATAACGATCGACCAGTTCGAGCGTCTCCGCACCGGACGCCGCCTCGATAACGCTGAAACCCACCTGCCGCAGGAGCTTTGTGCGGGCATAGCGCCCCGGCAGATAGTCGTCGACGTTGAGTATGCAGGATTCCCGCGGGTCGATCTGCGAGTTAGCTTCAATCATGTCAAACCTGTAAGGCAGGAGCAGTGTATTTCAGGATACGACGGAACGCTTTGGCGACAGAAGCCTCACTGAGGTCCTCTTTGTCGATTATCTCGGAGGCGCTCTCGAGGAGGCGGCTGCGCTCCGACCGGGTGAGATGGCGGGAGGTGGCAATAATCACAGGGATAGCGGCAGTGTCCGGAAGCCGCTTCAGTTCGTCGAGCACTTCGAAGCCGGTCATCTCCGGCATGGTCAGATCGAGGAAGATCAGGTCCGGGTGGATATCGCGCGCTGTGCGGATTCCGCTCATGCCGGTCGCTTCCTCCGTAATCTTTACCGGAAGTTTACGCAGGTGCTGGCGGAGAACGTACCGATCGGCTTCACTGTCGTCGACGATCAAAACCTGGCTGGGAGTCTTGTCCCCGGTGATCGAGCGTAGTTCTCTAAGCAGGGTCGCGCGCTCAACCGGCTTGACGATGTAAGCGTCGACGCCGAGATGGAAGGCCTTCGCATGGTCCTCCACGGTGCTGACGACGAGCAAAGGGATGTCCTTCGTGTTTGGGGCCTGCTTCAGCTTCGCGCTCAGAGCCCAGGTATCCTCCGATCGCAAAACGACATCCAGAATAATGGCGCACGGCGTCAAACGTTCGAGGATGTCCTCCGCTTCACGCGTGGTTGCGGCGACGGCGAGCTGAAATCCCGATCCGCGGAGATAGCTCTTGTAGGTCATCACCATTTCCGGGCTGTCTTCTACGACCAGAACGGTGCGCCCCAGCGGGTCCGGCAGAAACTCCACGACTGAGGCCGAGGGACGGGCGTCGGGTTCGCTCCATGTCGCCGGAATACGCAGCGTGAAGGTGGAACCCGCTCCAGGACGGCTCTGGACCTCAACCTTTCCTCCGAGAAATTCGGCAAGTTTTCGGGATAACGGAAGACCGAGGCCGGTACCTTTCACGCGCCGCTGAAGGGGATGATCGAGCTGGACGAAATCCTGGAATATCGACTCCTGATCCTCGGGTGCGATGCCGATTCCGGTATCGGAAACGGAGAACGCGACTTCGCCAGGTCCGGAGGTCGCCGCAGATACGCGGACCTCGCCCCTTTCCGTGAACTTCAGGGCGTTTGAGATAAAGTTGCGCAGGATCTGGGATATCTTTCCCTCATCGGAATAGAGGGCGGGGATGTGATCGGCGTCGTCGAAGACGAGATCCACGGACTGGTTCAGGAGCAGGGGCCGGAGCATCCCGCGAAGCGCGGCGAAAAGATTTGCGATTTCGAACTCTATCGGCTTCGCCTCAACCTTCCCGGCTTCCACCTTGGCGAGGTCGAGCAGATCGTTGACGAGTTCCAGCAGGTCCCCGGCGGCGCGCTTGATATAGCCGACCTGCTGGTCCTGTTCCTGCGTCAGTTCACCGTCCGAACGGCTGAGGAGCAGGCCAGTGAGAGCCAGGATGGAATTCAGCGGCGAGCGGAATTCGTGGCTCATATTGGACAGGAACTTCGATTTCAGTTCGTCAGCACGGCGGAGGTGGTCGGCCTTTTCATCCAGTTCGGCGTAAAGAGCCACGACTCCGCGATTGGTGTCCTCGAGTTCCCGATTGACGCGAGAGAGTTCGGCCTGGCGGGTGCGGATCTCTTCGAGCGCGCGCAATAACTCCTGGTTCTGGTGCTGCAGCTCCTGGACGGCGTTCTGGGGGCGATCGAGGCTGAGTTCGTTCGCAATCCGGGCCAGGTCGGCCTGGCGGACAAGGGGGGCGCGTTTTGGGAGAAGCTTCTTCAGCAAGATCGTAGTTCCCTTACCGGGAACAGACTCGATCTGAAACTGATCCATGAGCCGGCGCGCGCCAATTATGCCGAGACCCATGCCCGTTTGAGACTGGTAGCGGCCTTCGAGAATGGCGTCAAGATCACGAATTCCGGGTCCTTCGTCGCTGACTTTGATGATGAACAGCTGCGGGGCTGTCCGGCCTTCGACCGAGTACTCGATCTTGCCGCCTCCGGCATAATTGAACGCGTTGCGGGCGATTTCGGAAAGGGCAGTCGAGATGCGGGTCTGATCCTGAGCGTCAAATCCGAGAAAGCGGGCGATCTGCCGGGCCCGCTGCCTCGCGTTGACCGTGTCGTCCTCATAGCGGATGTTCACCGACAGAATGGGGAGACTCATCGTTCGAGTAACACGCGCAAAACGGGTCGCGTCCGCGCCGCCGCCGAGATGTGGGGTCCTTCCGCTTCCTGGCGGCGCGGGACAGCGCCCTTTGCGCTTTCGAGTAACACAGGAGTCGAGGAAGTCAGGAGCCAGGACTCAGCCCTGCCGACGACGCCGCCGGATTGAATAACCTGTGACTCCGATACCCGGTTTGCGCTCCCTCCCGCGCCAGTACCCCTAAAGAGGATGCCGGGTCGCGGCTCGGTAAGTGTTAGGGAAGGCAGGAGCCAGAAGTCAGATAGCTGCTCACGGGGTTTTCTCCACTTTTGGGCGCCGTGTCCGGCGACCCTTGCGTTCGTGACACTCATGCGGCCCTGGCTACTATTACAGTAGCGTCATCCGCTCCACGCGAAAACTCCCGATACAATACGCCTGCGATCAGGGCCGAATCCCGATGGGCGAGGGACGCCTGACCGTCAAGACTCGTCGCAGTTGAGAGCCCATCGGAATGAAGCACAAGCATGCCGTCTTCGGGCCACGGATAGCTGAACTCCCGGAGCCGGGGAATCTGATGGCCAACCGTACCGTTGACCGAAACGAGGTGCTGGCGGGAGACGGCTCCGGAATAAATTTGCGCGGATACGTTACCCACACCGCAGAAAAGCAAGACGCCCCTTTCGCGATCGATCCGAGCGACGGACACGGCCGCTCCGCGCGAACTCTGAAGCGCCCGATGGCAGCGCTCTATCAGCAGGGCCGGGGTTAAGCCGGGATTGGCATGGAGCATGCGAACGGCTTCGCGCGACGCGAGGCTGGCTTCATAACCGTGGCCGAGTCCATCGGCGACCAGGATGGTGGTTATGACAGCGTCCTGCTCGACACCCCAACTGTCACCGCACACTTCCTGCCCCTTTTTTGCGACGTTCACGGCGCCGACACGCAGCCATGGGGATTCGCCACGCAACGGGCCGGACGCGCCATTCCAGCGCCAGCGCGCGAGAATCGCGGTGCCTTTACCGGGAACCGAATAGAAATCGGACTCCGCCGACAGGCGAACAATAGCGCCTAACCCCTGTCCGGCAGATCCGCCGGTCGAGTATCCGTTTTCGAGGCACAAGTCGAGATCTTCCATTCCTGGCCCGCGATCGAGCGCGAGGAGTTCCAGGCCGTGGACGCCTGGCGCATACTCGCCTTCCGTCCTGCGGAGCAGGATTTCGCCGCCGCCCGCATGTTTCACAAGATTTGTGCCCGCCTCCGTAGCGACAATGGCGATCTGTTCGGAGGACGCTTCGTCAAAACCGGTATCGCCGGCCATTTTTCGGGCGATCCGCCGCGCCTCGGAAGACTGGCTGCCCTCTTCGATGGAAATCCGAACCGACTCAGCCATCTCCACTATTTCCACCTGATGATAGAAATTTTTGTGCCAACACCGGGCTTTGAGTCGATTTCGAATTCGTGCGAGAGGCGTTTGGCGCCGCCCAAGCCGAGGCCCATACCATTACCCGACGTATAGCCGTCTTTAAGGGCCAGGTCAATATCCGGAATCCCCGGCCCTTCGTCCTCAAAAATGAGCCGTAAGCCGGATTTCATGTTGTTTTCGACGAGTTCGATCTGCACCAGGCCACCCCCGCCGTAGTCCAGCGTGTTTCGGGCCAATTCGCTGGCGGCGGTGACGAATTTGGTCTGATCGACGAGTCCGAAACCGAGCGCGACCGCCTTTTTCCGAACGGCCTGACGCACGCTTACGACGTCTTCAGACGACCGGACCGGCATCGACTCGGAACTAAGAACCTTCATCCCCGCGTTCCCGGTCGTCGAGTGCGGCCCGCAACGCCTCCATGCCTTTCTCGACGTCGAGAGCGGTCCGAATTCCCGTCAGGGTCAGGCCGAGTTCGACGAGGGTGATCGCGACGGAAGGCTGCATTCCTACGACGACCGTCTCGGCGTCGAGCAGGTGCGCCATGGAGGCTATGGTTCCCAGCATTCGCCCTATGAAGGAATCGACCATTTCGAGCGTCGAGATGTCGACGAGCACGCCATGAGTGCCGTATTTTACGATCTGAGCGGTGAGATCGTCCTGGAGTGTGAGGGCGAGGCGGTCGTGCATGTCCACCTGGATAGTGACCAGGAGGAACTCGCCCATTTTGAGAATGGGTATCCGGTCCACGCTTTACCTGGCACCCGCCTGGCGTTTCTCTTCTTTCGAGGTCTCGGTCTTGACGATGGAGTGCCCGCTTCGGCGTAATGCGACCGCGAAAGCATCCGCGAGGGTGGCTTTCGTGGTGACGCCGGCCAGATCGACGCCAAGGTGGATGATTGTCTGTGCGATCTGAGGGCGGATTCCGCTGATCAGACAGTCGGCGCCCATCAGACGGGCGGCGGCTACGGTTTTCAGCAGATGCTGGGCAACCAGCGTGTCGACCAGAGGCACGCCGGTAATGTCGATGATGGCGTAATCGGACCGGGTCTGGACGATGGCGTCGAGCAGATTCTGCATCACGATCTGGGTGCGGGCGCTGTCGAGTGTCCCAATGAGTGGCAGGGCCAGGATATTGTCCCAAAGGCGGACGACTGGGGTCGAGAGTTCGAGCAACTCCTGCTGCTGGCGCGAGATCACGTCTTCGCGCGTCTTCTGAAACGTCTCCATCGTGAAGACGCCAAGCTTATCGATGAGTTCAGTGGCCTGCCATGTTTCGCGCGCGAGGGCGGCGGCGTCGTCACCGGCCTCTTCCCGCAATAACGCGAAGAGCGGTTCTTTTAGGGAAAAGATAAAGGATGCGGTTTCGGCTGGAGTGTATCCTCCTTTTGCGCGGCTGGCGGAAAGATCGGAAAGAAGTTCCTTCACGGCCGCCCACGCGGGACCGTTCAAGTTGTCAGTGCCGTCGGCCCGAGACGCGGTTTGCAGGGACTTCACCAGATCCCGGGATTTTCGCTCCGAATCCTGTTTCTCCGTTGCAGTGAGTCTTTTGCCGCTCTTCGATTGCAATTCGAGCCATTGAGTGAGAAGGTCGGATTCTTTATCGGTGAGTATCTTTGCGAGCGAACTCGCAGATTTCGAAGCCATGGGTCTCCTGTGGGTCTTACCGTACCGTGTAACCGGGCCGAACGGAACCTAAAGTATAGTCCAGGTCGGTGCAAAAGAAACATTGGCCATTGGATATCCTGATCGGGTGAAGTCGCCTGTTGAAACCGAGATCAAGCTTGCCATCAGCGGCGTGGACGAAGGCCGGGCTCTGCTGCGGCGACAACGTTTTCGGGTGAGCAGGCCTCGGGTCTTCGAGCGAAATCTGGTGCTTGACGATAGCCGCGGCTCGTTGCGCAAACGCGGAATGTTGCTGCGGGTGCGCGGGGCAGGGAAGACCGTCACCTGTACGTTCAAAGGCCCGGAAATACCCGGGCGGCTGAAACGGCGCAAAGAGACCGAGTTTGAGGCGTCTGAACTGGGGGCGTGCCTGGCGGTTTTTGAGGCGCTCGGCTATCGCGAGGCGTTCCGCTACGAGAAATATCGCACGGAGTTCAGCCGCGACGGCGAGGACGGGATCGCGACGCTCGATGAGACGCCGATCGGCGTCTATCTCGAACTGGAAGGCCCGGCGCGATGGATCGACCGCACAGCGAAGGCTCTCGGCTTCTCGCGGGATTCGTATATTACCGCCAGTTATGGCCGCCTCTATTTTGCCTGGTGCAAAGCGTCGGGCGTTGAACCGGCAGGAATGACGTTTTAAACTACTTACGCTCCCTCCGGTCGCGGATCAGAATCCGCCGTCGCCGCCGCTGCCGACAATGATAACCGGGTCGTCGACGATCATTTTGTTATCGGGCATCGCAAGAGTGACGCCGTAGAAGTATTTACCGTCTTTGGCAGTTACCTTAAAAGCGTTCGTTTCGGCTCCCTTGCGCCCGTGCGCCGCGATCTCGTCGAAGGGTGATTCGCCTCTGAACAGGATAGAGTAATTGCCCACATGAGAGACCCATTTGACGTGATCGCCGGCGTTGACGTGAATCGTTGTCCCATCGCCTTTCTCGCCAGATTTGGATTTGTAAACGAACGCTTTGCCGTCGTGGCGGATCTCGACAGCATGCGTGCTTTGCGCCGTCGTCATTTGCTCTTTCTGTTGTACGGGTGTCACTTTTTCTCCTTTGTTTGATGCGCTGCTGCGATGGCTTTGGCGTCATTGTAATGAGGATCTTTCCGGAGTGACGCCAGTTCCGGTTCGTTTTCCGCGAGGCTCAAAGAAAAGCCTGCTGCGAAAGCCTCTTTCAGCGCTGCGATGCTCTCCGGTCGTTTCTTCTCGATTTCGAATATGAGAGCCGAGTCGAAGAGAACATCCAGATCTCCCGGCGCGGCCTTTCGCGCTGCCTTTATTCCGCGGTCGGCTTCGGCGAAATTCTTTCTCTTGGCCTCGTAGAGCGCGATCTGACCCAGGAGCTTGCCATTGTTCGGATTGATCGCAAGCTGCTTTCCGGCGATTTCAATGGCCTGGCGGTAAGCCTCCGCGGCGCCCGCTTCCGAACCCGGGGTAAAGCGATAAGCGTCGCCGAGATTGCCCCAGAAGCTGTACGAAAAATTCTTGTTTCCGCCACCGTTCTTGACCGATTTTTCGAGCATATCCATCGCTTGCGGATATCGCCCGGTGTAGAGATACAGGATCCCGAGATTCGAGTATACGGAGCCACCCGGGCGCAGCGCGAGCGCCTTCTTCAGATTGTTTTCGGCTGCGGCCCATTCACCGCGTTTTATCTGAGTGCCGCCCAGAGACCGATACACAAGGTAATTGTCGGGTGTCAGATCCGCGGCGGTAGTTAGTGCTTTTTCAGCCTCCGGGTACCGGCCATGTTTGTCATAGAAGTCCGCGATATCCAGATAACCGAGCCAGAAATTGGGCCGAAGCTGAATGGCGTGGTTGTAGGTCGCCTCGGCCTGACCGATATTGCCGGCCTGGTCATACGCCGCTCCGAGATGACGATAGGTCTCGGCATTCACGGGATCGCGGTCCAATGCCGCCTTGAACTGCCTGATCCCTTCGTTGGCATCGCCGGTAAGCATCGCGATCATCCCTAGTGTAATGTGAGGCGAGCCCATCGTTTCGTTACGCGACAGGGCCTGATTTGCGGCGTTGCGCGCCTTTTCCAGATACTGAAGCTCCCCGGAGTCCAGATACTGGCGCATATAAGCGTCACTCAAGCCCGCATACGCCATGGCGTACGAGGGGTCGAGCTGGATGGCCTTCTCAAAGGCAGCTCTGGCGGAACTGGTATTGCCGGCCAGATCGTATCGCTGGAGATAGCCTGCGCCGAGGACGTAATAGTCGTAGGCGTTGGCGGCGTGGGAACCGTCGGCGCGCAATTTGCCGAGAGCAAGATCGTCGAGCGAAAGGCCCAGCAGAGCCGCGGCATCCCTGACGACATCCTCTTCGAGCGGCCTGTCACCGTCGCCCGTGTTCACGGACGCCGAACGCAGAATCTTGCCGGAATTCGTGTCTACGAGATGTAATTTGACCGCCGAACCGGAGGGCTGTCGCTCCACCTCCCCGGTCAGGACGTCTGCCACCCCGAAGGTCTTCTTCGCATCCATTGGCGTCGCCACCCGATTCTGGCGAACGTCGTCATCGGGGATGATCTGCAGCTTCGTAGCGAGCGCCGCCAGTCGCGCGGAGATGATGCCGGCGAGGCCATTGCCGAAGGCTACGTCTTCAGCCGTGTTCGATCTGGCGGTAAAAGGTAAGACCGCGAGTTGAGTGACGGCCGCGGGTCCTCGCAGTTTCTTCCAGTTCAGACCCGCGATTACGGCCAGTGCGGCGATCAGAAGCGTGGTCAGGGCGATCCCTGCGCGCCGCCGCGATGTGGGCTTCGCCGCGAGTGTCGCCTGCGGCGTCGCGATCATCGTTCTGGTGGGACCGAAGTAGTCGAGTTCGGCTGTCGAGGGGGTGCTATCGGGTATGGGGCCGAGGGCATCGAGGTCTGTCGCGACTTCTTCGCTCGTCTGATAACGCCGCGCCGGGTCCTTTTCCAGTAAACGCAGGACTATGCGTTCCAGGTCCGGCGGAACGCCCGAACGAAGCCGGGTCGGCGGGATGATCGGGTCGTTGACTACGGCGCTCATCGCGGCGAACTCACTCGCTCCGGCAAAGGGACGCTGCCCCACGATCAGTTCATAGAGCACTACGCCGAGGGAAAACAGGTCGGAGCGAGGGCTCGTTTCATTGCGCAACGCCTGCTCGGGCGCCATATACGCAGCGGTCCCGACGGTCGTGCCGTCGCGAGTGAGCAGCGCGAATTCCGATGACGCCGTCTTCGCAAGACCGAAGTCTGTGATGCGCAGCATTCCTTCGCCGTCGAACATTACGTTCTCCGGCTTGATGTCGCGGTGAACGATACCTTTCCGGTGGGCATGGGCGAGTCCGCGGGCCACATTGACTCCGATGAGCACAACGTCGCGCAGCGGGAAGGCTCTGCTTCGAGCACGAAAATCGTCCAACCGCTGGCGGAGGGTACCGCCGGGCAGGTACTCGAGTACCAGAAAGCGACGGCCGGCATCTTCTTCCATTGCGTGAATGGTCGAGATGTGAGGGTGATTGAGGGTGGAAACGGCGCGGGCCTCCTGTTCGAAGCGCGCGATTCTTTCAGGTGAGGTAGTGATTTCCGGGGGTAGGAATTTCAGAGCGACGAGACGCTGCAGCCGAAGGTCACGGGCTTTGTACACCACGCCCATGCCACCTTCGCCCAGCTTGTCGAGAATCTCATAATGAGAGATCGGTTCGCCAATCATGCCACGCGAGTATTCCGGATCGCCTGGCGGGCCGAGAACCGCTCCAGAGGAACACGCGCAAGGCATACCTGCCGAATCGCGGCTGGACGGGCAGGTTCCTCCATCTTTTACGCCGCGTCCGGCGGCCCTTGCGCTCCTTACCGGATCTGAAGTTGAATCAACTCCTGCTTTTCCGGTTGTGCCGCCTCGGGAGCGGGGATCGTCTGCGGTCCTCGCCAGAAATCCATATACGAAGTGTAGTGCACGCAGGCCACCGTGCAACGGGGCGCGCACCCTTTTTCGGTGATAAATTCGCGCCGGATGTCGTCGACAGTGTACCGTTCGAGGGGAGTTGCCGGATAACCGCGCTGCTGGGAGCAGTAATGAACGAGGCCGTCCTCACAGACATATAGATACCGGGCGCCCGAGCGGCACTTCCATTTGTTTTCCCGGCCCGCCGCGATATTGTCCTGAAAGTAATTCATGCGGGCATAGTTCTTCTTCCCCATGTCACGCACGGTGAGAAAGATCTTCTGCTCTTCTTCAGAGAGCGGTTGAAGCTGCCCGTCGCTATCGTGGATAATTCCGACGCTTGAGGTAAAACCGAGTTCGACAGCGCGTTTCGCTACCGTGACGGCGTCCTGCGGATGGTGAATTCCGCCGCCCACTACTGAGTTGATATTGACGTGAAACAGCGCATGCTCGGCCAGCAGTTCGAGCCGCGCGTCGAGAGTTTTGAGGCTCTTCTTCGAAACGTCGTCCGGCATGACGTTGTCGATCGAGATCTGCATGTGCTCCAGACCGGCGCGGTTGAGTTCCTGGATGCGTTTGGCATTCAACAGGAAACCGTTGGTGATCATGCCGGCGATCGCGCCGCCTTTACGGATGCGGGAGATCAGCTCATCGAGGCCGGGGTGGAGGAGGGGTTCGCCGCCGCTGAAGGCGATGATGCTGGTGCCCAGGTCGGCGAGCAGATCGATGCGGCGGGCCATCTCCGCAGTCGGAACGGGCTTCGAAAAATCGTCGAATTCGTTGCAATACGTACAGGAAAGATTGCAGCGGCGGATGGGAACAATGTGTGCGAGAACGGGATGATCGGTTGAGCGGATCCCTTTTGCGACCATCAGAGATTCGCGGAACCGGCGGCGCGCGGCGACGAGATTTCTCCTGAGGCGAACTCCAAATGTCGGCATAGATACGGCGAAAGCATTATTACACCACATCTTGCGGGCGTTTCACGGCTTGACAAACTAAAGAGAAATCGGGATCAATCGGAATCCCGATGTACCGATTCCATAGAAAATGCGGGTCGACAGACCGCGATATATTCGGCGCCCGAGGGGTCCGGCGTGCTGTAACGGACCCATTCGCCGGGATGGGCGATGACCGCCTGGCCGGCTGAAACGTCGATTGCGCCGCCGGCGAATTCCACGCGCAAACTGCCGTTGAGGACAATCGTGTACTCCTCGAAATCGGGCGTCTGGCCGGGTTCAACCCAGCCTCCGGGACTGCGCATGTGGGCTATGCTGACCCGGGAGGTGGACGAATTCACGCGCCCAATGAATTCGTCGATCAGTTTCGGCTTGTTCCCCGCCGCCTCGACGCGAGCCGGTCTGGGGATCAGAGTGGGTTTCACCTGGGAAGGAACCCGAAGGGGCGGATTGAGCATCCAATCAGTTTGACGATTCCAGCTGGCGGCATTTTCTGCTCTCCCCGGCCATAATACTTGAATACTTGATCAATAGCCCGAACCATGGCTAAAATGTCCTTTTTGCAGCACGAGTCCTGGATCAGATGACTCCGAGAGACGATTTCGACCCGTTAGCCCCGCAGCGCGAGGCGGCTTTTTTTTATGGCCTGTTCCTGAGGGGGCACTCGCTTGACGCGCTTCGCCAGGACATTGACGTTCCCCGCGTGATTATCGACAAATGGGTGAAGGCGAAGGATTTTCAGGGAGCATTTCGGGCTGATCTCGACCGCGTTTACCAGTATCGGAAGCGAGTTCTCGCGATATTCGAAGGTCTTGTTTCCAGCGAACAGGCCCAATTCCATCTGCAATAAAGAATCCCAGGTAATGGCCCTCGCCCGCAATTGAGGCCCTGAAGGGGTACCATGTTTGCAAAGGCGGTACCTGTGACGAAAACCGTACTAACCCGAATAGCCGTTCTTGCAACTATCGGCGTTCTCGGCGGCACAGGAGTTGCCAGTCTTGCCTCTCAGGATCCGGAAGGCCACAGATCGTCCTTGCGGGCGACTGCGATATTGACCGACGGGACCGCCCGAAGCATCACGCTTCAGGGGGTGGGTTGCAATTTGAGCATGTGCTCCAGAGTAGCGATTGAAAATGTGAAGCTGGACCGATTGTGGCTCGATGGCCTGACATCGATTCGCGAGATATCTCAGGGGCCGGCAGGTTCCGTCAAAGCGATACTTCGATTTAAGGACGGCAGCGAGCGTAATGAGTCGATAATCTCGGGAAATCGCGTTCTGTACGTCGAGGGCCGTCGGGGAGCTATAGAGAGACTGGACATCACCAGTCTCGCCCGCATCGATTTCCCGGAAACTTCAAAGTAGCCCGCTCGTTCCGCCCCGGGAAATTTAGCAGGTCGCCCGCGACCTTCCGCGCGCGCAGCAAATAGTGCGACCGATCAGGCAAATTGAGTTCGAAGCCGAAAGGCTGAAGTGCCTGTTGCCTCCAGCCCCGAGCGCTTACGGACGATGGCTACGAGCACGCAGATCGAGACCGCGATCCAGATCCAGGCCTTCACAGCGTTCTCGCTTTGGGCCGTAAAACGCCTTGATCCGCAGATGCTGGTTGATCCATTTGAAGAAGAGTTCTACTTGCCAGCGTGACTTAACCGGCAAAGGTAATGCAGACCAGCAGCAGAGCGCCGCCGCCGACCAGCATGTTCCTCAACGTCAGTCTTCTTCTGATCGACGAGTCCGAACTTTCAGCATCCGCCGTCTCTACTATAAATTGAGCAAAAGGCGGTCTGTCGGGAATCTTCTCTAGCTTCCAGCGGGGAGTTTGGCTCCCAGCACTTCCACTTTCTCGATCACGGGAGTCATTGCGAGAAGGTCAGGCGCGTTTTCCATCAGAGCTTTCGCGATGGGGCCGTTCATATGAGCCTGGCGCCCGGATTCGTCGGTGAACGCATCGAATATAGCGAACGTGGAGGGCCCGAGACGCAACGCGAACCACAACGGCGTCGTGGTTTCCTGGTTGGCGAGTTCAAGACCTTTTTCCAGAAAGGCGGCGAGTTCGTTTTCCTTGCCGGGTTTTGCCTCAAGACGAACATACAGAGCAAGCTTAAGCATGTGCGGTCTCCTGCAAGCGAAGGGCCTGTTACGGCCCGGTTTCGCCAAGGGCCTGTTACGGCCCGGTTTCGCCAAGGGCCTGTTACGGCCCAGTTTCGCCAAGGGCCTGTTACGGCCCGGTTTCGCCGAGGATGCCCTTCGCTTTATCTTTCACGCGGTCTACGAGACTCTTCTTCGACGCCTGGTCCTTTGCGTCGGCCTTGAGCAGTTCCTCGGGTGAGACCTCCTGCGCTGCAGTTTTTTCACATGGCTGTACGCCCGAGAGATGGACGGCATTCCCCGTCATCGTGAACTGTTTGCGAACGCGCGAGCCGTCATCCTGTTCGAGACAAACCGAGAATTCGCCCTGCTTCGCCAGAACCGGGAAAAACCCGCGCTCGCGCCTTTGAATGTAGGAGGTTTCGTAGCGGTGACGGCGGAGGCTCCAGACGAAGACGCGAAACCCGTCAAAATCGTGGTCTTCGCCTAACGTCTCCGCCGTAGTCCAAAGCCAGATGTCTTTCCGCTGACCCTGATCGTCGATCTTGCCGAGAGAGAAGTAGGACATGATCCGATGGCCTTCTGCATACTGCGCAACTTCGTCGGGAATTGCGAGGTACAGGCCGCTCGTCAATACCCAGCCGCTCTCTCCGCTTGGGGTGCGGACAAGAGTCCAGTCGTCGGTTCGAATCGGACCGGCGTCGGCGGCTTCAGTCGGCTCGGGGTCGTGGGGTTGAGACAGAGCGAGCCAGTCGGCGGGGAGCGCCGGCGCCGGAGGCACGGGAGGCGTCGGCGTCTTCGAACTTTTCGTGTCCTTCCTGGTCTGTTTCTTCTGCAGCTTCGGCGCTGCAGAAATCAATGCGCGCTTCGGGGCTTCAGCAGTTCGGGGGGTGACGCGATGCGCGATCACGTCGATCTTTTCCTTCGGCGCCACCTGCGTAAAGCTCGGCGAGAGACGCGAAGGTTCCATATGAACGTTCAGCGTGTCAAAAGTGGTGGCAACACCTTGAGACGGCATGCCTGCCGTCTCGCGAGCGAGCGACCGCAGGCGCTGCATCTGAGATTTGTCGAGCAGTTGGCGATCGCTGGTCCAACCCTCAACTCCTTTCTCAGTGCGTACCTTGTACCATAGCCGCCTGCGACCCACAATGTCGAGTTTCTCTCCATGCGCCACTGTCGCGACAACCGGGGATTTGGAATCGATGTCTTTGCGAAGCTTCAGCGAGACAGGCCCGACCCACGCGGTTCCAATTACGGGCGTTTGGTTCGGTTTGGTCTGGCAGCCCGCAAGCACGGCGAGAAGAACTACGGGGCCGGCGAGCCATGACGTTCGGGGACACAGCATGCGAAGGGAGAGCGCGGCGCATGCGCTCTGCTGCCAGCTTAGCAGTCTATTTCCCCGTGAAATTTCGCAACCAGGGAAGTACGAAACAGCCACTGCCCGCGTCTATCCGCTAAGCGCGTACGCCGCGGGCGAAAAAGGAAGGATCTGGAATGTCACGAGGGCTCGCAATTGCCAGTGTGTCACTGTTCGGTTTCAGCGCGATTTACGCTCAAGCACCGGACTCCCTGCCTTCCTTCGACGTGGCGTCGATCAAACCGGCGGCGCCCATGACGCCTGGCCAAATGATGGTCGGAATCCGTGGCGGCCCGGGAACGGGCGACCCCGGCCAGATGACATTTACCAACGTCTCGTTGAAAGACCTTATCGAGGCCGCGTGGGACGTAAAGGCATACCAGATCACGGGTCCGAACCGGCTGGAATCGGAACGGTTCGACGTAACTGCCAAAGTTCCCAAAGGCGCCACGAAGGAGCAGTCGCGCCTGATGCTGCAGGATTTCCTCGAGGACCGTTTCAAACTGAAGCTGCATCATGCGACCAAAGAGCAGCCGATTTACGCGCTGGTATTGGCGAAGAACGGGCCGAAACTGAAGGAATCGGTGGAGGATCCAAATGCCCCGCCGGCGCCGGATTTTCCTCACGCGGATGGAGGCGGCGGCAAGCCGGTGCAGTACGCCGATGGCGGACCCGTCAGAGCGGGAGATCCCGCAACGGGGCCTCCCGCTCCGCCGCGAGGCGCGATGCGAATGATGATCAACAATGGCCGCATGAAGATGGCCTCCGACGGTCAGACCATGGCAAGGTTCGTGGACATGCTGGGAACGCAAGTGGACCGGCCCGTGATCGATATGACCGGACTCAAGGGCAAGTACGATATTTCTCTCGAGTTCGCTCCGGATATGGCGCTGACGCAAGGCAAAATGGCGGCTCTCGGAGCGCCGCCTCCCGGACCTGGAGCCGGGCGAGGCGGCCCCGACGCCGACTCGCCCGGCGCTCAGAACGCCCCCGGGATTTTCACGGCCCTGCAAGAGCAACTCGGCCTGAGGCTCGATCCGAGGAAGGGACCTGTGGATCTTCTCGTGATCGATAGCGCTGAGAAGACGCCAACCGCCAACTAAAGTTGCTTGACAGCGTGCTCCTCGCAGGCATAATATATCCGTAACGGATGTAATTATGCCGAAGGCGACGCTTCCTGCAAATCTCCTGCCGCTTACACCGCCTGTTTTTCACATTCTCGTGGCGCTATCCGACGGAGAGCGCCACGGTTACGCCATCATGCAGGACGTGGCGTGGCAGACGAACGACGCACTGCAACTCGGCCCTGGCACGCTGTATGGGTGCCTCAAGCGAATGCTGACGGCCGGTCTGGTGGAGGAGTCGGAGGAGCGCCCCGATCCGGCGTTGGATGACGGCCGTAGGCGCTATTACCGGATGACGAGCCTCGGCCGGCGAGCGGTAAAGGCGGAGGCGGAAAGGCTTGCGAACGCGGTTACCGCGGCCAGGGCCCGGCGGCTTCTGGCGGGAGGCGAAGCGTGAAGGCGACACTGGCGGACGCGCTCGCAGGTATTTATTCGATACTTCTCTATGCTTATCCCAAAGAGTTTCGACTGGAATACGGCGGGGAAATGAAACGACTGTTTCGTGACCGATGCAACGACGCCGTGCGCAGGAACGATCCCTGGGGCATGCTTCGTTTCACGCTTCAGAGCGGAACGGACTGGATGGCGACAACGATGCGCGAGCGGGCGGATTCCGTGCGCGCGATTGTTTCGAGTGCAAGAAGGCCGGTTGCGCGCGGGTTCATCGGCGAGTGGGCCGTGACGATCCTGGCTTATTTATTCGCCACGACGACACTGGTCCAGGCATATGTCATTCCGACCGGATCGATGGAAGGCACTCTTCGTGTTGGCGATCATGTGCTTGTCGACCGCATGGCTTATGCGGACCCAGGCGCGGTCGGCCGTTATGTCCTGCCTTATCGCGATATCCAGCGCGGCGACGTCCTGACTTTCCATTTTCCCGAGGATACGCGGCAGACCTTTGTGAAACGGGTGATCGGGCTGCCGGGCGACCGCATTCGATTGATAGACAAACAGGTGATCCGCAACGGCCGCAGGCTGATTGAACCTTATACGCAGCACATCGACCCGGGAGTCGATACTTATCGCGACGACTTTCCGACAGCCGCGGATTTCCGTACGACTCCGCGGGGACATGAGATGTTCAGGCAGCACATCGTTAACGGGGAGGTCGTGGTGCCACCGGACAGCCTGTTCGTTTTAGGAGATAACCGGGATAACTCGGAAGATAGCCGCTACTGGGGATTTGTGCCACGCGAATATGTGACCGGTAAGCCGCTGTTTGTTTACTGGTCGTATGATGCGCCGACTGGCGATCTGGAGACCTGGAGTTTATCCCATATGCTCGACGTTGCGGAACATTTCTTCACGAAGACTCGCTGGGACCGCGCTTTTCTCGTTCCGAAATCACTGAAGGCGGGAGAAACGGAGGCCGGCCCATGAGGAGCGCCGCGGCGCTGGTATTCGGCTGGCTCGTTCCAGGCGGAGCATATTTGCTCAAGGGACGGTATGTGCAGTTTGCGACAGCCCTTGCACTGGTTTGCGCATGTCTGGCTGCCGGGATCGCGCTGCAGGGGTCGAACCGATGGCCGTCGCACTCGGAGCTTGACGGTCTGGACGGTTTCACCTCAGCAGCAGCAAGGGCCGGGGCGTTCACGAAACTTTTCGCAGGAGTCCCGTACGTGATTGCCAGCCTGGCCGGATATTCGCAGTCGTTTATCAATGGACAGGTTCACGAGTATGGAACGACGCTCCTGATTGCGGCGGGTCTGATCAACCTTCTGGTATTAGCCCAGGCAGGTAAATGTCGCATCTGACTTACACTGTTCTGTTCGCCGCTCTTATTTCCGGAGCGACGGGCCTGTCAGGTAAGCGCACTGCTTATACGTTCTTATCGTGCATGGGCGCCGTTGTAGCCGGCAGTTGGGTCATGTTCTGGATTCACGGCTAAGTCTCTGACCGAATGCCCTCATGGAAGCCGCGACGGGCAGGGAGCGCTTGTTCGAATACATCAGCGAACTTCTGAACTGGAATCCCAAGCTTCCCTCACAGATCGCCCAGGGTCCCGATAAGCCCATTCATAAACAACGGGCAGAAGAAACAGCGTCAGCATCGTCGAACTAAACAATCCGCCGATGACGACAGTTGCCAGAGGCCGCTGAACCTCGGCGCCCGTCGACGTGGACAATGCCATCGGAATAAAACCCAGGCTGGCCACCGACGCGGTCATAAGAACTGGCCTGAGCCTTCGCCGCGCGCCCGCGAGCATTGCCTCCCGAACGGGGGATCCGGCAGCAAGCATTTGACGGATCGAGCTCACCAGGACAACGCCATTCAGCATCGCAACTCCGAACAAAGCCAGAAAGCCGATCGACGCTGAGAGGTTGAGATTCATGCCCCGGATCCATAGCGCCGCCACCCCACCTACCAAAGCGAATGGAACATTGCCGACAACCAGAAGCGCCAGCCAGCCCGAAGTGAAAGTAAAGTACAGCAACACAAACACCAGTGCGATCGCAACAGGGACGATCAGCATTAATCTGCGCATGGCGCGTTCCTGGTTCTCGAACTGACCGCCGTATTCGATGAAGTACCCGGGCGGCAGCGTGATTTGCCGGTCGATTTTCGAACGCACCTCGGCAACGAAGCTTCCGAGATCGCGGCCGCGAACATTGGACATAACAACAATGCGCCGTTGTCCCTCCTCGCGATTGATCATCTCCGGCCCCCGTTTCACGCGAATATCGGCGACGCGATCGAGCGTAACCTGTTCACCACCAGAAGCGCGAAGCACGATGCGCCGCATGGCATCGGGATCCGTCCGATATCGCTCCGGCAGACGCAAAGCGACGGTGTACCGCCTGGGGCCGTCAAGCACCTCCGAAATCACGTCGCCCGATCCACCGCTCGAAACCGCTTCTTCGACGTCGGTAACGTTGAGCCCGTAGCGCGCCAGAGCCGCGCGATCGACTGCGATCGACAAATCCGCCACGCCCGACGTGATCTCCATCTGAGGATCAGCCGCGCCGCGCACCGAAGAGACAGACCGCAGAATCTGCTGCGCGATCGAGTTCAGGGTCCGGAAATCCTCGCCGAACACCTTGACCGCGAGATCGGCCTTGATGCCGGAGATGGTCTCATCGATACGCATGGCCATGGGTTGCGTGAAGTTCCACGCAATGCCGGGAATGGTCGCCATTTCCTTATCCACCGCGTCGATCAGCGCCTCCTTACTATGGAATCTCGTCCAGGTGTTCATGGGCTTCAGCGAAAGGTACGTATCGCCTTCGTTGATTCCCATGGCTTCAGTGGCGAAATCGGGGCGGCCGATCTTGACCACCACATCCGCGATCTCGGGAAACGACCTCAGCCGACTCTCGATGCGTTTGCTGATTTCGACAGAGTCAGTCAGCGAGATACCCGGCAATTTGCGGGTCTCCATCAGGATTGAACCTTCGTCCAGCTTCGGCATGAACTCTGTACCGATGAAGAAAAGCGATCCCAGCGCAACGCCCAACACCACGGCCGAGAACGCGATCGTAATCAGGCGATGGTTCATCGTCAAGGTGAGAGCGCTTGTATAGGCACGATCCAGAATTTTCATCAAAGCGTGCTCGTGCTTCTCTCCACGCCTGAATTTGCGGAAGGCGAACGAGGTCAGCAGCGGCACCAGTGTCAGCGCCAGAAAGAGCGAGCCGACGAGAGCCATGCAAACGGTAATTGCCATGGGGCGGAACATACGGCCTTCGAGACCCTGCAAAAACAGGATCGGCAGGTAGACCGCGACGATGATGGCAACAGCGAACGTCATCGGCCGTGCCACCTCATGCGCGGCCCGGCGCACCGATTCCAGAATCGATCCCTGACTAACGCTGCTGCCTTCCGGTTCCGATTCGAGATGATGCACGGAGTTCTCCATCATCACCACCGCGCCATCGACGATCATGCCGAAATCGATCGCTCCCAGGCTCATGAGATTGGCGCTGATGCCGAAGAGTCTCATTCCGAGGAAGCTGATCAGCATGGAAAAGGGAATGACAGCCGCCGTAATCAGAGCCGCGCGAAGATTTCCGAGAAATAAGAGCAGAACCACAGTGACCAGAACGAAGCCCTCAAAGAGGTTGGTCTCCACTGTATGGATCGTGCCGTCGATAACGAACGCCTGATCGTAAAAAGGAAGGATCTTCACTCCCGGAGGCAGGCGCAGGCCGGCGATTTTTTCCTTAACTGTTTCGATCAGCCGTTTCCCGTTACCGCCCTTCAACATAATCACCATGCCGGAAACCGTTTCGCCGTTTCGCAGAGTCGCACCTTCCGCAGGAGCCGCGCCGATGCGGACAGTCGCGACATCGCGCAGGAGCACCGGCGTGCCCTTGTGTGCCATGAGAACGATATTGCCGAGGTCGCCGGTCGTGGTGGCGCGCCCGGAACCGATCAACGTGTATTGCTCCGAAGCATGTTCGATATAACCGCCCCCGAAGTTGGTATTGTTCGCCTCGACGCGCGAAGCTATGTCATGCAATGTCAGCCCGTACTGCTCGAGGAGCGCCGGGTCGGCGACGATCTGAAACTGTTTCGTCTGACCACCCCAGGCATTTACCTCACTCACGCCGGGGATCGTTCGCAATTGAGGCTTGATCACCCATTCATGCAGATCCTTCAGATCCATTGGGCTCATGGGGCCGGAGAGAGTGTATTGAAACAGTTCACCGAAAGCGGTAGAGGGAAGTCCCAGAACCGGCTGAACACCCGCGGGTAACGAAGAGGAAACCTGCTGCAGCCTTTCGCTCACAAGCTGACGCGCGAAATACATCGCCACCGAGTCGTCGAAGACAATCGTGACCATCGACAGACCGAGCTTGGACAAAGAACGAACCTCTTCCTTATCGGGGAGACCGAGCATGGCCCGCTCGATAGGATAAGTTACAAGCTGTTCGACCTCCGTCGGAGGCAGCGACGGAGCGTTCGTCACCACAACCACCTGGTTGTTTGTGAGGTCGGGAAAGGCTTCCACCGGAATTGTGTAAAGCGCATATCCACCCATGGCCAGCAGGACCGCAATGCCAGTCAATACGAGCCATCGCCAGCGAAGAGTAACGTCAATGATGCGATTCAGCATGGCAGTTACTCTTCCTCCATCGTCGCTTTGAGGAGCTGAGACTTGAGCAGGAAACTGCCGCGAGTAACGATCTGTTCTCCAGGTTTGATCCCCTCCAGAACAGTGGTCCTTCCCGCGAGCGCCGGCCCCACGCGAATCGGGCGAATCAGGAAATGCCCCGGCCCCGTCATCAAGAACACGACATCCGCGTCATCGATCTGCTGAATCGAATCCGATGAAATCAGCATTGCCGGTTTACCGGTTCCGCGCGAAATTTCGGCGCTGACCAGCATCTCCGGACGCAGCAGATTCCGGGGGTTGTCAAGGGCGATACGCACTTCGATCATGCGCGTCTCCGGATCGAACTGCTGCCCGAGGCTGGTAATGCGGCCCGGAAAACGCTGCGGAGGGTCGCCGGGCGTCACTACGGTAGCTGCGGTCCCGACGCGTAAACCGGCCAGATCTTCCTGACTTACCGAAGCCAGCATCCAGACTTTCGATAAATCGCCGATCACGAATGTCTCAGAAGTCAGGTCGACGGTCTTACCCGGCGTCACGTTCTTCGCGATGATATAGCCGGATTCGGGGGCGAAGATCGGAACATCATCCGCGAACTCACCTGCGCTTGCAGGCGGGGGTTCGACTTTGACTTTCAAGTCGTCTTCCAGCAGATCTTCTCCCCGGTCCACTTCGATCTGCGCTCTCTTAATGGCGGACTGCGCGGCCACCAGATCCTGCTGCGCCTGTTCCACTTGTTGTACGGAGCCGGCTTTCAATTCCAGCAACCTTTGAGCGCGATCGCGATTCCGTTGTGCCTGAGCGGCCGTCGCCTCGGCCAGACGCAATTCGGCCACTGACGCGCGGTATTTGGCACGCTCTTCCCGGACTTCATCGGCGTGATAGCGCGCCAGAACCTGGCCCTTCTTGACGTAATCGCCGAGCCCCGCATAAACCACCATCACCAGACCCTGCGAGCGAACACCGACTCGCCAGACATGATCGTCCGCCAGGACGATACGGCCTTTTGCCTGCAGGATTGCCGGCACGGAACTCATCGCGGCCGTTTGCGTTTCAATCGTCGCCGCCTGCGTCTGTGCAGGCGAAAGAACGATCTCCGATCTGGAGGGCTTTGTCTCCGACGCAGCCTTTTCCGGCGCGGGCTGGGTTTTGCTGCCGCAACTCCCGTCGATCACCCCAGCCATCAACGCCAGGCAAACAAGAGAAATCGAACCATAAGTTCTCACTGGCTGACTCCTTCCGCGGCTTCGAGCCGGACGATGCTCTGGTGATAGTCGCTCATGCCGCGCGCCCACGCCAGATCCGCATCGATGCGTGCGCGCTCGGCATCAAGCAGGCGCAACAGATCCGTCCCGCCCTCGACATATGCATTGGACGCAATCTGCGCTACGTTGTTCGCTTCCTCGCGAAGCAGTTGAAGCGTGCCGGCAGCTTCGTCGCGCCTCGTTCGGTATTCCTGAAGAGCGCTTTCATATTCTGCCCGGACATCGCCCTCCGCGGCCACCAGTAATTGCTGCCGGCGCCGCACCTCCGCCCCCGCAGCTTCGCGGTTGCCCTGATTCTTATTGATCACGGGTAATGAGATCTGAAAACCCGCGATGATCGTATTGACACCGTAAGTGGTATCCGGCAATTCAGTTCGCTTGTAACCAGCAAAGACGCTCAGATCGGGACGCGCGAGAACGGCCTCCAGACTTTCTTTCGCCGTCGATTCCGCGACACTGGCTCGCGCCAGCCGGACTTCGTTGCGTTGTGCAAGCACCTGGTCGAGCGTTGTTTCGTGGAAGCTATTGGCAAGCTCAAGCGGTTCTGTCAGTACGACATCGCGAACCGCCGGCCTGCCCATCTCTTTGAACAGGGCCATCGTGCCCCGATCGGCCTCCACCACCGCGAGATTCGCGGAGATCTTCAGACGTTCGCTTTCAAGACGAACGCGCAGCAGATCCTGCTCGGCGATCGCGCCGACGCTGAACCGCGCGGCGTGGTAATCGACAGTCTTCTGAAAATTGGCGACCGATGCGCGTAGCACCTCGCGGACTTCCTGCGCGCCGCGGGCGGTCCAGTAAGCAAGCTTGACGGCGTCGATCAACTGGATTCGCGCAAGGTCGTATTCAGCCTGCGTACGAACGACGCCCTCGCGCGAAGCCTCCATCCTGTGGCTCCGCTTGCCCATGACATCGAGAGGCTGAATGACATAGGCAACCGTATCGACGTCGCGCGTATACGTCTGGCCCGGCCGGAGGTTCTCATTTTGAAAAAGAAACTCGGGATTTTGCCTCAGGCTCGCTTGTTTTTCAAGACCCCGCGCCGCCGCAATGCGCTCGTTTTCCGCTTTGAGCGACGCCCGCGATTCGATCGCCTGTTTGATTGCGTCCTCCAGGCTGAGCCTCGACTGTGCGTTCGACAGTCCGGCAAAAATCAGGCCGATGACTAACAGCAGAGTCGGCTTATGCTCTCTGCATCTGATACTTCCGTTTCGTCTGTTCACAAAAGATCCTTCCCTGATCCTTCCCTGCCCGATAAAACAGGCGAATACGTGGAGACGCGCGCGAGCGCGCCGGGACACACTACGGGTGTTTGAAGGGAAAGATCAGGCGGGAGGGGCTCTGGGGGATGAATCTGTGAAGCGAGGCGGGTCGTGCCCGCGTTCTTCGATTAGCGCGAAACTGGACCGCGTCTCAGCCGGTTTCGGAAGCATGGCCGGCGCACGGGTTGGAATGAACGGCGAGATATGTGGCGTTAATACGACTGTGAAGGTGTCAATCGGCGAGGCCAGATCTTCGTCGGAATTCTCGATCTCATACTCGCCGGGCTTATCGACGTGATCGTGATGGTGAGCGTCGTTGTGAGCGTGGGTGTGGGCGTAAAGATGCGCGTGAATGAAGGGTGAATGGGCATGCCCTTCATCGCGATGCACGTGCTGAAGGGGAGCAAGTACAAATCCGATGATGAGCGCCAGACAGCACTCGATCGCCATCGCCCTCCGCATCAACAACAGTTTACCCGGAGCCTTATCCATCACACCGGTGCAGCGCTCATTGCGTCGCCGATGCGGGCGGAACGAAACTCATTGCCCAGCGGCGCCCCATCTCCATAACCGCGACTCGATAGCCCTTCCCGGTCAAACGATGAGCCCTTGCACCTCCGAACCCGGAGCCAACCACGATGAAATCGAAATCCCAGGAGGCGTTACTGATCACACGGCTGACCGAGCCCCTGGAAGGAGAGAACGTAAATCCGAGCGGTGTCTCCCTGACCGTTCAGCACACCTTTCGCCTGAACTACATGCCCGACCTGTGCCTTTAATTCAGACGCCGGATGGTCGTCGTCCAGATTTTCCAGGCGATAGCTGTGTGTTCCCGGAGCCGCGTGGGCCGATAGTTTTAGCTCCTTGTCGTCCGTTTCCGCGCCGTTACGCACGCGCGCCGCAGATGTTGCGCGCGTCAGCGTCCACGTATCGGACGAAGCAGAAGCCGGGTGTGTAAAGCAGCCCACAACGCGTACGGTAGCGCTCGGAGGCAAAGCCTGGGGACCGTCGGGGCCGACAAGTAGCGTTGTGTCGATCGCCCGCCGCGTCAATTCCCCTTTCCCCGGAGGCAATTTGTTTACCTGGAGCACGTAAGCGAGGATATCAACGTAGTCGCTTTCCGGTAGACTGTTCTCTGCGCTACCCGGCGGCATTCTCGTCTGCATGAATTGAAAGAGGCTGGAGAGATAGTCCTCCCGCCAGACATCGAGAAAGAGGTTCGTATGCAGCGGCCGAGCTTGGCCGCCGCCATCGAGTTCGGCCCCATGACAACGGCTGCATGAGCGCTCGTACGCGGCCTGTCCGCGTGTTGCCTGAGCTTCGGTATAGACGCCGTCAAGCACCGTCTTCGGAGTCTCTCCGGAAAGAATGCCCGCTACGCCGCATGCCGCCAGAAGACCGCTTGCAAAGCAGACGCGCCTATTTATCACAACCGGCCCCTGCGTGGACGAGCGACTGCACGCTGACGCTCATCTTGTCTCCGGAACCGCCGAGCACCCCTTTCACCTGAACTCTCTGACCTTTCATGGTGTCCGCGTGCTGGTCGTCAGTGTTTCGCAAAATGTATGTGGCGGAGCCTGGCGGAGTCGCCGCGGATTTCGCCGTTTCCTCGGCGGTGGTTTGATCCGCTTCGCGGACGCGTATCGGCGGAGTCGCCTCCGTCAGTTTCCATTCGTCCGAAGATCCCGCGGCGGTCAGACATCCCACAACCCGCACGAGTGAGTCCGGAGGCAGAGAGCGCGGACCTTCCGGGCCCGTCAACAAAATGCTCCCGAGTTGATCTGCGCTCAAATCGGCGCTTCCTGGAGGATAACCGTTCTCACGCAGCAAGTACGCAAGAATATCCAGATAAACGCTCCGGCTCAAAGTCCCCGGCGCATCCCCGGGCATTTTCGTCCGGATATGGGTGAACAGGAAGTCTAACGGAGCCTCCCGCCACCGATCCACAAACGGCTGCCCCTTCGGCGCAGGCGCATCGGGCTCGGCCCCTTCGTGGCATTTCGCGCAATGCGCCTGGTATGCCTCCCCGCCGCGCTCCGCCTGCGGAGCCGAGTAAACCTTGTCCAGGACAGTTGTGGCGAAAGAATCGCCGGGAATACCCAAAAAAAGTGCGGCCGCAATGAAGCCACACAAACTATTTGGCGACAGCCAGGCCTCCCTTGGTGTTCGAAAGACCCTTCACTTCAATGCCGCGCTCCTTCATCAGCTTTGAAACCATAGCCACCGAATCGGGATGATAAATGGAAGACTGCATCCCGATCTGAACGCCGGTAGCCCAATCAAGCGGCGTATTCCCGGGGTTCCCTACACGTTCAAACGGGCTGGCGCGATGGCTGCGCGCCGTGAGATCCGCGCCGTGCTGCACCAGCATATCGATACCTGCCACAAAATTTTTGTGCGCTGCGCCGTGAAGAGCCGTTACGTCATCGCTGTTCTTCGCGTTCACATCAATTCCGGCATCGATCAATATCTTCATCGCCTCCAGTGACTGCTCAGGCGTGCCGAAGTCCCGCATAAAACCCTCCGCATAGCCCACGCCGGAGAGCGCCATTAAAGTGGTGGTCCCATCTGTCGTCGAAATCCTGGGATCCGCGCCATGCGCCAGGAGCAGCTTCATCACTTCCAGATCGCCGCACAGCGAAGCGCGCAAAAACGGTGTCGCGCCGGCCTCGCGAAGCCAGGTCGCTGCGATGCCGTTGTGAATCTCGGTGTCGGCCTTCAATCGAGCGTTCACATTCGCGCCCTTGTCGACCATCATTTTGATGTCTTCCATCAGTCCGTTCTCATCCACCTCGGGATTCGGCATCGTCCCCTTTTCCATCGTGCGGGCTTTGATCGCGAGGTAAAGCGGATTCCAACCTTTGCCATTCGCAATATTCACGTCGGCGCCGCGTTCGATGAGCAGATTCGCCATTCGGGCGTTGCCGTTCTGCGTCGCGACAAGGAGCGCGGTGCTGCCGTTGCCGGTTATCTCATTGATGGGAGCGCCTCCATCCAGCAGAGCTGTTGCCGCCTCAACGGCATTCTCACGTACAGCCAGCATTAAGGCAGTGACGCCGCCTGTCGAATTCGCACTGGCTGGCAGCGCTTGCGCTGGCGCCTCTTCCTCTTCCTGACCGTCGGCAGCAGCTGCGGCCGCGGCTTTGGCAGGTTTACGAGCGGGCCGAACCGCGCCGGCTGTAACCTTCGTGCGCGCATCCGCGGGCGCCTTATGGTCGAGCAGCAACTTAACGATATCGGCGTGATTTTGCTCAGCGGCCCACATCAGCGCCGTTGTGCCGCGCAACTGATCTGCAACGTCGACTTTCGCTCCCGCTTCCAGCAAGATCCGGACGCTCTCGATATTGCCGGAACGTGATGCGAACATCAACGAACTTTCACCGTGCTCAAGAATCTTCTCGTTCGGATCGGCGCCCGCGGTCAGAAGCTTCTTGATCGAAACCGGATCGCCCGTGACTGACGCGAGATAGAGCGGCGTCGCGCCCAAACGCGTGGCCGCCTTCGGATCCGCGCCCGCTTTGAGAAGCGCATCGATCATATCGTGATTCGCCAGATGCACCGCCCAGTGAAGCGCGGTGGAACCATCCGGCTGCGGCGCGTTCACGTCCGCTTTCTTTACGATCAAAGCACGCACCCCGGGAAAATCGCCATTCATGGCTGCATCCGCCACCGGGCTCGGCTCGGGGGCCGTTGCGAGCCCCACCACCGGGCTGGCCGCGAAGCTGGCGGATGGCAGACCCGCCGCCAGCAGAAACAAGAATGAGGGAGTTATTCGACTTCGCATCAATACTCCATGCGGATTAAGCGATCGCCACCGGACCGGTGCTGTCGCCGATGCTCTTGTTGGGAATTCCCATAACGTTGAGCGTGGTGAGCAGGAAGTTTGAAGTCGGCCCGCTCGCATTGATGTTGAGTTTGGCTTTGTGCCCGCCGGAAGCGCCGCCCACCAGCAAGCTGCCTACATTTACGTGGCTGTGCTGATTGGCGTTCCCCATATTGCTGGTCCACAGCACCAGCGAATGGTCCAGAAGATTGCCGTCACCATCCGGAGTTTCCCTCATCTTCTTGAGGAAGTAAGCGAAAGTCTTCATGTGATAGCGATTGATCTTCGCCCAGTCTTCGCGACGTTTGGGATCTTCGCCATGGTGCGAAGCCGGGTGATTCGAAGTCATGACACCCGACTCCGGATAAGACGTGGAGCTCTCATCGCGGCAGAACAACATCGCCGAGACGCGCGTAATATCGGCCTGGAACGCAAGTAACTGCAGATCCCAGATCAGCTTGATGTGCTCGTCGATCGAAGGCGGCGGGCCGAACGGCATATCCATCCCGGGAGCGCCCGTAGTGCGCTTCGCGGCCAGTTGCATCCGGCGTTCCACCTCTCGAACGTTCTCGAGATAGTCGCTGAGCCGTGTCCGGTCGCTCGAAGGCAGATCCTGCTGCAGACGTCCCACCTTCGTTGTTACTGCGTCCAGAATGCTCGCCCCGGCGCGTTTGCGGGCGAGACGTTCTTCCGGTGTTGCGCCATCGCCGAACATCCGCTCGAAAATCACAACCGGATTCACTTCGTGCGGCAGCGGCTTGTTCGGCCCTGCCCAGGAAATCGAGTTGGTGTAAGCGCAGCTGTATCCCCAGCCGCAGACGCCTGTGGCGGAACCAGGATCTTCGATACCGACCTGCATCGAGGGCAGCAGAGTTTCCTGGCCATATTTCTGGGCGATGACCTGATCCACGCTGACGCCGCACCAGATGTCGGGGCCGCCTGTCTTCTTTGGCGAAGCGCCCGTGAGCGATGCCGCCGCACGGGCGTGATCGCCGCCGCTCGTTCCGGGAGGCGGCATGGACGAAGTCGCATCGAGGCCGCTGCAGATCGTCAACTGGTTCTGGAAAGGCTCCAGAGGCTTATGGATAAAGCCCAGTCCCACGTTACGCCCTTCGGTGGGAGGAATTTCGTCGCGCAGATCGTTCCAGTAAGTCGGTGACCATCCATGCGACGAAAAGACGCCGAGGAAGCGCGGCGCCGGGGTTGCGGCCGTCTGCGCCAGCGCCGTGTGCGCGGGCACCATCGAATCCAGAAGCGGCAGCGCCAGCGTGACGCCCATGCCGCGCAACACGGTACGGCGGGAAAGGTGAGTTTTCTTGATATACATTTCGGATTCTCCCTGGAATTTGATAGTTACTACTTACGGGCGACAACCTCACCCACGGCCTGATTGGTTCGAAATGACTGGCTCTCGACAACGCCGAGCACCAGCGACGAAAAGCGGTTATTGTGAGCGGCGGCTTCTTTATCGATATGCCGAACCGCCGGCATGTCGTAATACTCCAGCCCGCGGCCCAGCCCATAGGAAAGCAGCCGCTGGGTCATCGTATTCACGAACTGGGGCGAGTACCGCAGCAACTGACTGCGTAACTCCGCTGTGCCCGCGAACTTCGTGCCATCGACGAGTTGTCCCGTCAGATCCATCTTGATGCCGCTGTCTGTCGTGCGATATTGCCCGATCGCGTCGAAGTTCTCCATGGCGAAGCCGAGAGGGTCCATCATCTTGTGGCAGGAGGCGCATCCAGGATTCTTGCGGTGCATCTCCATGCGCTCCCGGATGGTGGTCACCTTGCTGGAATCACCGGCGGGGAACGGCGGCACATTCGGCGGCGGGTCCGGGGGAACCACGCCGAGAATGTTCATCAGTACCCACTTTCCTCGCTTCGTGGGCGATGTCCGGTCCGCCACTGACGACGAAACCATCAGAATGCTACCCTGCCCAAGCAGTCCGCGCCGCACATCGAACTCCGGACCAAGCTGAACGCGACGGAACTGGCTGCCATAAACATTGGGAATCCCGTAGTGCTTCGCCAGACGCTCGTTAAGAAACGTGTAGTCGGCATTGAGCAGATCCACCACGTTCCGGTCTTCCTGAACGACGCTGTTGAAAAACAGCTCCGTCTCAGTCTTGAAAGCCTGACGCAGATTGTCGTCGAAGTCCGGGAATATGTCGGCTACCGGCGATGAGGCGGACAGATTTCGAAGCTGCAGCCATTGGCCCGCGAAGTTGTCAACAAGCGCTTTGGATTTCGGATCGGCCAGCATCCTCCTGGCCTGAGCTTCGAGCACTGCGGGATTGTGCAGCTTGCCCTGCGTAGCGAGCTTAAGCAGTTCCGCGTCAGGCGCGCTGCTCCACAAGAAGAATGAAAGCCGCGACGCGAGTTCCAGATCGCTGATTGGATACGCCTGTCCCGGCTTCACTCCTGTGGGAACGGATTCCGTCCGATAGACGAACTCCGGATCGGTCAGGATCATCTGCAGCCCGCGTTCGATGCCGGCTTCAAAGTCTCCGTCGTTGCGCCCCTGTTGATAAAAGCCCAAAAGCGTCTCGGTATCGCGATCGGTGACCGGCCGCCGATACGCCTTCGTGGCAAGAGCGGACAAGATCTTCCGTGCGCACGGTACTTCCTCGGCCGCCGACGCCGGATGGCACATGAAAATCAGATCCCGGCTGGCTGTATGATCCGGACGCTTGCCCTCATACGGCCCGGTGATCGACATCGAGTTCACGTGCAGAGCGAACGTGAACCCGGGGATGTCCTGAGTCAGGGTGGTGCGCTCAAAGTGTTTGTTCAGGTCATCGCTCGGCAGATCGGTGGTCGTGATGAAGCCCAAACCGATTGTTCTCCGGCCCGCTTTGACGGGCACTCGCACCTCATGATGATCCGCGTCGGTGCCTCCACCACGGGGAACGTCCTTCGCCGCATCCCATACCTTGACTTGTTTGCCGTCGATCGAGAGTTCGAGAAGCTGGTTTGCCGTAACGCCAAAGACGCCGCCCGCGTTTGACCGGACCGGTTTCCAGTCAAAAGCGTAGATCCCATCGACCGGAAAGTAGTGGTGAACCAGCAAACCGCCCCTCGTACCGAACGGAAGACCCTCAACATGGCGGTTTTGCGAATTGTCCGGTGGTGAGCTGTAGATTTTCTGAGTCGTCGCCATCTCATGGCCAAGGGCAAGACGGCTGATCCTGGCCGCCGCCGACACATAAGAATCGACGAGCGCCGGCGACGTACCCAGAGTACCGGCCATGTTGTCGAAGCCGTAACTCGAGTCGTCAACGGGCAGAATGCCGGCCGGATCGATATCAACGGCCAAAAGATCGCGAATGTCATTCGCGTATTCCGTTCTGTTCAACCGATGGACGCCGGGCGGCGGAAACTGCGGTTTGGCGGCCGTCGCGAGATCCAGTTGGTGTTCCAGCGAAGTCGCAACCATATTGTATGTAGATGCGTCGGGGCGGGGAAGACCGGAAGGCGGCATCATGCCGGCCCGCAGCTTCAGAACGATCTTTTCACCGATCTCGGCGTGATCGCCGACGTGCGCCAGATCGAAACCTTCAAGATTCAGGCCTGCCGTCTTCAGTTTCTGGTTATGGCAGGTAACGCAATACTTGTCGAGCATGGCACGCGCGGCGGCAGGATTCGCTAGCGTGACCGTGCCGACCGAATTTGCGCTGCTCGGTTGTGCCGAGGGTATCGCTGCAAGAAAAAACAAGGACGCCACAGGCAGCGTCGGACTGCTGAACAAATACAGGGTTTTCTTCAAAGCATTTTCAGTTTCACCCGACCAGACTGGCTTACGAAGAATAAAGGGGTTATGCAATTGTTTGACACGCAAAACCATCTCCGGGGAGATCGCTGTCACCTGACTCTTTTCGGTGCGATACGTGTTTGATACGTATTTTTTTCATTGACTTACCGTCGGTTTCAACCGCCAGCCCGAAACGGAGGGGCCTTCAGGAGAATTAAGCCGGGAAACGTCCGCCACTATGGATTTCAGCGATGTAAAGCAGCTTGTGACGGGTCACTATCCGAGAGAGCGCGTGGAACATGCCGAGCGCCTTCAAAAAAACCCTGTTTAGGTAGATCGGGTGCTCGACGCGGCTTTGAAGTCCTCATTTGAGGCAGAAGAAGATTGCAAATGTCTGTGTCGAAAGGAAAGCTCAGTGCACGGTGCGCCGGCTTATTATTCATGGCCGGCTTGCCGCTTTTCGCGCACCACCCGTTTTCGTCAGAATTCGATGCGAACAAGCCGATGACGCTGACTGGGACCGTAACAAAAGTAGATTGGGCAGGCCCGCATGCGTACATCTACATGAATGCCATGAACGAAAGCGGTAAAACACAGGAGTGGAAGCTGGAGGCGGCGAGCCCCGAATACCTGACAATGCACGGGATGAAGGAAACTACTTTCAAAGCCGGCGAAAAGATAACGGTGAACGCCTACCGGGCAACAAGCGAGCAGAACGTGGCCTCGGCACGTATCGTGACGACGGCAAATGGGAAAAAAATGCAGGTGGCCGACCCCAGCGAAGATGGCGGACCAGCCAAATAACCGGCGAACCTCAGGTCAGCCTGAGCTCGCGGCAAAGGACGTATGAGGTCTGGAGCGGAACTCCCCCTTTAAAGTTCACCTTAAGCAGCACCTGGTAGAACAGGGGCATTCCCCCCGATTTCTTCTTCATCTCACCGATGAGGGTTTGAGCATGCACCGAGTCGGTGAGATATTGGATCGCGGCCAGGCGCCCCGAGGTGGAACTGCTGGAAAACGTCATCACCGTTCCCGTTCCGGCCGGCCCCGGAAGATGTGTAACGAGGGCGTAAGCCTCGCCATCCCCTGCAGGCCCTTCCGGCAGCTGATCGTTATAGGAAGCAGCCTCACCCTTTGCGGCGGTCGGATTCAAAACCCCTCGGCCGGTTTGCGTAAGCTGCGGCTGAAGAGGCAAAGGTTTGAGCAGGTCGGCGATAAATCCGGCAGCGCCCGAGTAAATTATGTTGCTGTCGCCGAGTCGCCGCCACGAAAGATCTCGGCTACCGGTCAGCGACAACCCGGGAATACGGGATCCAAGCAGCCGTCCCAGCAGGAATGATCCGGTGACCTCTCCCATCGGCGCATAATAATAATTCGGCTCGATCCCCGGATTGTTCAGGGCCTTCCTGATCGCAGCAACACTGGGCGACCTCGTGATATCGTCCCAGCGATTCAATCGCAATTCGCGATAAACCCCGAAGCCGTTCAATTGTACGAAGGGAGGCTCCTCGATGGCGATGATGAGAGGTCTGGTCGACGCCAGCATCGGGCGCCACAACTCCTCGAGCGCCGGAGTCCACAGATTCTGGAACTGCGTCGATTTGGCACGTTCACGCCAGAAGGCTGCAGAGGCGGCGACAGCCCAAATCAGCGCAATCGCGATCGCCCATTCCAGATATTTCCGCGACGCCGGTGGCGCCGGCTCCGCAACCGGCAGCGAAACCGGCCGCTCCTTACAAGTGAGCCGGAAAGTACCCTTCGGCAGTTCGAGGATGTAAGGGTCGTCGCTGCCTTCCGTGCGCTCATACTCCGCCAGTTTCTGCCGGAGCCGGCTCATCTGCAACCGAACGATCGAATCCTTTTTGGGATCGAATGTCTCCGGTTTTCCCAGGGCGTCGACCCCGATCGAATACTCCTTCAGTTGATCCGCTTCGCCGGCGATCAGCTTGTCTATAAGGAACTTTAGAAGCCGTCGCAATGCCGGCGCATTCCGGAAAGCGGCGCTGTCCAGAACGATCTTCACCTGATCGGGCGTCGCTTGTTCCTCTTCGGTCATCTGTCGATCAGGATATTCGGAGATCTTCATCGGAAGCCGCGCGGGTCGGGATACGGCTGGGATCCTGATATAAACATAACCTGTAAAGCGCCGGCGCACCGACGCATATACGGTCAGTGACCGCGCCGGAAGCTCAGAACGCCAGCAGTTGCTCGATCGTTTTCACCAGATCCTCCGTCTGGGGCAGGATCTTCGCTTCGAGCTGCGGATGGTACCCGACCCACGTATCCATAGCCGCAACCCTCTTCACCGGAGCATCCAGAAACGTAAACAGTTCATCAGCAATCCGCGCTGCAATCTCTGCCCCGTATCCGAAGCTGAGGGTATCTTCATGCGCCACGATCACCCGGCTGGTCTTCCGCACGCTGGTCGCGATTGCCTCCCAGTCATAAGGAGACAATGTCCGCAGGTCGATCACCTCAACGCCCCCGCCGCCCCGCCGCTCCACTTCCTGCGCCGCCAGCACGGATTTGTGAACCAGTGCGCCATAAGTGATAATCGTCAGCGATTCCCCTGACCGAACCACTTTCGCCTTGCCGAACGGAATCGTAAACTCCGCGCCCGGGTGAGCCGAACGATTGTACATTTCGCGATATAGCTTCTTGTGCTCGAGAAACAGCACAGGATCGTCGCACCGGATGGCTGTCCGCAGCAATCCGCAAGCGTCCTCCGCCGTCGACGGAAAAACTACGCGTATGCCGGGCAGGTGAGTGAAAGTCACCTCGCCGCACTGGCTGTGGTAAATCGCGCCTCCGGCAAGGTACCCGCCGATCGGCACTCGCAGAACCAGAGGCGCCGCGAACTGCCCGTTAGACCTCCAGCGCAGCGAGGCCAGCTCATCGCGGATCTGCATCATCGCCGGCCAGATGTAATCGAAAAACTGAATCTCCGCTACCGGTTTTAAGCCCAGCGTTGCCATCCCGATAGCCCGCCCTACGATCGAAGCCTCGGCGATGGGAGAGTTGTAGCACCGATTGCTACCGAACTCACTCTGCAGGCCTGCGGTCACGCCGAAAACCCCGCCCTTTCCCTTCACTTCGCAAAGATTCCCCTCGCGGCTGCAGTCGGCGACGTCTTCTCCGAAGACGATTACCCGGTCGTCACGCCGCATCTCTTCCCTCAACGTGGCGTTAATCAGATCGACCATCGTCTTCGGCTCGCCGCTCGGTTGCGCGGCAATCTCAAAAACCGACGATGTCGGATCGACGCTCTCCGAGTAAAGGTGAACCAGCGCGCTATCCGGCTCCGGAGGCGAGGCTTTGAGAGCCCGGTGCGTGTCCTGCAGGATCTCGTGGTCGATCTCCCGCACGATCTCCTCAAGACCAGCGGTGCTGATCACGCCCTCCTCGATCAGGAACCTCGGAAAAGTAACCAGCGGATCCCGAAGCGCTTCCTCCTCCCGCTCATGCTTTGTCTTGTAAGACCGTTCGTCTTCGCTCAGCGAATGTGAATACGGCCGCACGCAATGCGCATGCACCAGCGCAGGTCCGTGGCCCTCCCGGCACCATGCCGCGGCGGCACGCATCGCCCGATAAGACGAAATAAGATCGGTGCCGTCCTCCACTTCGATCGTCAACAGGTCGGGAAAACCCGCCATTAGCTTTGAGATCGACCCGCCCGGCGTCTGAAACTCCGCCGGCACAGAAATGGCGTAACCGTTGTCCTCAATCAGGAACAACACCGGCAGCCGGCCCAGGCACGCCTGGTTAATGGATTCCCAAAACTCGCCCTCGCTGGTCGCGCCTTCGCCGGAGCTCGCCAGCACCAGGTTGTCGCCCGCAGGGTCAAGCACCCGGCAGGCTGCCGCACACCCCACCGCCTGGACATACTGGGTTCCCGTCGCCGACGAACTGCTGACAATATGCTTCGCCGCGCTCGCCCAATGCGACGGCATCTGGCGGCCACCGGAAGATGGATCTTCGGCCGCTCCGACCGCCTGCAGAAGCATGTCGAGCGGCGTCATACCTAAGGTCAGGCAAAGCGCGCGATCGCGGTAATAAGGATAGAACCAATCGGACCCGGGCCGGGTTGCAAGACCTGCGGCCACCTGGATCGCTTCATGCCCCGCGCCGCTGATTTGAAAGAAGATACGCTGCTGCCGCTTCAGCATGATCTCCCGGTCATCCAGCCGGCGCGAAGTATGCATCAGCCGGAAAGCTTTGATCAGAAGATCTTCGCTGAGCCCCGCATCTCGCGCCGCTTTCAGCCTCTCCGTACTGGTGGGCGTGGCGAACGACGTCGTCATAATTAATAGACCTTAATCAATATAGCAACTCCCGCACATTCAGAATCATAGGGTTCCCAGTACCCTGTTGGCCCCCACCAGACTGAAACCCGGAAATCCCCCTGCGGTACCATGATAAACGTGAAAGTTTTCGCAGCCTTTCTGGCTTTATCCATTATCCCAGCGGTCTTCGCGCAGGCTCCGGTCCAGCCGAAGATCGTGACGCCACCGCCTGCCGCGCCGCCGGCCGCCCCCGTGGACCCCGCGAAGGTCATCCTGACCATCGGGGATCAGAAAATTACCGCAGCTCAGTATGATGAACTCGTCGCCTCGCTTCCGGCCCAGTATCAGAGCATGGCCCGCGGCCCCGGGAAGCGCCAGTTTGCCGAACAACTCGTCCAGGTTAAGCTGCTCGCGGAACAAGCCGAGAAGACCAAAGTCGCTGACGAACCCAAAATTAAGGATGAGCTGGCGTTTCAACGTGAAAACCTGCTCGCAGGCGCGATGTTCCAGCACCTGCAGGACAGCATAAAGGTCACTGACGCCGACGTCCAGAAGTATTACGACCAGCATAAGAACGAATTCGAGGTACTCAAAGCTCGCCACATTCTGATCCGGGTCAAAGGCGCTCCCATGCAGGCGATAGCCGGCAAACCCGAACTCACGGACGACGAAGCCAAAGCCAAAGCGGAAGAGATCCGGAAACGGCTCCTGGCAGGCGAAGACTTTGCCACTGTCGCGAAAGCCGAATCCGATGACAAGGGCTCCGGCGCCAACGGCGGCGACCTCGGCGATTTCCATAAGGGCATGATGGTTCCGCAGTTCGAACAGGCTGCTTTTGCCGCCAAAATCGGTGAAATCTCCGAACCCGTAA
>Ga0206845_1066_pt1 | contig 35357 bp, 32 predicted proteins | sample Alteio_BWOrgCont_19_FD_152887 | JGI IMG/M metagenome (GOLD analysis project Ga0206845, IMG submission 152887) | Enriched cells from forest soil in Barre Woods Harvard Forest LTER site, Petersham, Massachusetts, United States -... | ecosystem: Environmental > Terrestrial > Soil > Temperate forest >...
TGGACGTGCTGCGGCAAGCCTCGGTCGACAGCCTTCTGGCGCGGGCGGAAAAGGGGCTGGACACGGTGATCGGAGAGGGCGGCGTCAAGGTTTCCGGCGGCGAGAAGCAGCGGCTTTCGATTGCGCGTGCGTTGTTGCGAAGGCCGCAGCTGATGGTATTCGACGAATCAACGTCTTCGCTCGATTCATTGACCGAAGAGGAGATCAGCCAGACGATCCGGGAGGTGGCTTCGAGCCGGGATGCGATCACCATCCTGATCGCGCATCGGCTGTCGACGGTTCTGCATGCGGATCGGATTTATGTGCTTGAGCGCGGGCACATCGTCGAGTTCGGACGGCATGAAGAGCTGATCGAGCGGAAGGGCTTGTACTACGCGATGTGGCGACAGCAGGTGGGCGAAGGCCGGATCGCGGCGGTTACCGCGACGTCGAATCTGCGCCTGGCGAATGTCTAAACGACAAGCACTATTTCGTGGGCCCGCGGCCGACTGGAGCGCGATAGAGGGCCGGCAGGCCGAAGGCTCTGCCGCAGTCGCTCGAAAACACGATCGCCGACGAATCAAGCTCCCAGGCAGGCGAGGAAGAATCGCAGTCGCCGCCGGCCAGTTCCGTGGTCTGTCCCGTGGCCAGATCTCTGAGCCAGAGGTGTTCAGAGGTGGCGGATGTACGGGTGAAAGCGGCCCACTTTCCATCGGGCGACACGGCAGGATCTCTGGAACCTGAGGGGGCTGGCAACGGCGCCGACATGGCTGTAACCGTGGTGGGATCGAATCGCATGGTCGTGGTAGTTCGGTTTCCGACCAGTTCGAACCATACCGGTCCATCGGGGGTTGGGGCAAAGGGATGAAGCGCGTATCCGCCGAAACCGTGGCAATCGAGACGGCCATGGGACCAACACAGGACGTAGCCATCCTCTCCCTTTCTCTGGTCGCCCATGCTCTGATAGAAAAGCCCGAAGCGGGTTATGACCGGGTAATTGGAGAAGAGCGATCCGGGCGTAGCGGCGAGTTGCTGGTACCGGCGGCCGGGCTCCTCAGCCCAGGACAGCATGTGGCGCCTCGCATCGACGAGCGATAGCACTATCACGGCTATCGCGGCGCCGGCGGCCCAGCGCGCGGGAATACGACGAAGTTGGTCGAGTCCGGCAACTACGAAAAGCGCAAGCAGGAGCCATATTTTGGGGAAAAGCCACAGAGGCTTCAGATTGGCGGCCAGAAGAATATAGCTCCCTGCGAGGAATGCGGACTTCCAGGGTGAAGCGTCCTTGAGCAGGAGGACGACGGGAGCCAGGAGGAGGACGAACGTGTAAGAAGCAGTGCTGGTCGAAAGCAGAACCAGCAGGATTATGAACCACGCAAAGTCACGGACTTGCGTTGAGTTGCGTGCCCGCCAGACGCCGAGGCTGGCGAAGGTAATCAGAGACAACTGGACAGCGGTTCGGGTGAAAAAGAATAACCAGGGCGCCGGGAATACCGGGTTGGGATTGAGGGCCGGTTCCGGCATGAACAGGCGTCGCAACAGGGTCGAGATGGACGGAACGCCGGGGTTGTAGGGGTCGATCGAGCCTCCCTCCAGAGTGCGCGGCAAGATGTGCGATGCGTAGTACTGAATGTCTGCCCAGCCGAACATCGCGACCGCGGCGGCGCTGACAATTACCATGGCCAACAACATGCCGGCAACGGCTCGCCAGTTCCGCTTCGCGGCGAAGTACAGAAGCAGCGGCCCAGTGTAAAGCTTGAGGCCGAACGCTACACCGGAAAGGAATCCGCCGGCTGTGGACCATGTCTTATGCAGCCAGTAGAAGGTCAGCGTAATCAGGAACAGGAGAAAAACATAATACTGGCCGTAAATGAAATTCGCCGCAAGAGAGCTGAAGCCACAGAACGCGAGCGCCGCAATGAGCGAGAAAGATATTCCGGTTATTCGCGCCAGCAGGTAAAAGACGGTCGCCAGCAATGCGAGATTGAACACAAGCCAGACACGCTTTGCCTCCTGAGGCGGAAGTCCGGCGAGCGGGACCATCGGCAGCATGGTTAGCGGCGTTTGAGGAGTCCAGGCGCCGAGTTGCCTCTCGACGCCGGAGTAGTTCATTTGCCGCGCGAACCATGTCCAGTCGTAGAATCGCCGAAGGGGCATTCGCTCGCGGACGAGGACGGCCGCTGTGTAGTAGTTCGGGAAGTCCGTGGCGCTCTGCGTCCAGCCGGCGCGGAACGCCGTGCTCAGAAAGATGACGAAGGCGACCGCCGCCGCGCCGCGCGCCGTCCATACCTTGAAACTCGGGCGGCTCAAGGGTCAGCGCGAATTCCGATACATCATGGCTTGACGATGTGCGATAAGTCGATGTTGTTTTGCGCGCACTCGTATTCCATTATGCGGTCGTCGCGTGGTGGATGGCGCAGTTGGGTATCGACGACTTTCCAGGGTTTGGTCAGGACGTTTGGATCTTCGGCGGTCGCCTCGTAATGAATGGTGTCCTGCGGCGTACGAGTATAGCGTTCGACGACGTGCAGGGCATCGCTATGGAAATGACCGGCACCGTCGAGCCACGTCTTGTCGTTGAATCCGGTAACGTCGACGACGAATGTGTCTCCGTCCCAGTGACCGACCGAGTCGCCCATGTAAGTCGGGTCGAGGTCGGGCGGGTGGCTGGGGCGATCGGTGGGGATGATGCGAAAGGCCCGCATCACTTCATAGAGAATGACCGTGGTTTTGGGCGTCTGGACGATCTGCAGCGGCATCGGATTCATGGTGATGGCCGGCACTCCGAGCAGCATACATTGAGCGCTGGGGCTGTGCGCGGGATCCGCGAGCAGTTCTTTGATGTGGGGCAACAGGTCCGGCTTGTAAGGCGGCCCTTCGCGGGGGCCACGCGCGGCGCCTCGGCCACCGGCTCCGTTTGCTGGATATGCGCCGCCCGGCTGGGCCGCTGTTTCACCGGTAAGGCTCACGCCGAGGGCCTGCCAGACGCCGGAGAGATCCGGCTTCCCATCAGCCGTGCGGGGTATGGGCTTTGCCGCGGGGCTTTGAGCCGCAGCGGGCGTCCCAACCAAGGCCACGGCGATGAAAGAGATCAGAAGAGTTTTCACTTTGCGCACCTCAGGCTCAATCACGCCTATTGCGCCGGAGGACCGACGAAGAACTTCCGTCCGTCGGGCCAGCTGATCTCGCGGCCGGCGAACCGCTGACTTCCGTCTTTCGCGACCCAGCCGGTGACCGTGATCGAATCTCCGATCTTGAGCATATCCTTCGCCAGCCCTACACGGCGCAGGGTGTTCGGCGGGTATCCTTCGAAGCCCCAGTTGACCGTTTTGCCATCGGGGCTCTTCTCGTCGATGTAGATATAGACGTGCGGATTCATCCAATCGATTTTTGTAACTACGCCCGAATGAGTTACCGGCTTTGCCGAATCGTACTCGGCGGCGAAGGAATGATGGGCCGACGCCGGCACCTCATTCAACAAGAGTCCGAAGAGAATAAGACAAGAACCGAGGAATCCGGCCTTCATAAAAGCGTTTCTCCAGGTGTCATTACAGACGTGCAGTCAGAGACGTTACCGGGCATCAGTATATAACGTGCACGAGCGCGCGGCAATTGCATCCATTTTGCCACCTATTGCATGCATTTTCATTTCTTTGACCGGTAAGTCTGCGCTGATAAACTCTGCGATACACCTTCTCAAACCATTAGAGGCTGGGACACTACCTGGGGGAAATCTGATGCATAAAGGGTTCGGACTGATCGGTCTTTCTCTGCTCGCCGTGTGCGCGCCAGCGCAGAGCGATCGGCGAACGATAACTGGCACCATCACAGATCCCGGGGGCGCGGTGATTCCGAACGCGCCGATCGAAGCGAAGAATCTTTCAACTGGCCTGGTTTGTCCGACCGCAAGTACAGGCACCGGGAACTTCACGATCACCGAGTTACCCGCCGGTCAATATCTGGTAACGGCCAATGCACCCGGTTTCAATACCGCGACCGTCTTTTCCCTGCCCCGGCAGGGAACAATTGTCGCGAGAATCACGTTCTGACGGCTCGTCAGGAAATAACAGGGGCAGACGCTCCCTTCCGGTCGCGGCTCGGAATAACCGTCCTGAGTCGCGCGAGGATGTTATTTCTTCGCGATCTCTAAGTCAGAAGGCAGTCGCCGAGTTCGATGTTGAGTCTCACGATAAGATCGCGAATGGTCTTCGACCGCTCGGAGCTGTAGAGGCAAGGCTCAGGCGCATTCGCGGTCTCCGTCGCGACTTCCAACCACTGCAAGAGCAAGCCGCACTGGGAAGTGTTTATCAGGCCTTGAGAAACCAATGCGGCGATAACGGTCGCCGCAGCCACAAAATCGGGCAGTCCGTCCTGTGTTGCTTCCGGGGCCGGGTCCGTCGACTCGGGCATCGCGAGTATCTGAAGAACTTTGCCGCAGAACGCCGTCACGATGGCTCCAGCGAGAGACGCGGCCGCGAAAGACTGGCCCTCATCCGCGAGAAACAGGCAAAAGGCGGTGTCCACCTTATGAGAACCAATGTCAACCCACTGGGAGATCACTGAAGGATCATGGTACATGGTGCGGGATGAGACCATCCGCAAAAAGTTCGGCCAGAGACATGCGCGCAGGGGTGGGCGCCACCAGTAATTGACCGAGATGGAGACATCCAGAGAAATGACGTTATGCCACCAGAACGCAGGCAGGAAAAGGATGTCGCCAGGCTCCAGGATGGCCTCCAGACAGGGTGTGCCCAGGCGTCCCAAATCGACATTGAATCCGGAGGTCACCAGATCGAGGGAACTGACGTGCGGACTTACTGAATTCTTTGATCCCGCCTTCATCAGGTGAGTGTGAGACGGGTCAACGATGACGATATGCTTGCGCCCGCAATGCTGGTGGAGAAGGTTATGGCTTCGATCGAAATGCAAGGGCGAGATTGTACCTGCCGGACCAAACCAGAGGTTTTTCGTGATCGGTGACGTGTCCTTCGGCATATGCGGCGTGGCCACGTCGTGCCCGAGAATCTCCGGCATGGCGTCAATCGGGAATTGGGAAAGGTACAGCCGCTCCGCACTCAGCCTGTTTGCGTTCTCGACATAGTCGGCGAAGGCCGAAAACGGCATGTGCCCTGGCTGCGTTTTCGATTGCGGTTCGTAACGGAAAGCTCCGGTCTTACTGACACTTACCGTAACGGACTGGTTGCTAAAAGCGTGTCTGAGGTCGCCGGTCGTCAGAAGCCGGTTGGCCTTATGCGCGCCCTCTTTGTTTTCCAGGTTTTGCGTGAACAGCGCGGGTTGAGCATTATCGATGAAAGTCTGGATCTCTCGCGGTGACGGAGCGACAATTTTCTGCAGGCGGGCAATCGGGGAATTGGGCGCGCCCGTGACGGTCAATCGGGTGTCAGTAGCAGGCATTGGCCGAAACCTCCTTTTGAGCGGCGTAGCGAGGGATACTCCCGAACAATCGCCACCTTCCCGATCTCTCAGCCAGTGTCCACAGGCATTCCAGTGTTGTCACAAGATAGAACTCCATTTCTTCCCGCACGGCGGGATTTACTCTGCGCAGCGCTGCGGTTTCCGGCCCATACCATCCGAACGGTCCGTGTGCCCGACGGTGCATACACAGCGCGTCGTAGAGGTCATCTCTGCCAGGCGTGACACCACTCGCCGCGAGGTATCCGTGCAGTCTTAGCAGCCGCGCGGCTGATATCAAGTCGTAGTTTCGAAGGCGATGAACCACGAGTCCACTGATAACATCTCCCAGCCATGGCTCGATTATCCCCGCGTCCAACGGGCGGGTGCCCCATCCGGTCAGGCATTCCAACTGCAAAGTCAGGGCCTCGACGGTCTCGGCGGATGCGGACAAACGAAACCGATGCGACAGTGTTTGCATGGCATCCATAGAAGGCGCTTGCGGCGCCGGAAGGATACCGGCGCGATAAAGGAGCATTCGCTTGTCCGCAAAAGAAAGATCGCGTTCCAGTGCCGGTTCGCGCCGGAGTATCGACGTGCTTCGGTTGAAAAACTGACGGAACGGTTCAACCTTCAGGCCCTGCGAAGATAAAAGAGTCTCAACGAGGAGCCGCAGAGTGGGCTTGACTTCGTCCATGCGATCGGTTTTCTCGGACGCATTCAATAACCGTGCAACATGGCGGGCAATTTCCGGGAAACTCGCGGGCACACATTCGGAGAGTATTGCGTCGCATATCCACGACGTAATCAATATGTGGCAGAGGTCGCTCACAGATGCTTCATTGCCGTCTCGGGTCGTTTCCAGCAGAGACGACAACCAGGTGCGCGCGTCTTCCGCGATTGCCGCCGTTCGATCAGAAACCGCCAGAGCAGCCAACTGGTAACTCATACGAACTGAACCTCACTTACTTTGCGTATCCGGCGGTTCGTAATGGCATTCGCAACAGATGACGCCCCGGACGTGGACCTGCCCAGGAAAACCGTTCCCGCGAGTACGGCCACAAGCGTCGTGTGATATACCCGATCGAAGTCTGAGCTCTCTGGGGCATTCAGTCCTTCAGTATCCGGTGACAGCTCCTGTTCGTCTCCCGCGCCAGATGGCGGGACCGCGCCATCCCGACGAAATACCTCCAGAAACGACTCCCATCCGGCGACGCTCAGGCTGTTCTGCGGAAAACCTATCGATTCCCAGCACAGCAACAGCTCTCCGAGCAGGTCCCAGTTCCTTTCCTGGCTGGTAACGACAATAAGGTCGGAGAGAAGAGTCCTGATCGTGGCGGACCGCAACCATCCTGGTAAAGCGCCCCGGAGAAGCCCGAATCGACAGGCGAAGATGATTACGTGCGTGATGGCATAGATGGCGTAATCAGAGAGCAGAGGCGCGGAGAGAGGTTGACCGAGGATCGTCTCAACACACAAGTCTTCGACGGGCGGGAGAGAATGTCTGATTCCGGCCCAGTCAAGAGCGGCCCGTAGTTCAACCTGGCGATGGGGCAAACGTTCGATCTGAGCGAGCACGCCCATGTCGACGGCTTGCTGGAGCTGTTGCCGGAGTTCTCGCGCATCGCCTCCCAGTTCATTTATTGCCGCACAGAGCTCGGCATAGTTAACGAGTTCGGCCGGAAGCCGAACCATCCAGTGGGTGAAGTCGGGCCGTCTGCTTACGGACTGGAGAAGTTGCGCGGCGTTCCGGACGAAAGGCGATGTTGCGTCTCCGGTAGCTGCGACGTGCACGCCCAGCATGATGGCCAGTTCGATGAACGGCTTCGTGCGCGGAGGGCAATAAATATTGTGTTCGTCGAATGGGGAGAAACGATCCAGATGCCTGGACACCCAGCCGATGGCCAGTGAGGTTGAAGAGGCGACCCGATCGTCGCGAAAATACGGTGGATTCATGTAATGAGGCATCTCTCTATCAATTCAGCTGAATTAGGGTAATGACGCCTTGCCCGGCGAACGAACCGGCCCCGGTTCGGTATCCCGCAGTCCGCGAGAATGCCGTCGGAGCCGGTCGTTATTCCATGCGCAAGGTATAACTTCGCCGCGTTATCGCCGTACACCCGATAAGAACCCGTTGTAAGCGGAATGATGGCGAAACAGACTAAGTCGAGGCAACGCCGTTGTTACTTGGTATGCGTCGTCTCGGGATGGTAAAGGCTGTAGTTCTTGCCAGACCAGAGATAGTCCGGCGCCGCGATACCGGACTTCGCTTTGGAAGCTGATTCCTCTGCGATCTTCCGGGCTAATTCATTCATGGTTGTGACTCCATGCTTCTTGAGTTCGTCATGTACCTGCTGTTCAGTAAAAGGCATTGCTCTTACTCCTTTCTGTCTCGTCGCTGATATGTCTGAGACGAGAGTAGAATAACCGGAAAACAGATGTCTTTCAAGAAAAAAATGGTCTGTTATTGTGCGAATAGCCGCGGCCATAATTTAACAATTAGTTCCGATAGTTTGCAGATATCCGATGCAACAAATACCACGCCGGCGACACTTCGTTCAGTTGCGATAACTTCAGAGCCGTCTGGCGTGAGGTTACCTTTCACCGGCCGGCCTGAAGTGCGGATACGGTTTGTTAATTGGGGTTTTCGGGACTTACATCACGATAGACAGCCACTACGACGTGACGGCGCAGTTCCGTTTCCGAAGGCGTGAAAGATAAACGAATACAGGCTTGCCTGACACACCAGTCTGACCAGGAGAGTATCTTTGAACGAAGAGTCCCCTGTGCCGATGTCGGGTCCTCATCGAGAAGCCAGGTCTCACACGACTCGATAGCAAGTGGCTCGCGGGCTCGACGGGCCACTGTGCAGGGCCCGTTCTCCCGATCGGGAGTTTAATGTTGGCGGGTTCCGGCTTATTCCACGCGGCAGGGGGCCTGTGCGAGCCATTTTCTTGCCCGCGTGCGGCTTAGCAACACCATTGCCAGAAGACCTTATCTGGTGCGGCCTTTACGGACCCACGTGAAGATGGACCACGCGCTGCCCGCGATCGAGATGGCAACGAGAGCCAGGATGAAAATCTGTACCGAAGGCAACTGCGCAAGCCGGATGATTCGCCGGCCGTAAACCAGAGCCAGCGAGCCTTCGATGGCGAAGCGCGCGGCGCGGCATCCGGCGATGATCAGGAGCATTTTCCTTCGCGGATACTGCAGCGCGGCGGCAACAATGATGAACGGCGTGAAGGGAAATGGCGGCGGCATGAGCGCGGCGGTGGCGATCGCGATGGCGCCGTGCTGTTGGACCTTTCGTTCAATATAGGCGACCTGGCGGCTTTTCCTGTCGCCTTCGATCCCTTTTTGCCCGCCTTTGGCGGAGACCCAGTGGGTGATGGCGACGCCGACGACGGAACCCACGGTGGCCATGGCCACGTAGTAGAGCATTCTCTGCCCATGTGCGGCTGTGAGCGCGATCACCAGCAGGTCGTTGCCCAGCGGCATGAAGAGAAACGAGGAGTCGAGAATGCCCAGCAGCAGTAATCCCACACCGCCCAGAGAAAAGAAGAAGAGGGCGAAAGACTCGAGGATGCTGTGCATTTAAATCAGGAGCCGAAGTGAGACGCTGTCAGCAACACTTCGCCCGCTGATATTTCGCGCGGAATCGTTCGTCGGAAAAACGGCGCCATTGTTCGCCGGAATGCACCACCCCGTGGGCCTGCAGATATCTCGCATAGGCGTTCTGATCTCCGATCTCCCGGAGGATGGCGAGAAGATTTCGCAGCAGCTTCATCAGATTTCTTTCACCTCAAGCCGCGACAGAACGAATGGCGATTCGATCACCACAGCCCTTTGCGTGCCCCGTAAAATCCCATACCAGAGCCGCAGTGAATCGACAAGCACGACAGTGACCAGAATCATGAACGTGCCGCACACGGCAGCGTCGAGGCGCGCATTGAATACCAGCGCGTTGGTTTGACTGGAGGAGGCGGAAGCGGCTAGCTGGGCGGCTTGCGCGAGGAAACCGACTCGCGGCAGCGGCGAGAAAATCTTCTGCCAGCCCGCGCTGAACGTCACAAGGACCAGCCAAGCCAGCGGGGCGCAGGTAATCCACATGAATTTCGGACCGTGCATTTTCAGGATGATCGTGGTTGCCACCGACAGCGCAACCGCGGCCAGGAGCTGATTCGCGATGCCGAAGAGCGGCCAAAGGGAATTGATTCCGCCCAGGGGGTCGCGCACGCCCTGGATCAGGAAATAACCCCAGGCTGCGACGATCACCAGGCTCGTTCCGATCACGCCTGGCATCCAGCTTGTGCGCGCAAGCGGCTTCCAGGCATGGCCAAGAAGGTCCTGCAGCATGAAGCGTCCCACGCGCGTGCCCGCGTCGACGATCGTGAGGATGAAGAGGGCCTCGAACATGATGGCGAAGTGATACCAGAAGGCCAGCACGGCGTCACCGCCGCCCCCGCGCGCAAAAATGTGAGCCATGCCGAGCGCGAGCGAAGGGGCTCCGCCTGTGCGGTTGAAAAGCGTCACTTCGCCGACGTTGCGCGCTAGCGAAGCCATCTGGTCGGCCGTGACTGGAAAGCCCCAACTGGAGATCGTCTTTACCGCGGCCTGCGCTGTTGTGCCGACAATGCCCGCGGGCGCGTTCACCGCGAAGTAAACGCCGGGATCAACCACGCAGGCGGCGATCATCGCCATGATGGCGACGAAGCTCTCGAGAAGCATCGAGCCGTATCCGATCGAGACGGCGTGGGATTCGCGCGCGATCATTTTTGGCGTGGTGCCGGATGAAATCAGCGCGTGAAAGCCGGAAACCGCTCCGCAGGCGATGGTGATGAAGCAGAACGGGAAGATCTTGCCCGCAAAAACGGGTCCCGTGCCGTCCACGAAGCGGGTGAAGGCGGGCATCTGCAATTCCGGCCGGATCGCGAGAATCCCGATGGCCAGCATTCCGATTACGCCGAGTTTGACGAAGGTGCTCAGATAATCGCGCGGTGCGAGAAGCAGCCAGACCGGCAACGCGCTGGCGAAGAAGCCGTAAATAATAATTGCGATCGCAACGCCCATGGCCGTCATGGTGAAGGCCGGCGCATACGCAGAGTGCGACACCCATTGGCCGCCAAACACGGCGCCGATTACGAGCGCGAAACCGACGGCGGAACACTCCAGAACCTTGCCCGGCCGCCAGTAACGCAGATAAAGCCCCATCAGCAAGGCGACCGGCATGGTCGCGCCGATCGTGAACACGCCCCAGGGGCTGCCCGCGAGCGCATTCACCACCACGAGTGCTACGACTGCGAGCAGGATGATCATGATGAGAAGAACGGTCACGAGGGCGACGAGTCCACCGACCTTTCCGATCTCCTCGCGAGCCATTTGCCCCAAAGTCTTGCCGTCGCGGCGCATGGAGGCGAACAGAATCACGAAATCCTGCACCGCGCCGCCGAAGACGGCTCCGGCGATAATCCACAAGGTCCCGGGAAGAAATCCGAACTGAGCCGCGAGCACGGGACCCACCAGCGGACCCGGGCCGGCGATGGCAGCGAAGTGATGGCCGAAGGCGATCCACTTGTTCGTCGGAACAAAGTCGTGCCCGTTTTCCAGGCGTTCGGCGGGCGTAGCGCGCTCGTCGTTGAGCGCCATAACGCGCGCCGCGAGAAACTTCGCGTAGAAGCGATATCCGATCAGATAGGAACAGGCTGCCGCGAGCACCAGCCAGATGCTGTTAATCTGCTCGCCGCGACTGGTGGCGATGGCGGCGAGGCAGACGGCGGCGACGCATGCGACGGCGACCCAGAAAACGGCGGCTCCCGCGCGCTTGAGAAAGCTCATTACCTATAGAGAGTGTCAGAACGCGGGAAGCGAACGCAAGAGGCCCGATGAGGGAAGGAAACGCACGGCGCCGGCCAGGGAGCGCAGAATGGGGTCCGCCGAGGAGCCGTCGCGGAAACGCACGGCGTCGAGCACGTTGCCGTGAGCGTCAATGGTCCCGATGTAGCGTGCGCTTTCCTTTCTCGAACCCATCAGAATCGCGGAATAACGTTTCCCGGAAAAAGTGAGCGTTCGGAAGACCCGGTCGCCTTCAGCCGCGGAAGTAACTGAGGAAGGAACTCCGAGCTTGCGAACGGTGGAGCTGAAATCGTCGTCCGGGCTCAATTGCAGCCAGGGCCGGTAGCCCCTGAAAAGATCGGAGTGTTGCCGCAGTTGAGACTGGCCCGCGATATTCGACACGATCGTGCAGGCGACCGCGCCGAGCACTACGGCAACGCCGATCCACTTCCATGCGCGGACTTCCGGCTTGGGTTCAAGACGAATACAGACGACCGGCGCGAGACTCGCGGCATCGCCAGGGGAACGAGGGTCGGCAACCGGATTCGGATTGGGGAGAACCGGGAACTGGATTACGCGGCGCTGGCGCGGCAGGATGGCGCCGCCTTTCCACTCGAGTTCGCGGTTCAGGCGAACCACCATCGCCGGCGCATCGACCACCGGCTCATCGATTAGGGATACCTCGCCGAGAAACATGCGGGGTATCCAGACCTCTTCCCCCGATCGGGCATTCATGACGACGCACTCGGACCATGTAGCACGCCGGAACAACCACTCGTTCGGTCCCAGATTCCGGATGGGCGGATAGAACGAAAACCGCCGGCCGCCCAAATCGTGCAGAGGCGTTGGCAACGGTGCAATCGACATCTCGCCATAATGATAGCGGAATCGTTTGGGACCGCGCAGGCAGTACCCGGCGGTACCGGTTTCGGCCGTCTTGAGGTGAGGCAGTCTCGATGTGAGACAGTTGTAGCGGCATACTTGTATTTGACATAGTGGAAGCAGGCAGATGAAACGCAAACCGAACACTAAGCCAGAACCGGTGATCTCGCCCGAGATTCTTGAGAACGCGAAGCGTAGTCTGTCAACGGACCGCAGCAAAGCACCCATCAAATGCGTGGTGTGCTCGGCGGAGACCGCTCCCGGCTCGGCGGAGCAACTCTGTTGGGTATGCCGCCGGCTGAAGATCAGCGCCTGGCGCGACGTGGAACAGCAAATACCCGCCCAGGAATAATCCCGCATTCTTTTGAATAATCCCGCATTCTTTTAAAGAACAGACGCAAAACGGGTCGCGGCCACTCTGCCCCGAAAATGCGTGTTCCTTCCGGTTCCCGGTGGCGGAGGACAGCGCCCTTTGCAGTTTTAAGTTTTTCCTCTCTCGGGCTAAAGAATTTTTCGCTCCCAGCCGATTAATCAGACAGCGACGTCGTTTCACGTCCATCAGGAATGAATCCATCGTCTCCGTCACTTCAAAATTGTCTCGAAACAAATCGCCGGCTGCGGCGGGAGCTGGACAAGCAACGGCACGCGGCGGAAGAATCGCGTCAGCGGCTGGTCGATTTCATTGCGACTTACTCCGACCTCATCTGGGAAACGGACGCCGATTTGAGGATCGTCGGAACGCACCTCCCGCAGGACGTTACGAACACGTCCGATCAGAATGAGTTGTTTCTGGGGAAGACAATCGCCCAGATCGCAGACACGAGCAGTGCATCAGACCCCCATTTCGCGGCGCATCTTGCAGATCTCGAGGCGCGAAGACCGTTTCGCAACTTTATCTGTGCCATGCCGCACCCGAATGGAGGGCTGATGTGGACCGAATCGAACGGCATTCCTGTGTTCGAAAAGAATGGAGAGTTTCAGGGCTACCGAGGCACTACCCGGGATATTACTGCCCGAAAGGAACATGAGGCGCGAATCGCATTTATGGCTCGACACGATGCACTGACCGGACTGCCTAACCGCGTCCTTTTTCGCGAGCGGCTGGACCAGGCGCTCGCCTCGGCAAACAGTGGGGACTGCGTAGCTGTGCTGTATCTGGACCTGGACGGATTCAAAACCGTCAACGATACGCTGGGACATGCCGCCGGCGATAACCTCCTGCGAACCGTAGCCGAGAGACTGCGCCGGTGCGCGTGGAACAGCGCCACAGTGGGCCGCCTGAGCGGCGACGAATTCGCGATTGTGCAGCATGGCCTCGAGTGTCCCGAGATTGAGGCCCTTCTCATGGCGCGCCGGATCCTGCAGGTCGTCGCGGAACCTTGCGACATTGATGGAGACCGCGCCTCCGTCACCGTCACGGTCGGCATCGCTTTCGCTTCGAGGGGCGAGAGCGCGGATCAGGTGCTAAAGAATGCGGACATCGCTTTATGTGAGGCCAAGCATAATCAGCGGGGCACATACCTTCGTTTCGATCCGGCTATGGGCAGGCGGTTTGATGCGAAGGGCCTCCTCGAAATGGAATTGCGCTCAGCGCTTGCGAATTGCGAGTTTGAACTGGCCTATCAGCCGTTCCACAACGCGAAAACGAGCAAAATAACCGCCTTCGAAGCCCTTTTGCGCTGGCGCCACCCGCGCCGCGGCATGGTTCTTCCGGACGCATTCATTCCGCTTGCGGAAGAGACCGGCCTGATTGTGCCCATCGGAGAATGGGTGCTGCGCGAGGCCTGTGCGGAGGCGAGATATTGGCCGTCCGACATCAATGTCGCGGTGAACCTCTCGCCGGTTCAGTTCCGCAGCCAGAAACTGCTGGCGGTGGTCGCGGATGCGCTTGCCGCTTCCGGCCTGCCGGCGCACCGGCTGGAACTGGAGATCACAGAGTCCGCGTTGATGCAAAACAACGAGCAGACTATAAGAACCCTGGAGAGCCTGCGCGCCCTCGGCGCGGCGATTTCTCTCGACGACTTCGGAACCGGGTATTCGTCGTTTGAGTATCTCCGCAAATTCGCGTTCGACAAGATTAAGATTGCTCGCCCGTTTGTTCAGGAACTTACGGAATCCGGAAGCACGACGGCTGTTTTCCATGCGATCGCATCGCTGGGCGCCAGTCTTCGGCTCGCAACCACGGCCGAGGGTGTTGAGACCCCGGAGCAGTTTGCCATCGTACAAGCGGAAGGATGCACCGAAGTGCAGGGCTACCTGTTCAGCACGCCCAGACCGGCATCGGAGTTCCCTGTGTTGCGCGGACTACGGGGATGGCCGGATTCAATGCCGCTGCCCGATTCCTCGCTGCAGAGCCTCGCCATACACGTAGCCGGCAACAGCCATGTCTTCGAGAGCCAGGCCGTTTGATTTGAAGATCGTGATCTGAGAGGAATCGATGCGCCCGGGCTGTTTACCGGCTATGATGTCGGCCAGTTCGACCGCCGGGAACGAAATGCCGCTTCGCTCTTGCACGGGAATCAGCAGGTCGCCGGATTCGATTTTTCCTACTTCGACCGAATCAACCGCGACCAGTGCGCCTCGATCAAGAATCAGGTCGGTCGGCAGTTCGCGGCGGGCGGCCCAATTCGAACCGGCCGCATTAATGTGAGTACCGGGCGAAATCCAATCGCCGGCCAGCACCGGGTCCTTTGAACTGGTCATGGTTACAACGATATCCACATCTTCGACACATTCCCGCGTCGTTTCCACAGCCCTGACGTTGAGCCCGAATTTCGCAGCGCACGATTTCGCAAATTCCGCACGTTTTTCCGGCTTGCGGCTCCAGACGCGCACTTCGCGGAGTTTTCGCACGTTTGAGATGGCTTCGAGTTGTGTTTCGGCCTGAAATCCGCTGCCGACGATTCCAGCTACTGAGGCATCCGCACGCGAAAGATACTTTGTGGCAAGGCCGGTTGCCGCGCCGGTTCGGATCTGGCCGAGATGATTCGCCGCGATCGTCGCCAGCGGCATCGCATCGCCCGACCGATACAAGAGCACTTCGAAATGCGCGCCCGTTTTTGGGTTCGCCGAGTACGCCTTCAGCCCGAAGTAGTCGGGCGTGGCCGCCGCCATGTAGTGAAGGACCGAACCTGTGGGAAGAATCACGCGACGCCGGGGATGATTGATCGCCGTACCGTCGGCGAGCTGGCGGAACGCAACATCGAGCAACTCGATCGCCTTCGGCATCGTCAGGCAGGCGAGCACGTCTTCTTCGGAAAGGTAGAGCTTCATCGATTGGCCTCAAGTGTCCGGGAAACCTCTTCCCATTCGGCAAGCAGATTCGTCATGTCCTGACGGCAGTTTTCAAGGATTCCGGCGATCTCGACGCTCATTTCCGCGCTCTGATAGCTCGATAGCGCCTGTTCGAAATCGGCGATTTCCACCTCAAGGCGAGTAATCTCGTCTTCGATCGCACGCTGGCGGTCCTTCATCTGGCGGAGCTTGATCGGGTTCAGCCGCCGCTGTTTGTCGTCTTTTTCGGGGGCCGCCTGTTTCGCGACTACGGGGAGCGGTTTCGCTTTGGCGGTTCCGTTAACTTCCGGAGCGGGCGTTTTGACCGGCGGCGCGGCCGTTTTCGGGGGAGGGCTTGCGGCCCCATTCTTGCGCCAGAGATAGTCCTCGTAATTCCCGGGGAACACCTGCACAGCGCCATCGGCCACTTCGATAATTCGTGTGGCCAGTTTATCGATGAAATAACGGTCGTGCGAAACGAACACAACGGTTCCGGTGAAAGCCTGGAGAGACGTAAGCAGCACGTCCTTCGCCCGCATATCGAGGTGATTGGTGGGTTCGTCGAGAAGGAGAAAGTTCCCCGGCATCATCAGCATTCGCGCCAGGGCGTAACGGTTTCGCTCTCCCCCCGAAAGGACTCCGATTCGCTTGAACACATCGTCTTCCGAGAACAGAAAACAACCGAGAATGCTGCGAAGTTCGGTGTTCGTCGACCTGGGCGCTACCTCCGCCAGGTCGTCGATGATGGTCGATTCGATGTCGAGAGCCTTGTACTGATCCTGCGCGAAGTAATCGACCAGGACGTTGTGACCGAGGGTGTAGTCACCTGTGGTTACGGGTTCCTCGCCCGAGAGGAGTTTAATCAGAGTCGACTTCCCCGCCCCGTTTATGCCCACGAGCGCCACGCGATCGCCGCGCTCGATTACGAAAGACGCTCCCGAGAAGACGCGCTTTTCGCCATAGCTCTTCGAGACGTCGCGGAACTCGGCGACAATACGCCCGCTGGGCTTCGGCTGCGGGAAACGAAAGTGGATGGTCTTTTCGTCGGGCGGAACTTCGATCCGCTCGATCTTTTCCAGCTCCTTGATACGGCTCTGAACCTGCTTGGCCTTGGTCGCCTGGTAGCGAAAGCGGTTAATGAATGCCTCGAGTTGTTCGATGCGGTCGCGCTGGTTAGCGTAAGCGGCTTCGAGCTGCGCCCGCCGCTCGCCCTTCTGCTGTTCGTACTTCGAATACCCGCCGGTGTAGAAATAGACCCGCTTGTTCCAGATCTCGGCAATGCGCGAAACCGTGACATCCAGGAAGAACCGGTCGTGCGAGATGAGCACAAACGCGTTCGGATAGGTTTCGAGATACGATTCGAGCCAGTTCCGGGCTTCAAGGTCGAGATGGTTGGTCGGCTCGTCCAGGAGGAGCAGGTTGGGCTCTTCGAGCAGCAGCTTGGCGAGCGCGATCCTCATTTGCCAGCCGCCGGAAAACTCTTCGACGCGGCGCGGCCAGTCGTCGCGCCGGAAGCCGAGGCCTGAAAGAACGGCTCCGACGCGGGATTCGATGTTATATCCGTCGCGCGCCGCGAATTCCGATTGCACGTGGTGGTAACGATCGGAGACCTGAAGATACTCCGGCGCCGATTGATCCAGGTCGGCCATCCGATGAGCCAATTCCTGCTGTTCGGCCTCGAGAGCGTGGATTTCGGCGAAGACGGCCATGCATTCGTCGAAGACCGTGCGGCCGCTGAGAGCGATGCCGTCCTGCGGCAAATAGCCGGCGCGAATGCCCTTCATCACGTTGATGGAGCCGTAGTCAAGCCCCTCGATACCTGCAAGGACTTTCAGCAGGGTCGACTTGCCCGTTCCGTTCGCGCCTACGATACCGACGCGCTCCTTCGGGGTAATGAGCCAGTTCAGGTCCTCAAATAAGGTTTTGGGTCCGAAGCGCTTTCCGGCGCCTGTCAGTTGAATCATGAATGGTTAGCTGTAAGGCCGATATTGCCATTGTCCCGCAGCGATCGCGTATGCGGCTCGCGCCGTTTTCTGCCAGGGAAAGAATACAATAGGCAAACGATGAAAAGTAGCATTTTGCTGTTCGCCGTGGTGTCGTCCATGGTCTGTTTCGCTCAGCAAACCCCACCGCTCAAAACGCCCGATGCACCATTGCAAACTCTGGGCAGCCAGCAGGGGGCGAATGCCGCGACGCCGTATGACCGAAAGCTGCCGGAGGGCCCAGCGCCGCGAACCGCCGACGGCAAGCCCGATCTCTCCGGCAATTGGGCGCCAAACGCTATCCGCGAGAACGTGGATCTCATCGGGACAGGTGTTGCCGTGCCAATGCTGCCGTGGGCGCAGAAGGTCTACGACGAACACAAAGGATCGCTCAGCAAAGACGATCCGGAAGCGCGCTGTCTGCCGCCGGGAGTCCCGCGCATGAGCACGACTCCCTACCCATGGACGATCGTGCAGACGCCGAAACTGATCGTGATCGTCTATGAAGGCGGCGCGCATATCTGGCGCAAGGTATTTATGGATGGTCGCGGGCACGATCCGAACGTGGCGGATACCTGGTTAGGCGATTCGATCGGACACTGGGACGGAGATACGCTGGTGGTGGAGACGGTCGGCCAGAACGACAAGACCTGGATCGATGAGGCCGGCATTCCGCACTCGACGGAAATGAAGGTAACCGAGCGTATTCGGCGGACGGATCTGGGACACCTGGAGATCGAACATACCATCGACGACCCGAAGACGTTCAGCAAACCCTGGAAGTTCACCACGCATCCGACGCTGCTGAACGGCGAACTCATCGAGTACATCTGCCAGGAAAACAATCGCGACGTGGATCATTTGCTCGGGAAGTAGGGGTTTGGGACCGCTCTTCACAGCGCCGGGGCGCTGTTACACAAACCTTACACGCGGCGGACTTCCGGGTTGTTATCGTCGGATCAGTGAATACCCTGCAGAGACCGTTCGTCCGCAAAGAAGGCGTGAACTGGACGAGCGTCATCGCTTTCTCGATCTTTCATGCGGGGGCCGTCGCCGCGCTGTTTTTCTTCACCTGGCCTGCATTTTTCGCATTTCTTGCGTTCTACTGGATCTCGCTGAGCTTTGGCATCGGCATGGGATATCACCGCCTGTTGACCCACCGGTCGTACAAGGTGCCGAAAGCGATCGAGTATTTTCTGGCCGTTTGCGGCTCGCTTGCCCTTGAGGGCGGTCCCATCTCCTGGGTCGCAACACATCGCGTCCACCATCAGTTTTCGGATAAGGAAGGCGATCCGCACACGCCGCGAGATGGCAAGTGGTGGTCGCACATAGTGTGGATGTTGACCGGCGAGGCCAGCAATTCCAGCTCGGAGGATTGCGCGCGCTACGCTCCGGATCTCTGCAGGGATCGATTCCACGTCCTGCTGTCGAAATATCATTACGTGCCGCTCGCGCTGAGCGGTGTCCTGCTGCTGGCTCTGGGTGGCCTTCCCTTTCTGTTATGGGGAATGTTTATGCGAGTCACGCTGGGATACCACGCGACGTGGATGGTGAATTCACTGACCCATTTCCAGGGGAGTCGCCGATTCGCGACGAGAGACGATTCGCGCAATCACGGGTTGGTCGCGTTTCTCACTTTCGGTGAAGGCTGGCACAATAATCACCACGCCCATCCCACATCGGCTCGGCACGGACTGGCGTGGTGGGAACTCGACATCACCTGGATTTCCATCTGGACGCTGCGGCAACTGGGAATTGCGAGAGGGGTCCGAGTGGCTTCGCTGCCTGCCCGATCCGGCGAGTAGCCTCTTTTCGTTCCACTCGCGGGTCACAATTGTGATCCAATGAGTTCGAAGAAACGAGGCATAACGATGTCCCTGTTGCGCTTCCTGGCTATTGTTCTCTGCGCTGTTGTGGCGCTTGCCGCGGCTCAGTCCCCAGCCGAGGTGCGGAAAGAGATCGAGGCAGCTTATGCGAAAGCTCTGGAGGCAACGAGGCAGGCGAAGTCAATGGACGACCTGGATGAGATCGACCGGACTTTCAACACACGCGACTGGCAGAGCATCTCGCCCGGCCAACCGCCGCGGACGTGGCAGGATCTCCGGAAGTATTCATTTGAGAGCAGCTGGGCTCCGTTTCAATCCGCGCAACTGATTATCGATACGTTTGAGCTCAACGGCGATACCGCAGTGCTTACCGGCAGGTTGCGCAACGTGAACATGAAGGGCGATGTCGCGTTCATCCCTTTGAAGGAGGTCTGGAAGCGGACTATCATTGGCTGGAAGCGGCAGCTTCACCAGAAGTTCAGGGCGGGCGAGACGCCGCGATAAGAGCCGGCTATCAATCCGCGATCTCGTTACAGATCTGCAGCAACGCTTCGTAAAGATCCGACCCGTCATAGCAGTACCGGGCGAGAGATCTCAATGTCGGGTCGCCGTTTACCGACACGGTATGCTTTAGTTCTTTGAAGAGCAGATAGTCCGACATGGAATCGCCGAATGCGATGCATCTGTTCCTCTCAAATCCGAGCTGATTGCACCACCTGCTCACAAGGACAGCCTTGTCTTTCGGATTCAGGATTTTCTCAGGCAATATCTCTTCGTCGGCACTCCCTGGAAACTGAGACGCCGCTATGAAATCGAACCCGTAATCGTAGAACAATCGGGCGTAGTAATGGGGAGACATGGTGATGAGGCAGGATTTCCCGCCGCCCCTTCTGATCAGTCCTGTGACGGCTCTGATGTTGGCAAGTTTGGGCGTCGCTTCGAAGGCCGCTCTGACAATCTGCTCGTCAATAAGGCCCCAGAGCGCGCCGATTGCTTTTGCAAAACCATTCGCATCGATCTCACCTTCTGCGAACTGCCTTTCCAACACGTGGAGTTGATCAATCGTTCCGGCCGTTCTCGCAATCTCCAGACACGCCGTTGTGCCGACCAGCAGAGTACCGTCCATGTCGAAGACGAACAGACGGTTGGCGATCAGAGGGAAAACTGCGTCATCAGACGGCGACGACGGTTCCATAAAATCAGATTGTACGCGGCGCGGCTGGCTGCCGCGTCAACGCTCATATGCATGGCGGCGGCCCTGTCGCTAATCGTGCGGGCAAGAGCAGGACCCCGGCAACCATCACGAGTCAGGCTTTTTCGCCGCGGCGCTTTACGTCGATGTTCAGGCGCTTGATCTTCTGATTCAAAGTCGACAGGGGCACTCGCAAAGCTTCCGCCGCGTCCGTCTGGCTCCAGTTGAAGCGCTCCAGTTGTTCCACGATCGTCCGGCGTTCGAAGTCCGCCACAATCTCGAACAAAGAAGCGTCCGGCGGCAGGGCGCCGTTCTCGCTCCGCCGCAGACGAATGCCGCCGGCGTGCAGAAGGTAGTCCGGCAGCACATCGAGCGGGATCACTTGCGTGGAAGCCAGCACAACCGCCCGCTCTACCACGTTTTCGAGTTCGCGCACGTTGCCAGGCCAGGTATGATCCAGCAGCAACTGCATCGCTTCCGGCTCAAACCGTAGAACAGAGCGCTGATTATCGTCCAGAAACTTCTCGTTCTCTTTGCTGAACTTCTCGAGGAAGTGCTGGATCAGCAGCGGGATGTCTTCGCGCCGGTCGCGTAATGGCGGAAGGTTGATGTTAATGACATTGAGCCGGTAATAGAGATCCTCACGGAACTTTCTCTCTTCCACCATTTTTCGCAGGTCCGCGTTGGTGGCCGCGAGAATCCGGACATCCACCTTGAGAACTTCGTTCGAGCCGAGCGGCGTGAACTCCTTTTCCTGAATCACCCGCAGCAGCTTCGACTGGGTCTCCGCCCCAATCGTCCCCACCTCGTCGAAAAAGATCGTGCCCTTGTTGGCGACTTCGAAGGCGCCCTTCTTGTTGTGAATGGCGCTGGTGAATGCGCCTTTCACGTGACCGAACAAAGTGGATTCGAGCAGATCGGTCGGCAAAGAGCCGCTGTTTACGGCGACAAACGCATGATCGACGCGCGGGGAGTTCGCATGGATCGCCTTGGCGATCAGTTCCTTGCCGGTGCCGGTCTCGCCCGTAATCAGGATGGTCGAACGGCTCGTCGCAACCTGCGTGACCAGATCGAGCACGCGCAGCATCCGATCGCTCTTGCCGACGATGTTCGGGAAGCTGTACCGCTGCTTGAGCGCGCGTTTGAGCTGGGTGTTTTCATCGATTAGCCGCTGGCCGGATATCACCCGCTCGATCTCGATCAGCAGCTTTTCGTTGTCCCATGGCTTGGCGAGGTAATCGTTGGCGCCGAGCTTTACGGCCTGCACGGCCGCCTCGAGCGTGCCGTACGCCGTGATCATGAAAATCGGCGTATGGCGATCGCGGTCGCGAACGTCGCGCAGCATTTCCATGCCGGACTTCTCCGGCATCATCAGATCGAGCAGAACCAGGTCGTATGCGCGGGATTCGAGTTTGCGCTCCCCCTCAAATGCGTTCACTGCCTGATCGACCTGATAGCCCTCCAGATCGAGCAGGGCTTCGAGACTCTCGCGAATCTCCGTTTCGTCGTCAACTACGAGAATGCGCCCTTTTGACGGCGCGGAAACTCTGTCACGCGCCGGCGTCATCAGACGTGAACCGCCGCTTTCCTGATTGCCGGAAATTCCAGATGGAAACATGTACCTTCTCCAGGCCGTGAAATCGCTTCAATGACGCCGCCGTGCTCCTGAATGATGCCGTACGTCACCGATAGCCCCAGACCTGTGCCTTTTTTCGCCGATTTGGTAGTAAAGAACGGATCGTAGATGCGGCTCAGGTGTTCCGGGGCGATGCCGTGCCCGGTATCCGTTACCTCCACCACGATTCCGTTCTCGCCGTTTTGCGTCGTTATGTTTTGGGTCGTTACTACGAGCACGCCGCGTGGCTCCATTGCATCTCGCGCATTGAGAAACAGATTCAGAAACACCTGCTGTAGTTTGCCGGGATTTCCCTTCACAGGTTCCAGCGACGGGTCGAGTTTCACACGCACCTCCACGCCGGCCTTCATTAACTGATGTTCCAGAAGCGAGAGGGTTTCCTGAATTACACGATTGAGCTGCAGTTCGGCCAGTTCCGCAGTGGGAGTTCGCGAGAAATTTAACAACGAATTGACGATCTCACTGGCGCGGAACGTTTGGCGCGCGATTTTTTCCAGAATGCGCGATTTCTGCTCGTCTTCCGCAACCTGTTTGGCCAGCATCTGCGCGTAGGTAGAGATCACGGCGAGCGGCGTGTTCACCTCATGCGCCACGCCCGCCGCCAGCAACCCGATACTCGACAGCTTGTCGGCCTGCACCAGACGGCGTTCGAGTTCGGCCCGGTCGGTCACGTCGTCGAATATCACGAGGCGGCCGATCCGCTCCATGTCACGCGCCACCAGAGGCGCAATCGCGACATTCATGATCGATTCGCCTTTCTCCGTATCGAGGACGAACTTGTCGAGATGGTGAATGCGCATCTCACCCCGGGTCCGCTCGAACTGTTCGACCAGCGGCGCCGGGAAGAGTTCGGAAAGCGTGCGGCCCACAGCGTCGGCGCGTCCGATACCGCTCAGACGCTCCATCTGCGTATTCCAGCTCTCGACCCGGTCATCGAGGCCGGCCGCGAGAATGCCTACGTTGATCGACTCGACGATGTTCTCGCTGAATTCCTTCAGCCGTTCATACTCGTCGACTTTCTGCTTGAGCGACCGGTAAAGGTTGGCGTTGTCGGTCGCGATCCCGACGTAATTTGACAGCGTCTGCAGCAGTTCGATGTCATCGCTCGAAAGAAACTCTCCCGTCTCCGTGCGGCTCACGCCGAGGAAAGCGATCGTACGGCCGCGGACGGTGCAAGGCAGATAGTAGTTGAGATCCAGGTCGGCTATGGTCTGGCGAACCGTGGCAGGCCAGCTTTCGGCGATTGCATCGAGATGATAGCGAGTTCGTTCAAAGAAAATATAGGGCGCGGTACGCGGCCACTCGAGAAAACTGAGGTCGAGCGAAGCGGGGGAACTCAGCGGGCGGGCGCTCGATCCAAGGGATCGACGCAGACGCCACTGGGAACTACGGTTCCCGGTATCGTCCCCGACGAAGGTTGGTTCAGATGAAGCGTCGGCAAGAAAGAAGGCAACGTGCCGGATCGACAGAGTCTGCATCAGCCGGTCGGCTACCGATTGCAGCATATGGTCGAGATCCGTCTCGGAGTTGAGTTCCCGGGCGAATTCGATCAGCGTGCGGCGATAGTCGTACCGGTCTCGGTAGAAGTACCGGTCGAGACGCTCCTGAATCCAGTTTCGGATGGGCTGAAACAGGAACGTCGCGATCAGCATGACCGTAATCAGGCCGACGTTGCCGGGATCGTCCTTGAAATTCTTCTGAACCATGTTGCCCAGAGAGAAGACGATGGCATAGAACGCCGCCAATACGCAGAGCGTAGCCAGAGTATACGCATAGCCCCGTCGGAAGATGACATCGACGTCCATGAGGCGGTACCGGACGATTGCGATGGCGATCGTAAGCGGAATCAAAGGCAGCGTGACCACCGCGTAATTCTGATAGGGGCTGAACGGAAGATCGAGGACGTACGGAATGGCGTAGAGAACAGCGAATGGAAGAAACCCGAACAGCATCCCGTTGCGCAGCCACTTGAGCTGTTGACGAACGACCGGGTCGTCGGCCTTACGATAGCTGGCCTGCAGCACGAGCCCGCTGAGGAGATAAAGTGCGGTAAGAAGGCCCATCCATGAGCGATCCAGCGCCTGACGGACATCGAGGGACGAATTTCCCGGCGCTACCAGAGCCCCCGAGGCAAATCCGATCGCAATCAGCGTCAGAATCGCGCCGGGCACGTAGATGAACGGGATCGGCGTAATTGCGATTACTTTTCCGCCGATCGTTCTTCGGTACCCGAGGCGCGGCTCAGGAAACGTCAGGCAGAAATGGAGGAATAAGGCGGGGGCGAGCCAACCCGCGATCAGATTTCCCCAATAAATTACCTGATCGAAAACATTTAATTTACCGGTGTAATGAAAGCAGGAAAAAATAAACGAAGTGAGGCAAAAAATATAAAAATGCCTCGCCTTATACGCACTTCCACGGCGGAAGTAAACGAACAGGCCGATCGCAAGATAAAAGACTCCGACCAGATACTGCCAGGAAATCGCAAAGCCGCGGACCGCTTCACCGACGATGACCGATACCGGAACATCAACGCTGACCCCGGTGGCCCTGCTGGTTCGGCGAACCACATAAGCAGCCTTCGCCCAGGCTCCGACGTAGGCCAGGCGCTGCGGCACATCGCTTGTGGTATGGATCGGAGCGCCCTGGATTGACTCCAGGGAATCGTTAACCCTGATGCCGGCGCGATCTCCCGGTCCGTTCTCAAGTACTCGGGCCGCCCGCACCAGACTCTCCCCGGCTGGACCCGTCCGGTCTACCCACGTTACGCCATCGTCCGGCAGACGAAATCTGTGGATCTGCTGGTAATTCAGCGCAGCCGCAATCGCCGCCGCGATCGTAAGCACGGTCAGAATGGCGGTCGAGAGCTGAAATTTTAGATCCTGAAGCATCAATAGTCTGGGCTAAGCCAGAGAACCCGAGCACACCTGTACGATCTGGTAGGCTTTGCAGTTCGATTGCCATGCTCAGATGACAAAATCGAATCTTTAATGCTGAAAATAAACAACTTGATCAACGGGAACAAAGCTACAATTCCATTTTTGGAATTTGCCACTGCCGCCGGGTGTTGAGAACCGGAGTTCAAAACCGCAAAGCGCCGTTTCCCTCGACCCGGAACAGGAACGAACAAGGGATACCTGTCGCGCGACCCGTTCAGCCCGGGTCCTCAGAAATCCGCGCCCTTGCGCTTTGACTTTATCCATCGAACGAACTCATCGGGAACGTGCATGGTGGAAAGACGGCTCTGACGCACCAGCGACCACTGGTCAAATTCTCCCGATTCCTTGATTTCACGCAGTGTGACGGGCGGGTCGATACGGCATCGAAAACGGAAGTCCGCCACGGCGAGTTTTGCATTGCCTGGATCCGGACGGCCATTGCCGACCACGTCCGCAACCCCTACGATGGCGGCAGTACCCATGCTATGGTATATAAATACGCGATCGCCTTCTTTCATATCGCGAATCGCGTGCAGGGCTTGCGGGTTCCTCACCCCGTCCCATATGGTCTGTCGCTCTTTTTCCAGTTGCTCGAACGGATACGTTTCGGGGTCCGTTTTCGCAAGGAAATATCTTGGCTTGTGTGGCGATTTTTCCGGCACTAAACCTAAGTATATTCTCCTGCTTCGTATTGCTTGATACGATCTGAGTAGACGGAAATGCTACGACTGTCGCTGAAGTTCGTTTTTTCGCTCGCAACCGCAGCCGCGATTTGTTCTGCGCAGAGCACCCCCGCGCCGCGGGACAGCGTCGACAAAACGAACCCGGCCCTCCCGGCGAGCGGCGCGGCAGCCGCGGATCCGGGAACGAGCGCCCCCTACGTCGTAGGCCCGCTCGACGTGCTTTATATCAAGGTCTGGAACAACGCCCAGCTGACATCCCCGTACGACATCAGGCCGGATGGGATGCTTTCGATGCCGCTGATCGGCGAAGTGAAGGCCGACGGTATGACGGTGGCGCAACTGACAGAGAAACTCAAAATGCGCCTGAGCGAATTCCTGAAAGATCCGGTTATTGACATTCAGGTCGCCAAAATTAACAGCAAACGATATTTTGTTTACGGAGGAGTGGCCAAACCGGGAGAATTTCCGCTTGTTGGAAAAACCACGGTAATGGACGCTTTGTCGATGGTCGGCGACTTCAAGGATTTCGCGAACAGGAAGAAGATCCGGATCCTGCGCGGCGATCAGACCCTGTACTTCAACTACAACGATGTCAGCCGGGGCAAGCATATGGAACAGAACATCGTTCTTCAAAACGGAGACCGGATATTTGTTCCCGACTAAACGGATGGTGAGCGGCGGCCGCGAAGGAGCGCTTAGCCGCATTTTTCAGCAGCCGGCTGGAGGGGGAAAGTGAAATGACGGCGACAACTCCCGGGACAGCTTATGTGGCGATTTCACGCCGCACTCTCGATCTTGAAGATTACATCGATGTGGCGCGCCGGCATTCGGCCTGGATTCTCGGGCCGATGTTCGCGGGCATTGTCCTCTCGGCAGTGTGGGCGTTGATGATTCCGAATACCTATGTCTCGGAAGCGGTGCTGCAGATTACCCCGGCTCAAATCTCCGAAAATATCGTAAAAACCACGGTTAATCAGCGATTGACCGAACGTATCAGCGAAATGCAGCAGAATATTCTCAGCCGCACGACGCTTTCCACGATCATTCAGGATCCGCATCTCGACCTTTACAAAGCGGAGCGCGCGCGCGAACCGATCGAAGATGTCATCGAGACCATGCGAACCCGGGATATCCGCATCAGGGTAAGTGCGTTGCCTGGGGATGACAACCATGGCGCATCCGCTTTTTCGATTTCGTTTTCTTATCCCGACCGCGTCAAAGCTCATGACACGGTACAAACTCTGGTAACGAAATTCGAGGACGAAAACCAGAATTCGCAGCGTACGCAGCAGAAGATGGTGGATTCGTTTGTCCACGATCAGTTGTCCGCGGCCAAGACGAAACTGGACCAGACCGAGCAGGAGCTGGCTTCCTTCCGCGTCCTGAACGCGGGCAAATTACCGGAGCAGGTAAACCTGAACATGGCGCAGCTTGCCGCCCTGCAGCAGACATCCAATGGAATTAACGACGCGCTGAACCGGGCCGCACAGGACCGCGTTCAACTCGACGCCCGCCTCGCAACTCTGGAAAGCCAGAAGCAGCTTGCGGAATCGCTCGAGAAGGACGCAGATGCTTCGTCTCCAGTGGTCCAGCAGAATGAACGCCTGATCCAGCTGAACCGGCAAATCACCGAGGGCGAGTCGCAGCTCAATGCGATGCAGCAGGTTTTTACGGCAAATTATCCGGATATCCGCGATCTCAGAAATAAACTCGCCAGCCTGCGCACTGAGCGGGACGCTTTGCAGAATCAGGATGCGGCACCCAAGCCAGCCCCGCCGCCCTCAAAGGCCACCAACTTCAAGCGGGCGGAGGCGCTCAATAACCTCGACGGTCAGATCAATTCCGTGAAAGCTCAGCTCAAGGTCCTCGATATGGAGGATGCCAGGCGCAAAAAGGATCAGCAAACCGCCAACGACCAGCTTCAGACGTATGAAGGGCGTCTGGCTGCCACCACGGGGATCGAATCGCGGTATGCCGATCTGACTCGCGAAAGTCAGGCCGCGCACGAGAAGTATCAGCTTCTCCAGGCCCAGCAGGGTTTAACGGAGCAGAATGGAGAACTTCTCTCGCTGAAAGCGGGCGAGCAGCTGGATGTTCTCGATCCACCGTCTTTGCCCACAGCGCCTTCGAAGCCGAATCGCTGGATGTATGTCGGCGGCGGCACGGCGATTTCCTTCATTCTCGGCCTTGCGCTCGCGGGCATTCAGGAGGCGAAGGACACATCGCTCAAGAACCTCAAAGACGTGCGGGCGTACACGAACCTTCCCGTGCTGTGCAGTATTCCGCTGCTGGAAAACACGCTGGTGGTGCGCAAGAAACGCCGGATCGCCTATCTGGCGTGGTCGGCGGCGGTCATTGTGGGCGTGGTTGCGATTATCGTCGCGCTCTACTGGCACAAAAACTATGCAGTCTGAACCCCTCGGGACATCTGTTGCAAATCCGGGCGCCGGCGCACGCAGGGCCGGGCGAGATCGCTCATGAGCCGCGTTAACGACGCGCGTCGCAGGGCCGTGGAGCGGCAGGAAGGGCTATCGGGCTCCACGCCGCTGGCCGGATCGCCTCCCTCCGAGTTTTCCGTCGAACCAGAGGTAACAGAACCGCCGTTTCACGACGACGTCACCGAGGACCTGCCGCCAAATGGTTTGGCCCGGCAAGAGTCCCGACAAATCGAACCGGACTGGGGCAATTTTCTCGCGCTCTGCAAGACCATCCCGTTTCGGCCGGCGCCGGAAACACACCTGATCAATACCGAACGCCCGCATGACGTACCCGCCGAGGAGTTCCGGAGTCTGCGCACCCGACTGAACCACGTTCAGAGTCAGCAGGATCTGCATTCCCTGGTTGTTACGAGCGCATCTCCGGCGGAAGGAAAGACGTTCACCGCCGTCAATCTGGCAATCGCTCAGGCGCAACTGGAAAGTCCCGTGCTTCTCGCGGACCTCGACCTCAGGCGCCCGGTCGTTCACAACCTGTTCCAGTGCGAGCGATCGCCGGGATTTTCCGACTTCCTCATGGAAAAGAAACCGCTACAGGAATGCGTCCGCAGGATTGAAAACTCGAATCTCTATTTCCTGCCCGCGGGATCCGCAGTAAAGAACCCGCTGGAGCTGCTGAACATGCGGCATGTGAAACACACGTTTGAGGGTCTGCGGAGGCTTTTCAACTGGATCATCCTCGATACGCCGCCCCTGCTCTTCTCCGCCGACGCAAACCTGCTTTCAACTCTGACGGACGGCACGCTGCTGGTGGTCCGAATCGGGTCGACGACATACGATAACGTGATTCGCGCCATCCAGACTTTGTGCGAGAACAATGTGGTGGGAATTGTTGCGAACGGCGCGCGGGCCGGCGAGCTGTACAGCAAATACACGTATTACTATTCCAAACCTGACGACGAGTAGAATGACGCCGTCAGTGCGCCGCGGGCGCCTTGCCCGCCGGCTTGAAGCGCTTGACGAGGAATAGCAGCGGAACCGCCGCGAGCGTCAGCCACGCGATGACGCGGAAACAATCCATAAAGGACAGCAGACTGACCTGCCGCTGCAGCTGCCCGTAAAGAAATCCGTGCGCGGCGCTCGCCGCATCGGGGGCCGAGAATCCCTTATTCACGAAGTAGTCGCTCAAACCGCTCACCCGTGACGCCAGTTGCTGCGATGTCGAACCGACCGCCGCTCCGAGATTGGTCTGGTGAAACTGCCGTCGCCGCTCCGTCGCGGTGGTGATGAAAGCGATGCCGAAACTTCCGCCCCAGTTCCGCAGAAGATTCGTCAGGCTCGAAGCTTTGTTGTTCTGATCCGGCCGTAGTTGCGAGTACGCGATTACGTTGACCGGCACGAAGAAGAAGCCGTATCCGAGCCCCTGGAAGGCTCTGGCCAGCGCGTAGTGAGTGTAATCCGTAGCAAGATTGAAAGTGCTGTAGTACCACATCGCGGCGGTCCCGATCAGCAGACTGACCACCAGCAGAGTGCGTGGATGCACGATGCCGCGTTGAATCAACTGAGCGGCTATCGGCGCGAAAAAGGTGATCACCAGCGCGCCAGGACCAAGCACCAGTCCGGCATCGATCGCCCGGTAGCCGTAAAGAGATTGCAGCATCTGGGGGATCAGAGTCGTGCTGCCGAACAGGCCAAAACCGAAGACGAAAAAGAGAAGCGCGGCGATGCCGAAGTTGCGGTTTGCCAGCATCCGAAAATCGATCACCGGATTTTCCGAAGACAGTTCCCAGACGACGGTGGCGATCCAGCCGATCAATCCGATTCCGAGCATCCAGCAGATGAAAGGGCTGCCGAACCAGTCCTCGATCTGGCCGCGGTCGAGGGCTACTTCCAGGGCGGCCGACGCGAGCGCGATCAGAGCGATGCCGACGCCGTCGATACTCAGCTTGCCGTTCACGCGGGCCGCGGCGCGTTCCTCCGCGAATGACGGCGGGTCCTGAATCATTCGCGCGCTGAGAAAGAGCGAGAGCATGCCGATCGGGATATTGATGAAGAAAATCCAGCGCCAACTGTAATTGTCAGTGATCCAGCCGCCGAGGACGGGGCCGACCGCCGGGGCCGTCACAATCACAATCGTGTAGAGAGCGAATGCCGACGCACGCTTGTCGGCCGGAAACGTATCCACGAGAATCGCCTGCGCCACAGGCGCCAGCCCTCCACCGGCGATACCCTGCAGCACCCGGCTGGACAGCATGATCCCAAGACTGGGCGCGATGCCGCAAAAGAACGAAGTAAGCGTGAACAGCGCCACGCAGCCCATGTAATAGTTCTTGCGGCCGAAGACACGCCCCAGCCAGGCGCTCAAAGGAAGGATCACGGCGTTGGCTACGAGATAGGTTGTAAGTATCCAGGTAACTTCGTCGTAACTGCGGCCCAGACCTCCAGCAATATAAGGGAGCGACACGTTGGCGATGGAGGTATCGAGTAACTCCATGAAAGTCGCGAGCGTAACCGTGATGGCTATCAACCAGGGATTCATTGAAGGTCCCTTTCTAACGAACGGTTACTTTCGGCTCGACGGACATACCTGGCCGCAGCAGGTGCTCCGGATCCTGATCGCGGTCAAGGCGAATTCTCACGGGGAACCGCTGGACGACCTTCACATAATTTCCTGTTGAGTTCTCCGGCGGAAAGAGACTGAACAGTGGGCCGGCGGCGCCGGGCATGTCTTCTATTCTTCCCTTGTAGTCGCGATCGAAGGTGTCGACGTGAACGGTGACAGGCTGCCCTGGGCGCATGTGTCTGAGTTGCGTCTCTTTGTAGTTGGCGGTGATCCAGAGGTCGTCGACGGGCACAATGATCATGAGCCCTTGTCCGGGTTGAACGCGATGACCGAGCTGAACCGTCTTTCGCCCGATCACACCGGTCACCGGCGCGTAAATCTTCGTGTAACTGAGATTCAGCTGCGCGGTGTGCAGGTCGGCTGTGGCTTGTTCGAGTTGCCCCGAGGCCGACGCTGATCGGCTTTCCGCTGCGTTTACCTGACGAGGAGCCGTGCGCGCGGAAGCAATCTCAGCCTCGCGTTGCGCTACAAGGGCCCGCGCCTCCACGATCTTCCGTTCCTTCGAAGCAATGCTGGACCGATCGGCTTCGAGCGCCTGTTCTGCGGCGGTGGCCTCGGTGTCGCGCGCATCGTAATCCGACCGCGAGATCTCACGCTTTTCGACCAGAGACTGATAGCGAACCCGGTCGCGTTCCGTACGGGCGTAAATCGCCTCATCCTGCGCAAGGCGATGACGGGCCGCTTCGAGATCGGCCTGCTCGGAATCAACGCTGGCGGCCGCCTGATCCCTGGCCGCTTCGGTCGCGGCGAGCTGACCGAAAGCGGCGGCGTCCGTAATCGGGATCGTCACGCGGGCGGTTCGCGCTTCGGCGGCTCGGGTGTCGAGATTCGCTTTCGCGTGCTCGAGATCGGCGGCGTAGTCGCGTGGATCGAGTTCCATCAGCAGCGTCCCGGCCTTAACCACATGGCTGTCTTCGACGTTCGGATCGATCCACGTCACCGTTCCGCTGATGCGGGAGCTGACGGTGTCCAGATGACCTTCGATCTCGGCATCATCGGTCGATTCGTAATGCCGCGATTGCAGCCACCACCAGACGCCGCCCGTGGCAACCACTGCGGCTGCGACCACGACAATCCAGCGCGCTCGTTTTCCCTGCGCCATTTTCACTTGCCTCCCAGAAGCTCGCGAAGCTTCGTTTCCGCGCCGCCTGTGGCGCGCGCCAAAGAGATCATTGCCACATTGACCGAATAAAGGCTTTGAATATAGTTGTCGTTTGCCGCCGCCACCGCTTCATCGGCCTGCACGACTTCGAGAGCATTCGTCACGCCGTTGGCGAAGCGATCCCGCGACTGAGCAAGAGCCCTTTCGGAAAGCGTCTTGTTGCGGAGGGCAACCTCGACGCTGGAATTCGATGCCGTCAGATCGAGCCAGGCGACCCGGACGTCATACGCGATGCGGCCTTTAAGGTCGGCGTACTCGGCCTGGCGCCGGGCGAGGTCGGCCTGCGCCTGCTCGATATCGGCCCGGATCCGGCCGCCGGTGTAGACGGGCACGGAAACGTTCCCGGAAATCGAATAGAGCTGATTGAAGTTGCCGATGTTCGTTCCGCCGGCTCCGTAATTCGCGCTGAGCGAGATAACCGGAAGCCGTTGCGCCTTGTCGGCCCTCACGATGGCTTCGGCGGATCGCATCGCGGATTCCGCCGCCGCGAGATCGGACCGCGAATGCAACGCTTCCTGCGTCGCGCTCGCGGCAGTGATGCCGACAAGGGGATGTGAGGCCAGCGCATCGGAAACTTTGAATTGCTGGTTGATATCGAGTCCCGTGATGCGGGCCAGCGTCAGCTTGTCTTTCTCAAGTTGATTCGTCGCGTTGGTCAGGCGCTGCTCCGCGGATTGCCGTTCAACTTGAGCCCGGAGGGACTCGATTTCGGGCGATACCTCGGATGTCACCCGATCTGCCGTCTGCCGATCCAGTTCCTGTGCGGATGCGAGCTGCGCCTTCGCTGCTTCCACCCTTGCCGCGCTGGCCGCCACCTGGGCATAGGCAGTTCCGACTGCAAATACGACAACGTCTCGCGAGTCCCTGATGTCGAATTCGGACCCTTGTTCTGCGCTCTTCTGCGCCCGATATTGTTCTCTCAGCTGTTTGTTGAAGAGCGACTGGGTAACGTTGACGCGGACGTCCTGATAACCGAAGCCGCCCGATGTCGGAGGCAGCGACCCAACGCCGGGTATGGGCGGCAGATTGAGACCGATCTCCTTATAACTGATGTCTTCGTATGCCGCCTTGCCGGTTGCTGAAATCTGCGGAAGCAGAGCAGAGAGCGCGCGCAGACGATCGGCACGCACGTCAGCGCTCGACTGATTCGATTCCACCAGGCCGAGGTTGTAGCGAAGACCGCGCTCGATGGCGCCCTGAAGGGAGAGGTCGATGACGCCGTCGACCAGTTTCCCCGGCACACTGCCCAGGTAAGGATTCTGGCGCTGCGTGGCTTGAGCGCTGGGATTCGTGGTGCCCTGCGCCGGGCTGATCGGACGCGGCGTAGCGACGGAATAGTCGAGCGGGTCCGGCCGCGCGGTTTGCGCCAGCGCCGCGGAAGAAGAGGCGAGAATCATTACGCTCGCCCCCGCGGCTCTCCATCTTCTATGGCTCATTTGCCTGTTTGGATCGAAAAAGAGACCATACGGTCGCAAATTTATTCCTGGCGCCCAAAAAAGCAATAATGAGACCATACGGTCTCAGCGCGCATCGAAACAGAAAAGGACGAAATCGGCCCATGACCAAAGGGGAGCAGACGCGGCAGAAAATCCTCGAAGAGGCCGCTCCGATTTTCAACCGGAACGGCTACGAAGGCAGTTCGCTGTCGGCGTTGATGAAAGCGACCGGGCTCAAGAAAGGCGGAATCTATCGCCATTTCTCAAGTAAGGAAGAGTTGGCGGCGGAGGCGTTCGACTACACCTGGCGCGAAGCCTGGCGCGCTCGTATCCTGCCGCTGGACGAACAGACCACCGGGGTCGGGCGGCTCAAACAATTGATCTCCAATTTCATTGAGCACAAGTCCCCTGTTCCCGGGGGCTGCCCGATCCTGAACACCGCCGTAGACGCCGACGACGGCAATTCGGTGCTCCGGGCGCGCGTTCGCAAAGCGCTGCGGTCATGGCTGGCGCTGCTGCGGGTGATTGTAAGGCAGGCCGCGAAACGAGGCGAATTGCAGCCGGGGGTTGACGCGAAGGCAGTGGCCACTCTGATCGTCGCAACGCTGGAAGGAGGGCTTATGATGAGCAGGCTGGAGGGCAACGATGATGCTTTGCGAAAAGTGCAGCGGCATCTGAACCGTTATCTGGACACCGAGGTGGCGGCTCCGCGGTCGATTGTCGGCGGTGTCCAGTGAGCGCCCCTCATGAGATGCAGGAACGGCTTTATCTCGGTGACCTGCAAGTAGGGCAGAAGTTCATTTCGGGATCGTACGTCATGGACGAGACCCGCATGAAGGAGTTCGCGGCGGAATTCGACCCCCAGCCGTTTCATCTGGACGAGGCGGCGGGGAAAGCGAGTCTGTTCGGAGGTCTGGTGGCGAGCGGCTGGCACACCGCCGCCGTAACCATGCGTCTCATGGCGACCGGCGGCCTGCCCTTCGCGGGCGGTCTCATCGGCCTGGGCGGCGAAGGATACTGGCCACGTCCAACGCGGCCCGGCGACACTCTGCATGTCGAGAGCGAGATCGTTGAAATAACACACTCGCGATCGAAGCCGAATCAGGCCATCGTGACGGTGAAGAGTACAACCATTAACCAGGACGGCTTACCGGTCTACGTGCTTACCGCCAAAATTCTGTCGTTCCGACGTCCCTCCGCTAAGGGCCTTTGAAGGCCCGACTTATCTATTAGTGTGGCGGGGAGCCCTGATCCGCGCCGGACCTCCCCGTCCGGCCTTCCGGAGAGAAGGGCACGCAGGATGCGGTGGCAGTAAGGGCTTGAGAAAAGGGACCGTAGCCCTTCCCCCGGCTCGATACACCCCCAACCGAGAGCGCGATCAGCGCTCCTGCTTCTCCCAGCACTGCCCGAGAGTCATTCCCGCCGAGCGGTCACCATCGAGTTCGCCGTTTCGACCAGGATCTTCTGCTGGCCTTTTTCCGCTGATCCGCTTCCCAGCCTTATTTGGATTTGATACATCACGCCGTTCTGCTCCCACCAGAGGTTCGCAGGCGCACAGGATCCCCCGCACGAAACAGGCCTGAATATTCCAATGCGACCGCCCGACAGTGCAACGCGGTGTGTATTCGGCAAATTCTGGAGGCCAGGGATGCGCGTGGAAGCACCAAAACCGCCGGCGAAAGTTGCATTGCTAGCCTCTTCGGAAAAGTAGAGAGATATAAAATAGCCGTCCTCTCTCACCTCGCCCCAAGTCAGCTTGATACTTCCCTCAGGAATGGCAGATGGCAACGTGGTTGGCAGTAAAATCGGTATCCGCGTCTGCGATTGAATCTGTTCGAGCGCGGGTCTGAAGACCTGAGCGGGCCCCGTCGCCTGCTCCATGGCTGACTCTGATTGGTAGTGAGTAAACAGCAACAATACAATCGCGAGTGCTGGCGCCCTCTTGATGTTTCGTAGGCCCACAGACTCCCGATGCGCAGGCATAAACCACATTGTAGGCTCAGCGCCATGTCCGCTGGTCAGATCCTCCGGCCGTCTGGTGCGTTCAGCTTCGACCGATTATTGC
>Ga0206845_1067_pt1 | contig 35270 bp, 22 predicted proteins | sample Alteio_BWOrgCont_19_FD_152887 | JGI IMG/M metagenome (GOLD analysis project Ga0206845, IMG submission 152887) | Enriched cells from forest soil in Barre Woods Harvard Forest LTER site, Petersham, Massachusetts, United States -... | ecosystem: Environmental > Terrestrial > Soil > Temperate forest >...
TTCGGCGCTTTCGATGCTGGTGATCGACGAGGCTTCGCGGGTGCCGGACGAATTGTACCGGGCGCTGCGGCCGATGCTGGCGGTGAGCGACGGCGATCTGTGGCTGATGAGCACGCCTTGCGGCAAGCGCGGGTTCTTCTATGAGACGTGGGAGCACGCGGGCTCGGAGTGGATGCGGGTGCGCGTGCCAGCGACGGAGTGTCCGCGAATTTCGAAGAATTTTCTGGAGGAGCAGCGGTCGGTGATGGGGCTTGAATCGTTCCGGCAGGAGCATATGTGCGAGTTCACGGGCAGCGGCATGGGGGTGTTCGACCGGGATCTGGTGGAAGCCGCGCTGGACGACGAACTCGAACCGCTGGAGGCCTGAATCATGTTTTACGTCGGACTGGATCTGGGACAGCGGCAGGATCATAGCGCGATCGCCGTGGTGGAGAAGAGGATTCCGCGGCTGGCTTTCCTGCCGCCGGAAGGGCGCGAACTGCTGGTGCGGAAGGTGGAGCGGCTGCCGCTGGGGACGCCGTATCCGGGGGTGGTGGCGCGGGTGCGCGAGCTGATGTGCGGCGAGGCGCTGGCGGGACAGTGCACGCTGGTGGTGGACGCGACGGGCGTGGGGGCTCCGGTGGTGGAGATGCTGCGGTCGGCGAGGCTGGGTTGCGAGGTGACGGCGGTGACGATTACGGGCGGGGAAAAGGAATCGGGCAGCGGTTCGACGAAGAGCGTGCCGAAGCGCGACCTGATCGCGGGCCTGCAGCTGGCGCTGGAGAAGAGCGAACTGAAGATTGCGCGGCGGATGAAAGAGGCGGGCACGCTGGTGCGGGAACTGGTGGATGTGCGGGCTACGGCGAGTCTGGGGCTGGGGAAGGTAAAGATCGGGGCTAATGGGAGCGGGCAGCACGACGATCTGGTGCTCGCTCTGGCGCTGGCCTGCTGGAGAGCGGCGCGCAAAGAGATTGGGTGGAGTTCGCAGCGGTTGCCGGGGATTTGAATTTCAGCACGAGTTATGAAGAAATACCCGCGACAAAGATCGCCGGTGCTACCAGGAGGAATTCATATGAGCGTTACAGGATATATCGGACCGAACAAACGGCCAGAGCCGGATGCCAAAGCGATTCGCGAGGCGGTGGCGGAGATCTCCGGTAAGGCCCGGCCGGAAGAGGAAAAGCGCAGCGCGGCTGAGGTGAAAGCGCCGAAGGCGATTTATCGCAGCGTGGCGGATTACGATCCGGTGCTGCGGAGCCATTGCCGGCTGTAATGGCGGGGGACCACTTGCTTACGCGCGCGGCTCGGTACTCATAGTTGCGGGCCGGTGCTATTTGTATGGGATCTTCACCACGCGATCCCCGAGAAAGGCTCCGAGATAAACGGATCGGTCGACCGCGAGAGCTACCGATACTCCGGACATAAGCGGGTCGACCGTGGCCGAGTCGAAGATGGCTCGTGCCTGCATCGTGGAGGGGTCGATTTCGGCCACTCCGAAGCCGTCGATGCAGAGTCTGCCACTCCCCTCGGGGCACTCGCCGCGCGCACCCTTGATTCCAGCCACCAGCAACAGGCCCTGTCTGGTCCAGGTCAGGTTGTCGGGCAGGAAATCGACCTTCGCGGAACCACCCTCTTTGCCGTCCTGCAGGTCGAATTTGCGCACCAGGCGGGCTCCAAATTCGTTCACGTACATATAGCGGCCGTCGGCGCTGACGACTACTCCGTTCGGCAGGCGCATGCGGGTGCCGGGCACCTCCGATTCGCCTCCGCCCGGCGTCCAGCGCGCCACGTAACCGGTCGGGCCGCCGGCAGGCGCTCGTCCGTCGCTGCCAGTGGCAAGGCCGGTGGGATACGTGCCGACGAAGCCTCCGTCGGGAAGGATGGCTACATCGTTATAGTCGTGTTTCGCGATCTCGCAACCGCGCCACACCAGAGCCCAGCTGCCGGCTGCCGGCTTGAGCTCATACATCTCGATCGACTGGCGCCCGCCGTGATTAACCAGATAGAGCGCCCAGCGGCCGTCGCGTCTTCTGGCCAGCGACGAGCCGTGCGAAACGAGCGCGTCACCGATCGGGCCAGGACAGGCCGGATCGCCCCAGAATTTATCCGCCTGCACCGTCTGTGTCATCCTGCTGAAAGTCTTCTTCACCAGATCGAAGAGCATGACGCCACCGCCGACGGCGGCACCACCGGAGCCAACCCCGCGGCCCTGATTCACATATTCGGTGGCGATCAGGAATTTGCCATCGGGCGCAAGCTCAAGATCTTCCGGTTGACGGGCGCCGCAATAGACCGCGATATCGCCATGATTGCCGCAAGGCATCTGCGGAGCAGGCGTTGATTGAGACTGAAGGTGTTGCGTGACGCTGCTCGCGAGCCCGACCGCGAACAATATGGCGATGCGAGTCGTGAGATGCATCTCTGTTCTCCTGCCGCGCCATTTTACCGTGGTCCGAGCTTCGAAGACAGGCGTGACTAACCGTCCACTTGCAGGTGGCGTTGTGTGCGGTCTCGCCCGGACGTTCAGAGACTTTTCAGAATTCGAGACTAGCATGGGAAAAGGCGGCTTATGCCGGGATCTTTCCACGGGGTGCTTCGTTCATGAACGGTCTGTATTAAGCGATGGGGATCGCCTGTTTGCTGGCCGGTCACAAATGGCTGCGCTTCGAGTGCTGCCGGAAATGCGGCAGATGCGGCAAGAAGCAAAACGTTACGAAACATGTGTTCGTTAACTGCAAATGCGCTTGCGGCGAATCCAATCACGATTGGGAGTTTTCCCCTTCCTATGAGGGATCGCTCTGCCGGAACTGTAAGGCATTTATCGGCAGCAATACGCGGCGGGTTTAGCGATGCGCACAGCGGTATCCTGGAAACCACCGAAATTGTGGCTGCGTTCGAAGAACAGAGACACAGGTGTCGCACCAGCGGCAAGCACTCGTCCCGCCGGTAATCGAGAAAGCTAGCCGGAGCGCTTGCCGCTCGCTCGCCTGGGCTTGCTCTTGCCGTTGACATTGAGCGCCACCGCAGCGCGGATGAGATCCTTCAACGCCGGCTCGTCGATCTTTTCGCCTTCATGGATGTCGATGGCGCGCCTGACATTTCCTTCGAGGCTGGAGTTGAACAGCCCAGCAGGGTCGCTCAATGCGGCTCCCTTCGCAAATGTCATCTTGACCACGTTCTTGTATGTCTCTCCGGTGCAGACGATGCCGCCGCGAGACCAGACGGGCGTACCTCTCCACTTCCACTCTTCGACGATCTCGGGGTCTACCTTGCGTATAATTTCGCGCACTTTCGCGAGCGTCTTCCCGCGCCAGTCTCCAAGTTCCCCGATCCTCTTGTCTATTAATGAAGAGGCTGATTCCACCAGTACGGCCTTTCCCACGTATACGTCGACCTCTCGCGTCTCTATGTTAGCTGTGTTGCGGGCGACGCCAGAGGAAGTACGAGATCCCCCAGAGCACACCGGTAGCCGCTGCCCAACCCCAGGCCTCGGGGCCATCGCCCACCGAGAGGTGAGCGATGAGCGCCGAGGCGAGGTCGATGGCGAAGCCGGCCCAGGCCCATTCCTTGAGCCGGGGCGGCACCGGCGCGAGAATCAGCACCACCCCGAGGAGCTTGGCCCACGAGAGTTCCACCCGGAAGTAGCCGGGGAAGCCGAGGTGGACGAACGCCTCGGCCACCTGCGGCAGACGCAGTTCCGCGTACGCGGTGAAGCTCATCTGCAGACAGAAGAGCGTGGTGGCGATCCAGTAGACGATGGCCCTGGCCTCGGGGGGCCTGGTGGCAGCGACGAGCGCCGGCTTCGGCAGGGTCGATTCCATTGGGTTCTTTCTCTCAGGCTTGAGGCATCAGGCTTCAGGTTTTGGCGCATTGGTCGACCAACCGGGGGTCTCAACGCCGAACTGCGTTGCGTACCCGGCGTGCAAGCGCTGCCAGCCGCCGAGCCGCATGGTCTCAGGGCCGGCGATGCGGCCGATGGGAGTTCCGCTGAGAAGGAGATCGAGAACATCGAGACAAACGTGCCATCCGGCAGCACCCATGGCGATGAAGCGGCGATCGATGCTGGTCCACAGCGTCAGGCGCGTGCCGCCACCTGAGGCCTCGAGTTCCCACCGCATATCGTTGCCACCCCAGCCGTACTCAAGCACTTTGGGAGCGTCAGCCCGCGTTACTTTGGTTTCGGTTATGTGCGGGCCGGGCGCTCCGACTGTGGTGAGCTTCACCGCGGCGCCCACCATGCCCAGGCTCCCATCGGCCTCAAAGGGCGCCCACTCGCGCAGATGCGCGGGATCCGTGAGCGCCTGCCAGACTTTTTCCGGCGAGTGGCGCAGTTCTCTGACGAGAATGAGCGTCCACTTCTCTCCGTCCTTTTGTATGCGCGCCCCAGTTGCCGGACCGGGCGTATACTGCTCGCGATCGGTCATTTTCTCCTCGTCGGACTCCACTCTTTTGATATACGCCACAGGGCATATGCTTGTCAAGGCATATACTTTCTACGGACTACTCGCGGACGATCAGTTTATCTACGGTGAGTTCGCCGATGCTCAGCTTTTCAATCCTGGCTTTCCGAACAACCAGCCTCCCAATCGCCAGCGCGCCTATCGCCGTAGCACCGAGGGCCGCAGCTCCGATTGCCAGCCCAATGAGCGCACGTCCGGCCGGAATGGCGGAGTCTTCCGGTGTGTGAAAAAGTCGCATGGTTGCGATTGTAACGGCTGCCGCTACTTGCCGATTAACGCGCAATCGCGAAGCCAGCGCGGGACCTGCCGTTGTAACCAGGGGCGGTTCCTCAACAACTGTGCGCTCCATTGTGCGAGTGTGTGGTCGGCATCGACCGCCGATCTCTCGACGACCGCCGGGTCTCGAATGAAGTCGATGAAGAGTTCTCGCGCATCACCGCCCGCGGAGGTGGTCATAAAACCGGCTTGCACGGCTTTCCGCGGGAGGATGGTTTTCGGGAGCCGAACCAGGTACATGCTGCCGCCTCCGAGCGTCTCGTAAGGATACTGCAACAGCCACCGACAATTTCGCTCCTGCGTAATCAGATTCGCAGAGACGGCGACCCATTGCCCGGCTTCGGCCACGGGGCTTTCACAGTTCCAGTTATGCGATTGCGGAACTGAAGCAGCCGCGTCGGTGTAGCCATAATGATCGATCCCGATGCTCTTGATGCCGTGCTGTTTCACAAAGCGCTCGACTTCGGGAAGCGACTGGTCCCAATCCAGGTTGGAATCGTTAAATAACTCGTAGTGCGGCCAGAAAGAACCGAACGCATTGGCGTAAGTCAGATAGAACGGGTACGCCGCCAGCGCCGTCACGAGGCATTGCGCCGCACACACAACGATTACGATAGCCAGGGTGCGCGCCGCTTTCGGAGCCGACAGGCGGAGGTTTGCGACCATTCGCGGCAGCGGCGCCAGCATCAGGATCAGGAGCACCAGCGGCACACTGAAATGCCGGAATCCTATGTCGAGGGTGCTGCTCAGGCAGACGGCGACGAATACGACCATCGCGATCCAAAGAACGCGCCAGTGCGCCTGGGCGGTGACGGGAATCGTGCCGGCGCCGTACCAGAAGACGGCGGTTGTGCCCACGATCAACAACCCGAGGAACCCCAGCGGGGATTTCAGCCATAACAGGACAGGGAAATAGAACCAGACTCCCTGCGGATATGAATGGCCGAGAAGGTATGTGGGCCGGGATAGACTGAGGACCAGCAAAAAGAGCCCTCGTAAGTACAGCCAGGGCGGCATAAGCAGCCTGCGCACAATCGGACCCGAGTTGAGGTCGCAGAGAACCGAAGTGGATTGGTTCCAGGAGAAGACAAGATAGAACGTCCAAGCCACTGCGAGTGCGAATAAGACTCCCAGCAGGGTGGCACGAAAACGCGGCGCCTGGGCGTTCGGAGGACTTTCGCGGAGTGGGCGAAGCCACAGACTGAGAACGAACACGGCCAGCGCGACGACCAGGAAGATCGCGCTGAACTTCGCCAGGAGAGCACCGGCCAGACTCAAACCGAACAGCACGCCGCGGGTCGAGCCGGGAGAGCGCCAGAGCGAGGCGGCGGTAAACAATGTCAGCACCGAGAAGGCAGCCACCGGGACATCGGTAACGACCAAGGCGCCGTTCCCCAGAAACAAAGGGGTGGCGGCATAGACGGTGGTCGAGAGCAGTGCGCCCCAGGGTCCGCCGATCGTTCGCGAGTAAAGGTACACCATGCAGCCGAGCAGGAGAGTGAGGACCAGCATCGGAAGCCGTGCCAGGGCCAGCGTGGTGCGGGGATTGTTCCAGTGCTTCAGAACGAGTTCTCCGAAGTACAACTGGCCCGCGTAGACCGGAAACAGGCGGTCGCTCACGGTCCAGGCGATGTTCGAGTAGTCAGCGCGCACACCGCGGAGAATCAATGGAAACGCGGCGATCACTCTTGCGAGCGGCGGGTGTTCTTCACTTAGCCGCATATCGAGTCTCTGCCAGTAACTGACTCCCGCGCCGACGTTCACTACTTCGTCGTAGGTAACAGATTCGCGCCACGCGGCGCCAGCAGCCAGCAATCCCATCAGTACGAGCAAAGCGCCGGCCGCCAATGGCGCAAACCTCTTGCGGGGATTCATCGATCTCCAACGAATGCTAACATCCCATGTGAACGGGCGTACACTCAATCTTTTTAGGATGAGAAACCTCCGCGGCTGGGCGATCTATGAGTGGGCTCTGCTCACGCTGAGCGCGGGGCTCGTAGTCTGGCAGCTTTTCGTTCCCCCGAGCCTGGGAGTAGCCGATAACAACGATTACGCGAAACTGATTGGCCGCGTGTGCCTGGGCGGAGAGCATCCTCTGTTCGAATATGTGGGGTTTGAGTATCATTACGCTCCGGAGTATTGCTGGAACAGCGGGCTGATCACCTCGGCCGTGTTGCCTTTACGCTTTGCCCTCATGCTGGCAAAGCCGTTCTCCGGCCGCCCGTTCGATCTGCGCTGGCTCGGCGCCGTTTACGCTGTCCTGTTTCTGCTCTCATTCGCCGGAGTTCAGAGACTGGTTCGCGGCTTGCGTCCAATGGCGCGGCTTCTGGTACCCGCGGCCATTCTTGTTGTCTTCTGCGGGGCGACCTATATCCCGTGGTTCGATTCGTTCTACTTCGATACGGCATCGTATGTCTTTCTGTGGTGCGCGTGCCTGCTATGTCTTCGCCTGCTGCTGAGGGGAACGGTGACAACCTGGGATTATCTGGCGGCTCTCGCCTGTGTGGTTGTCTTCGAAACTTCGAAATCTCAGCACACCGCACTGGCTTTGCCGTTGATTGCGTGCTTCTGGCTGCCTTTGGGACGCGCCGGGTTTCCCCGTTTGCCTCTGCGCGTCGCCGCCACTGTTGTTGTCGTGACCGCGGCCGTTGTGATGTTCGCCAGCGCTCCGCCCTGGTATCAGACCGTCAACTCGTATAACGCGCTTTTCTATCAATCCCTGATTCACTCGCCGGATCCGGCAGGCGATCTGGCGCAACTCGGCATGGACCGCGGCATGGCACGTTACGTGGGGAAGCACGCTTTTTTGCCGGATTCGCCGATGCAGGATGCGCGCGAAACCGAACGGCTCGGCCGATTCCTTTCGGTTCGCAGTCTGACTGTCTACTATCTGTCGCATCCGAGGATCGCGGCGCTGGTTTTCCGGAGCGCCCTCGCTGATGGATCGCTGCAGCGCGTGCGAATGCAGATCGGCGCGCGCCAGTATCGGCTGGGCAACTACGAAAGAACCACGGGTAAAGGGCCCGAAGCGCAAAGCCATTTCTTTGATTTCTGGGGAGCTCTGAAAGCCGGAGTATTCGGGAATCGGCCGGTGCTTTATGGGTTTTATGGCGCCGGCCTTTTGGCTGCGTTCTGGGTGCTTTGTGTGCGCGCTCGCGTGGCCGCGATAGCCGCCATCTGGACGACGATGGTTGTGCTGGCCGCCGTTCTGGTTATGTTTGACGGCGTCGATACCGGCAGGCACCTGTTTCTGTTCAATGCCATGCTCGATATGACCGCCTGCGGGCTGCTTTGTTTTCTGTAGGGCGGCGACACACCGGCGGCAAGACCGCCGGTGCTACTGCGGAGTGCCGATGGGACGATCCTGAGAACGCATGTGTGCCGAATCGCGTTCGTTCTCCAGGCAGTAATAGTCGATCAGTTCGCTGTCGAGCACCAGCGGCTGATTGATCTTTACGGTGAATGGCGCGGTGTAGGCCTTGGGGTCGTTGATCGTAATCTCGACTTCGAGGTTCCCGTAGTTGGGCCGCCGGATCCGCTCGGTCATTTTGCCTTCCTCGGTAAGCGGATTTCCGGCGGCATCGAGCCAGAGATCGTCGCGGAAACCGATGGTTTCGATCACAAGCGTGTCGCCGTCCCAATGACCGACCGAGTATCCGTTCCAGGTCGGGTTGGGGTCCTTCGGAAGCGCGCGGCCATCGGTGAAGATCTGCCGGTATTGCATGTTGCGCTCGGTGAGAATGATTATGCGGCCGGGCACCTCAAAAATTCGCTTATAGTAGTCGTCGGTCCAGATTCGCGGGGCGTCGCGCGGCATGCAGTGAACGTTGGGGTCCATACCCTGCTCGATACTTCGCTTCTTGACCAGGGCCGCCGCCCACGGCTGGTAAGGCAGGGGAGTTTTCAGCGTAGAGGCGATGTTGATGAACTCGCGGGAGATCTGCGTATCCCCACACTTGGCCCCGCACGGGGTTCCAATGTTGACCCATCCCCACATACCTGAGAGATCTGGTTTCCCGTCGGCGGTGCGCGGCGCGGGAGCCGCGAGGTTGGGCTGCCCGTCAGCGGTGTGCGGCACCCCAGGAGTCGCATAACCGAGCCACTGGCCGAAAAGCGCCGCCGGAGTGGCAGCCAGGATCACTGGGACCGCGTAGCGCAAAACCCGTCGCATGAGTTTAATTCTCCTTGTCAAAGTCCGAATTGAATCATATCCAGGATTGCGTTGTCCTGGAAGTACAAATGGACGGTGGGACGGCGAAAGTTTATCGTAAAGAGGCAGCGGACGAGTGCCGGCGACAAGATCGACGGCAGTACCGCCGCCGTGATCAGAGATAACCGGCGATCTCGCCGAGGTGGGATACCGTCACGTCGGCCGAGAAGCCCAAGTGCTCCATGTTCCCCTGGGACCGGTTGCACCAGCAAACCTTGAAGCCGAATGCCCGGGCTCCGGCCACGTCCCACGAGTTCGAGGAGACGAAGAAAATGTCTTCGCGAGGAACGTTAAGAACCTCGGGCGCCAACGCGTAAACGCGCGGAGACGGTTTGTAGATCTTGACCCGGTCCACTGAAATGACCTCGGCAAAAGAGGACGCCAGACCACTTCCGCCGACCATGGATTCGAGCATCCGGGGCGAACCGTTGGAGAGGATGGCCAGCGGAACGCCCTTCAGGGCATCCAAAGCCGGCTTGACGTCCGGGAACGCCGACGGAGTCAGGAAAGCCTGCATGAGGCCGTCAAGCTGGCGTTCGCTTGCCTCGATCTTCAGTTGCGCAACAGCCGAACGTAACGCGGCTTCAGTGACATTCCAGAAGTCTTCGTAGCGCTCCATGAGGGATCGCAACCAGGTGTATTCGAGCTGCTTCCGCCTCCAGAGGATGGAAAGCGCGTGCAAATCTCCAGGAATAGTGCTGCCCGCACGCACGACGACCGAGTGCACATCGAAGAGTGTGCCGTAGGCGTCGAACACGAGAGCCCGAGGTTTCATTTGCCGCTTCACTAAAAGTTTATGAAATCTCTCAGCCCCGTACCGGCTAATTAGATGAGCGGACTACGGTCCGATCGATACGGTACCTGGGTTGGTCACCTGGCCTGCCACGGTCAGGATGAGCGGGTAGTCGCCCGCGGGCAAGGCGGGCACTACTATATCCATCTGCGCCAGGCCGGAAAGGGTCGGCACCATGCCTGAGTACAGGACCTGTGCGGGTTGTCCGCCGATGGTAGCCGACGAGTTCGCGACGGTATAGGAGAGGGGCATCAACGGGGCAGCGGCGCCAGTCGCGAGCGGTGGACTGATGGCGCCCTGACCCGTGAAGAATGCCTGCAGGACGCTGCCTGCCGCGGCCGGCTGCTGCTGCGTATTCAGGCTGTAGTCCTGATTTTCGACAGCAGCTCGACCACTCGTGCCCAGCGTGAACAGTCCGGGCGAAACGTCGGCGATCTGGATCGACGCCGACGCGAGCGCATTCCCGGTGCTGTCACTCAGTACCAACTGCGCAGGTCCGGCAGGGAGGCCATAGGGAATCTCAGCGTTAATTTGAGTCGGGCTGACGTAGAGCATGGAGGCTGCGGTCGAGCCAATTGTGATGCCCGTTCCACCCAATTGCGGCGGGAGCGGAAGACCCTGCGCCGAAGTAACGGTGTTGGCCAGGTTCTGCCCGAAAATCGTGAACAGCGTGCCACCGGCAAGAGGTCCAGATAAAAAGCTGGCGCTGTTGACGATCCCACTGATGACGGCTGTGGCCGATACAGATTGCGTGACCACGAACGTCACTGGTATGGTCAACGTGCTGTTTGCTGTGGCCGGCGCAGTCACAGTGACGTGGCCGGTATAAGATCCCGCGGCCTCCATCGAGGCGTTTGCCGTAACCGCTATCTGCGCGGGCGTATTGCCGGAAGCGGCGCCGACAGACAACCAGGGCTGATCCGTCTGGACCGTAAACGGTACGCTGGCGCAGGCGCTCACCGACAGATTCTGTGCTGCCGCGGCCGCGCCCGTGAGCGCCGTGAAGGAGAGGGATGCGGGCGCGACAGCGAGCGCATTCGCTGTCCCGACAGTCAGGTTCACCGGGACTACTAAAGGTGGCATGCCCGTCGCGGAGATCGTCACACTCGACGCATACGTGCCCGGAGCAAGCCCTGAGGAATTCGCGGTCGCAGTCAGCATCACGCTGGCGCCGCCCGCTGTTCCCTGGGCAGGCGATACCGTAAGCCAGGGCGCGGAGCTCGTGGCGGTCCAGGCGGGCAGTGTTTGCGTCGCGGTCACGGTGAACGTCTGGGCTGGGGCGGTCGCCGCGCAACCGAGAACCCTGAACTGCAGGAACGCGGGCGTCGCCGTCCACGACGGCGGCGGCACGGGAGCCGTGACGTTCAGCGTAAACGATACAGCCTGGGCCGCGCCCGTCCCGGGCGTAAAGGTAAGGACCGCATGATAAGCACCGGGCGCCAGCCCTGTGGGGCTCACCTGGGCGACGACCGAACTGACCGATGCGGTGGAACCGGACGCTGGAGTTACCGTAAGCCAGGACTGGTTCGACGCCACGGTAAAGCTGATCGGGTCGCCTGAGGAAGAGACGGCGATCGAGCGTTGGACCGGAGCGCTTCCCTGCGCCACGTCTGCACTTTCGGAGAGCGGCGAGATGATCAGATTCGACGTGACGGGCGGGATCAGGTTCTGGCAGCCGGTCACATCCGATTGGGTGATCGTGCCCGTTTTGTCAAAATCGCGCGGATCGCCGGGAAGCGCCGTCTGGCCGAGGGCCGCCTGGATGAGCTGAATATCGAGTTGATTGATTACGCCGTTTGCATCGGCATCGCACAGGTTGGCCGAGATAATCGTCGTATTGGCGAACCCGGACGCGAGACCGTCGGTCGCTTCCACGCGCGCGATGAAATAGCCGGAGGTATCGGCGACGAACTGCGGGGTCGCGGTCGCCGGGTGCACCAGCGTGGCCGCGCTCGATGCCGGCAGCGAATTCAGCCACCAGTTATATGCAAGCGGTAACGGCCCGTTGTTCGGGTCGACCGACCCGGCCGAGCTCAGCGTAACCGTCGATGTCGGCGTGGTGAACTGGCTGGCGCCCGCGCTGGCGTTCGGGGGAATGTTTCCGGTGAAAGCGTAGATGTCGACCGGTGAGGGTTGCGATGAGCCATTCGTGTTGGAGACCACCAGGTTCAGAACATAATCGCCGGGCACGTCGGGGGTGAATTTCGCGTTGACGGTGTTCGCCGCGGCGATGGCGGCGTTCAGCAAAGCGCTGTTCCTGGGGACAGCGGCAAAGGTCCACTGATAACTGAGCGAAAGCACCGGCGTGTTCGGGTCGGAGCCGCTGCCGTTCATGGTCACCTGCTGTGCGACTCCCACATTCTGGCTCTGGCCCGCGTTGGCATTTGGCGACAGTGCCCCGTTGGCGCCCGCGGTTACGGTAATCTGCGCCGGCTCGCTGGAAGCGTTGGCATCGGTCACCACGAGTTGCAACTTGTACGCTCCGGCAATATCGGGCGTGAAGAAGGGTTTGGGCGTCTGCGAATTGTCGATACTCGCGGATGTGATGGCGCTTCCGGAGGGCGCGGAGACAAGAGTCCAGGCAAAGCTGATCGGCTGGCCATCGGGGTCGTAAGAATTCGTGCCATCCAGGAACGCAAACGAACCGACCGGCACATTCAGAGAGGCGGCGGTGACCGCGACCGGCGGATAGTTCTCAACCTGCCAGGTCGAGGTCGCCTGCGCGGATGCCTGGCCGTTCGAAACAGTCACCGTAAACACCCAGGTTCCGGTGACATCGGGACGGAACGTTGCCTGGGCTGAGGTCGGGAATCCGATGGATGCCGTGGTCAGCGCGCTGCCCGCCGGCGCGGACGTCAGGGTCCAGGTGAAGGTGAGCGGCAGCGCCGGCGAATTGGAATCCGTGCTTGCGCCGGCGTCGAGAACCGCCAGCCGGTGAACCGGAGTCGTCAGCCCTGTGACTGCCGAAGCGTTCGGCGCCTTCGTCGCGGTTCCACCCGAGGTCAGAGTGGCCGTGGCAGTCGCCGTTTCCTGGAAATTGCCCAGGGAGGCGATGGTGACAGTGACCGTTCCGGCCTGCGCGCCGGTGGCATTAAGAGTAAGCTGCGCCGTCGCCTGAGCGGGGACCTGGAAATTGGATATGGTCTGGGTGGGACTTCCGTCCAGCCCGATGAAGCTCGCCTGGACTCCGTTCGTAGTCCCGGTAATGGCAGCTGAGTAGCCGTCCGAAGAACTGCCCGTGTTCTGTACGATCAACGGGAACGCCGCGGCGCCGCTGCCCGGCGAAGCTTGCGAGGCGGGCTGGAACATCGCTGTAACGGAAGAATTGAAGGGCACAAAGATCGAGACGGGAACGGTCGAGAGCACCGCAGGATTGGCGCCGGACGTTGCCGTCACGCTGAGGGGAAGGGTTCCCTGGATTGCAAACGTGGGATTGGCGATCGTAAGATTCACGCTCTGACTGGCGCCAGCCGCGAGTGTCACGGAGCTCGACGACAGTGACGATACGGACGCGCCCGCGCCAGCAAGGGTCAGCGCAAATGTATCGGAAGCAGAGCCGTTGTTTGTCACTGTTACCTGTACCGTAGCGGGAGCTTCCGGCGAATTGGTGCTGAGCTTGAGACCCACGCCGTTTGCTGCGACGCTGATGTTCGCCGCCGCCGAACCAGAGCCTCCCCATTGCTGGCCAAACGCGTTGAAGTTCACCGGGTACGCGCCCACGGCGGTGCCGACAGGCGTCGTGAACGAGAGCGGGGCAGTATAAGTCTGGCCGGGCAGGATCGTAATCGGAGTAGTGAAACCGCCGAAGAGATTGGGCTCGCCGAATGCGGCCGGCGACATATCGACGGTAAAAGCGTCAGCCGACGGTCCGATGTTAGTCAGCGATATCTGGAATATTCCGGTCGATCCGGGCCCCGTTGTCAGCGTAGCGGGCGTCGCCGTAATGAGCACGTTGGATGGGCCGTTGCGGCCGGGCGCGCCCGGGCCCACGCCGGGTGGAGTCGACACAATCTGGTTGTTGTAAACCAGAGTTCCCTGCACTGCCCCGTATAAGCTCTGCGCGCTGGCGATCACCTCGAACTGGTAAGTGCCGGCGGCGACGTACAAAGGAGGAACCAGATCAAACGGCAGACTCACCGAGCCGAGCGCGGGCACAGTAACGCCAGCGGGAAGCGACGGGTACTGCGACCCGGGTATCCAGGACAAGGGAACGCCTGCGAGGGTGAGGCTGTACGTCACAGAGGCGCTGGTAGGATTGCGCAGGATCGCGGTGTAGGAGGCGCCCGGCGGAAAGCCGAAGTAACTCGCGCCAAGCGTCTGGCTCGAAGGTGTCAGGCTGACAATCTGGTCGGCATTGACATTAACAGGTCCCAGATCGATGGTGCCGTTGCCGAGAGGGGACGTGAAACTGACCGTGCCGCTCTGATCGACTGTTGCTACCTGCGCCGGCTGAAGCCCGGTCACATTGGAACTCCACGTCAGAGTGCTGACCGGAGGGTTGTCCCACTCGATTCTGTCGAAACCGCTGCCCGGAGTAATCTTCGTGGGCGCGACGTTGAACGACGCCGGGTTGTAGGTTACGAGGCCGGAATTCGACGTCTGCACAGTTGCCGTGTACCCGGTGATAACGCTGTTTAACTGATTTCCCGGGACGGCGTAGATCGAGAGCCCCGAGGCTGTGGGGGCATAGAGATAATTTCCCTGGATCGTAAGACTATTGGGAGCGGCGGCCACGCTGATCGGCGTGATAACGGGGCTGGCGGGATTAGTAGTGTCCACAAGTAACAGGACAGGGGCGCCACTCGTGTCCGCATTCATAGTCCCGCTGAAGAGGAACTGGTTCGGTCCGAGAACAGCCCCGCCATAACCGGCGCAGCAGAATGTATTGGTTGGCGTCGTGGAAAGGAGAACAGGATTCAGGGGATTGGATATATCGAAGACAACAATGAATTCCTGATCGTTCGTGACTACGCCCACTTCCCCCGAGGTGCTGCCCGTGTCCGCGCGCGCGACCAGCAGATTGCCTTGAATCTGCGGATCGAGGATGTACTGAATACCGTTCGTGTTTACCGTCACCTGATTCGACAGGCTGATGGCGCCGGGGTTGCTGATGTCGATCGTGTCCAGCGCGCCGGCGCCTCCCGAAAAATTGAAGCCTGAGAGGGTAGTGCTGCCCGCGAGGAGAATCTGCGGATTATAAACCGCCGTGCCGAAGAACTCGTTGGGACCGCCGTATACGGGATCTCCGTTCTGAGAAAGCGTCCCCAGAATCGTGGGATTCGTGATGTTCGAAAGGTCGACGGATATGATGTCTCCGCCCTGGCCTTCCTCAAAACCGAACTGCGAGAACACCACCTGGGTGTAAAGAAAAGCCGTGTTGCCGAGATAGTCGATCGGATCGCCCACGAACCGCTTATCGAAAGGAACGGCGTTGAGCAGATTGGGAGAATGCGGATCGGAAAGACCGAAGACGAGGAAGCCGGGATTGTTGCCGATCGTGGTGCTCGACGTGTCGGAGAAGACGACCAGATCGCCCTGCTGGATGCTGCAGTGGATATTGGCCGCGTTGGTGATGTAGTTCGAAAGCGCGGTCGTAAGAATGGCGGGCGCTGCCGGGTTGGATACATCAACTACCGAGACCTCGTTCTGGTCGCAAACATACGCCGTATTTCCGTTCAGCGCTACGGTCTGGGCCGTGGAGGCTGTCGCAACCGAACCCACCAGGTTCAGAGTATTCGGGGCGCCACTCGTGGGCGTCACAGTCAGCGTGTTGAGTACCGTGGAAGGCGCTTCCGAAACGGTCTGAGGGCTCACGGTCAGATTGGCGGTGACCGGCGCGCCGACCAGCAGGAAGCCCGATCCGGTCCCGCCCTGCAGGGGATTGCCCTGGGCATCCGTCAGCGTCACTGCGAGCGTGTAATTGCCGTTGGCAGAACCCGCAGGAATCGCGACTTGCCCGAAATCGAGCGTGGTCAGGGCATCGGTCACGCCCAAAGTTGTTGACACGGGTCCGGCTGTTGCGACGGAGGTATTGGACGGATTCAAAACGTTCAGAGACGCCTGGACAGCCGTCGGCGCGTTCACGGTGTTGACGATGTCGGTGACGATGTCGACGGAACCGCCCGCATTAACGAAACCCGGTTTCGCCTTGACGTCCTGCACCTGGAGCACGTTGGCCCGCAACGAAACAGTGGCAGTCGCCGACTGCGGGGCGGCCGGGAACGCCGTGGGAGCGGCAGCGACCGTGAAGCTGAACGCCTGGAGAGTATTGGCGGTTTGAGAAATGATAACTGCCGGATCGCTGGCGTTCCCCGCCGGGATGGATTGCTGGGGGGCGAGCGTAATGCTGGTCGTATTTAATCCACCGAGGCCGCTCGGAATCCCGGAGACGGAAAAAGTGTAGGTCTGCTGAACCTGGGACTGGTTCTGCAACTGAATCTTGAAAGTGGATGTGCTGTTCGGCTGCGCCACCACTGACACCGGCGTCAGAGCCAGTTGGAACGGGTAGGCGGCGGGCGAGTTGAAGAGATTCTCGACATTCGAGATGAGCGTGTTGAGGTCTGTCAGTGCCTGCGTATACGTGGAGCAGGTAGCGCTCGCGACCTCGCTGAACGGGTTGTTGGCAATTCCGCTATAGATTCCGTTGAAGAAACCCGATGTGGTGGCGTTGATCTGCAGAGACAGATTACTGGCGTAGTTCTGAAACGTGAGAAGTGTCGCCGGGGTGCAATTGGCGACAACAGCCGTGATCGCGCCGCTCAGGCCGCTCAGAGAAGACGCGATGTCGCTTCTGCCCGCGGCTCCGGCCGAAGGCACCGCGCCCGAAGCATTCAGGGCCTGCGTTGCTTCCAGAGTCACGGGGACGGTCACTACGGAGGTTTGCGGAGGATTGGAACTGCCGAAGGTTCCCGTAATCGTAACATTCAGTTCCGTATTCAGCGGAGCACCAGACCCGGGCGTGATGGTAAGCGCTTGCGTTATCGTCTGGCCGGCGTTCACCTGCGCGGGACTTGCGAGGCCCGTCAGCGTGAGATTCGGATCGCTGGTCGCCGCGACCGTCAGGGAAGTCGGCGCGTTACCCACGCCCTGAATCTGCAGTGTGACCGGAATAGCTGTCCCCGAGGTCGTAGTCGCCGACGAAGGAGTCGCCGACAGGACCGCTCCGGATACGGTGGGAACGCTGAAGGTCGTGGGTACGGAAGAGGTTATCGAAGTGTTCGTTGCGCTGGTCACGCCTACGGTAAAGCCGGCATTTGTGCCCGGCGCCGGCAACGTGCCGGTCGGAACGGCGCACACGCTGATTTCGGCCTGCGCTCCCGCCGGAATCACGATGCTCTGCAGGCTGCCGACCAGCGTAAAGCCGGCCGGCGGATTCGACAACGCAACGTTAAACGTATCGGCCGCGGGACCCGAGTTCGTAATCAATGCATCGAATACCGTCGGCACCTGCGCGCCGCCCACCGGCAGCGTGAACACGGTATCGGGCTGCACCTGAACGGAAATGCCGGGACTGGTCCCCGGCGTTGCCGCGGGCGCGGGTGTTCCCGCCACAAGCGCGGGCGGCATCGGAGGATCGAAAACGCCGATCGTCAGCCAGAAGAGGCTGGAGGACTGCAGACCTGCCTTGAAACCGGCTATGATCGCCGGATCCGTGGCCGGAAGGAAAAGTTCCGTGAGCAGGAATTCATATGCATTTGTGAGTACGATCGAAGCCAGCTGTGGGAAACTCGGGCTGACCTTCAACCCGCTGATGGAGTAGCCCAGCATGAAGACAAATTGCCCTGCGATCCAGCCAGTAAAGAACCCGATGAAAAAGTTGATCGTCTCGCGTTCCGCCGCGAGTTGCGCGGCCTCATCGCCGTACAATCCGCCAAACTCCGCGATCGCCTGATGGCTTCCGTCTTCCTGGGTATCGATCACCGTTCCGTCGGTTTGGAACTCGAGCCAGGCGATGCGCGGCTGGCCGCCGATCATAACGGTCTGATTCGGCGTCTCAACGATATTTCCCGCGGCCAGCGCCTGCTGGATGCGCGCCTGCGCGTCCGCCGGAATATTGAGGCCATTGACCACGCTCTGGTTCGACGGAGAGATCATCGTTACGCCGACGCCCTGGGTGATCGCCTGATTGATGATGTCGAGCGCTCCCGCCGCCACGATGGAAGTAATGTTTGACGGAGGCTTCTGCGCCGCGGCGTATTGATTCATGAGCTGGCCCTCCAGCTCGATCTCGGTCACGCCCCGATCGGCGCGATACGCGATGGGCGCGATGGAGGTCTGGCCGGGAGACTCCAGTACCTGAACGTCGTCGTTGACGATGTCAAATGCGGTCTGGATCGAACCATTTCCGTTCCCGGTATCCGTGATCATCGTGGAAGCGGCCAGAATCCGGGGCAGACTGTAGTAAGCCTGCACCTGCCAGAGGTTAGCGAAATGCGTGGTCACGTTGTCGGACGCCGCGGCGAAAGTCGCAGTCAGCGCCCTTTGCGTATTCATCGCCAGTTCGCGCGAGATTTGAGTACCCTGCTGCTGCAGAGAGGACTGCGCGGGGGTGAGCGTCGCCGTCGGATCGGAGGGAAGCTGCTGGGCGATCGCATTGAGCTGGGCAAGGAGTGAATCGTTTACCGCGCCCCACTGCTGCACAATGGTGCTGTCCTGGAGCGAGGGCAGAACGTTGAAGGTAACCTGATCAAGATCGCTGAGAGCCGGCGTGGTGGTCGATCCGACGTTGACTTGCGCGGTTCCACCCTGCCGCGCCGCAAAGCCGATCCGGTCGAACAGGGTCTTGTCATAAGTGGTGGAGTTGCCTGACGCGTCAGTGACTGTGATCGTCGCAAACAAGCCGGTCAGAATCTGAGAGCCCAGCGGAAAACTGGTAAGCACTTCCTGAAAAGGCGTGCCCGTAACGATGTCGTCGTTCGCGGGATTGGTTGGATCTTCCCCAATTGCCAGATAAGGTGAATAGGTGTTGGTCGTGGCGCTGAAAACGGAGCTGGCTGTGTTCGTGCTGACGAATTGTCCGATCGTCAGCGGCTTCCCCACAAGCTGCGAAACAGAATAGCTTTGGAAAATGACCGGCGAACTGCTGATGCCGTTACCCGCCAGCGCCGCGCTCGCCTGGCTGTAGGTCTCGGCGTCAACTTCGATTGTGATGGAGACCTGGGAGTCGAAAGGTACGTTGGGTGAAGTCGAAACCTTCGTGCCGTAGACCTGCCCAAGCTGCGCGTTCGGAAAAGCCGTGTCGGCGTCCGTGAGCGGGCCACCCGGACTACTGCCGTATTCGACCCAGTAGTGCGCTTCGGCGATTCCCAGCAGCGTCGGGTCGTTCGCCGGATCCGCGGTGGTCGAACCGGCCGGTAAGCAGCCCAAGACGCGGTACTGCCCCTGAAACATCGAAAGGATCAGCGGCTGTGCCTGAGTCTGGGTCAACGTGCCTGTAACGTACTGCGCCGTATAACCAGAAGCCTGCAGCAGAGCCACCAGGAGACTCGAACGATCGAGAGCATTACCCGCCTTACTCCACAAAGTCCCGCGCGCGCCGCGAAGGGATCCGTTGTAGGCCTGATAGGCTATGTTGTCGCGGACGAAATTGAAGATCTGCTGGGGGTCGTGGTTGAGGGCCGCTGCTTCATTAATAATGTAGGGGTCGGTAGGATCGTCGGGACCGGACAGAAGAAGCGGCTTGAGGGATTTGCCGATAGATTTCGGCGGAGTTTTGGAACGCGCGGCCAGGGAATGAACCCGGCTGGCCGGCTTTCGCGGACGCACGCGGAATCCATCAGGGCTGTAGTTCGGATCGTGCCCTTTGGTCGCGAACGCCTGAGCGGAAATGGACGCCCCAAGCGAAGCATTCCCGGAAACGCCGGCAAGGGCGGCGACTGCCTGAGGCTGTGCGGAGATGGCCGCCGGCAAAGTAGCGGCCGCGGGAACTGCGGGAATATTGACGGCCCGACTGTTTACGGAGGCGTTGCCCGTTCGAATGCTGGAACCCGCGCCTGGCAGCGCAGCGGCGGAAGCGGCCGCTCTTGTGCGTGTGGGGAACACGCCATGCCCCCCCGCCGCGGTGACTCCGTTGGGTAAATCGGGAATGCCTTGTTGCCCGTAACCCGAGTCGACGAAGCTGCCGAATACGATCAGAAAAGCGGAGAATACTGTGAAGTCCCTGAAGCAACCCGATGCCCTGCTGAACAAGAACGTCCCCTGAAGATGAAGTTTTCGCTGACGCGAATGAGATTTAATATACTTTTTATGCGATCAGGTGTGCAAGGGTTTGTACGCTTTTTGGGTACTGTATCTCAAAAGCGTCCAAACCCTATGAGTGCGAACGCAATTCTTTTAATGTGATTGAAATAGATCGCCCGCCGACGTCTCCGAAGTAGCGGCGAAACGCGGATCCAAATCCGCAACATCGCACTTAGTGAGTCATCGAGTAGGTTATGTAATTGAGAACAACGCGAAAGGCCAGCCCGGAAAATTTCTCAGGGTATTCACCGGTATTCGCCCACTCCCACGCGTCGCCGAGATGCATGTTGGCGCAGATCGCCACTAAAATCCGCCCGTGGCTGTCGCGAATGGCTCGCCAGCGGGGGGTGTAGCCATCCTTTTCATAAGTCCGGCCGGTGTTGACGTAAACTTCTCCGGGTATCTGAAACTTCTCCTGGATGCTGTACAGGACGCTGTAGATGGGATCGTTGTCCGGGATATCTTCCACGATGGCATCGGGCAGCACCATGCTCATGCCGGCCATAAAGTGGGCCCAGTCGTCTTCGCCGTGAAAGTGGTCCACCATGAGAAACCCGCCCCTCGCGAGATACTCGCGCAGGCGTTTGGCTTCCTCGTCCGTGAAAGCCCACGTGTTCACTCCGACCGCGTAGATCCAGGGGAAGTCGTACATCCGGTCGTCATCGATATCCACGACATTCAGCGGCGAGGGCGAGTCGATGCGTGTCAATCGGCGCAGGACGACCAGGCAATCGTCATCAGCTCTGGGCCAGTCCTGAGACCAGGTATTGCGGGCACTACGATACCCGAAGCTCGCGCCGCTGGCATAGCCGGTGTTGTAGCGGAGCCGGCTGAAATAAAACTCCGAGGGCACGAGAGGGTCCGTCCCGTAGTCAAATTGCCGGCGGCCTCCCCGTTGCAGCCCGAATAGTCCGACGCTCACTGCAAACAAGAGAGCGATCCCGACAAGTGGACGCGCCAGCTTCATAGTGAATGGCCTTTCGGTGTCTTGAAGCGTAGCACGAGCGGCGGGCGGGTACCATCCCGGATCCGGAATTCGCACTTGGCTCGAGACGGCGCGAGCGTTACTATGGGTCGGAGAATTCGTGCAAGGCTCTCTCATACAAAGACGCGACTTTCTTAAACTGGCGGGTTTAGCGGCCGCAAGCACTCCACTCGGCGCCCAGCAAGCGCCTGTGCCATCCGCCCTGGCGCCATTGGTCTCCTCGGAGATTTCCGGAACCGATATAACGCTCGAAATCGGCCCGGTTACAGTCGAATTAGCTCCGAACCGCATTCTCAGCACTGTCGGTTACAACGGCACTTCGCCAGGCCCGCGGCTGCGGGTGAAGGAAGGCGTACCGGTCACTGTGAACGTGGTGAACAAAACTGACGTTCCGGAATATGTGCATTTTCATGGATTGCTCATTCCCTCCGATGTGGACGGTTCGGAGGAAGAGGGCACTCCCGCGGTTCCTCCGCACGGGAACCGGAGCTACAAGTTCACGCCCACGCCCGCAGGCACGCGCTGGTATCACACACACACGATGTCAATGGACGACCTCCACCGCGGCAGTTACACGGGGATGTTCGGCTTCCTGATTATCGAGGGAAAGAGCAATCCCGGGAACTTCGATCAGGAACATTACCTGGCGCTGCGCGATTGGGAGCCCTATTTCACCGACCAGCTGATGGATAACGACGATCTCGATCCTTCGCTGGCGAAGCCGGAAAAGCCCGAGGTGCTCGATACGCGCCCGCCCGGATGGGAGGTGGCGGCCGACATTTTTTCCATCAACGACAAGGCGCTTGGCGCCGGCGAACCGATCCGGGTTCGCCAGGGCGAACGCGTGTTGTTTCATTTCCTGAACGCGAGCGCGATCGAGAACCGCCATCTGGCGCTACCCGGCCACAAATTCAACGTAATCGCGCTGGATGGAAATCCGGTACCCATGCCGGCGCCCGTGAGCGTTTTGATGCTGGGCCCGGGCGAGCGCGTTGATGCCTGGGTGACGATGAATCAGCCTGGAATCTGGATTATGGGAGCGCCCGAGGACCCTGTGCGCGAAGGCGGGCTGGGCGTAGTCATCGAATACGCGAATCAGCGCCGAACGCCTCAGTGGGTGGCGCCGCCCCAATCCGCCTGGGACTACACCATCTTCGGCAAGCCCACCGCGCCGCCGGCACCTGCAGAAAAACTGGATATGGTGTTCGAAAAAGTGCCGCGCGGCGCCGGCAGATTCAACAGCTTTACGGTAAACGGTAAACCGTATCCCCACGATCAGGAGTTTCTGCTCAAACAGGGCGCGCGATACCGGCTGACGTTTCATAACCGCACGGACGATGCGCACCCGTTACATCTGCATCGCCATCAGTTTGAGATCGCCGAGATTTACGGCAAAGCTACCTCGGGTTTAATCAAGGACACGGTTGTGGTGCCCACTTATGGCCGCGCCAGCGTGGACTTTACGGCGGATCAGCCAGGGCCGACGTTATTTCACTGCCACATCCAGCACCACATGGATTTCGGCTTCAAGGCGTTGCTGCGCTACGCGTAAGACCGCGGCTTATTGTTTGACGAATTTCTGCACCTTGCCGCTGAGTTGCGCCAGGTAGACATCACCGGAGTCTGACGCCGCAACACCGTGCCCGCCGGCCGCGGTCCCATTGGGCAATCTTCCGATGACTTCTCCTTTCAGGTTCAGCAACACAGCGCCCGCCCAGATGTGCTGATCCTTCGTCATGAAGAGTGCCGAGACAGCTTCGAGAACGGGCCACTCGGTGAGAAAGTGGCCGGTGGAATCAAAAACTTCGATGCGATGGGTTTCCCGATCCGAGACGTAAACCTTGCCTTGGGCGTCGACCACGACCCCGTGCGGAAGTTCGAACTGAGCGGGCCCTGTTCCGCGCGTCCCCCACTCCAGCAGGTAATGTCCATCGTGCGAGAATTTCACGACTCGATTGCCGGCATAGCCGTCCGATATGTAGAAGTCGCCATTCGGCGCGAAGGCCACATCCGTCGGCAGATTAAACGTGTCGTGGCCAGCTCCGGACACCCCTTTGTGGCCGAGTTGCATGAGGATCTTGCCCTGCGGATTCATCTTGTAGATCACGTGACCGGGCGCGTCGATGGCCCAGATGTTGTGCTCCGGGTCCACGCGAATGGAATGCGCGCCGCAGGAATCGCATCCTGCAGGTCCGTAAATGGCCGAATACAGCGCGTGGCCCGGCACACGGTCCGCCTGCGCGATTGCGCCGACCTTGCCTTCGCTGAACAGACCGTCGCCCCAGGAACGCACGAATTTCCCGCTGCTTTCGAATTCCATGATCGGGTGGGCGCCGCGATGAAGCACAAGGACGTGGCCCTGTGCGTCAACCGCCACGCCGGACACTTGAATGAAATTCCACGGGCCACCCGGCGTCCCGGCCGCGTTCAGGACCTGGGTCGGCCATTCCGGCACCTCTTTGTAGCCCATCGTCGGGGCATCGGCGCCGAGTTTGGGAGCGCCGGCCGGCTGTCCGAAAGTGAGCAGCGTCAGACCGAATGCGAGCAGGATAAAACGGCGAAAGCGCATAGCGAATACTCCTCCGGCGGTTTCAGGATTGGAGTTTATCAACTTCGGAGTCAGCGCTGGTCACCGCCGCCGCCCACGGCATTTTCCAGCAGCGCCCGCTTCCTTTTCGTCGCCCGAACGTTGCTTGCGGAGGGCAGACGGGTGTAGTAACTTAGCGATGCTGGTTCCGCGGAAGCGGAACAGAAGCGTCCACAGGTACGCTTCCATCGAAAGGAGCCCCCCTTGAAGAAGGCGATGTTCATAGCGCTGGTTGCGTTGGGCATGACGGCGTCCGCGGCGATGGCGCAGGACGCCTCGAAGTTCAACGGCACATGGAAGGGTGCAGAGGGCGGGCAGACGCGCAAGCTGACCGTGAAGGATGGCGTTGTGTTCATGGAAGAGACGCAGCCAAACGGCCGCGTGATCCTTCGCCAGTATCCCTTTCAGGGGCAGGAAGTCACCATGACTGAAGGTGTCTGGAAGGACTCGAAGGCCACAGGCAAGATGGAAGGCAACAAACTGATCGTCGACACGACCATGCCAACCGGCATGAAGTGGCACGATGAGTGGACTCTCTCTGAAGACGGCAAGAGCTATTCGGCGCTGCGGCAGATGGTCTCTCCCGGAACTGGCGGCGGCTTCGGCGGAGGACGCGGCGCAGGTGCTGGTGGCGGCGCTGGTGCGGGTCAGGGTGGCGGCGCTCCCCGAGCCGGCGGCGCGGGAAGGGGCAGCCCGGAAACCTTTACCAAAGTGGAGTAGCGAGTTTTACTTTTCGGTCAATGTTGCGCCCGGCTTGAGAAACCTGTCGAACCAGGACAGCTCTTCGTAGAGGACGTGCTCCATCGTCTCTTTGCCGCGGTACCCGTGAGCTTCATTCGGCAGCATCACCAGGCGCACCGTTCCTCCGTTCCCGCGGATAGCCGCATACATACGCTCCGACTGTATCGGGAACGTCCCGGTATTGTCGTCGGCCTCGCCATGAATCAGCAGGATCGGCGTCCTGATCTTGTCCGCGAACCAGAAAGGCGACATCTTCGTGTAGACGTCCTCCGCCTCCCAGAAAGTGCGCCGCTCCGACTGAAACCCGAATGGCGTAAGAGTGCGATTGTAAGCTCCGCTCTCGGCCACACCCGCGTGAAACAGATTCGTGTGAGCCAGCAGATTCGCCGTCATAAAAGCGCCGTAACTGTGCCCGAACACGCCTACTCGTTCCCTATCCACTACGCCCAGGTCGACCGCTTTATCGATCGCAGCCTGCGCGTCCATTTGCAGTTGTTCCACGTAGGTGTTGTTTACGGTATCGGGATCGCCTACGATCGGCATCGCCGCGTTATCGATCAACGCGTATCCCTGCAACACGAATAGCTGGTGATAGCTGAGCAGGGTGAACGACTGCGCCTCATGCCCCGTCACCTGTCCCGCGGTATCGGCATCGCTGAATTCATAGGGATAGGCCCACAGCACCGCAGGCAGCCGCGTGCCGGGCTTGTAATCCGGAGGCAGATAGAGCGTGAATGAAAGCGGCACGCCATCGGCGCGCTTGTAAGTAACCAGCTGTTTCTTGACGCCCGATGCCTGCGGCATCGGGTCCGCATAATGCGTCAGTTGTTTCAGCGTTGCCCCGGTGCGAATAAAGTAATTCGGCGGCGTAGTGGGGCTTTCACGCCGCGTCAACAGCCGGGTCCCGCTATCGTCCAACACCGCCTCGACAGCCTCGAACCCCTCTTCGGACTGAAACACCCGCGCCGACTTGCCAGTTCCGAGATCGAGCCTGTCTACGAACGGCTTGTCCCCGGAGGGCGAAGCGCCCAGCCCGGAAAGCAGGATTTGCTCCCCGGTCTGGGCAACCATACGACGCCCGTCAGGAGCTGTTTTCATCACCGGCGCACCGGGATCGTGGTAAGCATCGCGCTCATTGCGGCTGGAGATCACGCGGGCATCGCTTCCGGGTTTATCCAGATCCACTTCCATCGTGCGGATGACACGGCTGAGACGTTCGTAATCCTCCACCAGCGCCTTACCATCAGCGAGGGGCTGCATGTTGCGAAACCGCTCTTTGATCCGCGCGACTTCCTGCGGCTCATCGCGGAACGGCGCAGCATCCGACATGATGCGGTCCCGGTTCGGCGCCTTTTCCTTCGGGTTGCCCCCGTCCAGCGCTTCCACCCAGGTGAGGGTCGCGGGTTTCGTCGGCAGCCAGGTATAGCTGCGCGGCCCGGTACGGACTCCCGCCAACGGCACGCGATCCGCAAGCGGCAGACTGGCGATCTTATATTCCACCTTCGCCGCGCGATCCCAGACCTCAACTTCGGCGGGAAACGCGTTCATCGGCAGTTGATAGCTGTACGGCCGGTGCAGGCGGCTGATCATCAGGTGCTTTTCATCCGGCGAGGGACGGAAAAGAGTGAAGATGGCCGGCGATCCCAGAGGCGATACTTTTCCGCTCGCGGAGTCGATGTAAGCCAGTTGCGCGGTCGCATAGTAATCGAAAAGATCCTCATCGTGCGGCGTGCTCAACAGGTCTTCATAGGTAGGCGCTGGGCCGGCGTGACCCAGGCTCTCCTGCACATGCGGACCTTTCGGAATCGACGTTTCGGCCGGAGGAGCGCCTCTTCCGGAGGGCACGAGCCGGGCAATCAACGTCTTGTTATCGCCCATCCACTCGGCTGGCGGGGCCGCGCCCACGGCGTTCACAACCGCGCCTTCGATGCGCCTCGACTGCCCGGTCGCCGTCGTTGCGATCCACAGCTCCACGCCTTTTTTCGTCGTATCGGTAAATGCGAACTGTTTACCGTCGGGACTCCAGATGGGAGCGCCGAGTTTCGCGTCCGCAGGCGTCACTATTTTCACTTCGCCCCCGTCCGACAGGCGCCGGATCGCGTACGACGTGTACGATGCCGCCAGATGCATCGCATTCGTGTTCGTATCGATGCGGATCCCTGCCAGCCGCAGCATCGGTTGAGCAACCTCGGCGATCGCCGGATACCTCACCTGTTGCATGAAAACCGCATAATCGCGTTGCGGGCTCACTGACACCACGGGCGTTGGCGGCGCATTCAGAGCCTGCACCACGCTTTTTGGGGGTTGCTGATAGGGGAAATCTGCGGCGACGAGAAAAGTCGTCGCCAGAACTGCAAGCGCGGAGATCCGAAGAAGCATTACTGATTTTATATCGGGCAAGCCCGGCAGGCGGGCTATTTTTTATCCGGCAGCGCGAATACGTATAACCCGTTCCCCGTCTCGGGACTGTGTACTTCCGAAGCCACGATCCTGGGCACGTTCCGTGGGCTGCCTCCCCCGTTCGCTGTCGTCACCGCCAGATACTGCCGGCCACCCGCGGTGAACGTCAGAGGGAAACCCTGTACAGCCGCCGGAAGCCTTGTCTCCCATAGAATGCGGCCCGTATTTGCGTCGAAAGCGCGGAACATACGATTCAGGTCGCCCACGAACGCCACTCCGCCCGCAGTCGACAGCACTCCGGTCAGGAACGGAGCGGGCTGTTCGTATTTCCAGATCTCGCGAAGCGTCCGCACATCGTAAGCCGCGAGTTTGCCGACATTGCCGTTCGCACCCGGCATATCGAAGTAACGTGCGCGCGCGCCACCCCCTGCCCCTGCGCCTTCCTTTTTCTCCACCGGCTGCGCGGTGAATTCGAGACAGCTCTGGCTCAGCGGCACAATCAATCGATTGCCCGGCTGATAATACGACATCGCGGGCCAGTTCTTGCCGCCCTCGGTGGAAGGGCATCCCGTCACCCCCTCCCCCATGCGCTGCTCCACGATGTCGTTCCGATAATGCGGCTCGCCGGTGGTCGGGTTGAATGAGTCGAACACATTCTGGAACACCATTTCTTTGTGGGCCAGATACTTTCCCGTCTTCCGGTCCAGCTTCCACAGAATGCCTGCTTTGCCCGCGCTGAAGACATAGTGCTGGCCCTGGTCGTCCACCAGCACGCGCTCGAAGACCTCGTCCAGATCGAGCGTCTCGCCAGCGGCATGATCGTGATACCAGACCAGCTTGCCCGTATCGGCGTTCAGGGCCAGCGTCGAGTTGGCATACAAGGTCGCGCCGTTGCCTGACCCGCGGCTCACGCGCATCCACGGCTTCGATTGGGCAGTGCCCCAGAAAGTCAGGTTTAACTCAGGATCGTAGCTGCCGGTGATCCAGCTTTCCGAACCCGCGCGAAACACATTCGGGAGCCCACCCCAGGTGTCGCCCCCCGGCTCGCCGTCCACCGCAATAGTATTGAAGCGCCAGACTTCTTTGCCAGTGGCCGCATCGTAAGCGCTGATGAAACATTTTTCCTTCCGATACGTTCCGCAGCCTCCCAGACCCTGGATCAACTTGCCGTTCACGGCAAGGGGTCCGCTGGTAGTGGAATATCCGCCCTGGGAGCGGTCGCCCATGGTTGTGTCCCAGACAACCTTGCCGTTGCGCGCGTCGAATGCCATGAGGTGCGCTTCTGTGGTGGCTACGAAAATGTTGTTGCCGTAAATCGTGATGCCGCGCATCGCGGGCGCGGTCGGCTTGCTCCCGTAGCGGTTCTCCCAAATCAGTTCGCCGGTTCTGGCGTCCAGCGCCTGCAACACCATCCCGTTGTTATTCACATAAAGCACGCCGTTGTGGACAATGGGCGCGGGCTGATTGCCGAGCACCGCGCCATCCTGCATGGCCCAGCTCCACACCAGACGCAGGTCGTTGACGTTCTGTGCCGTGATTTGATTCAGAGGGCTGAAGGAATCGGCCTTGTAATCGCGGCGGATCATCAGCCAGTCCGCCGGATCCGGATTATGCAATCCGGCATCGGTGACCGGAGTGTAGTTCTTCACTTCGCCCTCGACGGTGATGCCGCGAGGCGCCTGTGCTTCCTGCCTGGCTGGATTCGGATTGGCCTGACTGGTTGGCGCGGCCGGTTGCGGGGATGCCACGCCGCCCGCTTGCAGGTACGCCGCGCGTTGACCGGATGCAACGCTGCGAATCGTCACGTTCGATGCCGCAGTGAGAGCCTGGTTCCCGCCCCGTGCGCCGTTGGCGTCCAGAATGAACGCCGCAAGGCCCGCATACGAATCGCCCGGGAGAGGGGCGCCGCCCGGAGGCATCGCGGCTTGCATGTACTTAATCAACTCGCCGGCGGTGCGGTCGCCCCATTGAGCTACGAAGTTGGCGCCGGCCAGTTGCGGTCCTTCGCGCCCGTTGAGATCGACAGCATGGCACGAGGCGCAGTTGGTCTGATAAATTGCCCCTCCCGCCGCGGCTTGCGCTTGCGTATATGGCCCGTCCGAACGCTGCTGCGCAAATAAGCCAACCATCCCACATGCTGCCGCCCCTATGGCGATCATCAACCGAAAGTTCATCCCGCTCCCCCATTCAGTAACCACTCGACACATGGCATCGCCAGGGATATTCCTGACTGGCGGTGAATACTAAGTGGTGGATACTATCAGAATCACGGTTTCAAGGCACCCGGTCGGACACGATCAGACAAGCTTGTGCCGAGCTATACGCTCATCGACCCGCAAACAGGAGCCGGCCAGGACAGTTCTCGATGTGCTTCCAGGAGCGTCTCCAGCGCGAGGCGAACATTCTCCGGCCAGGGAGCGCTCTTCCGGCGAACCAGATCCACAAACGTATTGACGCACTCGAATATCGAAGCCACCTGGCCTGTCGTTTCGTTCACAAGGAACATCAGGTAGTGGAAACGCTTCGGGCCCACGCCGGCAATTCGCAGATAGACGGCGAGTCTGTCCCCGGCGCACACTTCCCTGACAAAATGGATGTGGTGTTCGAGATCCATTGTTCCCGATTCCCGACCACGGTGGTCCATATCGGCAAGGCCGACCGTGGGATAGAACGCGTCGCCCGCGTCATCGAACACAACCACAAAGTATCGGATGTTCACATGCTCGTTGCGGTCGGTCCATTCCGCACGAGCGACTGTCTCGTAGCAGGGCGGACCCAATTCGCGAATCTGATCTAAAGTGAGCAGCGGCGGCTTCATTGCTTATAGTGTCCCGAACGCAAGTGAGGCGTACGCGTTAGTCGCCACGGGGACTCCGATCCGGCTTTGCTATTTCCCCAGTTGCCGTCCCAGATACCGGTTATTGTCGGCGCACAGGTACTCCTGAAGTTCATCGTTCGCCGAGAGCACCGTCTCCCGATGTATGGTCCACTTGCCCTCTAACACTTCCGGGTCCTCAATCGTAATCTCAATCTCCAGATGGCCCAGGTTCGGGCGCCGGTACCTTTCAACGATATGCAGCTTTTCCGAATGCGGATGCCCTTCCGCATCCAGCCAGCTCCGGTCATTGAAATCGGCCCGATCTACAACGAGCGTGTCGCCTTCCCAGCTCCCGATCGCATGGCCGCGCCAGGTAGGATTCGCGTCCGGCGGATGCCGCCGCCCGTCCAGAAACACCTGCTGAAACCCGGGCTCTTCGTCTTCATACATGAGGATAAGAACCGCCGGAGTCTGAACCATCTTCACGCGCGGATTTGGCCAAAGCAGGTAGTGGCCCTGGCACAACAGCCCGGGAGACTGATCGGGCTTGCCGGCCCGGGCCCGCACAGCCGCAACAGCCGCCGGAAGCCAGTGGGGCTCGCTTTGGTCGACAGGGAAGGCCCATTTCCAGATTCCCGTTAAGTCAGGCTTTCCGTCGGCTGTGCGTGGCGTGGGACCGGCAGGTGGGACCGTTCGAGCGGTGTTCATCGAGTATTCAAACGACTCGCCCAGCGTGGCCAGCTGGCCGCCTTCCATGCGGGCATCCAGCCGTGTCAGGCCCTCTGCCGACACCATTACACCCTTCGCCTGAAATGTCTGGATATTGGGAAATTCAATGGTTACGTCATAAGTTCCTGGCGGAAGCTTCAGCTGGTATTCGCCGGTCAGGGAGGTTGCGGCTTTCCGCCCGCCTGCCCTTACCACCGCCCGGGGCAGCGGGAGCCCGTCCGGCGCGATGACTTTGCCCGCGATACCCCCGGGCGCCACCTGCGCGGCCACAGTGGAGATCATCCATAACCCGATCACCCAGAACCCTGACAGGAACATTCGCATGGTCAGTATTGTAGCCATGGAGCGGCCGAAAACAGAAAGTGGGAAAACATCTCGCTCGCTCGGCACACTAATCGTGCCGATCTCCAAGACTGCCGGTTCAAGTTTCCAGTATTCGGACTCCGAACTCTGAGGCCACGAATCTTGAGTAGCTTCCGGATTGTGAGTGAACGAGCTGCAAACCCTGGAGCGTCCCAGAACCTGCATCTCGGGAAAAATGCACGAGGAATGGGCAACCATCCGAACTCAGGCTCGGGTACTTCGAACGATCGCGCGTTTCCCGTCAAAGTACCGCGGGTATCGGCAGCAATAGCCAGAGAATAGCTGAGAAGATCTTTGTGGAAGAATGGACGGATGCCTCAAAACACGAAGGTTGCTCAGCAAGGCCCCTTCCCGACGAGCTGGCTTCACGACCGTAGGACCGACTGTTTTTCCGCGCTTGTGCAGATCAGGACTGGAGACTATCTGGAACTAGTCAAAAAAGCGCATGAAGAGCGCGGGGGCATAGCGGGACAGAGAGATGTCCTCAAAACCACAACCGCGAAACGGATTCGGGATCGAATGATCTCCGACATTCAGGCTGGCGCGGTACTTCCCCCTGTAGTCATTGGCGTTGTCGTTGATGACGCGGCCGTCAAGGCACTGGAGAACGGCCAGCACGATCAAGCCACTCTCCTGCAATACGTCCACAAACGGGAACTATCGATTATCGACGGTATGCAGCGAACTGCATCATTGATCGAGGCGGGCTCTGCCGACTCCATCGTGTTTGACAGGGACATGCGCGTCGAGTTTTGGATCGCTAGATCGGTTAGAGCGCTGATATACCGGATGCTGGTCCTAAATACCGGGCAGGTCCCGTGGACTCTTGCCCGCCAACTCTCCGTTGTTTACGCACCACTCCTACACGAAATCAAACAGCACGTGAAGAACCTGGATAAAGTATTTACGCCGGACACGCCGGGCCGGCGTGTTGGAAGCGGACAGTTCAGTTCGGACTCGCTCGTTGAGCTTTATCTTGCCTTTTCGCTCCGCAAAACAAGTGTCGATCCGCGGGAATCTCTCTCAGAAGAATTCTCGAGGCTGGACTTTGTTCAAAATCTCTCCGATGACGCGTTTCAGGATCACTTTTACAAAAGCCTGACGCTATTAGTGGATCTTGATCTCGCATTTGAACGATATGAGGGGCAGCGCATCGGTCGTTTTTCGAGAGGCAAGGATGTCTTCGGTAGCCAGCCCGCTCGAATCGGTTTCATCGCCGCTATAGCGATGCACGTTGTGGGAAGGCCCGGCCTAGACAGGCCATTAGCCCAGCGGAATGCCCGCATCAAAGTCATAACAAAACAGGTGGCCTCACTGATTGCCAAGCTTGCAAAGCTGACGCCCGAAAAGGTCGGCAACTTTCTTAGACTCGATATCCTCAGCGAGGTCATCGACAAAAAGGTCGGGCAGGTTGGCAGGTACGAACGTGGCGTTTTCACCGATGCGTTCAGGGTTCTTCTTGAGGAGGAATTCGCAGTCCCAAACATGGAGCCCTGTTGGCGGGCGAACTAATGCCGAATCGAGGTAAGAGTGCTGCGAACGCGGCGGTTTTTAGGTTACTTGATGAGTTCTGCTCATCCCGTGATGAGCCGCTAGCGAACGCTGGCTCACCCCGCTGGATTAGCACAACCAACGGCGGCCGCGAATTCTTGGTCCGAGCCCGACTGACTGAACAGATTTCTTTCTCTGCTTCAACTAAGGTTGCCAGGTTCGATCTGTCGAATCGCGCGTACTTCATAAGCTCAGGCCTGGATGCGCCGGAGCCGCCCAAAGAGCTTACTACCGAAGAGTTGGACGGTGGCATCTTGACCGCGTTTCTTGCAGAGCTCGCACCGCGGCCTCTAGTGCCCCCTTTGGCAATTCGCGACGTTGTTGAATTCGCCGACAAACTTTCCACGCCGGACTACGATGGTCACGACCCCTCCTTAATGCGAGATTTATTCCCTAAAATTCAGGTGTTCTCTGCGGAAAACCTCCTTCCAGAAGAAACGTTCAAAGTCTTCTTCTTGATTTGTCTTTCCGACCGACGTCGAATCGAGCAGTGGATCGATCAGCAACTCGCCGACACATTGATGGCTATGACGGAACTGAGCGCAAGTTCGGTTCCATATGAGGCGCTATGCCGCGCTCTTCTCGATATGGACCCCACTGCTTTGTTTCTCACTCTTTATCGGTGTCTGGAGTCACTATATGCATACGCCCAAGCGAAGGCATTCATCGCCGCAATTGGCGCGGAGAAGAACTGGCTTGAAATGGCGGAGAAGCTTGAGATTACCCTGGGATGGTATCCACGGGAAGAACCTAGTCTAGAATCACTGCTCGGCAGGGCCCTCCCAGAGGATCTGCATGGCGTGGCAGCTGCTTTGAAGGAGCCAATTCCTAGAGGTGCGACAGAGTCGTCATTTGTAGCGAAGAAAATCTACCAGCTGCGAAATGCCATAGTGCATTATCGGCCTCTTCACCACAAAGTCTCAATTAAGAGAGTAGATTGGAATCGGTTGTGTGAGGCGACCACGCGGCTCGTACGGCACATCCACAAGGAGTGCTCTGTTTAGGTAGCCTCACGATCTAACACCGGTTTAAAGGCAAAGGACATCGGGATGTCGCCGTTTCATCAAGTTACTAGCTGTTGGCTCTCACTGATCCACTCTGACGGTTTGTCGGCATCTCGCTAATCCGCCAGTGCGGTCCGAGTGCTCCGCGCGAATCACGCGCCAATCATACAAAGCTCGCCATTCCGACACCAGGTCCAGGCCCTGTCATGAGAAGTTAATGGGCCTTCATCCGTAGCTACAGCAATCTCGAGCAGCCAGTTACGGACAGCGGCGGCACTCGGCTCCTCCGGCGCGACTAAACCCCTTGCCCTGGATCACGAAATGCCGGCCGCTACCGTAGCCATATTCGCAACTCCGCCCCATTTACGCGCGCGTCCCTCGTATCACCCAACTTACGGCTTAACCTCGCCCTGGCCATGCGGCGCTTCCGCCGGAGGAGGCGGCGGAGGAGGAGCGCCCCGGCCGCGTCCAAAGCCACCGCGTGCAGGAGGAGCATCCGGCATCTTCGCCGTGCCGCCAACCTTCAGCGCCAGGAACTGGGTACCGGTCGCGAACCCAACGTACTGCGTGTTATCGACCATATAAGTAATCGGGGGAGCCCCACCGGGAAGATTAAACGGCAGCGCCAGCAACTCATCGCCCGTATCCGCCTTATAGGCATAAAACGAAGTGCCCGCAACCTGGAACACGAGGTTACTCGCCGTGGTCATCGTGCCGCCGCCTATATTGCTGCCCCGTCCCGTCTTCACCCACTTGATCTGGTTCGTTCTGGGATCGCGTGCCTGCAAGCCGCCGCGGCCTACATTCTCAGGACCCCAGATCGGCATCGGAGTCGTCCTCTCTGCGCCCGCGCGGCCCAACCCATGTGCGCCGCCGCCGGCCTTAACATCGGGCTCCTTAGCCGCGGTGAAGGTGTAGCTGCCGGCGCTATAAGGCAAATAAACCAGTCCTGCACTCGGGTTATACGACATCGGCGCCCAGTTATGCGCGCCGCCGCCGCCCGGGTAGATTACAACCGTATTCGTCTGATCGTAGTATGCGTCGGGATTGACGATCGGCTTGCCGTTGTTCTTCTTGTCGAAGCTCTTTACCCAATTCACCGGGACGAAGGGCTCGGCCGAGATGAACTGTCCATTGGTGCGATCCAGAATGTAGAATACGCCGCTCTTGGGAGCCTGCATCACGACCTTGCGCGTCTTGCCATCGATCTGGACATCGGCCAGAATCAGACCGCCCACGGAGTCGAGGTCCCAGCTGTCGGCAGGCGCCGTCTGGTAATACCACTTGAACTTGCCGGTTTTCGCATCCACGGCCACAATGGAGTTGGTATAGAGGTTGTCCCACTTGCCCCAGTCCGATTTCGGAATGCCGCGCATCTCCTGAGGCCACGGTTCCGCGTTACCCGTCCCGGCGATCACCAGGTTCTCTTCGGGGTCATACACCAGGCCGTCCCACACCGGCGCGCCGCCGCCGTACTTCGCCCAATCGCCGGTCCAGGTCTTTGCCGCCGCTTCCTGAGCCTTGTCCTCAAAGGGCTCGCCCGGCTTCGGTGGAACCGTATAGAATTTCCATGCGAGCGACCCGTCCTTCAGGTTGTATGCGGCGAAGAAGCCCCGAATGAAGAACTCGCCGCCTCCGACCCCGATCAACACCTTGTCGCCCGCGATCCGCGGCGCGATGGTCAGCGAGTAGTACTGATTGATGTCCGCGATCTTGCTCTGCCACAACTCCTTGCCGCTGATGGCGTCGAGCGCGATCAGCCGGGCGTCGTTGGCCGCGAGGATGATCTTGCCGTCCGAGATCGCGAGCCCGCGGTTGTGCGTTCCGCAGCACATATGGCGCTGCGTCATCGGATCGATTTTGGCATCGTACACCCACTTCTGCTCGCCGGTGCGCGCGTCGAGGGCGTAAACGATGCTGTTGTCCATCGTCTGGTAGATCGTGTTGTTCCACATCAGAGGCGTGCCTTCGGTGCCGCCGCGGCCTCCCGCCATCGTCAGCGGAGCCGACCACGCAAGGCCCAGCTTGCCGACGTTCGTCTCATCGATCTGCTTGAGCTGGCTGTAGCGCTGTTCCGTCTGCGACAGGCCGTAGCTGAGCCAGGTGCCCGGCAGAGCGTCCTTCGTCGTACCGGC
>Ga0206845_1068_pt1 | contig 35197 bp, 30 predicted proteins | sample Alteio_BWOrgCont_19_FD_152887 | JGI IMG/M metagenome (GOLD analysis project Ga0206845, IMG submission 152887) | Enriched cells from forest soil in Barre Woods Harvard Forest LTER site, Petersham, Massachusetts, United States -... | ecosystem: Environmental > Terrestrial > Soil > Temperate forest >...
CGGGGCACAGGCTGGAAGTGGAATCGAAAGATTCAATTTCAAAGCAGTCGTGGGACGTATAGTCATCCACCACCAGCGGCTCGGGCAGGATAAGATTGAGCGTGTGGGGTGTCTGAGAGAAAACTTTTTTGAGGCCCAGCGAAATCTGGATCAGGGCGGTGAAGGTTTGGCACTTGTCGTAAAGGAATTGGATTTTTTTATTCAGGTAACGGCCCTCCAACATTTCGAATATGGTGGCATAGCCGTCGGCGCAGGAGATCACGATGGAAGCGGGAATGGCCGTGCCATCCGCGCACTGGACCCCGATGGCGCGGTGGTCCCGCGTGAGGATGCGTGTGACTTTGGCATTGTAGCGGAAAACGCCGCCGAGCTTTTGATAACGGTCCGCAATGGCCATGGCAAAATCCCAGGAGCCACCGGAAACGAAGCCGGTATCAGCGCGCGAACGAAAGGCCAGGACCATCACCAGAACCAGCGCGGACATATCTTCACTGCCGGCGATGAGTTTGAGGATGCGGCGGAGAAATTGGCTCTTATAGCGCTTGAGGTAATCGCCCAGCGAAAGGTTTTTCCAGCGCAGCACGATGCGCACGATGGGCAGATAATGCAACCCCAGGCGCAGGCGTTTGCGAAAGGGCACCAATTCAAAAGGGCAATCCGGCGGCTCAAGCCACACGGAAGCGCGCGCATCTTTCACGAGGCGGTCAATCAGCCCGGCGTCTTCGGGCGCAAGGAGTTTAAGCCGGCGCGCAAGTTCGTCGAGGTCCGTGGGCACGACGAATTTTTGACCGTCGGGGGCTTCGATGTGGAAGATTTCGTCATGCACGAGGACATTGCGCCCGGCAATGGCGCCCAGCTCCTGCCACATTTGGTGGAAGAGCGAAGTCTCATGGGACAGCGGACGGGCACCCATCAGCCAGCGCACACAGCCATCAAACATATATTGGCCGCGCTTCCACGCAGTGCAAAGTCCGCCGGGAAGTTCACCGGCTTCCAGGATTTCAGTCTGGATGCCGTTCATTTGCAGATAACAGCCGCAGGCCAGCCCCGCAATGCCCGCACCAATGATGATGACTTTAGGTGGGGCAGCCGCAGCCGCGCCGGCAACGGCGGCTGGTGCGGAGGAGAGTTGTTCGGCAACCTGGGTCATTTTGAATTTGCCGGCGCATGGGCCTGGAATTTTGCCCCGATGGCTTGTTGGTTAAAACCTACCAGGCTGACGTTTGCGGACGTGAAGCGGCGATTGGCCAGGGCGTCACAGGCGGCGACGCATTGCCAGGCGGCAGCGGCCATCAATCCCTCGCCTAAAATGCGCCGGGGACTGATGCGCGGGCCGGTCCAGTCGCGCCAGGCGGCCATTTCGGGGGGCGTTGTTACGTGAGCCATCGCTGAGGCCGTCGCATAGCAGCTCCATGTCGCCATGGCCGGGGATTCCGTTGAGTTGAGCGCGCATGGATCGTGCGGCACGGGTGCGATTATTTTTGGCAGAATAAGTGTGGGCATCCGTAATGGCCGCAAGTTCAACACCCATGGACCAGCCGGACTCGCGGCACAAGCATAATGCGCCGGCGCCGGCGCTGATGTTGGCTGAACGGTCGAGATGCCGGAGAGCGTCGGCGGTAATCCAATTGGTTTCTTCGGCGCCCACTAGAAAACAGGCGTCTATTCGGTCTTCCACGAGCCATTGGGCAGCCAGGGACATTCCCTGAAGGAAGGAAGAGGGATCGCCGACGAGGGAGGTAACCAGGATGACATTTTTCATTAACGCAGCCACGTGGCTGGCGGGAGCAGCATAAACGGTTTCGGGAAACAGAAGGGGGCTGGCGGTGGCCGGGTTGCGCAGGGTTTCGTCAAAGAAGCGGCAGGAGTATTGAACGCAACCGGACTGAAGACAGGCGATGAGGCCCAGGCGAGGATTTTCCGGACCGCGCTGTTGAAAGATGGCGGCTGCTTCAAGCGTGGCGGAGGCCGTGTAATGGGTGATGGCACTGGCACGCCGAAGGCGAGGGTGCGACAAAAATTCCGGACGAGTGGGTGGATTGGGGACCAAATGTGCCAGAAGCGGCTGGTCCCGGCGTGGTTCCAATGGTTGCGCGGGAAGCGGTTTGCCGAGTTCAAGCGCCTCACGCAGGGCAGCAACGGTCCAGCCCGCAGGCGACACCGCGCCCAGCCCGGCTACATAAATCCTGCTCACGCCCACCTCCGAAGAATGAGAGTGGCGTTCACACCGCCAAAGCCAAATGAATTGGACAAGACAACGTCCACATTGGCGTCCTGCGGTTCGTGGACGACGGGGAATTTGCAGGCGGGGTCAGGAACTTCAAAGGCAGTTTCCGGCGGGAGCCATTGTTCGCGCAAAACCATGAGGCAAACCACGGCTTCGACCGCCCCGGCAGCGCCGAGCAAATGGCCGATGTGGGCTTTGGTGGAACTCACGGGCAGTGTCGAAGCGCGGCGGCCTGCCCATTCGCTGATAGCGGCGGCTTCAGAACTGTCGTTGAGCAAAGTGCCGGTGCCGTGGGCATTGATATAACCGATGTCCTCCGGTGTGATGCGGGCGGTGGCACAGGCAGACTTCATGACGACTTGCGTGGTATTGCCTTGCGGGTGTGGTTGCGTGAGATGATGCTGGTCAATGGAGGAGGCGTAACCAATGAGTTCACCCAGAATAACGGCGTCGCGTCCCTTCGCGCTTTCAAGTGTTTCCAGAGTAACCATGGCCGCGCCTTCACCCAGGCACAGGCCATCGCGTCGAACGTCGAAGGGGCGGCAAACGGTGGGCGAGAGCGCCTGCAGGGAGTCGAAACCGGAAAATACCATTTCGCTCAAGGAATCGTATCCGCCAGCCAAAACGCGTTCCGCCTGGCCAGACTGGATGAGTTCCCAAGCCTGGCCGATGGCGTTGGCCCCGGAAGCGCAGGCGTTTGATACGATGGTAATTGGCCCGCTGAAATCCAGCGCATCCATAAGCAATCGCGCCTGCATCTGCGGCTGGTAGCAAACGGCGCGCATGGCCTGCCCGCGGTGCGGGTAGGGTTGTTTTAGTGCGCGGCGAAAGTAGTCTTCACCAAACAACATGCCGCCGCCGGTTGTGCCCAGGACCAACGGCAAATTTTCGGCGGGTTCCCAGCCGGATTGCTGCCAGGCTTCCTGCGCGGCCAGCAACAGCATTTTCCCGGCGCGGTCGAGCCGGGAAAGCCGGCGCTCGCCCAGGCTGGTTTGCGGAAACGCGGAAGGCAAATCCACCTCCGCCGCGGTTTTGACGCGCTGGCGGGAGGCATCGAACAATGATACGGGACGAAACGCCGTGCGCCCCGCGCGGAAACCTGCGGCATTGGTTTTCCAGCCCAATCCCAAAGGGGTGACCAGTCCCGCGCCGGTCACGACGACTCGGGCAGGCTTTCGGGACGGTGATGGCGACGGAAAAAGCATGACTTGTTACAATAAACCACGCGATAGTTGAAACACAGAAAAAATTGAAGGCCGTCCATCAATTTAGCTTCACAAGGGTCCAATCCCGGGAGCCGCCAGAGGCGCGCAGGTTCAATTGAATTTTTTGGACCACGGTGGCATTCACCGTTTTCAGCCAGTCGTCAAACGTGGGGAACTTATTTCCAAACATATTGTCCTTGGCCAGAATGTATTCAACGCCTTCAGCTTTCAAAAACGCCGTGCTGTCATCGGGACAAACATGGATGATGCGGCGCGCGCCGAAAGGCTGCCACAAAGACGCTTCGGGATCGTCATAGGAAATCAGGCCCAAAACTTTGAGGCCAGGCGGCAAGAGGTCGAGCACGGGAGCAAAGGCGTGTCCACGGTCATGATAAACCGAATAAACTTCCTCGACGCGCGCCAGTAGTTTTGAATCAGGGTGAGCGGGTTGAATTTTTCCCAAAATGGTTTGCACCGGGAAAAGGGGGCGCGGGGGAGAAATAATCAACAGACCGGCGGCCATGGCAAAAACGATGAAGGCGGCCATCCGCCACCAGGTTTTTTTGACCAATGACGCATGCCCCGCGGGCAGGAGCAGGAGCGGCAGCAGAAGCAGATAATAGGGCGCAAGAATTCGCCCAATGGGATAGACCTCGGATCGGTTTAAGAGCGTGAGCGTTGAAATCCAAGGCAATAGAATGATGGCGGTGCGCCATAAAGAGTCGCCGGAATCAAAGCGGATGGGAACTATTTTTCCCCGCAGCCCGACGGCCATGGCGCTGGCCAGGAGCAAAAGGGTCACACCAAAGCCCAGGCCGGCGTTTTCCTCAATTTGCATTTGCTGGGTTTGAAATTCCGCAGCCTCATGTTCAGTGAACGTTTGGCGCAAGTGCAAATTTAAATCCGGGGGAAGGGTTTTTTGCACATAATTATTCCATCGGTCCGCTTCGGGGAAAACCGGCGGCGTTAGGTTAAAAATTCCGGTCAACACGAGGTTTGCCGCCGTGCGCAAAATTGGCCTGCCGTGGGGCTGGTCGTATTCCAGTGATACTCCAGACCAATCGTGGCAGAAGTATTCATTCAGCACGGCTTTGGGAAGAAAGGAGGCAAAGGCGGCCACCAGACAGACTAAGCATGTGGCCACCGGCTTTTGGAACAAAATTTTGAAAGAGGGCAAAATAGCTATCGCCCATGGCAGTAATAACGGCAAATTGCTGAATTTGACGCTGGTCATCAGTGCGGCGGCTAAAATTGAAGAAAAGAAGTCACCCGGTCGCCGGGAAACTTTTGCGCGCAAGGCAAAATCCACGGCGGCCAGCGCGAAAATGGCGCCGAAGGCATCATTGCCAAGGCTCCCCGCCTGAAGCAAAAAACAATAGCCCGAAGGTGCCAGCCACATCCAATGCCACGCCGCGCGACGCCGGACGCCAAGGCGGGTCAGGACGCTGAAAATGAGGCCGGGCAACAGCAAAAAGGAAACGAAGTTGATGAGAAAGAGGAGGCGGTCGCTTTTAAAAAGGGCCATCAGCGGCGCGGAAACCCATTCGATGCCGCAAGAACTCGCGTTAACGCGGGGGAAAATAGTGTGAATCCAATGCCATTGGCCGGCGTCAAGCCAATGCAGCACGCGCGGGACGCGATAGGCCAGCGCGTCGTAATTCGTCGGCGCATAAAGCGCGCCACCCAAAAAGGCCATGGCCGATATAATTAAAAAAGCGAGTGGGAACGGCCTTTTGAAACGGCGCTGGAATTTTTTCCAACATCGCGAACTGCCTGACCGGGAAGAAGTGGCCGGCAGCCATGAATTTTTCCAGATAAAAAACGCCGCGATTCCCGCCACCAGAGCGACGGCGTAACCGCTGGCGTTGAGCTGATGGATGGCGGACAAAAACCAACCCGCGCAATTCAGGCAGGCGCAGAGCCAAACCCAAAGAAGGACGTTGTTTTTCATTGGGCACGGGCCTCGACGAGGAGGCTTTGGCCGATAAACGGCGGGCAAATTCGCGACTCGAATTTATATACCAGCGGAAAAATAAAACGATCAAAGAAACGGACGGATCCGGCGTTGAAATGGCGTTTTTTTAAAAAACAAAAAGTGAGCCACCAGGCGAGATAGCCCACAAAGTTGTAATAACGCAGGCGCACGATTTGAAAGCCTGCGCGTTCCAGTTTCGCGCGCAACTCGGGGCGGGTGTAACGGCGAAAATGGCCGAAATCCTTGTCAATTTCCGCATAAATCTCCGGTCGCGCTGGAACAAAAAGGCAGAGGGTCCCGACGTTTTTAGCGAGACACTGATAATAGTTTTTTAATTCGTTTTCGTCATCGTCGATATGTTCCAGCACGTTAATGCTTAGGATGGTGTCCCAATTATCATCTTCCTTCAGGTTCTCGATGGTGCCGTGGATGATGGTGTGACCGGGAAATTTTCCCAATAATTGTTGGTGAAAATTGGGGTGCGGTTCAACCGAGACCAAGCGGGTGATGCGATGATTTTTCAACAGGGCTTCAGTAATTTGGCCGATGCCCGCGCCGACTTCCAAAACGTTGCCGCGCAGGGGCGTGGAAAACTCGTGCAACAACGCTTTACGATAATTGTCAGCCAGAGACAACGCTGCGAACTCGAAGTCTTCCGACACGGTCAATGCGTTTGGCGTTTCTTTCACAATCAAAAAACGTTGTATTTAAAGATGCACCAAAGAGCGTGAATACCGTCGCGCCAGCCGATTTTTTTGCCCTCGGCATAGGTCCGGCCATAGTAGGAAACGGCCACTTCGTAGATGCGCACCTTGAGTCTGGCGACTTTGGCGGTGATTTCCGGTTCAAAGCCAAAACGGTTTTCCTCAATTTTGATTTTTTGGATGATTTCGCGCCGGAAGGTTTTGTAACAAACCTCCATGTCGGTGAGGTTGATGCCGCTGGCCATGTTGGAGAGGGTGGTGAGGACTTTGTTGCCGAGGGAATGCCAATAGAACAGGACGCGGTGCGCGTCCGAACCGATAAACCGGGAGCCGAAAACCACATCGGCCTTGCCGGCCAAAATGGGGGTCAGGAGGCGATAATATTCCGCCGGATCGTATTCGCAATCGGCATCCTGGACGATAACGATGGAGGCCGTGGCCTGGGCAAAGCCAGTGCGAAGGGCGGCGCCTTTGCCCTGGTTGACCGAGTGGCGGGTGAGTTTGATGCGCGGTTCGTCCCGGGCCAGCGGCTGCAATTTTTCCCAGGTGCCGTCGGTGGAGCAATCATCCACGATAACAAATTCCTGGACAGGGCGTTGAGCCAGGACGCTTTTGATGACGGAGGCGATGGTCTCCGCCTCGTTGAACACAGGCATGACGACTGAAAGGCAAGGCTCGATGTCAGCGTTGGATTTGATTTCAGGCATGTGAAATGGCTTAAACGATGAAGGGAGGCTCTCAAAAATATTGGAATTATTCAACCCGCAAATTTGGAGGGCGCGCAACGGAAGCCGGGATGCGGCTTGAAAAATGGCGAGCGTTGCGGGCGGCTTGCATTCACCGTGGTGCCGCCAGGATCTGATCAATCTGCGACAGTTCGGCGGAAGAAAAGGAAAGTTTCTTCGCGGCGGCCACGCTGTCGGCAATTTGTTCAGGTTTGCTCGCGCCGACGAGGGCGGAAGTCACGGCGGGCTGGCGCAGCACCCACGCCAGCGCCATTTGCGCAAGCGACTGGCCGCGCGCCTGCGCCAGTGCATCAAGGGCCTTGAGGCACACAATCTTTTTCTCCGTGATCTGCTCCGGTTTTAGGAAGCGCCCGTCACGCGCCGCGCGCGCATCCGCCGGAATGCCTGAGAGATAGCGGTTGCTCAACAACCCCTGCGCCAAAGGTGAAAACACGATGCTGCCGATGCCTTCCTGCAACAAGGTGTCAAACAAACCGCGTTCGGGCGTGCGCTCGAACATGCTATATTTGGGTTGATGGATAAGGCAACGGGTGCCCAGGTCGCGCAGGAGCGCCGCCATGCGCGCAGTGCCTTCCGGCCCATAATTGGAAATGGCCGCATAGAGGGCCTTGCCGCTGCGCACGGCGTGGGCCAGCGCGCCGGCGGTTTCTTCCAGTGGCGTTTCGGGATCGGGCCGGTGATGATAAAAAATGTCCACGTAATCGAGACCCAGGCGAACCAGCGACTGGTCCAGCGAAGCCAGAAGATATTTGCGCGAACCCCAATTGCCATAAGGCCCGGCCCACATGTCGTAACCAGCTTTGGTCGAAATGATTAATTCATCGCGATGCGGCGCGAGGTCCATTTGGAGGAGCCTGCCAAAAGTTTTTTCCGCCGAGCCATAGGGCGGGCCGTAATTGTTGGCGACGTCAAAATGCGTAATGCCCAGGTCAAACGCGCGCCGCGCGATGGCGCGGGCGTTGTCAAACGAATCCGCGCCGCCGAAGTTGTGCCAGAGGCCCAGTGAAATCAAAGGCAGTTGGATGCCCGATTTTCCCGAACGGCGGTAAAACGCGACGCTGTCGTAGCGGGTAGAAGCAGGTTGATAGGGTGTCACGGGCAAAAGGTAGTCATTGGGAAGCTCGATTTCAACCTCGCCCGCTCAAAGAGGAATGGTTAAATTTGTCCATGCTTCGGCTGGACCAGGCGATGGTGGAGCGCGGGCTTTGCGAGAGCCGCGAGCGCGCCAAGCGCGCCATCCTGGCGGGGCAGGTGCGCATTAATGCCCAAACCGCCCAAAAGCCGAGCGACGGCGTTTCCCCCGCGGATGAAATCATTTTGGAGGCGGGCGAAAAGTTTGTGAGCCGGGGCGGCTATAAACTGGAGCATGCGCTGGATTATTTTAAGCTCCATGCAACGGGAGTGGTGGCGATTGACGTGGGGGCTTCCACGGGCGGGTTCACGGATTGCCTGTTGCAGCGGGGGGCGAAAAAGGTTTTTGCCGTTGATGTGGGACGCGGGCAACTGGCGTGGAAATTGAGGCAGGACAAGCGCGTGACGGTGATGGAAAAGACGAACGCGCGTTACCTGAAGCCGGAGCAGTTCCCGGAACGCCCGGGGTTGGCGGTGATTGACTGCTCGTTTATTTCACTCCGAAAAATTTTGCCGCCTGTGGCAGCTTTGTTAACATCCGAAGCCAGAATCGTCGCCTTGGTGAAGCCGCAGTTTGAGGCGGGGAAAAAGGAAGCGGACAAAGGCCGCGGCGTGATTAGAGATTCTGCGATTCATGAACGGATTTTGGAAGAGTTGCAGGAATTTGTGGCCGGACTGGTAAATCTGATTTGGCGGGGCGCTGTGGAATCGCCATTGCAAGGCCCGGCGGGGAACAAAGAATTTTTGGTGCTGATAGAAAAAACAAAAAACGGAAACGCGGGCAGCCAATTTTGAAAACTAACAATATCAAGCGCGTCGGGCTCATCGGCAACACAGCCAAGCCGGAGTGCACGAGCATCATGCGCAAGGCGAGCAAGCTGATTGAGCGCACGGGGCGGAAGGTGCTGGTGGACGGCGACGCGGCGGCGCTGGCGCGGGAGGTGGATCTGCTGCTGGTTTTTGGCGGGGACGGCACGATGCTGCGCGCCGCGCGGAGCATCGCGGGTTCGAAGACGCCGTTGCTGGGAATCAACATCGGCGGCCTGGGATTTCTGACAGCGGTACCGTCCAAAGAGCTGGGACGGGCGCTGGAACATCTGTGGCGGGGCGAGTTCAAATACGAATCGCGCGCGCTGATTGAAGCGAGCGGAAGCTGCCACGGGAAACAAATCTGCAAGGCGGCGCTCAACGACATTGTCATCAGCCGCGGCGCGCTCTCCCGGCTCATCAGCCTGGAGGTGAGCGTGAATGGGGAATTGATTACGCGTTATCGCTGCGACGGCTTGATTGTCAGCTCACCGACGGGTTCGACGGCGTATTCGCTGGCGGCGGGCGGCGCGGTGGTTTTGCCGACGGCGGAAGTGTTTGCGCTGACGCCCATCTGCCCGCACGCGCTCTCAAACCGTTCGATTATCCTGCCGTTGGATTCGACGATCCGGGTGAAGGCGATGAACCCGGCGCCCGCGACGCTGTTGAGCGTGGACGGCGAAGTGGTGGCGGAACTGGACACGGATGAGGAAGTGACGGTGCGGCGGAGCAAGAGCGTGGTGCGATTGGTGCGCCTGCCAAACAGTTCATTTTTGGAAGCGCTGCGGCGGAAGCTGCAATGGCGCGGGGCGTATGTGTAACCCACCCAAGACGTTGAAGCGTTAAACAGGTAAAAGAATAAAATGGTTCGATTAAAAGACATTGCCCGGCAAGCGGGCGTATCGTTGATGACGGTTTCGAAGGCGTTGCGGGATGAGCCGGACGTTTCGGTGGTCACGAAAGCGCGGCTGAAGGCGCTGGCGCATCAAATGGGTTACGTGCCGGACACGAGCGCGCAAGGTTTGCGAAGCAAGATGACCAAGCTGTTCGGCCTGGTCATTCCGTCCATTACCGACCCGATTTTTGCGCGGATTACCTTTGCAGTGGAAGAGCGGGCGCATGAAATGGGTTATGAGCTAATGCTGGCGCATACGCTCAACCAGAGTGAGCGGGAGGAGCAGTGCATCCGCCGATTGCTGTCCCGGCGGGTGGACGGGCTTTTGATTGCGCCGGTTTATCGCTTTGCGGCGGAGGCGCGGATTTACCAGGAAATCATGGCGAGCCAAACCCCGGTGATTTTGCTGGGGCCGCCCGCGCCTTTTTGCAAGATGTTCCCGGGCGCGGAGGTGGACGAGTTGGTGGCAAGTTACAACGTGACGCGGCATTTGCTGCAATTGGGGCATAAACGAATTGCCTACCTGGCAGGCCCGCAAGTGGCGCCGTGGGCGCACGACCGGTTTGAGGGGTATCGCCGGGCGTTGCGGGAATCGAACCTGGAGGTGGCAGACGAGCTGGTGTTCCAGGCAGGCGGGACGATTGAGGACGGCACGAAAGCGGCGCTGCAAATGTTGAATGAAAATTGCCACGCAACGGCGGTGCAGGCGGTGAATGATTTGGTGGCCATCGGGTGCGCGGCGACACTGCTGAAGCAAGGGCTGAAAATTCCGGGGGACATTTCCCTGGCCGGTTTCGGAAACATTTTATTGGCGGACCATTTTCGCGTGCCGCTGACGACGGTGCGCCAGCCGAAATACCGGCTGGGAATTGCGGCGCTGGAAATGATGGGGCAGTTGCTCAAGGGGGAGCGGGTGCAGACGCGACGCCTCCCGGGGGAATTGCTGGCGCGGGAGAGTACGGCCGCGCCGAAGGCGGGATGAAACGCACCGCATTCAAATTATACGCGGCTATTCAATGAAGAACGGATTTTTCCTGCTGGCTTTTTTTGTTTCCACGCTGTCCACGGCGGCGGAATCGTATCAGCCCATCAACCTCGTGCCGCCGTTGCCGGCGCGGGAGTTTCGCGGGGCGTGGATTGCAACGGTGGGGAACCTGGATTGGCCGTCCGCGCCGGGCTTAAGCGTGGCGCAACAGCAGGCGGAGCTGATTTCACTGCTGGACACGGCGGTGCGATTGAAAATGAACACGGTGGTTTTCCAGGTGCGCGATGCGTGTGACGCGATGTATGCCTCGCCAATGGAGCCGTGGTCCGAATATCTGACGGGCGCGCAGGGGCGGCCGCCGGAGCCATATTATGACCCGCTGGAATTTGCGATTGAGGAGGCGCACAAACGGGGGCTGGAATTGCATGCCTGGTTCAATCCCTTTCGTGTGCGGCTTTCATTGACGGCGCCGGCGGCGGCGAATGCGATTTCGCGCACGCATCCGGATTGGGTGCGGCAATACGGGGACGAGCTTTGGCTGGATCCCGGCGAGCCGGCGGTGCGGGAATATGTTTTGCGGGTGATCCTGGACGTGGTGCGGCGTTACGACGTGGATGGCGTGCACTTTGACGATTATTTTTATCCCTACCCGACGACGAACAGCGTAGGAGCGAAGCTGCCTTTCCCGGATGACGCAACGTGGACGCGCTACGGGGAACGAAGCGGCCTGAGCCGGGACGACTGGCGGCGGCAGAACATCAATGAGTTCATCGAAAGCATTTACCGAAATATCAAGGCGACGAAGCCCTGGGTAAAGTTTGGAGTCGCTCCATTTGGAATCTGGCAACCGGGATATCCGCCGCAAATCAAGGGCTTCAACTCCTATGCGGCACTGCGTGCTGACTCACGGTTGTGGCTGGAGAACGGATGGGTGGATTATTTTTCGCCGCAACTTTACTGGTCAATCAATTCGCCAGGGCAAAGTTTCCCCGTGTTGCTGAATTGGTGGGAAAAGCAAAATGTGAAGGGGCGAAACCTTTGGCCGGGATTGGCGGCCTATGTGGCAGGCAAGAAATTTCCGGTGGGGGAAATCGCGCGGCAAATTCAGGTAACGCGCGCGCAACCGGGCGCAAGCGGGGAAATTTTCTTTGAGTTGCGGGATTTCCAGGAAAATCCGGCGCTCGCGGCGGCGGTGGCGGCGGAATATGCGCAACCGGCGCTTGTGCCGGCATCGCCGTGGCTGGAGACATCCCCGCTGGCACGGCCGGCATTGGCGGGGCGGGAAGGCCGGGGCGGTTGGAGTTTCCAATGGGAAACGCTGAGCGGCAGTCCGGTGGCGAAATGGGTGCTCCAGTTTTGCGGACCGGATAATGCCTGGCGGACGGTAATTTTGCCGGCCTACCAGACGACGCAGGTATTTTCGTTTACGCCGGAGGTGGTGGCGGTGCGCGCGATGGACCGGGCAGGAAATATGGGGCCGCCGGCGGTGGTGAAGAGAGTGGAGGAGTCGTTTTGGCGGAGCGGGAAGTGGCAATGACTTTAATTAAAAACGGCAAACTGAAACTCAAAACGGAAAGAGATTCGATTACGAGGAAGAGGACGAGGAAAATTAAAAACGGTTTTGGAAGGGGTATAAGCCGAATTTTGTACCGTTTGCGAACGGTGAGAATCATTTGTCTGCGCAGCCGATACCCGAAACCCGCCCCGCTTTCGCGGAGCACGGAGCGGGCCGCTCCGGGGTTTCCTATTTGGCCTTGCACCCGATGGGGTTTTCCGTGCCGCGTCGCTTGCGCTTCGCGCGGTGCGCTCTTACCGCACCTTTTCACCATCACCGCCGGTTCGCGCCGGCGGCTGTCTATTTTCTGTGGCACTTTCCGTCGGAAGTGTTGTCTCCCGCCCGCGTGTATCGCCCTTGAGTTTTGAAGTCAAGAGGTTACGCGGCATCGCGCCCTGTGGTGTTCGGACTTTCCTCCCAGCCCTTTCTAAAACCGATAAATCGCCGGATTTGACCGATTTCAGAAAGGGCCGGGCGATTCTCTGCCCTTCCAAAACCGGGTCTAAGCTACTGGAAAAATTAAAGTTTTTCAAGACAAATGTTCTTGAAAAATCAATTAAACCGACTTTCATTATTACGGCAGTGAATCGGGTTGATTTAAACCCGGATAAAGCATGAAAAAGACCATTCTTTTAATCAACTCTGGAACAAGCTTTCTCAGGCCGTTAAGTCTCCTTTTTGGGATCTGCCTGATGCTAGCCCGGTCGTCTCATGGCTCGATGCTTCCCTTCAACTCTGCGAACAACGGACTCGGCTCGAACTGGACGTTGGTCTTCAATGACGATTTCAGCGGCACCAGCCTCAACCAAACAAACTGGGCTCCCTACTGGTTCTCTGACGGCACTCTCAATCCTGGCAGCAACACGCGCGGTTATGCCACGAATGTCATGGTCAATGGGCAACTCGACCTCCGGCTGAATAACCTCACCAACGGCGCAAGCATCTCGTCAAATCCGCACGGAGGCGCCAAGGCAGGCTTCCAGTTTAGCTATGGCTATGCCGAGGCGCAGCTCACGCTTCCGACAAACAGCGGTGTGATTGCGCATTGGCCGGCGTGGTGGCTCGACGGACAGAGCTGGCCGATGGACGGCGAGATTGATATCATGGAAGGCTTGAGCGGCCATGCCGCCTGGCACTATCACTATGACAGCGGCGGCGGCCTGGACAGTCACCCCATCGGCGGCAACATCAATACGAGTCCCGGCACGCACATCTACGGGGTCAACTGGTATCCCGGCCATCTTGACTTCTACTATGACGGAACGCTGGTTGCGTCGGCCTCAAACGCCAGCTTGTCGGGCGGCGCGACCATCTCATCCAGCCCGATGTATCTGATTCTGGACTACGATGCCGGTTCAGACGCGACACCGGCAATGATGGTGGTGCACTATGCGCGGGTCTTTCAGTCCACACCACCGCTCTCGGCCCTGCCAACCAATGGCGCGGTGTTATTTAAGTGGAACGCGCCGGGATTTATCTTGCAGACCAATGGAGACTTGATGAATCCAACAGGGTGGGGGGATGTGCCGGGCGCAACGAACAGTCCTGCGACTATGACCATGGGCAGTCACAGCCTGTTTTTCCGGCTGCGGCAGGAATAGGAAAGACGGCAAGCTGGCGGATGGGTTTTGAGTTGGGATTTCGTTAGAGCTTTATAGTAATTCAGGCTCCTTCTTTTTTTATATCATTTAACTGCTGTTCAATGACCCTGAGATACGGGCCCGTCCATTCCTTTTCCCACGTGGGACTCATCCTTTGAGCCTCCAGGAGTTGTGCGCGTGCTTTATCCCAATCCTTCAAGTAATAATAACAGACACCAGCATCATACCATCCATAGGGGTCTCCCGGATGTGTCCGTTGACAATCCAACGCAGTCTTTAATGCCTCATTATATTGCCCCGCTGCTATAGCTTTTTGAATCGCTTTACGCTCGGGGCTATTCTGAAGATTATTCTTGTTCCGGATTTCATCTAATCGTGCGAGAGATTTTTTGGATGAGACCATATTCCTCACGCCTACAACTGTCTGGATTACCAAACATATTGCTATTATCCACAAAGCGATGTCTTCGTCATTGCTCATGGATTATCCAAGTTAGGCGGAGGCTCGTTGTTACGCCGCCGTGAAGCGGTTGGTTCTTTTCGGCAAATTCCTCGGCAATCATGTCGAACACGTCGTGAAGCTCATGCTGCGCTTCCTCCGGCGTGCGCCCAATCGCGTGACAGCCTTCAATCGCTGGAACATAGGCAACGTAACTGCCGTTGTCATCGCGTCGGCAAACGACTTGATAGTCGAACAACGTCTTCACGAAACCATAATAACACCTCCCAAATGCGCGGTCAAAGCGTTTTACTTTGCCGCCGCCAATTCCAGATCGCTTGTGCAAAAAAATTCGGCCCCGATGAACGGGGCCGTTTCGAAACTTGATAGACTGTTTGCTTACGCCGTCGTAGCCATTTCCGGCTCAGGCGTGTCGAGGAAGCCTTGCAAATGACGCACGCGCGTGGGGTGGCGCAACTTGCGCAACGCTTTGGCCTCAATCTGGCGGATGCGCTCGCGGGTGACGTTATACATCTTGCCGATTTCCTCGAGGGTGCGTTCGTAGCCGTCCAGCAAGCCGAAACGCATTTCCAGGATTTTACGTTCGCGCTCGGTCAGGGTGGTAAGCACGTCGCTCAATTTTTCACGGAGCAGGCTGTAGCTGGTCACATCGGAGGGATTTTCCGCCGATTTGTCCTCAATGAAATCGCCGACGCTGACGTCGCCGTCGTCACCGACAGGGGCGTGCAGGGAAACGGGCTGCTGGGCCATTTTCAAGAGGGCATGGATGCGGGCGACGGGCATGTGCATTTCGTCGGCCAATTCCTCGGGGGTCGGCTCGCGGCCCAGCTCCTGGGTGAGCTGCTTTTGGGCGCGCCAGAGCTTGTTCATGATTTCAATCATGTGCACCGGGATGCGGATGGTGCGGGCCTGGTCGGCAATGGAGCGGGTGATGGCCTGGCGAATCCACCAGATGGCGTAAGTAGAGAATTTATAGCCGCGGCGATACTCGAATTTTTCGACGCCTTTCATGAGGCCGATGTTGCCTTCCTGAATCAAATCGAGGAAGGATTGGCCGCGGTTGGTATATTTTTTTGCGACGGACACGACGAGGCGCAAGTTGGCCTCGGCCATGTGGGTCTTGGCCTTGAGACCGCGTTCAGCGGCGGCCTTCAAATCAGTGAAGGCTTTGAAAAATTCCTCGCGGGACATGCGGACGAACTGCTCCAGGGTCTGGAGCTTGGCGCGCTCGGATTCGAGGGCCGCGCGGCGCTCGCCGGTGGTGCGCTGCGTTTCCAGTTCCTGGATGTGGCGCAGGCTGGCCTGAAATTTTTCATGGACATTGCCGGCCACGACAATCATTTCCTCGACCACTTTTTGCTTATAATAAAACTTCGCGAACATGTCCTGGAGCTTGAGGCTGATCTTTTTCAGCTCGCGCGCGAGTTTTTCCTTGCGGCCCTTTTGCTGGGCCTTCTGCCAGGCATAATATTTAGCGTCCACATTTTCATCGTGCGCGTGGACTTTTTTGATGAGCTTGCGAAGCTCGCGGAGATGGCCTTCGCGATTGGCGACCTTTTTATCCACAATCACGCGGTCAAAACGCTCTTTCGGCGGCTCCGACAATAATTTTTCGGCGATGGCGATGTGTTCCTTGGCCGTGAAACCCAGGCCATAGACGAGGGTCTTCATCGAGATTTCGGCTTCCTCGATTTTTTTGCAGATCTCGACTTCCTGTTCGCGGGTGAGCAAGGGGACCTTGCCCATTTGGTTCATGTACATGCGAACGGGGTCGTCCAAAATTTCCAGACGGGCCTCGTCATCCTCCTCGGCCTGGGCGGGCTCGGGCTGCTTGGTGCGCTCGGCCTCGGCCTGGTCCATGACGATTTCAACATCCAGGCTGCGGAGCTTGGACATTAGGGCGTCTAAATCTTCGGGGCTTAAATTGTCCGGCAGGACGTCATTGATGTCGTCGTAAGTGACGTAGCCATGCTCTTGGGCAAGATGAAGGAGAGTCTTGATTGTCTCGTTCAATTCGGCGGTCGGCTGGCCCACAGCAGGAGGCGAGGCATGGCCGTTTTGCACCGGAGCGGCATGGTTTTTACCATTAGAGTCAGAACTTTTTGACTCTTCACGACGGGCCTTACTGGAAATGATAAAACGACGCCGAGGAGCTTTTTTCGCTCCTGAGCTTCCCTTTGCGCCACTACGCTGACGACCATGATTGGCGCCTGATGCCATATTTTTTCGGTTCAACATAATATTAAGACCGCTAAAAGCCGTTTTGGTTCAAACGGTTGCGTCAGTATTGCGAATCGCCCATCTGCGAACTTCAAGAGAACGGGAACACCGGAAGACCGACGCCGCTTCATAGTAGGCTGGATTTTTAAGGAACACAAGAAGAATCCGCACCTAAATTTGATTCATAAACTGCTTGAAACAAACAACTTATGACGATTAGCCCCTCTGATTTACCAATCTTTTACGGGCGGAATCTGGTTTTGCTGCTGGTTTTTAGAGTTGAATTGAAGCACCTGTTCATTGCCCTTTTGGGAGTCCAAAAGCCGTTTCGCCTCCTCGGGCGTCATGGCCATGGCCTGCTGCTGTTGCTGGCCGGAATTTTGCTTTTGGGCCTGCTGCGGTTGCGACTGGTTTTGCTGTTGGTTTTGGGGATTTGACTGGTTCTTCTGCTGTTGCTGCTGTTGCTGAGACTGTGATTGCTGGTTTTGGGAGTTTTGCTTTTGTTGCGATTGGTTTTTTTGATTCTGCTGGTTTTGCTGTTGCTGCTGTTTAAGCAGCTCTTCCAGTTTTTTTAATTTATCGTCTTCGGGATAGATTTTCCGGCCGGCCTGGACTTTTTGCAAGGCCTCGGGGATGTTGTTGGAAATGTAGAATTGCGCGCCGCCGTTGAAAAAATCTTCGGCGCTTTGCGCGCGGGACGCGAGCGTGGCGAACCACAACAGGCTAACGGCTATGAGGAGTCGAAATATCATCTATTTGTTTTAATCGTTTGGTAAAGTCTTCAAATTGTTTGGCAGCGACGGTATTTTGCAACTTGCTTTGCAGGGGAGCCATGATGGTCAGCGCCCGGTGAAATTCCGCGAGCCGCACGTCCATGTCCGCCTCGCCCTTGGCCCGGAGGAGCATGGCGCGAAAGGCCTTGATACGCTCGACGGCATCTTTGGTGAACGCCAGATTATAAGCGGCATCGGTATCGTTGGTGTTTAGATCCACGGAGCGCTGGTAACTTTTTTCGGCGGTTTCAAATCCTGACAGCAAGCCATCCAAATCCTCGGACTGTTTGGCCATTTGAAACTGGGTGTTGCCCAGATTGTAGTAGGCCATTTGCTGGAGATTGGCATCCGGCGAGAGCGTTACCTGTTGGAAAAGATCCTGGGCAAGGTCGAAATTCGTCATGCGATAGGCGGCATCGCCCGCGTTGAAAATGAGGCGGATATCATTGGTCTGGGTTTCCGCCAGGGTGGAATATTCATCAAGGGCGTTGGTATAATTGCCGGAATAATATTCGCGCAATGCGCTGGAGGGTGAAGCGGCGGCGGCCATGGGCAACCAAAGAAAGGCGAGGAGCATCACGACTGTGGCGGGCGGGACATTGAGGACAGGCGGCACTGGCGGGGGGCTGGCGGCAGAGGCTTCAACCGGCCCGGACGCAGCGTGAAAGGCGTAAGTGGCCGGCTGTGGGGTTGCGGTTTGTCCTTTGGCTTTCGTGCGCTCGGGCAAAAACATTTCGGCGAGCAACAGGAGGAGGGCGATGCCCAGGGGCCATTGGTATCGCTCGTGGTAGCGGCGAATCATCCGGCCTACTCCCTGGGATTTGGGCAGTGGCGCCAGGCCACGGTCATAAAGGATGTCCATCGTGTCCGCACCCCGAAGCGGCAGATAAAACCCGCCGGAAAGCCCGGCGATTTGCCGGAGCAGCGGCTCGTTTAAATGGGTCTTAACGACGTTGCCGTCCGAGTCGCGGACGTAATCCGAGTTTCCATCTGGGCCGGTAATATGAATCAAAGCCCCTTCGGCGGTGCCGATGCCGACGGTAAAAATTTTCATGCCGGCTTTGCCGGCGTCTTTGGCGGCTTCCAGGGCGGCAGCTTCGTTGACGTTGTCCTCACCGTCGGTAAGCAGCACGAGGGTCCGGTAATGGCCGCCTTCTTTGAAGGCGGTGAGGGCGGTGTTGATGGCATTGGCAATGCCGGTGCCGCCTTCGGAGACGGAGTTTACATCGAGGGCCTGAACGCTTTGCTCGAAGGCGGTATCATCCACGGTCAAGGGACATTCGAGAAAGGCTTGGCCGGCAAAGGCGACCAGGCCAAGGCGGTCAGATTTGGCATCCTCCATCAATTCGAGCGCGGCAAGTTTGGCGCGTTCCAGGCGGTCGGGCGCGATGTCCTGGGCAAGCATGGATTTGGAGGTGTCCACGGCCACGACGATGTCCAGGCCGTGCTCCTCGACTTCCTCGAGGTCAAACCCATATTGAGGCCCGGCCAGGGCAAAAATCAAAAAGACCGAGGCTAAAATGAGGAACGTAAAGCGGATTTTCTGGCGTTGCGGCGAGATGCCCACGGTGAGGGTGGAAAGCAAACGAGCTTCAATGAATTGCGCGAGCAATTTTTGCCGCGAACCTTCGCGCCACCAAAAAAACAAAGCGAGCGCCGGCGGGACAACGAGCAGGAGCCAAAGCAGGTTCGGATGTTCAAATCTCATGGCAGCCTCCGCAAAATAGTTTGCGCCAACAGGACTTCCAACAGCAGCAGCGCGGCGCCGGCGCCAATAAACCAGGGAAACAATTCCTTGAACTGCGTGTATTTGCTGATGACGGACTCGGTTTTCTCCAGCCGGTTAATTTCATCGTAGATGTTCTGAAGTTTTTCGGTATTGTCACCATGATAGGATTTGGCGCCGGTCATTGCGGAAATCTTTTCCAGGGTGTCCATAGCTGGCAAATATCCATCGGGCAGACCCATGCGCCGCACGATATCGGCGTTGCCGAGTCCAATCGTGTAAATTTTAACACCAAGCGCCTGGGCAGCTTCGGTGGCAGTGATGGGATCAATTTTTCCCGAATTGTTCGCGCCGTCGGTCATTAGCACGATGATTTTGCTTTTGGATTGGACGTTGCGCAGCCGATTGAGAGCGGTCGTAATGCCGTCGCCAATGGCGGTGGCGTCGGAATTGATGGTGCCAATTTCGAGGCGCTCAATGTTATCGAGCAAGTAATCATGGTCCAGGGTCATGGGGGAAGCGATGAAGGCTTGCGCGGCGAAAACGACGAGGCCGATGCGGTCGTCCGGGCGTTCGGCAACGAATTTTTTCAGGACGGATTTTGCCACGTTGAAGCGGCTGACACCCTGGTTGTCCACAGCGTAATCAGGCGTCATCATGCTGCCGGACAAATCCAGGGCGACGACGATATCAATGCCGCTGGCTTTGACTTCCGTGGTGCTTTTGGCGAGGCGGGGCTGGGCAAGCGCAATAATAAAGGCCGCTAGAGCCAGCCAGCGCAACGCCGCTAAAAATGCGCCCGCCCGGGAGCGGCGCAGGCCGGTGAGACCCTCGACTAAATTGAGCGAGGAATACAAAAACGCGGGCGGCGCCCCGCGCCGGCCTTTGAGCCAGGCAATCACCGGCAACAACAGCAGTAAGAGCAAAAAATATGGGTGCGCAAAAACCATTTACATTTTTATGTTTGTTCCGTTTGGACAGCCGCCGGCAGTGCGGGATTGGAAATTTCCGTCGGTTCGGTTTCCTCCACCAGCCGCACGGCGGAGGAATGCAACTCGCGCAGTTCATTTTCGCCCGGTTCGTATTTGGCGAATTTCACGAGGTCGCAGCTTTCCAAAAAGCGGCTGAGACTTTCCTTTTGTTCCGTCGTGAGCAAATTCGTTGCGCTCAACTCGCGGAGAAATTCCTCGGTAGTGCGCTCGGGGGCGCGAAAATCAAAACGCTCTTCGAGGTAGAGCCGGATGGTGTCCGAGACGAGGATGCAAAATGACTTGGGCTGGGCGATGATTTCCAAAGCCTTTTGCAAGGCGCCCATGGCGCGGATATGGGCGGGAATGGGCGGCACAACCGGGATTTGCAAGCGCGATTTCCTCCAAAGGCGCCACGCGATTAACAAAGCGGCCAGCACGACCAGCGCGACGAGGGTAAGCCAAAGCCATTCCCAGCCGTTGGGAATGACAATCGGCTGCTTGATGTCGTGGATGTCGTTGCCGTTCATTATCCTCTAAGCCTCCGGCGTTCGCGGGTTTCAAAAAAGTTTCCCAGGGCCGCGCTGTAAGATTCATCGGTGCGCAGTTGGATGGCATCAATGCCCGAGGAACGGAACTGACGGGCGAGTTCGTGGAGTTGCTTTTGGCGGCGCACGGCGAAGGCATCGCGGCTGGAGGCATCCGCCGTGTTGATTTCCAAAATCTCGCCGGTTTCGGCGTCTTCCAAAGTCAGGCGGCCCAGGGCGGGCAATTGCATTTCGTAACGGTCGGTGATTTGAACTGCGACGACGTCGTGGCGGCGGTTGGCCATGCGGAGGGCGGTTTGAATCGGCATCGGCAGCGCGCCGGAGCTTTTGGGAGTTTGAAAATCGGAGATGACGACGGCGATGGAGCGGTGCGGCAGGACGCGGCCCATAAATTCAAGCGCATTGGTTAAATCCGTGCCGCGCCGCTTTGGCTCGTAATACAAAACTTCGCGAATGACACGGAGGACGTGGCCGCGGCCTTTGCGCGGAGGGATGAATTTTTCCACTTCGTCGGTGAAGAGCAGGAGGCCGACTTTGTCGTTGTTGCGAATGGCGGAGAAAGCGAGCACGGAGGCGATTTCGGCGGCGAGCTCGCGCTTGGATTGCGCGCGCGAGCCGAAGAGGCCGGAGCCGCTGACGTCCACCACGAGCATGAGGATGAGCTCGCGCTCCTCGACAAATTTCTTGATGAAGGGATGGTTCATGCGCGCAGTGACGTTCCAGTCAATGGCACGGACATCATCGCCGGGCTGATATTCGCGGACCTCATCAAAATTCATGCCCTGGCCCTTGAAGACGGAATGATACGCGCCCGCGAGGGACTCGGTCACGAGACGGTTCGTGCGAATCTCGATCTGGCGGATTTTTTTGAGGATTTCGCGGGGGATCATGGGCTTGCAAAAAATGTAATTGCCATTAAGTTTGATTCCATGAATTCGGAATCTATTTTGAAAGAAGCCCGGGCACTACCGCTGCCGGAACAAATTGAGCTGTGCCGCAATCTCTGGGAGGACATTGCCGAATCAAAAGAATTGACGCCGGGCGAAGCTGAATTCATTGACCGCCGCTTGCAAGAGCATCTTAAAAATCCGGATGACGTTGTTTCCTTCAAAGAAGTTAAAGCCAAGCTGGACGCGAAATATCGCAAATGAAGCGGCGCTTTGTTCTTCGTCGTATCGCCGAAAAAGAATTTGACGATTCCATCGCCTTTTATGAAAAGCAACGGGAAGGCTTGGGCCGGGATTTTCGCGCCGTCGTAGAAGAATACTTTCAACGTATCGCAGACCATCCGGAATGGTTTCCAAAAGTTCGCGGCGAAGTCCGGCGCGCTGTGGTTCTTCGCCGCTTTCCTTATGTGATTCATTTTTTGATCGAAACTGAACGCATTGTCATTTTGTCCGTTTTCCACACCAGCCGCGAACCGGGTCAACTGAAATACCGGCATTGAGATTTGTGCGAATCGAATCTCGATCTGGCGGATTTTTTTGAGGATTTCGTGGGGGATCATTGCTCGGTAAAAATTCTATCTGGATCGTAATCAAATTGCTTAAAAGCTTCGTAGCGAAGCAACCAGGCAAAATAACTACTATCTCCAACAAGGCCGTCTGCTAGCGGATGAAGGGCAACTAGACCAGCCGACTGTGTAAAATGATTCCCGTCTCTCGTCGCATGAAGAACGCTTTTACCCTTTTTTGCAGGAAAACGTCCGTCGTAGATGTGATGAATTGACCAATGGTGACGCGGAAAATCTGTCCGCGACGGGCGGTCTCCACACGCAAGTTGGAACGCAAGAATTGCAGGGCCGTTGTTACGCGCATCCTCTTCGAGGTTATTTCTTTTCAGTAGAGCTTTGTGCTTTGTGCTAAATTTATAGCAATCCTTTCGTCTTCCGTCTGGATGCCGGATTAAGCCGCTCCAAAACAGCAAAGAACAATTTGGCCAACGAATGAAGCCGTCTTTGTCTGACCAGACTTCATTTACAATTCGATTTAGCGAATTGTTTGTGTTGCCCATTTCGAGAATAAACTTTGGCAAGTTTGACTGCATCGCTCACGGCACCGGCAGTTCATCAAAAATTTTCTGGATGACGGTTTCGCTGGTCTTTTCCTCGGCCTCGGCTTCGTAGGTGATGGCAACGCGATGGCGGAGAACATCCATGCCAATGCTTTTGACATCCTGCGGCGTGACATAGCCGCGGCCTTTGAGAAAGGCGAACGCCTTGGCGGCCAGCGTCAGGGCGATGGTCGCGCGAGGCGAGGCGCCGAGTTGGATGAATTCTTTGACCGCGATTTTGTATTTGTCCGGCTCGCGGGTGGCGCAGACCAAATCCACAATGTAATCCTTCACTTTGTCGTCCACGTAGATTTCGTTGATGACTTCGCGGGCCTTGAGGATGTCTTTGGGATCCACGACAGCGTGGGTGACAGGAGTGCCGCTGGTCTTGGCCATTAAATCGAGGATTTTGCGTTCTTCCTCGCGGGTGGGATAGCCGATTTTCAGCTTCAACATGAAGCGGTCCACCTGGGCTTCGGGCAGGGGATAGGTGCCTTCCTGTTCGATGGGGTTTTGAGTGGCCAGCACCAAAAATGGTTCCTCCAGCTTGAAGGTTTGATCGCCGATGGTGACCTGTTTTTCCTGCATGGCTTCGAGGAGCGCGCTTTGGACCTTGGCGGGCGCGCGGTTGATTTCATCGGCCAGGATGAGGTTCGCAAAAATCGGCCCTTTGCGCGTGGTGAAACCGCCGGATTGCATATTGTAAATCTGGGTGCCGATGACGTCGGCGGGGAGCATGTCCGGCGTGAATTGAAGGCGTGAAAATTTCACGTTGATGCATGCGGCGAGAGATTTGACGGCGAGCGTTTTGGCCAGGCCAGGCACGCCTTCGAGGAGGACGTGACCGTTGGCGAGCAGGCCGACGACGAGGCGTTCGGTCAAATAATTTTGGCCGACGATGACTTTACCGAGTTCGTTAAATAACGGGTGCGTGAAAGCGCCCGTCTCCTTGACGGCTTCGTTGATGGCAGAGATTCCAGTATTCATTTTCGAGATTACAGAAGATGGACAGCGCAAGCGGCGGCGTGTTCAAACGAGAAAAGCGGAAAATGTTGCAAGCGGAAGGGGCGACCAGGGCCGATTTTCGCGTTTTTCTCCATTAGGTTTATATTTTGGCATGGAACGGGGGCTAAAATTGCTTTGTCACGGCGGCAACGTCCAGCGCAATTTGCCGGCGCAGTTCATCGGGCGAACCAAAATTTTTTTCATTGCGCAATTTGTCCCCAATTTCAATCTCCAATTCCTGCCCATAAAGGTCGCCGGCAAATTCCAGCAGGTGTGCTTCAACCCGTAATTGCGGATGGCCGGCGGCAACCGTGGGACGCAGGCCAATATTCAACGCCGCGCGGTATAACTGGCCATTGACCCGTGTCACGGCGGCATAAACGCCGTTGGGCGGCAAAATCAGGCCGGTGGCATCCAAATTTGCGGTGGGGAAACCGAGTTGGCGGCCGAGCTTGTCGCCCATAACAACTTTACCCGAAATCGTGTAAGGCCGGCCAAGCATTTGGCTGGCGGCGTCCAAATTGCCGGTGCGAATGGCTTCGCGAATGCGGGTGCTGCTGACGGCCTGGCCATCCAGCGAAACGGCGCTCAGACCGTGAACCTGGAAATGGAGTTCGGCGCCGAGTTTTTCAAGCAGCGCCACGTTACCGCCGCGCTTGTGGCCGAAGGCAAATTCCGCGCCGACACAGATGCTGTGGATTTTTCCAAGGTCGCGGACGAGACCGCGAATAAATTCCTCACCGGTTTGCGCGCTGAATTTCTGGTCAAAATGGATGAGGAAAATGTTGTCCACGCCGAGCGACTGGATGGCGCGGAGTTTTTGGGACAGGGAATAGATCAGGGGTGGCGCTTTATCCGGCGCGACAACCGAATTGGGATGCCGGTCGAAAGTCAGAACGAGCGGGAGGCCGTCGTGCTGGTGCGCATCGGCGATGGCCTGACGCAGGATTTGCTGGTGGCCGAGGTGCACGCCGTCAAAAAAACCAATCGCCAGGCAAACCTTTTTGCCGTTCATCTCCAGTTCATTTGCGGTGCGGATAATTTTCATCAATTCCATGCCTTTTCAAATCACTCTTTGGCGGCCGAAACGCCTTTTCCGTCGGCGCGGATGGTGAATCTTTCACCGCGAAATGAAACCTGGAGCAACTTGCCGGTAAAAGGTCTCGGCGTCTGCGGATCAGCTAGATTATTTTTTCCGTCGAGCGATGGGGCGAAGCCAAAAAATGTGTTCACCACGACATCCGCAAAGGCCGCGCCGCTGATACATTCTTTCATACAGCCGCCGCGTTCGGCAATTCGCACCGGCGCATCAGATTGCTCGCGCTGCGGCCCGTAAAATTCCCGCGCCTGTGCGAACGGCCCTTCTTCGGTCACCTCAGCCGTGCGACAGTAGAAATCGAAGGCCTCGTCGGAAAAACCGAGCCGCCACATCGTGCCAACTGTGAGCGCCGGCCAGCCGTCGTAAGCGCCCATCGGACCGTGGTCGGGCCGGTCTGAAATCGCGGCAGCCGCGTCTTTGAGGCTCATCGCGCGCATCCAATCGCGCATGAGAAGCTCGCGTTTGACGAAATCCGTCATTTCGCGGCGCATATCGGGCGTTAGGTCGTTGCCGAGCGCATTGCCGGCATAGATGTAATCAATGCAATGCCGCAGTTCGACGCGCCGGCCGTCGTCGTGCAAGCCAAACCAAACGCCATCGCCGGGTTTATAAAGCGACAGCACGGCGGGCAAAAGTTTTGTCGCGCCCTCACGCAATTCCCGGACGCCAGCAGTATTTCCTTTCAACTCTTGAAGCACGGCGTCCTGTCGCATCATCCAGACATTTTGCGCGTTGCAGGAGGCCACGCGGCCGATATAGGCCGGCGCGCATTCGAGCAGGTTCCGGTTTTCTCCGTAGTCTGCCAGTGGGCTGTCGGGATGGACGAGCGTTTTCCAGTCCGTGGCCAATTCGTCCATGCGCTGAAGCACAGTTTTGCCGTCCTCCAACTGTTCCTCGAGAAAACCCAGGTCGCCGGTGACGCGAAGATAATCCAGTGTCGTTTTGAAAATGGTGCAGGCGTTGAACGCATAGCCGGTGATGTGGTCGTAAACCTTTGCATCGAAGCCGTTAGTGCTTGTGAGATCAATACATATTCCACTACGCGGGTTTTGCGCCAGCCAGCGGCGCAAAGTGGCCTTCATGCCGGCGGGTTCGAGCAGAGCCCAGACGGTGCTTCCCATTGAGGCGTCCCAATAAAATTGCGTGCCCGGCGCACGCTCGCCGCTGGTGATAAAAGACCGTGAGGACACTGGAAACTGCGTGCGCTCCAATTCCAGCATCGTGAGGATGCCCAGGTAATAATTCCGTTTCAGCGCGCCGTTGTCTGTGACCAGCACTGGCAGGCTGCCCGAGAAATGATGATTGCCCGGCGTGAAGGCGTCGGCCCAACGCTGCTCCCAACCTTGTTTGAAGCCGTTGAATTCAGCCGAAAAATGTTTATTCCAATGCGTCACGTCAGTTTGCGCCTTCTGCAAATCCGCCGCGCGGCCGTCACCCGCGACAAATCCAATTTCCCGTTTGCCGCCGGCGGACAACGCAATTTTCCAATGCCAGTGAATTATGCCGCTGTCATCAGTCACAGCGTCGGGTTTTGTCGCAGGACAAAGGGCGGTGACGAAACCCGGCCGCTGATTGGTATTGAGCGCCGAGATTCCATCCGCCTGCAAAATTCCTGAAACCGACAGCGTGAAATCAATGTTCGTTTTGGTCCTGGCCGGGTTGGTGATTTCAATGCGTTCGAGCACAGCTCGCTGTTCGTTGATCATTCGCGTGTCCGTTTGCACCGCAAAACCCGCGCAATCGTTATTGCGGTGCAAGGCGCGATACGGATACCAGCGACATTCCGTCGCCGGATATTCCTTGCCCGCGATAGTCAGTGTGACCAAGGGATAACCTGCGTTCCACTTTTCATCTCTCCACGCCCACAACCAATCTTCAGGATTGCAGAAGAATGAAGTCAGGTCCCGGTTGATTAGCAGCATGTCATGAAAATTGTTCACATCCGGCGGATTGGCCACGTCTTTCATCGGCAGCCAATCACCAGCCATCTCATCCAGCGACGGCAGGCCAGGCGGCCACGCGCTTCTGCCGTGACAAAACGCAGCCGGCAAACAGACCAAAGCGCAACTGAAAAGAAATATTTTCCGAAACAACTTGGCTTTCATTTACGCAGCTAATTTCAAAAAAGGAATCACTTTCTTTTCCAGTTCCGTTACGGTCAGTTTCAAAACAGCGTCCAGCGGCGCGGCGTCGGCCACGTCAAATTTTCCCGACACACTGCGGCGCAGCGTGGACAAATGCGCGCCGCACCCGATTTTTTGCCCCAAATCGTGGGCGATGCTGCGGACATACGTGCCCTTGGTGCAGGCGAGACGAAATTCGCCGCGCGGTTCGGAATAGTTGGTGAAACGGAAATTGTAAATATGCACCAGGCGCGGCTCGCGCTCCACTTCCACGCCTTTGCGGGCGAGTTTGTAAAGCGGCACGCCATCCTTTTTGATGGCGGAAACCATGGGCGGCATTTGCATTTGATCGCCGACAAACTCCGCCGCCAGCGTGTTCAAATGATCAAGGGTCAGTGGGGGGACAGTTTTGGTTTCGACAATTTCGCCGTCAACGTCGTAGGAACTGGTGGCGACGCCAAATTGAATCGTGCCTTCATAAACCTTGTCGTCGCCCATCAATTTCTCGGAAAGCTTGGTGCCGCGGCCCAGGACAATAATCAAAAGCCCGGTGGCGTTAGGATCGAGCGTGCCGCAATGGCCGACTTTTTTGATGCCAAACGTGCGGCGGATGGCGTCCACTACGTCGTGCGAAGTGGGGCCGGCTGGCTTATCAATAAGAATCGCGCCGTCGAGTGTGGAAAATTCTTGCATGGTCAACGAAAATAATGCCACGCTTTGTTCACAGCAATTTCAAGAGAAATCGCGGGAACTTTACCGGTCCATACTAATAACTTTCCCTCGTGGACAATTTTCCCTTTGCGGGATTTCGTCCTGATTTTGTGGGTTTTCATAGTTATTCCCATTGGCGCGCAGTGGTCAGGAGACAAATGGAGCTACTAATGAAATCGGCTCGCGGCCATTCTTTCGAAAAAAGCGAAAATCTCCGTCGGTCGTGCAAACGCTGCTGTCCGCATAAAGCTCGGCCAGCCGGACAACGCAAGCGTCCGCAAAATCCATCGGCCTATCGGCATAGCGATTGAGCAATTCGCGTATCGCCGGCAGTTCGCCACCTAGAAAAACCGGCGTTAATCCGCCACGTTCCACAAATTCCAAAACCTTGCCATGGGCAATTCCATCCTTGGCTACGAGGTGGCAAACTTCGGCCAATACCGCCTCGCAAATCAGGCCGCCTGCGGGAATTTGCGCAAATGTCCGGCGCGCCCAGGCATGATGTCCGTCTCGCGAGCAAAACCACGCCACGAGCGGGCCGGTATCAAAGATAACCAGCTTCATCGGCCAAAGTCATTCAGGTGTGTTTTATTAGTCGAAAGATCGGAATGTTCACCTCGTCCGATGCCGGCCAAATCGGCAACGCGGTCGGCGAGGTTGCCATGGGCGACTTCGGCATTTCCAGGCGCGGCCAGGATAGTCAGCAGCGCATGAGCCTTGGCCGGCAATATTTCCGCGCCGGACGGATGCACACGGCCGTTTTCCAATTCCACTTCCACCGTTTTGTAGCTCATAAGAAGATTTTAGATGCTAAATCAATCAGCGTCAACTCATGTCCGCCATCAGCGGGGTCGATCGTAAAAGACCGGTAGCGGCGAAGTTGTCAGTGTTTCGAGAAAACGGACAGCCTTATACGGTTATGGGACATTCTTATGATTTACATTGACATAATTTCTTATGGGGACTAAAACATTTGTACAAGTTCGCTAAGAGGTTGGTGGTTCAATGTCGGAAGGTTAAACAATCAGGAACAACGTCATGAAGAGCCGAATCCGAACTCTATTTTTTGCGCTGGTTGTTTTCTTTGGATTTGCCTGTTTGGCCAATGCCGCCATCACGTTCACTATAACACCGTCCGCCATCAGCAACACTTACGATGGAATAATTACGCTGCAAATCAACGGCCTTACGAACACTGAGACGGTGGTAGTTCAAAAATTTCTCGACCTCAACACCAATGGTGTCGTGGATGCGAGAGATTATTTGGTGCAACAGTTCAATCTGACGGACGGCCAGATGGGCATGGTCATTAGCGGCGTCACGAATTTCAATGTTCCCGGCGACACTGACGGCACTGCCAACGGGCAAATCACTGCAACGCTGAATTTTCAAAACGGCGACTTTGCTCAAAACATTATTGGACAATATATTTTTGTGCTTTCCAGTCCAGTCGGACATTTTGGGCCGATTACGAATCTTTTCAATGACACCAACTTTCCTTACGCGCAAAAAATCACGGGCAACGTGATCAACAACGGAACCAATGTGCCGAATGCGGTCGTCCTTTTATCCCCACCGCCAAGCAGCGGCAACAACGGGCCGGGAACCCCCGTGGCTGGAGCCGTCGCGAATAATTCCGGCGTTTACACCATTCAAGCGCCGCCGGGAGTTTATGTGCCGTTCGCCATCAGCAGTTATTTTGTCGTCAATTATTCAATCTCGCAGGTTGTTACTTTAGGCAGCGGCGCAACCGTCAACACCAATTTGTCGCTGACCAACGCCACGCAGACCATCTCCGGCCATTTTGTAGATGCGACCCATTCAGGCATCGGATTGCCCGGCGTCTTTTTGCCGGCAGATTTATCGACGAATGGCCAGGACTTAATTGCGGTATGTTTCAGCGACACTACCGGCAATTTTACAGAGCGGGTCAGTTCTGGCCAGTGGGGTTTGGGTAGCTCTGATTCGGGTTTGATTGTTCATGGATACGTGGGGTGGAACAACAGCACCAATGTCAATGCAGGCGCGACGGGAGTTACCCTGGCCTATCCAAAGGCAACAGCGCTCTTTTACGGGAAAGTGACGAATAATTTGGGAAGTCCTTTGGCGAACATTGATATTGGAGCCGATGACAATAACAACAATTTATATGAAGCGGACGCCTTCACCGAGACGAACGGGAGCTATGTCCTGGGCGTGCTAGGCGGTTTGGGAAGTAGCGATCCGTGGCAGGCGCAATATAACGGCAATCCAACTTATTACATATTTTCACAACCTGCTTTGGACCAAAATGGTGGCACCAATATCGGCGCCGGAAAAGCGGTGCTGGCGAATTTTACCGGCATTCTGGCCACCAACACCATCAGCGGCAATGTTGAAACCAACGGCAATCCGATCATTGGGGTTGGCGTTTCGGCCAGTGCAACAATTGGCGGAACATATTACAACCTCAACAATGTAGATACTGATACCAATGGTGATTATACGCTTTCAGTCGCCAATGGCACCTGGAGCGTCAATGTGAGTTGCCAGGGCGGCAACAATGACAGTCTGGATAATATCCTTGGCAACGGCAATTATCAATGTCCCGACAGCCAAAACGTCACCATCAATAACAATAATGCGACTGGTGTGAATTTTGTCGTCCAACTGTCTGGAAGTGACCAGATATTCGGCTACCTCACAGATGGCAATGGCAATCCGATTATAGGAGTCAATGTGTATGCAAATGACGACTTGGGCGAGATTTACACCAATAGCACGGACGACACAGGCTATTATTCGTTCAATGTTTCCGATGGAAATTGGGACATTAGCGTTGATTGCAGCCAGTTAAACGGCCAAGGCTATTTGTGTGTCAGCGACCAAAATGTTTACGCGTCCGGAGGTAATGCCGTCGAGGTTGATTTCGCCGCTGAATCCAACGAGTCGTTGCAGATTTCTACCTTATCCTTGACAAATAGTGTAGTCGGCTTGTCATATAGTGAACAACTTCAAGCTTCGGGTTCAAATCCTCCATTCAGTTGGTCTTTAACTCCAGGATCAGAGTCGCTACCAAGTGGTTTAACTTTAACATCAGGCGGGCTGATTTCCGGAGTGCCAAATGTGAGTGGCACGTTTTATTTCTCTGTAAGAGCCACCGATTCAACATTGATCTACACCGATCAACCCCTTTCCATAATCGTCCTACCACCTGCACTTGCAGCGTTTGTACCGAATTCGCTTCACATGCTGAACAATCGGGTTTTTCAGTTCCAAGTCAGTGGGCCAAATGGCTATTACTACATCATAGAAACATCGACAAATTTAACCGACTGGACACTTTTATCGTCAACGAGTGTATTCACAAATCTTTTTACAATAACGGATAATAGCGCATCAAATTCCCCAACTCGATTTTATCGCGTGGCGCTTGGACCGGAAGTCCTCGATACGACTAATCAGGTTATTTTTGCTGCGGAGGGCGGCACCGTCACCCTAGCCTCCGGCGGTTCGGCTAGTATTCCCGGCGGAGTTCTTAGTAATGATGTTGTAGCCACACTATCGCTGCTATCCGATCCCGGCTTTACATCCCCGAACGGCCTAATCACGAGCCGCGGGCCGGCGATGCTTCTCGATGTTGAGCCATTAAATGATGCGACGAACGCCTCACTTGCTCGCCCATTGACGCCGAGCCCAAATCAAAGTGATGATTTCGTAATCAATTTTTCGGGAAGCACTATAGCCGGGACAGCTCCATTTGTGCAAATCGATGCCCCCTCAGAACCTGAGTCAGTCGTTTGTAATTATCTCACTTGGGCATTACAGCCGCAACCTAACGGCAGCGTTGTTATCCCGGGCTCACTTTTGTCAACGGCCTTTGGTTCAGCCTATAATAGCGTCGTCAGCGGTCCGTTTGTATTTGTCGCTTATGCGGCTGATGTTAGCGCTTCACTTTCTTCAAGGCCTTTGCCTCAGCTATTGCTCTGGAATGGCGGTTGGACCACAGATTTGAGCACTTTTAACCCAACAAAACGAACTCTTCTTTTCGTCCACGGAATGCTTAGTTCAGTCGAAACAGCTTTCCCGGATCCGACAAGCATTATGGAGGCTGGCGGTTATTGTCAGGCAATTGGGTTTGATTACGATTGGACATTGGGTATAAACGCAAACGGCCTGGCGCTGGCATCCCTCCTCAATCGTGGCCAGCAACAAGGGCTATCCTCAGTAGACATTGAGGCTCACAGCGAAGGGGTTGCGGTTGCGCTCAGCGCAGCCCATTATACCTCTTTCCCTATTATGAACATGGTATTGCTTGGCGGACCGATTTTAGGCACTCCTTTGGCAAATTCCGGCGCAACACTCGCAAACATCCTTCAATATTTACCGGTGCCAGCACAGGCGCCCTTGAACGGGCACCATTTGGGGGATATCGAAAATGGACAATTCGTTTCTGACCTTCAAGCAAACAGTTCAACAATGGAAGCGATTGTGGGCTCTTTGAATAATAATCCAAATAGGGTGCAAACTAAAATGATTCAAGTCGCCGGCGAAAATCCTCAGTTACTTCCTGCGGAACAAGAATGCGTATGGACGACCATTTTTGGCTCCGCAATCAACGACGGAGTAATCCCTGAGTCTAGCGCTCTCGGCGGAGGGTTTGCAAACGCAACACTCTACTCTTCGTCCGCGGCAAACCATATTGAGCTAGAATCCAATCCGGACGTGCTCAATTTTGTTGGCTCACAAGTTTCAAATGGAAATAAAGCTATTTTTTCCGTTAGTACGAACCAGTTATATTTTGACTGTGAGAGCCTGCCTAATCTCATAATAGCAAATACCAACTCTGGCTGCCTTGACGCTACTTATACGATAAATAACAATATTCCCTGGTTAACGGTTAATCAACTTTCTGATACCCTGCAGCCCGGCCAGGCCGACCAAATGCTACTCTCAACCACAACAGCAAACTTATCCCCAGGAACATATCAAGGAACGTTTACTATAATGAATCCGGCTGTGCCAACGAATTCTCAAAACGTTGCCGTGACACTAGTAGTTCCCAATATCACATTTTCAGTCAGCCAGAACTCATTGAGCTTTATGGACACCACAACATCCTGCGTCCCGTGCCAAACATTTGTTATCTCAAACACCACATCCATTTGCGGTACCTTGGATTATGTCGTATCAAATACAGTTCCTTGGCTTACTATTTCCAACGCCCAAGGATATCTCTGCCCAGGTTCTGCCGCCACAATCTCTGTCTGCGTTACCGACGTTGATTTATACGCTGGAGCAACATACAAAGGGGCTGTCGTGATTTCTGATGTGAATAATTTAAACAACTCTGTAACTATTCCTGTTACACTTGTAATTGCCAACGCAAAGTTTATTATTTATACGTATGCTCCACCTACAAACGGTTGTTCCGCTTCGGCATCAATCGGCGATCCGATCCTAGGTGGTTATTACACTTCCACGCCGCGTGGCTTTTTCCCTAGTTCATTCACAGGAACTGAAGAAGCCAGCGGTACAGCTTCCAGTGGGTACTACGTCGATTTGTCGTGTTATGTAACTTACCAATTTAATCCGACAGAATTAAACACCGAAGGAAATTGCCAGTTTACAGGATATGGCTACGCCTTTCCTCCCAGTGAAGACTCTGCACTGATTTTTGTTTACAATGTATCCCATCTTACGCACTGCCAAATTACAGCAACCCTTTCCTGTAGTAGTCTCGATAATGATTTTTCCCCAAACGTAGCGTATATAGGTGAAATGTACCAAAACCCGCAAAAGATGGAAGAGTTTTTCAATACTTTAAATGAAAACGGTAGCAGTTCGGGAACATTTTGTATACCCGCTTCAACTGGAGGTTACGCAACTTCATACGGTTTCTCAATAGTCTGCGGCTGCGACGAGGGCGGTCAATCCAGTTTCCAACTTGATTTTAAGCTGTTGCCTGCTCAACCGTAACGAAGCAGTATTAAAGTGATCCTTTCAGAATTTTAAATAACTCAACACCGTTCGGCCAATGAACAGCTACGTACGCTAAGGTTTATTTCGCCGCCGCCAGCGCGCGCTTTACGGCGGCAATGACCTGGCGCTGGACGCTCAAAGGCTTGCCGGGAATGCGCGCGCCCGCCGCCGCCGGATGGCCGCCGCCGCCAAATTGCGCGGCAACTTCGTTCACGTTCACAGTCGGGCTTTTGGAGCGCAGGCTGATCCGCGTCAGTTCCGGCTCCAGCTCTTCAAAAATACAGGCCACAATGACAGGCTGAATCGCACGGATATGGTCAATCAGCCCTTCGGTGTCGTTGCTTTCGGCGCCGGTGCGGGAGAAATCCTTTTTCTTAAGCCACAAATAGGCAATGTGGTCGTGATTCGTGAGTTTGAAATGGCTGTAGAGATGGCGAAGCAGGCGCGCGCGCGAAAGCGGATAGGATTGATAAACCTCGTCGCATACTTTGGCGAGGTCCGCGCCGCGGGTGACCAGTTCCGCGCCGGTGTGAAAGGTGCCGGGGCGGGTCGTGGGATATTGAAACGAGCCGGTGTCCGTGGAAACCGCGGCGAACAGGTTGTCGGCAATGGGCTTGGTGATGTGCCAGCGGGCGACTTTGAGCAACCGGAAAATCAGTTCGCCGCAGGACGGCTCGCGCGCGGAAACCCAATTGACGTCGCCGTAACGCGGATTGCTTTCGTGATGGTCAATGTTGATAAGCACTTTGCGGCGCAGGGTATATTTGCCGGCCTTGCCGAGCCGGGGAAAACTGGCGCAATCAGTGGCAATAACACAATCGAATTTTTTTCCCGGCCTTGGCCTTTGGAAGAGACCGGCGGGATCGAGAAATTTATATTTGTGGGGAATGGGGTCTTCGTTCCAGCAGGTGACTTTTTTCCCCTCGTTGCGCAGGGCCATGGCGAGCGCGAGTTGGGAGCCGACGCAATCGCCGTCGGGACGGATATGGCCGACGACACAAAAGGTCTTGTGCCGGCGGATGATTTCGAGGATGCGGTCAATAATTTTGGGGTAGGTTTTCACTGTGCTTCTTCCCCGCTTTTTGAGGACGGCTGCGTCTTCTCAAGTTCCTCAATAATCTGCAAAACCCGGTTGCCCCGCACGATGGAATCATCAAAGACAAACTTCAGCGTGGGGGTATATTTGAGAACGATGGAGTGCCCGACCAGGCCCTGGATGCGGACGCGATTATCCGTGAGCAGTTGCAGCCCGCGCTTTTGCTGTTCCGGATTGCCAAAGATGCTGATGAATACCATGGCCGACTTGAGGTCCCCGGCCAGGTCCACGTCATTGACCGAAATCAGGCCGGCTTCGTTGACGTGAAATTCGCGGCGGATGGCTTCCCCGATTTCGCGCTTCAATAATTCGCGCACGCGCTCGTGTCGAAGATTAGGCATGGTTGAGTTAAAGAGTTGAAGTGTTAAAACATGGAAGCGTTGAAAAAATTCACGGTTCCAACGCCAACGGTCATAATTTAGCGGCAGTTTTCTCAATCGTATAACATTCAATCGCATCGCCGACCTCGAATTCCCCGAAGCCTTCGACACGGATGCCGCATTCCATCCCGGCGCGGACTTCATTGACCTCGTCCTGGAAGCGGCGGAGCGATTGGGTAACGCCCTCATAAATAACATCTTTGCGGCGGCGCACGCGAACTTTGCCGCGAACGATGCGCCCGCT
>Ga0206845_1069_pt1 | contig 34737 bp, 30 predicted proteins | sample Alteio_BWOrgCont_19_FD_152887 | JGI IMG/M metagenome (GOLD analysis project Ga0206845, IMG submission 152887) | Enriched cells from forest soil in Barre Woods Harvard Forest LTER site, Petersham, Massachusetts, United States -... | ecosystem: Environmental > Terrestrial > Soil > Temperate forest >...
GAGTGAGTGAACCATTTCCGAGTCAGGTCTTTAAACTCGTGATCCCCGCCCTGACGTTCAACATTGGCGCTCACTTCTTTTTGAAACTCGGCGTGCTTGTCCATGAACTGAATACCTACGTTATTTGCATATGTTTAGCAAGTAAGTTAAGACCCTTGCTCCGAGCCGATTTAGGCGTTTTCTAAGCCATACACGAAGATAACGCCCTGTAAGATTTAATCCGAAATTAAAAATTGCTCGAATTTTAGTTATATGGCAAGTAAAAATAACGTCTTCGAGGGGAGCCTGAAAAAGTTGGGCAAGATATGAATTCAGACACGCAAAAAATTGTTCCATTTGAAGCCCTTCCAGCAATTCGCACAGAGTTTAAAAGTAAAAAGATTGTCCACTGTCATGGGGTGTTTGATGTTTTACATGCTGGACACCTGGCCTATTTTGAATCTGCCAAGAAATTTGGCGATCTCCTTATCGTCACCTTAACGGCGGATCAGTTCGTCAACAAAGGGCCCGGAAGACCTTACTATTCCGGCAATGTCCGCTTGCGGATGTTGGCGGCTTTGCAGGTCGTGGACTATGTCGCACTGAACGTCAATCCGACCGCAGTTCCGGCGATCGAAGCCCTGCATCCGGATTTCTATGTGAAGGGGCCTGACTACAAGGATCTTTCTACGGATGTGACCGGTGGGATTTACGCTGAGCAAAGCGCAGCGGAAAAAAATGGTGGGCGACTGGTTTTTACTGAGGATGAGATCATGTCGTCTTCTACCCTGATCAACCGTTTTTTCTCCGCTTGGACAGAAGATCAGTCCAAAACCATAAAAGCGGTTCAGGAATTGGGCGGGATGGATCGAATTCACCAGCTCCTCGAGAAACTGAGTCAGCAAAAGGTACGGATCATTGGTGAACCCATCGTGGACACCTATGTTTTTTGCGTCCCAGAATCGATCTCTAGCAAAAACCCCTGCATTTCCGCCAAATTCATGTACGAGGAAAACTATGCCGGGGGAGCGCTCGCCATTGCCAACCATATGGCAGACTTCTGCAAAGAAGTGGATTTGGTATTTACCCATGGAAACGAGACCTATTTTCAAAATCTCTTGCAAGAAAAAATGGACACTCGGATCCATTTACAGGGGATCGAACTGAAGAACATTCCGACTCCACGAAAGACTCGATACATCACCATGGAGTCCACTCAGCGAATGTTCGAATTGACCGATTTGCGCCACGATCAATGGAAAAATCAGTCACCCAATGCGATCAATCGCCTGATCTCAAGTGAGTACGCTGGCGATGCGACGATCATTGCTGATTTTGGTCATGGACTTTTTGAAAATTCAGTTCTTGAGGAAGTCAGGAAACTGAAGGGGTTTGTTTCTTTGAACGTACAGACTAACTCCTCCAACTTTGGCTTCAATCCTTTTACGAAGCACAAAAACTTTTCTTATCTTTGCATTGACACCAGAGAGGCCCGCATTGCCTACCATGACCGCTACACCTCTCCTGTCGAACTGGCTCGGCGGATTCACTCCGATCTGAAGCAAAATGTGGCTGTATCGATCACCTTAGGTCCAAATGGATCTTATTTTTTTCCGCATGAGCAAGGCAAAGAACTCATGTCGCCGGCCTTTGCCGATAAAGTCATCGATGCCACCGGTGCCGGCGATGCCTATTTTTCCATGACCAGCATGCTGGTTAAAATTGGCACCCCGCCAGCCATGGTTCCCTTTATGGGAAACATCTTCGCAGGCCTGAAAACAAAAATTGTCGGCAATAAATCGCCCGTGAGTCGAGCCCAGTTCTACAAGACAATACAGTCCATCTTGAAATAAGATGGCATTCGCGAGAGAAGATATGCAAAATTTATCGATAAAAAATTTTGACTATGTGATCATCGGCGCTGGAATTGTTGGGATGACGATCGCGAGGGCCCTTTGTAAAAAGGGAATCAAGAGTATCGCGATCATCGAAAAAGAATCCGGCGTGGGAAAACATACCAGCGGCAGGAATAGTGGTGTTTTGCATTCAGGGGTCTATTACCCATCCGATTCTTTGAAAGCTAAATTCTGTTCGACGGGCTCAAAACTCATGCGTGCTTATGCGGATGAAAAAGGCGTCAAGTATAAAACAACCGGCAAAGTGATTGTCGCTTTGAACAACGAGCAAATGCCAATGATTGATTTTTTGTATCAACGTGGATTAGCTAACGGAGTTAAGGTCAAAAAGATTTCTTTGGCTGAACTGAATGATCTGGAGCCTGAGGCCAAATCCTTCGGCGAAGCCCTGCACTGCCCCGAAACAGCCGTCATCGATTCGAAATCCATTCTTAAACAGCTAACAGATGAACTTGCCGATTTAGGGATTCAGATTTTTTTCGACGAAAAAGTGAAACAAATAAATGTTTCCGAGAGATCTATTATGACGGAGAAAAATAAGTTTTCTTACGGGCATCTCGTCAACGCCGCGGGTCTGCATGCAGATCGCTTGGCCCACCAGATGGAAGTTGGCCTCAAATATAAAATCATGCCTTTCAAGGGCCTCTATAAGAAAATCATTCCCACGCAGGAAAGCCGATTTCGCGGTTCTATTTACCCAGTTCCAGATCTTAAATTTCCGTTTCTAGGTGTGCACATCACCCGAACGGCTGACGAACATGTTTATGTTGGACCCACTGCGATTCCTGCTTTTGGAAGGGAAAACTATGGCGTGATCGCGGGGATGAGTCCTCTCGAATTCGCGCCGATCTCTTACGGTCTCTCCAAAATGTTTTTCAACAATCATGATAATTTTCGAAATTATGTATCCGCCGAGATGGGAAAATACTCCAAAACCGGCTTTTGGAAATGTGTCAAAGCTCTTGCACCGAATCTGGCCGTGAGCGATCTGGAGTCCAGCGAAAAGGTTGGAATTCGAGCTCAGTTGGTGGATCAGGAAAAAATGAAATTTGTCATGGATTTTGTTGTGGAAAAAGGATCTGATTCGACCCATATTTTAAATGCGATTTCCCCTGCCTTCACATGTAGTTTTGCTTTTGCAGACTGGATTGTGCAAGGACTTCCGTAAGTCATGCGCAAAATAATGAATTCAAAAAAAAATCTTCTTCTCTTCGGCCTTATGGTGATTCTTTTCCTCGGAACATTTTCAATCTATTACCCGGGGTTCATGTCTGAAGATTCTTTTTTCCAGTTTGCAGAGGCTCGAAGTGGAGTTTACGACGACAATAACCCTCCTCTCATGGCATTTATTTGGCGGCAAGTGGATCAAATTTATCCCGGCCAAACTGGAATGTTGGCGCTTCAACTCATCCTCTATTGGGGCGGTTTATATTTCATCACGCTCACCATGGACATGAGTTTATTGGCAGGATCTGCCTTTCTTATCTTGGTTGGATTATATCCAGGAACTTTAGGGATTTTGGGTGTTATTTGGAAGGATATCTTGATGATGGCATTCATGGTGGTTGCCGTCGCTTGCTATTTTCAAACGCAAAAAGGGAAGAAAAAATGGCCCTGGCATATCGCGACTTTTTCTTTCCTGTTTTTAGCTTGCTGTCTCCGCCACAATGGTGTCTTTGCCCTACCGCCCCTCTTTGCTTGGATATTCGTCTGCCTTTTACCAAAATCGATGTCCCGTTTGCGCAAAGGTCTGCTTGCGGTCATCCTGTCCTTGGGAACATCGTTTGTTTTTGTTGAAGGCAACCATTTTGTCGACAGGGTTGTTCTCAATGCAAAAGAGATGAACCTTTGGGCTCTTCTTCCTCTCTGTGACTTGGCAGAAACATATTATTATCTCGGCTATATCCCACCAGGCACCAAGATGCCATTTCAGACACAAAAATTTACCTATGAAAATTTACGCGCTTTCCATTCGGATCAAAGCATCATGGGGCTACTTTTGCCTTTTTGTCAGCCCGGTCAGATCTGCGAAAATCCCCCGGTGATTGACCTCAATGCTTACCCAGACGAAAATGACAGGAACGTAGCTCTTAAAAATTTGCGGACTCTTTGGCTCAGTGAGATTGTAAAATACCCTATACCCTACCTTAAGCATCGCTGGGGCATTTTCGCAGAGACCTTAGGACTACGCCCCACCCTCTGGGCCCCTGTGTATTTTACTGTGGTCAAAAGTGACCTGGTCAAAGATGATTTCAATCTTCATCACGAGCCTACCAGGTTGCAGGCTTCCATCCGTGAACTCTTGCAAGAGAGGACCAGCGGCCTTTTCTTCCGCATGTGGGCTGCTCTGGTTTTTAATTTACTGGTGATGTCCTGGTGCCTGTGGCGCTTCTATCGAGGTTATCCACAAAACCTTGCAGTAGTGGCTTTGGGAGCCAGCGCCCTCAGCTATGAGTTGCCGTATTTCTTTATAACTCCGGGTTGTGATTACCGCTACAGCCTTTGGTTTCTGCTCGCCACCCTCATTTTTCTCTTTTTGACTCTCCGAGATTTTTTGGTGTTACGCTCCCTAAAAACATCGGAAATGGAAAAATAGGCTGTCGCTAGGTATTTTCTTTGCAAAGGTCGCTTTTCATTCAGTATAAATTAGCCATGGAAAGTGAATGAAATATAAAATCAGTATTTTAATGCCAGCTCTCAATGAGGAAAAAAATATCCAAAGGGCCATCCAGCTCGTCTTGGACAGCTTTTCCATACTGAACATTCAAGGCGAGATCGTCGTCATTAATGACGGAAGCAGAGATAAAACGGAGCTGAAGGTGAAGGCCATGCAAAGGATTCATAGCAATATCAAGCTAGTTTCACATCCGAAAAATCAAGGCGTGGGCGCTTCCTACTGGACAGGTTTAAAAGTCGCAGAGGGTGAGCTTATCACCTGGATGCCTGGCGATGGAGAGACCGACTGCTACGAGACGCTTCGCTATTTGCCGCTCCTTCAGCATGTGGATATTGTTATTCCTTTTATTTACAATCGGAATGTCAGAAGCTTCTGGCGAAAGCAAATTTCGAAGGCGTATAAGTTGATTATCAACCTGACGTTTGGAACTCTTCTCAATTACATGAACGGTGCAACAATCTACCGAAAATGTGTCCTGGATCAAATCGATCTCAAAACGAAAGGTTTTTTCTTTCAGGTGGAGCTGTTAATGAAAAGCATTCAGCTGGGTTACCTCTACGCCGAGGTCCCCTGTGCCCTCCGCCAACGCATCAGCGGGAAATCCAAAGCCCTCACTTTGCAGTCATTCCTGAATGTCGTCCGCGACTATATCATCACGACGGTGGCAATTTATAAAACTAAAAATATCTTGGAAGGGCAAAAGCTTCACCCAGATTCTGTAACCGCCCGACGCAGGAATGATCTAGAACTGAAACCTGAAGTGAGTCCGGTAAGGGTCAAGCCACGAAGTACCGAAAAATTCCACGAGGCTCATTGATCCGTTAGACCGCTTGTCACAACTTGCTTGGCTTTAGCGTAGATCTCTTTCAAAGACGAAAACTTGCCGCTATCCTTTTCTTTGAGCTGAGCAAGAATCCCCTCTTGTTGAAGGAGACTATTAAAAGACTCCACAAGCTGATCTAAATATTCGAGGCGATTGAGCACTTCCTGTGAATAATCAGGATGCTGAAATTCCACAGAATTAAAGTATTCCCTATATTTCATTATAGGGCGGTGCAACAACGACCTTTCCGCTAGCCGCAACCAGCGCGGCGGAAGGGGGTCTTCAGTTTGCTGAGACTCGTGGTACTGTTCAACCTGCTTGATATAATGGCCGATACTCCCCAGAGCGAGAAGATATTCGCGACTCAACTGGCTTTTTGTCGATACCTCTGGAATTTCTTTTGAGTTTTCCATACTCTTAGATGTCTTCGCACAATTGTTAGTACTTGAAAAGCATAAAGAGGAGGGGCAAAAGACAATGATGAGCGAATTAATCACGAGGAATGAACGCGAGCAAAAAGGTGTTGTGAATGAGACCCGTATCCGGGCCGACATTGAACGTATTCAGCCTTTGATTGATAAAAATATTAACCCTCGCGCACAATTCCATTTGGATTCAACCAAAATCGCTTATCCTCAACATCGCGAACGGGTACAGGCCTGGGCCCGCGGCGAAAGAGTGGCACCTATCACGGTCGATATGGCGCTGACCCAAAAATGCAGTTTTTCTTGTACCTACTGTTATGCGGGCTTGCAGTATAATAAGGCCTCCCCAGCAGAATGGGAAACCTACAAAAATCTTCTTGATGATTTTGTCAGTATTGGCCATCGGCCTGGGGAAGGCGTTAAGGCAGTCAGTTTGGTCAGTGACGGCGAAAGTACTGAAAACCCATTTTTTCATGATTTCGTTCTCTATGGAAAAAGTCTTGGCCTCGATATGGCCTGTGGGACGAATGGTTTTAAGTTAAAACCGGACAGATACCACGAGCTTCTTCCTGCCCTCACCTACTTACGTTTTAACATCTCCGCCGGCGAGAAAGAGGCTTATAAACGAGTGATGGGCGTGACTGACAAGCATTGGGAAGTTTGCATCCACAATATCCGTGAGGCCGTTCGCGTGAAAAAAGAGCTGGGACTGCGAACCACGATTGGTCTGCAAATGGTTCTCTTGCCGGAGTATGCCGATCAGGTCATTCCCCTTGCGGAGCTAGGACGGGATTTGGGCGTTGATTATACGGTCATTAAACACTGTAGCGACGACGAAAAGGGCAGCTTGGGTGTGGACTACCAATTCTACCGTACACCGCTGGCCATGGACCTTTTAAAAGCCGCTGAAGCGCTTTCAACACCTCACTATTCCGTTCAAGCAAAATGGTCTAAGATGATGACGGGTCGAGATCGAAAGTATTCCAAGTGTTTCGGAACGCCGTTATTTTTGCAAATGTCTGGAACCTGCATCGTAGCCCCTTGTGGTTCTTTCTTTGGTAAAGATTATTCTCAACATCACATCGGCAACATTACCGAGACTCGATTCAAGGACCTGTGGGCGGGCGAACGCTACTGGCAGGTTCTGAATCACCTTGGCTCTGACAAATTCGATCCACGAAAACGCTGTGCCACTCTCTGTTTGCAAGATAAAGTGAATGAGGCTTTGTTTGAGTGGAAAGAGTTGGGCGGTGATCTACCCGATCTTTCCGGCAGACCAACTCCTCAGCACATTAATTTTATTTAGGGGATGATAAGTAAAATGGAAATAAAACACGAGTACAGCGACGAGGCCGCCCTCGCTCAATTTGTTCAAGAGGGATATGTACTTTATCAAAACGTATTTGATCCAGAACTCATATCGGCGTCCTATCGTTTTATTTTTGAAAAATATGAGCGCCTGAAAAAAATCGCGGGCGAAGGCAAGATCGATTTCGACGTCAATGGCTGGGCCGTTGCTATTATGAAACTCTATGAACGGACTGATCTTTACGAAAAAGTGATTCACTCGAAACGCTATGTGGAGGTCATGAAACGCTTCGTGGGCCCAGATGTCGCTTTGCTAGGATACGATGCTTTGTGGATCAATGTTCCTAAGGATAAAGACCCTGTTCTTTTGAAAGGCCTTCACACCGACGCCTGGTCAGGCACCGGCGTAAATACAGTTTTTGCAAAATTGTTTTTTACCGATGTCGATCCCTTCAATGGCATGTCTGTTTGTCCCGGATCCCATGTGCAGGGCATGATTCCCGTTCGCAATCGGGCCATTGATCCCCGCTATGAGGTTCAATTTGAAACCAAAAATATGGACATGTGCAAAGCCGGCGATTTGTTGGTATGGCACTCTTTGCTCGTCCATTCGACGACTGGTCACAGTGATAAAAACATTCGGATTTCCATGACCTCAAGATTCACATCGATCGAAAATCAGATGACGACACAGGAACGTGGTTTGGGCTATCGCCCTTTGAGTGTGGGACCATTGAATCAAGTGCTCCGTTTGGTAGGAAATGATTACTTAACCCCATTCCGTACTCTTGGCGGATATGTTGGAGTTGATCGCCGTATCTCAGATATCTACAACTACAGCCGATATAAGCAGGGTGTGGATTACGAAAAATATCTGACTTGATCGTTCCTTGGTTGCTCGTTTCCATAAAATAGAGGACGCACCAACCTAAACAAGGTTGCCATCAACGCCAACCCTCCTGCACGCGTGATATATTTGTCGTTTTTCAACTCCAAAGCACCCATTTGTACGAGTCTATCAATCCGTATCGAGACCATTTTGCTTGCGTCATAAGCTACGAGTTCTTTTTTTGCAGTTTCGTTTTTTAAATAGGTATGTTCGTAGATCAATACCAAAATATGAATTCGGCGTGCCGTCTCACTCATATTGAAAAAGTGAAAGTAAGCGTACCCAAAACCGAGAGTGGTAATGAAAGTATAACTAAAATTAAAAAAAATCTCGAGAGGTGAAAAGTACTTTGGAGTTAACAACCACACAGCCAGCAGCCCATAAATTCCCGACACGATCAAAAGAAACTTTACCAATGTGTTTTGCCGAGACCGCGGTCTCATCCATCTGAAGAGACTGCGTTCGACGAAGACATGCGCCAGAAATGTCAGGCCCGGTGAAAATAGACAAAAAAGTGCAAGTGCCATTATCCATCCCCGCGCGGAAGACCGAGTGCGCGGCGATACCAGAAAAAAACCCTCGCCAAGAACAGACCGGAACTATTCAATTTTATTTCTCCATTGGCTTGCCTTTGGGTCAAACCATCACGCTCCAAGTCCTCCAGACGAGCACTCAGAAGATTGTCATTTTGAACAGAATCGATAAGCTGTTGGCGGCTCGCTCCCTCAGGTAGGTAGCTTTTGACTGCATTCACCATTTCCAAGGAAGGACTGACCGCCTGAAAACCCGGAAAAGATTGAATATAAACCACGCAAAGACTGAGCAAAAAAACACTGGAGGGTAAAAGCCAACGCCATTCAAAAGAAACTATTGTCATTCCCAAAAACACCAGTGGCAGTGCGAAAAACATTAAAAATAAAAGCTTCATTTGCTTTTGTGGTTTGAAAATCCGCCAGATAAAAACCTGTATAAGGATCAGGCCTGCCAAAATAAAAACTGGGATCAGAAAGGTAGATAGGCCAAAAGAAGACATTTTTGCTATTCTGCCCGGACAATAGGCAAAGTCAATTTCTTACTAAAAAGAACTAAGAGCAAAATTAGCAAGAGGGCGCCGATCAATTCCAGTCTCACAGCCGTCAGATAAGACTCCGGCCGAAACTCAAAGCGAACGTGATGTGTGCCAGGATCCAGGAAAACAGCCTTGAAAGCATAGTTGGCAATTTTGACCGGCACTTGTTTGCCGTCGGCCTCTGCCTGCCAATATTGACTCCACTCATCGTTGAAATAAAGGTAACCCGGGGTTGAATTTTCCACATTCAGGTTGAGATGATTGTTTGAAAAATCCACGATATGAATCACGGCATGACTGTTTTTCAGAACATCCGCATCAGTTTTATGCGTCCAAACTTGGGCTGCCGAAGCATGTTGAGTTAAAAATTGATAATGAAATTCGACCGTTGTTTTTCTGATATCAAACCAAGGAATATCTTCGGCCCCTTGCAGAGCTTGGGAGTCGATCTTGCTCAGAGCCGTTTGATCTGTATTTTTTGTGCTGTCTTCAATATACAGTTTTGGATTTTTTGAATCAAAATCTTGCTCCTCCTGCAGGCTTTTGAGGACCTCCTTTTTAGGCAGCTCACTCACCTGAGAGGCGTCGTAAAACTCAATAATAGGTCGAATCAGAGTCAGTTGAAATTGCTTTTCGAGGGGGACATGCGTGAGGAAATCATAGTACCGTCGCGTGGAGAACATGGTGTAGGCTTGACCCGCAGGCCAGGCGGCCTTCGAGTGGAGTATATTATCAAAGTAGGCAAAAGTTTTTTCACCCCACTTACTTGGATTTGGACGAGCCAGCGGTTTTCTAAACAGCCCAAATTGAGCAGGGTTTGCCAGTTCGCCGGGGCCGTCAATGAGGGCCTCCATTTGATTGGGTGTTGCAGCCCATTGACTCGATATCAACTCATAGTTGAAATAGCTAAAATCCAAAAAGATCGCAAAAAAGAAAAAATATTTTAACACTCGACTGATATCCCGACCCTTCCAGTTAAAGTAATTGAAGCCGAGGAAGAGGCCTAACATATCCATCGAATTGCGATCCAGACTACTGAGGACCGCGGTTTCAATATTCATCAGGAAGAACTTGATGGTCATTATGATGCCCGTAATGTAAGTCAACCGGCGAGAATTTTCACGGCTAAAGAAAGTGCCCTGCAAAATCTGAGCGATGGGAAAGGCCATTAAGGCAAAACCAAAAAGTAAAACGTAACCTCCCAAAAGGTTCCAGGCTTCAATGTATTTTGCCGGAGGGAACAGGATCTTTACAAATGATTGCACGAATGTTTCAGAGCCATACCACTGCTGCGGTTTGAAGGTGATCAAGGCGGTGACCAAAAGCATGACAACCAGACTGCGGTGAAAGCGGCTTTCAGAAAAACAGATGCTCCAGATCAACACTATGAGTCCCAGCAAGCCAAAGTAATAGTAAGTTTCAGACAAAGAGGGATTGTGCAAAAAGGTCCAATTGAAAGCTGGCCGCCAATCATGCGGAACAAAAAGCAAGAGGATATTTCCCCAAGAATTGAAATGCCCCAAACTTTCGCCATGAACATTAGCCAGATCTAAGATGGAATCGGTGGCGCTGATTTTTTTTAAATGCCCTTGGTAAGATTGAGCCACTCTCAGATAGGGAAAGGCTTCTCCGCTAGGCCCATACTCATGCATGGCTGAAAGCAAGGGCGCTGTCATCATGATGGCCAAAACCGTGGTAACCCCCAAAAGCAAAACTAATTTTTTATTCTTGAGACCAGCTCTAAGATCCGACAATCGGAAATTTTTACAGAAAAATGTCATCAGCAAATAAAGTGCAAACTCCAAGAGAAAATAACTGGGCAAATAAAGATTGGCCGCAAATCCCATAATCAGCATTAGGCCGGTCAGGTAAAAATAGCCTCGTCTATTTTGCAAATTATCGAGAAGGCAAGAAACAAAATAGAATGCCCAAGGAGCCAACAGCATGACATTCATCACCCCATTTTGTTTGAAATAGACCGGCGCAAAGGCGTAAATAAAGAGGCCACTGGCAGTCAAGGCCGCAGGGGCTGATTTGCACCAATAGCGAATCAAAAAATACACGCCTGTACCCAGAATGGCCAGTCGACCGAAATACCAGAAGTGGTAAACGCCGAGGTAAGTAAAACCCAAGTATTTGTGAAGAAAGACGCCGAGGAAAATAAGGGGGTCAAGGAGTTCCATGTTCTGAAAATCCATGAAAAAAGGTTGTCCAGCTAGGACGTAGGGATTCCACAAGGGTAATTGGCCATGAACAAGGCTATCAAAAAGAAAATAAAACTGTGGATACCAGGCCAATGAGTCATTGGTAAATGTCACCTTGAGAGTCAGGAAGTCCTGATAAATAAAACAAAAGACAAGGAGCTCGATGATGAAAATAGACCAGAACAAGGTTTTTTGGCTGATGCCCTGATTGTTCATCGTGCCGCAATCGGCTCAACGACTAAATTAAGACTGCGGGCACCGGTAAAAAAGTAGTCTCCAGTGTAGCCAACGTGTTTGAGGACTTCTAGCCACTCGTCTTCATGTAAAATTGTTGTACCTAACAAGGTCCAATTCTTGAAAAGCTTAAATTCTTCCTCGGTGCGATAAGAACCAAGAGTGATAAAACTTTTGCCTTTGCCTACCCGTTGAATCTCTTTCAAACATTTGATGGCATCTGTGAGGTTCAGAGTGTAAACGGCACCAATTGCAATAACGAAATCGAATTCTTCATCTTTAAATGGGAGAAGGTTAAATGGCGCTATCTGAATTCGGTCCTTCACTTCGGGACAGGAATTGCGAATGGCATATTCAGAAACCTCGGTCCCCCAAATTTTCATTTTTGGAAAAAGATCGGCGAAGTCCTTAAGAAGAAACCCCTTGTCGCAGCCAATCTGGAGCACTGCTGATTCGTTGCTTAATTGATATTCCTTGGCCATATTTTTTGCGACCGGAATCCATCTTCCGTCATACTTAAAGCCACCATAGCCGAAATTACGATCGCCATCGTAGAAAGCTTCGTCGCGATAGGATGCAACGATCCGGTGATGGATGGTGCGGATATTGGCTCCCACCACGCGCGGTTTGCTGGGTTGAGGATAGCCCTCAAGGGCATTAAAAAATCGCACTATTTAATCTCCACGCCCTTAAGCTCGTCGATTTTTACCTGGTGAGTCTTCACGCCGCGAATTTTCAGCCTCTGAGTGAGGAAAATCCCCCAAAAGGTGTAGGATACCGCCACAATATTTTTCCAGCGAAGCGCGCTGCTATGCTCGACCTCACGACGGTTCAGAACCATCGGGATCATGATATAGCTGAGACCCTCATCGAGAAAAGTCAAAAGGATCTCCGCAAAAAAACTGTGGCCGTCCGTAAACTCGACTTCTTGAACCTTGTGAGTTGGGAAAATATTGCATCCGCTGTTGTAGTATTTCAGGCGATAGCCTGAGAGGAGATCGATGCACTTTGTGTAGAGGTAGGAAATAATCCGACGTTGCCAGGAGCGCACTTCTGGATTTGCAATATAGCTGAGGATCATATCCTTCTCGCCGACCCTTGCGTAAATCTCGCGAAGAGACTCCCTATTAATCGCATTCACTGCGCCCACGACTGTGAGATAGCTCTTCTTCGCTTCTGCTAATCCAGTTTTAAAGGCGCCACCGTAACCACGATTCACAACGTTTGAAATCAAGCGAACTGCAGGGTATTTCGCAACCAGCTCCTGAGCAAGCTCAAGTGTCCGGTCCGTCGAAGCATCGTTCACGATAATCACTTCGTAACCATCTGGTAAATCCCGGCAAGCGTAAATAACCTCATCGACGCAGCGGACGATGGTCTTTTCTTCGTTATAAGCTAGGACTAAAACTGAAAGGGATTTATTCATACTTTAACCTGCCGTCCCTTCGGCATCCGTCTTGGCTGACCAGCACGTATGGCGCACAGCTGACTCGTCCGAAACCGCACTATAAAGCCCCATGAACCAACGGCCATTGATTTTATTCCAATCCGTCTGTTTGTGGGGATCGATCATCTTCACGCCATGGTAAACGGTCGCGTAGCTGAGGTACATATCGCCAAGTTCGATTTGATCCTCGAGATCAATTTCCCGATCTTGAGAATCAACGAAATAGAGACCGCCAACCTCATAATCGATTCCTCTGCGACTCATCTTGGTGCCCATGATGGTGCGCTGGTATTTGAACGGATCGCAGTGGGTTTCGAGCTCACCCGTGCCGGGCGGATATTGGGCAAGAACGATACGATCGATAATTCCATCCTTCGGCGTATTTTTTGTGTACTGGTCTTGATCGTATCCCCCGACAAATTTGATCACACGCCATTTTTCGTATATTGCGTCCATCAGTTTGCAAGGGTCATTGTTCCACGGAAAAAAGTAGTAAATATGGCGAATCGCCTCAATCGCGTAGTTTTTTGTGACTGAAGCATCGATAATGCGGTGGAAGTCCGGAACCCCTTCGAACATTTTGTGAAATGACGACTCAGACTTCTTTCCCCACTCAAATGTGCTGGTTTTCATATGCTCGATGAACTCGGGAGTATAAGCTCCGCGGAGAACAAGAACATCTCCGGCGTAAATAGAGTGCACAATTTCTTTTACAAAGGCCTTATCCTGCGCGAGCACCTTGTGCTTAAACTCTGAAAACGGGATTTTGACAATAGACCGCATCCGGCGCGGCCGAGTGGCATCGTCCTCGATAGCGGCCCATTCTTTTTTGAACAAGGATTCCATACCTTCCCCCTATGCCCTGGCCTCTGCGGCGTTTTGGAATTTTTGTGCAAGCGGCTCTGCCACATCGTCGAGATGTGAGAGTTCCTTATGACCTTTCAGATATTGGCAATCCGCGCACGCTCCGATCTTGGATCGCTCACCCTTCAAATGATGCATTCGGAAGGCAAACATCTTAGGTCCATTCCAGATGTCCTGAAGCTTCTCCGTCCGTGTGTCACCAATGAGAGTCGCATGACTCCAGTCAACACAACAAACCGAAACCGTACCGTCAAAATTAATCGCCATCCCCTTAAAAGGTTCTGGGCAAACTTTCAGGTCCGTGATCTTGGCGCGACCATCGATCCCCGTGCTTGGATGCGAATTCAAAGTGAAATCGCGATTCAGTGGGTTGCTCCAACCCATCAGGGTCTCGACGGTGAGTTCATCGGAGATAGGCCCAAAATCGTCTCGAAACTTCTGCAACTGCTCTGGCGAAAGGCCCGTGTCGACAATTTTTGGATTGATAACGATCGAATGCCCGCGACGCTTTTTTTCCTCGAAAATGTAGCGTACATTTTCAACGATACGTCCGTAATCCGAGAATGTCAGGGTCACCCGTTTGTAATTTTCCGCATCGACATGCTCGACAGAGATCCGCAAGCGATCCAAGCCCGCATCCAAAAGGGCGTCTGCCATTTCCTTCTTCAAAAGCGAGCCATTGGAAATGATGTAAATCTCATCGGCAACGCCCCGATCCCGCGCATACTCGACCATCTTCACGATGCTTTTGTTGGCCATAGGTTCGCCGTCTTTAAAAAGACGCAAAGACCGCACTGGACGCGGAAACTCAGCAAGATCATCAATGATCTTCTTGTAGACCTCAAAGTCCATCATTCCACGCGGACGTTTAACCGTGTCCAAAAGCTCTTTGTCACCGGTGGGGCAGAAGGTGCATTTGAAATTGCAGACGTTCGACGGATCGATCATGAGGGTAAACGGCGTATTGAGTGGTAGATGCTCGCTGAGCTTGACGAACTCGTGCTTCATACCAGCATCTCCTTCTCTCTCACCTCGCTCCGCTCGCGCGGGCTACGGCGTCCGACAATCTGGTTGAAAAGATTCCTGACTTCTATCACGGGCTTTGACTCACGTTCAAGTGGTGTTGCTTTCAACAGGGAAAATACCATACCCCCATAGATCTGCTTCTGAAGGAATTCATCGATACCAGAGTAAGTTGAGTCATCCCCAATCACAAGTGTGTGCGCCCTTTCGATTGGGCGACCAGGTTCCTCACCAGCGGGAAAGTGAAAATAATTGTGGATATCATGATTGAACCTGAGCACATGTCGATTGACGCGATTCCACGCCGGAATCATCGCGAACTGATAGGCGACGACTTGGTGATAGATCGTGTCAATCTCAATATCGATGTCTCGTTTTGCAAGAAAAACTCGAATCGCGCCATGAAGGCTCGTGTAAAAACTTTCCTTGTTCGAAAGTACCGCGATCATAGCCGCAGTTTCCGGATAGAGGGAGGTCAGCACTCCATTCATTTTGATGGTTTCGTTCCCTTCACCACTCAGAATTGACTCCTGAAGGCCATTGAGCAAGGCCAATGCATGAGCAACGGTTTTGTAAGAAGATGGATCCGATTCAGCTTGCGCGACAAGAAATTCGATGAACTCGACCGCATCGACACTGTAAGCGTCCTTCAGGTAATTAAGTATGAAGAAAGCTGGCCTGAAACCATAAAGAGCTTTTGTGATGTACGCGAACGTGTGAGAACGCTTCCAATCCTGAATTGGCATCGTACTGGTCGAAACCACGATGTTCTCGTATTCGGGAACTGAGTCCCCTTCATGCACGGTTCTTCCCAGATTCATGACGCACTTGCGCGTCTGAATCTGATATTTCTCCACATACTCGGGCTCGGACATCTCCGTACCGGGGATCAGCACGCATTGATAGACGTTAAAGTGGTAATGGAGAGTCGGCGAAAGCACCTTGCGGATGCCATTGATGAAAGTCTTATAGGTCTCCAGCGGAAGCCCCAAGATCAGCTCTGAATAGGTCGCAAAATTACGCCGATGAGCCTCGTGAAGAATTTTATTGAAGCTCTCAAGACGAATATTCTGCCGCTTGATCGCCTTCAGAGTCTCCGGGTTATGGGACTGCACGGAAGTCGTCATCATGAATTTGACTTCGGATTCCTTGAGAGCATCCACGATTTCGAAAATCTTCTCAGTGGAATTCTTGGTCCAATTGATCACGAAGAACTTGGGATACCCCGTTCTTCGATTCAGGTCAGCCATGTATTTCGCGATATCGAGGTCGCGTTTCAAAATTCCGAAATTCGCGTCAGCCCCGAAAATATATGCGATTTTGTTATTCGCAATCCAATCAAGCTCGGCGTAAACGCGATCCATCGAGAACTGGCTAATTTTAGAGTCAGGACCGCCCCAAAAACAGAAGGAACATGTAAACGGACATCCTCGGTTCGTTTCCCAAACCACGCCGGTCATATGTTCTTTGTAGCGAGCGATAAGTTCATCGAAAGTCCCATTCAGGAAAGGCGAAGGAAGAACCGAGACATCCCTGATGTATTCACGCTTCGGCCGATAAACAACGTCACCCGTCTCGCTCCGATAGGAAACACCCGGGACTTCAGCAAATCCTTTTCCCTCAGCCAACGCCAAAAGAATATCCGTGAAAACAATTTCACCTTCGCCGGCGACCGCTGCGTCCACATAGGGATGCTCTTTGAAAAACGCAACCGTGTCATATTCGTGAAGAGGGGCTGATGGTCCTCCGACCAGGATGGGGACGTTGGGAAACCTTGCCTTCGCGGCTTTCGCAGAAAGCATACTCTGATTCAAGTTCCAAAAATAAAGTGAGTATGAAAAAATCGCAGGCCTCTCGTATTTTTTCGCGGCAAGCTCGGGAGGGTCACGCATGATCTCAATTTGAAATTTAAAACGCTGTCGTATTTTCTCATTGGTGATCGCGTACGAATAAAGAAGGCCCGCAGACAAAGGCATCAAATTTCTTGAAGACGGAGTGTTGAACTGGATGATATAAACATTTTCATTTCCGGCATCCAGTTTCATTCGCCATTATCTCGCTTCCCGGAATGGTCAAACTCATAGGCAATCACTGAAACCGGACAATGCACGGCGGCCTCCTGGATGAGCTCCGCCTTACTGAGGTCGGCATTCTCAAGAATCGTCATCTTCTCTGGAACTTTAAAAACTTCCGGGCAAGTCGACTCACACAAACCGCACATCGTACATTCTTCCTTGCTTTCGTCTAGCCAGACTCCGGTGATTGCTTTCATAACTTTTAAAAAACCGCTTTATTTAATCTTTGCAAGGTCGACCCCATAGCCCGTATGGCGATCTTTGACCTCATCAGTTGAGTTACTGTACAAACCCATAAACCAACGACCTGCTGAATCTGCCCAATCCCTCTTCTTGTGGGGGTCAATCTTTTCGACTCCATGAATGACTGTCGCATAGCCGATTCCCATATCGCCAACATCAATACGGTCTTCGACAAAGACCCTTTCCTTTTTTGAATTTACAAAATAAAATCCACCCTCAGAATAATCAACGCCACGTTTACTCATATAACCTGATATAAACACTCTTTGGTTCAGGTAGGGGTCGGAGTGGTCGACTAAGGAAGATTGGGGAGTGTACTGCGCTATCTGCACGCGATCGACGACTCCGTCTTTAGGCGTATCCTTTTCGTAGGCATCCCAAGCAAAACCGCCAACGAACTTAAGCACTCGCCAACGTTTCATGACCTCCGGAAAAAGATTCAAAGGATCCCCATTCCAAGGGAAGAAATAGCCGGAATGTCGGATCGCTTTAATGCTGTAGTTACCTGCAATGGCCTCATCGATAATGCGATGAAAATCAGGACACCCTTCGACCATTTTGTGAAAACTGGAAGGACTTTTTGACCAAAACTCGGCAACATCCCTCTTCACTCTTTCCATAAATTCTTTAGGAAACGCGCGTTTCAAAACGTAAACATCTCCAGCATAGAGCGATTCAGTTATGTGTTTGACGAAGTCGGAATTCTGATTTTTTACATTTTCCGCAAATTCATTAAAGTCATATTCAATGAGTGCGCGGCCAAACATCGGTCGCGGTTGGCTTTCCTCAAGCGCGTTCCACGCAGGCAAATAAAGGTTATTTTGCGAATAACCCGTTTCGGTTGTAACTATTTTCATTTGCCCCTCGTCTGATACTCGTTCTCACTGATACTCGCTCCCACGTCATGGTAGCCTGGTCTGGCTTCCAGCGGAAGGAAATGCTAGCAGCATTTAACCCAAAAGGCGATTCCAATGCACTTTAATTTTGATCTATAACTGTGCTGCACTAAGTCTTATACAGAGTCAGGGAGCCGACAGTATTTCTTGATGTATTCTTGATGGCCCTTAAATATTTCAAAAGACTTAATTAAAAAATAGTTGTTTAAAAAAAATGCTTGGAATACAAAAAACCATAACCGAATATTTCTGGCGCTCACTATTCATCATATGTTGGGGGGTTTCTTTGTCAAAAAAAATACTTGTGACCGGCGGTGCGGGCTATGTTGGCAGCGTTCTTATACCAAAATTGCTTGCGAAGAATTATGAAGTTATCGTCTATGATCTCATGATCTATGGAGATGAGGGGCTTCCTAAGGGAAATAGTCATCTCAAAATAGTCAAAGCTGATATTCGGGACATTGATACCTTTACGAAAACCTTGGCCGGTGTGGATACTGTCTTGCATATGGCGTGTATCTCAAATGATCCCAGTTTCGAGCTGGATCCAGCGTTGAGCAGATCGGTCAATTTTGAATGCTTTGAACCTATGGTCATTGCGGCCAAAAAAGCCGGTGTAAAACGATTCATTTATGTGTCGTCAAGTTCAGTCTATGGTGTGAGCGATGCTCCTGAAGTGACAGAAACTCACCCGTTAGTTCCGTTGACGGATTACAACAAGTACAAAGGTCTTTGCGAACCTCTTTTGTTTAAACATCAATCGCCTGACTTCACTTGCCTCACCATCCGGCCGGCTACGGTTTGTGGATATTCACCGCGCATGCGCCTGGATCTTTCGGTCAATATCCTGACGAATTTGGCGGTCAACAAAGGGACGATCACGGTATTTGGTGGCGCCCAGAAACGACCGAATGTTCATGTCGATGATTTGGCCGATCTGTATGTTGATCTCATGGAGATTCCCGCAAAAGACATCCAGGGGGAAATATTTAACTACGGTCATCAAAATCACACCATCGCCGAAATGGCTCTCATGGTAAAAAAGGTTGTTGAAACTGAATTTCCCGAAAAAGGGCCGATCAAAATCGAAACCACGGTCAGCAATGATTTGCGCTCATATCATGTTTCTTCAAAAAAGATTCTGGCGAAACTAGGAAAGGCGCCTCGTCGCTCAGTTGAGGACGCGGTTCGCGACTTATGCCGAGCCATAAAGACCGGCAAGTTGCCCAATAGTTTAACGGATAAGAAATATTTTAATGTGCAACAAATGAAAGAAGTTTCGTTTCGATGAACGTTCAAAACATCGCGGTAGTAACGGGTGGCTGTGGGTTTATTGGCAGCCATACCGTGGATCTTTTGTTAGAGAAAAATTATGAAGTCAGGGTGATCGACAACCTTTCGGGCGGTCATCTGGCCAATTTGGAACATCTGAAAAATCATCCGCGCCTGAAAGTCGAAATTGCGGATATTCGCGATTTGGATGAGAAGAGCTCGCTTTTTAAAGAGGCCAAATTTGTTTTTCACTACGCTGGAATTGGCGACATCGTTCCATCGATCGAGAAGCCGGTCGATTACATGTCGACCAATATGCAGGGCACGGTGAAAGTCCTCGAATGTGCCCGTCACGCCAAGATTCAGAAACTCGTCTACGCAGCTTCCTCATCCTGTTTTGGTTTAGCAACTCAGCTCCCCACAACTGAAACAGCACCGATAACCCCGGAATACCCATATGCGCTGAGTAAATATTTGGGTGAATTGAGCGTGCTGCACTGGGGTAAAATTTATTCGCTTCCGGTTAATTGCGTGCGCATCTTCAATGCCTATGGCCCCCGCTCCCGAACAACCGGGGCATATGGTGCCGTCTTTGGAGTTTTCTTGGCGCAAAAACTTAAAAATAAACCCTTCACGTTAGTTGGTGATGGAACACAAACGCGGGATTTTATTTATGCAACTGATGTCGCCAAGGCCTTTCTCGTTGTCGCGGAGAGGGCTCCTGCGAAGGAAGTTTACAATCTTGGAGCTGGAAAACCTCAGTCGGTTAATTACCTCATCGAGCTTCTTGGAGGCCCTGTCGTTCATGTGCCAAAGAGGCCCGGTGAACCGGACTGTACGTGGGCTGATATAACAAAAATATCAAAGCTGGGGTGGCAGCCTGAAGTCGATTTTAAAACTGGCGTTGGCAACATGTTAAAGCACATCGACTACTGGAAAGAAGCGCCGGTTTGGGATCCAAATTCAATTCAAAAAGCAACAAAATCGTGGTTTGAAGCATTTTCCACCAACGAGGGGCAGAATGGAACTTGATAAGGATATTTCGAGAAATGGTAAGGACTATTCAAGAAAAATTAAAACACGTGATGAGCTGGTTAAAATCTTAGGTCCTCGGCCTCGTGAAAAATCCGTTATCATGTGCCACGGAACTTTTGATATCGTTCATCCTGGTCACATTCGTCACCTTATGTATTGTAGCGAAAAAGCGGATGTCCTGCTGGTGAGTATTACCAGCGACAAACATATCAACAAGGCCAATTTCCGCCCCTATATCCCTGAACAACTGAGAGCGATGAATTTGGCGGCCTTGGAAGTGGTTGATTACGTTGTGGTCGATTCCAATCCGACATCTCTTGAAAATTTGGGAATCTTGCAGCCCGATTATTTTGCCAAGGGCTATGATTATTCAAAAGACGGAATACATCCCAAAACGAAAGAGGAAAGTGACGTCATCGAGAGCTATGGTGGCGAGCTGATCTTTACACCTGGTGATATCGTCTACTCATCATCGGCTATCATCGAAACGAAACCACCCAATCTCGTTCGCGAAAAATTGGAAGTCTTGATGAAGGCTGAGGGGATTACATTCAACGATTTAAGAAATGCCATTCACGATTTTCACAAGCAGACAATTCATGTGGTCGGCGACACTATTGTTGACTCTTATACACATTGCTCTTTGATCGGCGGAGGAACTAAGACGCCCACCCTCAGTGTGAAAAAAGAGGAGTCCATCGACTATTCCGGAGGGGCAGCCGTTGTTTCAAAACACATTCGCTCGGCCGGGGCAAAGGTGCACTTTTCGACGATCTTAGGTAACGATGAACTGAAAAATGTGGTCCTTAAGGATTTGGAGGAGTCTGGTGTAGAATGCTCAGCTGTTATCGACAAATCCCGGCCTACGACCAACAAAAATGTATTTATTTGCAAAGGGCATCGCCTTTTGAAGGTCGATTCGGTCGATAACCGAGCTGTATCCGAAAAAACCTTGGCCAAACTGGAAGATCAAATTAAAAATGTCAAAGCCGATGGCGTTGTCTTCAGTGATTTTAGGCATGGTATTTTCAGTCAATCCACTATTCCCGGTTTGATCTCTGCAATTCCCAGGAACTGCCTGAAAGTTGCAGACAGTCAGGTGGCAAGTCGTTGGGGAAACATTTTGGAATTCAGAGGTTTTGATCTGATCACGCCCAATGAACGCGAGGCCCGCTTTGCCCTTGGCGACCAAGATTCGGTTGTTCGTCCTTTAGCTTTGAATTTAATGACCAGGGCCGAGGCCAAGTATTTGATCATGAAAATGGGAGAACGCGGGGTTATTGGCTATCGAAACAAAAATGATCTCGATCCTCGCGCCTTCTTTACCGTCGATAGCTTTGCCGAAAAAGTAGTTGATCCCGTTGGCGCAGGGGATGCTCTTTTGGCCTACGCAACTTTGTGTTTGCTCACAACTCAGAATATTGTAGTCGCTTCGATCATTGGCAGCATGGCGGCCTCGATTGTTTGCGCTCACGACGGGAACAATCCGGTTCCACCAAGTGAGGTTCTTAAGGTTATCGATTTGATGGAAAAAAGAGCTTACTCCTGATGCGCGCGATCGTCGTCGGTCTCGGGATTCAAGGTAAAAAGCGTTCGGCGATTGCTGGATCGGAGCTCGTAGCGACTGTAGATCCCGTCCACCCTGAGGCAAATTACAAAGATCTAAAAGATGTGCCCATCGAAAAATATGATGCGGCATTGGTCTGCACTCCTGATGAAGCCAAAGTCGAGATCTTGACTTATTTGCTCAGCAACAAAAAGCACGTTTTGGTAGAAAAACCTTTGCTCACCAAAAATACGGACGTCTTGATCAGTTTAAAATCTTTGGCTGAAAAAAATAAAGTGACCTTGTATACGGCTTACAATCACCGTTTTGAACCTCATTTTGTGAATTTAAAAAAGCTGATTGAAAAACAGGAGCTCGGAAAACTTTATCTGGCCAAATTCTTTTACGGGAATGGTACTGCCAGAGACGTGCGAAATTCTGTTTGGAAAGATAAAGGCAGTGGAGTTTTGGCGGATATCGGATCCCATCTATTGGACACGATCTACTTCCTATTTGGAAACAAGGTCGAAGATATTGTGAAAAAGAACTTTAATGCTTTCGAGAACAAATCCTTTGATCATGTTCTTTTTGGCACCTCTGAAAACTACAAAGGGCTCCCTGCCTTGGACTTGGAAGCGACAATGTTGTCCTGGCGAAACACGTTCCGTTTGGATCTGTTTGCGGAAAATGGCTCCGCTCATATCGATTGCTTGTGCAAATGGGGTCCTAGCACTTTTACTGTCAGGAAGAGGGTTCTTCCTAGCGGCGTTCCGCCCGAGGAAGGCATCGTTTTAAAATGTTCTGATCCAACTTGGAAATTGGAATACGATCACTTCAAGAATCTGACTTTGAAGGCAGAAAATAACACTGATGCTGATATTTGGATTTTAAAAACACTGCAAAAACTAGGTGGAAATAATTTATGATCGGATTTATTGGAATGTCTCATTTGGGCCTCAACACCAGCGCAGCAGTTGCCGACCACGGCTTTGATGTTCTGTGCTTTGACGCAAAACAGGAGTTGATCGACGGCTTGAAAGAAACACGCCTTCCCGTTTTTGAGCCCGGACTTGAAGAACTTTTTAAGAAAAATAAGAGTCGGATTCAGTTCACAGCAAATCCGCAGGATTTGCAAAAATGTGATCTCACGTACATCTCCCTCGATGTACCGACGAATTCGCAAAATCAAAGCGATTTGAAAGCCATTGAGGGTTTGCTTTTTGAATATAAAAATTATTTAAAAAAAGGAAGTACTCTGGTCATTTTGAGCCAGGTCAATCCTGGCTTTACTCGACCGATTCATAGGGAATTTCAGAAAATCGGCGTTCATGTTTATTATCAGGTTGAAACCTTAATTTTTGGCATCGCCGTGCAAAGAGCGCAGTTTCCGGAGAGGTATATTGTCGGCTGTGCGGAGCCTCAGGAAAAATTGCCGGATCTTTTTCAAAAGCTGTTGTCATCTTTCAATTGTCCAATATTACCCATGCGCTTCGAAAGCGCTGAACTGACTAAGATTGCCATCAATTTTTACCTCACGTCACAAGTTTCTGTGACCAACACTTTGGCTGAAATTTGTGAAAGAGTACGAGCCGATTGGAGAGAGATCACCCCAGCCCTGCGTCTGGACAAACGCATTGGACCTCACGCCTATTTGAGCCCAGGACTTGGACTTGCCGGCGGCAATTTGGAGCGTGATCTGCGCACGATTTTGGATATTTCCAACTCTCAAGGCACAGAAAGCTCAATTGTCAGCTCCTGGCTTTTGAATAGTGGGTATCGCAAGGATTGGGTTTATCGCGAGCTGTACACAAAAGTTTTGACGCAAATAAAAAAGCCGCAAATAGCGGTTTGGGGGTTAGCTTACAAGGTTGGAACTCATTCCTTAAAAAATGCGCCCTCGCTGCAATTGCTTGAAAAACTTTCTGGATTTCAGGTCACCTGTTATGATCCCCACGCAAAGCTTCCGGATGCCTTTCAAACTGAGAAATGCCATCAGGCCTCATCAGCGAAAGAGGCTGTCCAAGATGCCGATGGCCTAGTCGTCTTGACTCCTTATGATGAATTCCGAAATTATCCACTGGCGCAATTGAAGCAACAAATGCGGGGCGCGATCATCATCGATCCTTTTCAAGTCCTTCCAAAGAATGAAGGCTTTCAACAGTCCATTATGGGAATTGGGGTCTAGTATGATTCAACTTCTTGAAAAAGATAAGGTTAACCCGGAACGCATAGTGGTGATCGGCGCTAAGGGATTTATTTCTTCGCACCTCATTATCGCTTTGGAAAAGTTACGGCTTTCGATCCTTGCAGTTTCATCAAATCAGATTGATTTGACAGATGAAAAATCCGTAGAAGCTTTGAAGAGCATTTTGATGCCGACGGATACGGTGGTTTTCGTTTCCGCGCTGACTCCCGACAAGGGCAAGGATGCGTCGACCTTGGTCAAAAATATCAAGATGGTTGAACATTTTCTTCTTGCCCTCAAGCAAAGACCTGTACGCCATTTAGTTTATATCAGCTCAGATGCAGTTTATAGTGATCATGATTTTTATGTTCGGGAAAACAGTCCCTGCAACCCAAGTTCATTTCATGGGGTTATGCACCTGACGAGAGAAGTCTTGTTTAAAACCCAGTGTGCGGAGCAAAAAATTCCCATCGCTATTCTAAGACCTAGCGCCATCTATGGCGCTCAAGACACTCATGGCAGCTATGGACCCAACCGCTTTCTAAAGACGGCCCACAAAGATAAAATGATTGCCCTGTTTGGCGCTGGGGAAGAGAAAAGAGATCATGTCTATATTGCAGACGTGGTTGATATCATTCAGAATTGCATTTTAAGAAAAGCTGTTGGCACGCTGAATGTGGTGTCTGGACATAGCATCTCGTTCATGGACATTGCGAAAATAATTCAAAAGAAATTGCCTGAGCCGGTGGAAATTAAAACTTCCGGTCGTACAAATCCTGTGGTTCACAAATCATTTGATATTTTAGATTTGATGACCGCATTTCCGGATTTTAAACTGACCCCCATTGAAGAGGGAATTTCTCTGACCCTGTCGTTATAGGTCGACCGGAACATAGCTAGAGCCTTCCCCACCATCCATGGGGACCAGACAACCGCACATCATCCCAGCCATCGGCGAGGCCAAGAATTCAATCAGCGGGATCATCTCGTTGAACTCACCAAATTTTTTTCTTGGAATCCTTTTTTGCAGAAAATCTTCATAGGCAGCCGGATTATTTTTCTGTAGGCGATCCATGGCTCCTCCAGAACTGAAAAATCCACCGGCAAGAAGGCCGGAGACAATGATTCCATCGCTCGCCAAAACTTTTCCCAAGGAGCGAACATAGGCTGCCAAAGCAGCCTTGCAGGTGTTATAACCGACGGAGCCCACCGCATCCGTGGAGGCGATGGAGCCAATATGCAGAATGTTGCCACGCTGGGCTTTCTTCATCGCCGGGATGATGAACTTGTTGATCTCGACGCCGGCTGTGACATTGAGCTGAAACAGTTGATTCAGTTGCGGCCCCGAAAGAACAGGGTCCTTCAGCCCCAGACCTCCGCCAGCACAATGAATGGCCACATCAACCAGGTCAACGCTGGATTCAATTTGCTTGCCTAGCTTGGCAATGGCTTCTAATGAGCCAAGATCTGCGGCGAGTGGTAAGGCGTTCGCATATTGCCTTGCAATGCTTTGGATTTCACTTTCCGAGCGGGCAATAAGAAGAAGGCGAGCTCCCTTTTTTCCAAAATAGTGAGCACAATCAGCACCCAATCCCCGCGAAGCTCCCGTAATGAGGACCGTCTTATTTTTCCAGGTCGAATCCGATTGAACCATATGGTCAGCTCCGTTCCTTATTCCTGAATAACCATATTTTCTGTTGGAAGACCATTCCATTCCGGTACTTTTTGGCGTGCCGCAGCCAGTTTTTTAGGCACTCGGTATCGGTCCATTCACATAAACTGAACTGGCTTTCTGGAAAAATAAATAATAAGATTGTAGGCCTATGTCTTCAAAAAAGTCACTCAGCATCATCGCGCCCGCGTACAATGAAGTCTCGGGCCTTGAGAATTCTATCAAAAAGGCACTCAGTGCCTGTGAGATTCTAGAAGATGAATATGAAATTATTATTGTTGATGACTGTTCGACGGATTCCACTCTGCAGATCGCACAAAGGTTAGCGCAGCAAAATTCAAGAGTGTCCGTTATCCACAATAGCATAAACCTCGGTTTTGGCGGGGCATTTCGTACCGGTCTTGATCGGGCCAAGTACCAAAACTCCCTGATTTTATGCACCGATGACGGCATTGACGTCGAATCCCTTAAGTCTATTTTCAGACATCTTGGTTCGGCAGATCTTTTAATTTGTTATGTGAAAAATCCTGAATGTCGATCCAGAACTCGACGGATGATATCTTGGGTCTACGTAAAAATGATCGATACCTTATTTGGACTTAATGTTAGCTACTACAACGGCATGAGCGTGTTTCCGACAGAGTCAGTGAAGCGCATCCATCTTTCCGACAGTTTTGCATTCATGGCAGAAATTATTGTCAATCTGTTAAAAACGGGCCACTCGTATAAGGAGATTCCTTATATTACCAAACAACGGCCAGAGGGCGGGACATCCGCTTTTCGTTTGAAAAATATTTTAGGAGTCGGGAAAGCTATTTTGCGTCTATGGTTGAATATTCAGGTTTACCATACACACGATAAGATATTTCATTTACCCGAAAAAAATCGATGACTGTGCAGGATTATCCTCAAAAAAACCTCTTTTTGCCTGAGTGGGAACGACTTGAAGCAAGCCATGCTCGCCCCATGTTTGGCCGCGCACTCATTGAAAGTGACTTCAATGAATTTGCGGAAAACGTCAAAAAACAGGATCCCGACTTCGTTAAACATATCACTGAATCGCTCTATGCCGGAGATGTTTACGTATTGAAACGGGCGTTTCCTAAAGAATTTATGGAACAGCTGAAGAGAGATGTTGCCGAATTTTGGTCAAAGAGCCCCTCCAGTTTTCACAAAATGGTCGAAGGCTGTCCTGATTTTCATCGCATTATCGATGAGGCCGTTTCCGGTAACTACAGTATAAGAGCGATCCGACATTCCGGCTATTTCTTCCCTTGGAACGGGGATCCTTTGGCTCTTTTTCCGGAGATCATGAAACGTTGGAGAGTGTTTAAGTTCCTTGGCGGTTTCGCTTGGGATGCCTATGAAAAAAATACGCCGAAGGATGGAATTGTCGATCGTGTGCACATAGCTCAATACACTCCCCAATCGGTTATAGTTGATCACTCCGACCCCTATCTTAACCAAAGAGTATTTATATCAGGTTATATGAGTAAACGTGGCGGTGATTATTCTGAGGGTGGATTTTATTTTGTAAATTCAAAAAAGGAACGGGTCATTGTCGAAGACAGCATTGATGTTGGCGATATGGGAATCGGCTATGCGACAGTCATTCATGGAGTCGAAAAGATTGACCCCCACAAGAAGAGGGAATGGTCTGAATCAGCCGGTCGTTGGTTTATGGGTCTGTATAGCAATACAAGCGACGAAGTCAAAGATCGCCATACGGGCTATGGCGTGGACCTTGGGAAGATCAAATAGCAATGGTCGGTGCCCGCAGCTATGCGTTTTATTTAAAAAATCCCGTCATCTATTTCGCGGTCCTACTCTGGGTAACTTCTTATTTTTGGATTGGCTACAGAGGTCTGGAGCATCTTTCCTTGCCATTGGTTTTTCTGGGCTTGATCGCCTTGTTCGCTTGGGACCGCAAATATAGTTTTAGGCCTGTTTATTCCGCTGAGGTATCCGAGAGAATCGAACAGGGTGCCTTGCTCGCACTGTTTGGCTTAACTCTCGTTTTGCTGTGGCTATGGACAAGAAGCGGTGGCTTGTTTTTAACGGCGGGGATGGGCGAACCGGTTGGCGGCCTTCTTAACTCCTATAACAATGTTTTTTTCAACCACGGGCTGTCATCCATTATTCTGCAAGATCAGGTCACAAGCGCTGATCCGAGCGCCCATCCGATGTATTACATTCACCACCCCAACCTCTCATCCCGTCTGATCACGATGCTGATCATTCTCCTTGGAGGCGGATTGCCGGGCCGGGTTCTTGTGGCTCTTTATCTGTCCGTGTTTGGATTGGCTCTCACTTTTCTTGCCTACAGGCGGATCTTTTCTGAATCCTTTGGCATCGCAGCCCTGGTCTTTGCTTTAATCAGTTATTCAACTTTTTATTGGATTGCCGGAGATCCAGTGCGTGGAGAACCTGCGATCACATTGGCTTGTATTTTCTACCTGCTTTCGATCCATCCGAAGTTGAATTCAAAATGGGCGAATACCGCACTCGGAATCCTGATCTTGTTTTCCGCATTAAGTGACTGGTCTCAATTTATTTACATAGGGGCGCTCTTCGGGTTGTGGGTTATTTATATCAATCGGGAAATCCCTTGGAAAAAGCTGTTTTGGATTTTGGTCTTTCCCACTTTTTGCGCTCTCTCTTTTTACTTGTCAGTGATTATTAATACGATTGGTTTCGATTTTTTCCTGTTTGACTTGAAATATAATCTGGTTCGAAAAAATGGTCAGTTTGAATACAGTGGCATCGAGAAAGGGATTTTTTCGCTCTATCAGAAGCATCATCTTGTCTTATGGGATAGGCCTTCGTACCGGTCGGAATTGAATAGTTTCATTGCCAACTATTTGAGTTTTTTTAATCGCGGTTCGGCGTCGGCAAAAAATATTTATATCTGGGCCACGCAATTGGCTTTTTTTTATTTTTTCCTGAGTAGGCAATTTCGACATTGGTTGCTTTTTTTATTATCATTTTCAATCTTTTATGTAGGGGACTTCCAGCATGATCATCACCTGTCCTCCCTTATCGTTATCATTCCATTTTTGCTTTTGACCCTCATGACGGCCTGGACGGAGGAGTCCACTCCAAAAATTCCTATTTTGAACCAGGTTTATGAAAAGTTTAATTCGATTTTTTCACCCGCATGCCGGGACGTCATGGTTTTTGTTGTTCTGGTCTATCTATCAATGTTGGCAAGCTGGATCATATTTCCTTCCTACCTGGAGACGCTGCTCATCCCCTCTCGCCTGCCACCGGTGATCTTTCCTGAAATAGCAGTCTTCACTCTGATGATTGGTTTTCTCATCGAAGTTATCTTCCGCGCCAAGAAAGCGGGCATCCCGATTCTCTCTTGGGTGTGTACAGCTGGGCTCCTTTTCTGGCTATTTTCTGATATTCAATCCAATTACCGCTACTATGAAAAGTATCCGCCGGGACAGCCTGAATTTGCGGAAGAATTAAGTAAGAACATTTACCGAGGCAAAACGGTCGTGACCAATGGAAACTATGTCCTTCCCTGGCTTTATACCAAGGCGGCTGTTTTCACTCCGAATGGTCAGCTTTACGAGCCAGGGAAAATCGAAACAGATGCCCCCGTTTTTGCCGATTGGGACACGAATCCAGTTTATCAAAATCCTGACTACTATTTATGCGTTCATTCTTTTTTGACGGGACCTGTAGGTCTTTTAGACGGTCAAAAAATGGCCAGTCAATGTGCTCAGCCGAATAACTGCGATTGTGTGGACATTGCTCGGTTCATGGCTTTGCGGGGCTTTCAAACGGTAACAGCAAATGCGGCCTATGCGATCATCAAAATGAAACCTTGAAAAAAACCTAGCTATCAAGCTCACTGCGTTTGCCGATGACCGCAATCTTCACGGCGACAACCGTTTTTACCAGAACAACGACGAGGGTATGATTCTCGATAAAGTACTTCCCGTTTCTGTGGACAATTTGATTTTTGCGAACAAGCCGTGCCAGCCGACTGTTCAGCATTTGCAGGCCACTGCACTGAACCAGAATCTCACTTTCACTGAGTGCGCCGCCTTGAGAGTGAATCGTACGCATCAGGACCGTTCTGCGGGCCGATTCGACCAGGCCCAAAAAACTGAAATAACAGTAGCTCAAAAAACCATAGCCCAGAACATTGAAAAAAATCTGATAGAGGCATTCTTGCGGACTGAGATAACCTAAGGAATAACCGATCAGTTCAAAGCCGACTGAAGCTAAAAGCCCAAAGCCAAAACCGAGGACGACGGCCTTAAACAGGGTCAGTGACTTAAATATCTTGAAAGCGATGACTTGAAAAACGACATTGATGGCCAATCCCCAGACGGGAGAGACGGCTTGTGCAAATTCGTAAATCTTCATCGCCGAATCAACTTATAGTAGAGGTTCATGATCGAAATGAATCGTTTTCCTTTGCTGGTGAGGACGTAACTGTCTTGCTTGACAATCGCAAATTGGTCGCGAACCAGATCCTTTAAACGGGGCTTGACCAAAACATCGTCGGTGAATTCACTGACAAGAACCTCATGACTGACTCCGCCCGCTTTACCCTCTAAAATTTTTCGAATGATCAGAACCGTCGGGGGATCTACCTCAAGGGCCGAGTAAAACATGATGTAGGCGAGAGTTGCCCCGGTATGAACGACCGTCACTTGTAAATAACCGAGAAAATTGAGGGGATTCGACCAAAAACTGAGAAAAAATCCTACGGGTAAAGCTCCAAAAAAAATAGCTAAGAGCGCTTTGGTTTGGTACCGAGGCCGTCGCAGCCGCCAAAGCACCAAATGTACAAAAAATGCCGCACAAAAAATTTCAATCCATAAAATCAAGGCGTTCACGTTGGGACTCCTGAGATTCCAACTAACTTAAATAAGCCATATTTTTAAGTCAAGCTGTGCAACTCAGCTGTCCTTGTGAACTGGACATTTTTGTGGAAAACCAGTCCATTCTGTTGTATCCAATGTACAATGTTCCAATTTAGGTGCTGCAAATCCTTAGTTAAATCTAAAGGACTCTTTTTTTGAAGTATTTAGAGCGAATTCTACCCTCCAGATGGTTTATCGTTTTTATTTTTTGTTTGATTCAATGGAGAATTCTCGGTGGCCTTGAGACTTACACCCATGACACCGTGGACTCCTTAGGCATTTTCAAATTTTTTCTCCAACAAAAATCCTGGTTCCCCAGTTACTGGAATTGGTTAGAAAATAGTGGACAGCCGTTTTGGATTGAGATCAGTAGCAATAGATCAGCCAATTTCCTTTTCTGGCCGCTCTTAAGCTCCATTTTTAAAATTTCCGGCAATGTTATCATAGTGGAAAATTATTTTTTCATTTCTCGGGTCATTGTTATTGGTCTATTTTTTTCCTGGATCCTTGATGATTTGAAAGTACATCCTTTGGCCCGGCAAATCGCTTTAGCTAGTTTTTTTCTTCTCAGTCCAGGTACCTTATATTTTCGTGAATTAGGAATGATGGATGTTGCATTTGGATTCACTTCGATTTTGTTTTTCACCTTAAGATATTTTCTGACCGGGAATAAAATCTATCTTTTTTTATCAGGATTGGCTCAGGTTGACAGTTTCTTGTCCTATCATTTTTTGACCAACTATAGTGTCTTTTTCATTATCTTGCTCTTGGTTGGCTGCTTGTATCCAGGTTTATTTAAGAAGCTATTATGGGATAGAATCAAAAAAGATTATATTGCCGTTTCAATCGTGGCGATAGCTTTGACCTGCGCCGCGGTTTCCGCTTTTATCTCTACCAAAGAGATCGATTTTTTGCCTGTTCTCAGACGAGCGATGTATCTATCTGCAGTCAATGACAAGGGAGTCATCGTCAAAGACCCCAGACAGGTTTCCATATTTGATGACTCCCTGACGAACTCAGCGGAGGACTGCAAAACTCTATCAAGATGTGCAGTGACTTCGTTTTCGTCTTTACGGTATTTTTTGCAGATAAAGCATGCCGAGTCTTACGCTCTTTATATAGGTACATTTGCTTTAATACTTTTCATCGGCGGAATAGGTTACTGTTGTTTCCGACCACGGAGAGATCTATTTTTTTCAATAAGCCTTCTGGTGATTTTGGCGTTTTTCGCCATGGGATATAACACTCCAATTTATCCACTCGCTCAGAAGGTCATCTTTCCGTTGGCATTTATTAGACACAGCCTGATTTTTAATACTCTTTTTGTCCTGGTTGCCCTGTGGATTGGTGCGCAGATGCTGACGATCCTGTTGGTCAATCGATCGCCCGTCATCGACAGCACAAGAGCGATAAAATGGATCGTCAGTGGGTTATATTTTGCTAGCTTTGGTTGGATTGTTTTTTATCTCAATGATGTCGATTTTGGTTCGTCGATTTTGCCCTGCCTATTTTTTTATTATTTTATTTGGTATTACTTTAACCGCGATAAGAAAAATTTGGCTTTTTTGGCTTTGGCTTTCATTGGCCAGGACACCTTCTTTTATTGCCGAGCTGGTGCACCAGAATTTAAACGCGAAGTGCCGCAAGAAATGAGGGACATTGCGAAGTCCACATATTCACAGTCAATTCAGTACAGGATATTGAATTCAGCAAATTATCTTTATGACGAGCCCCGGGTCAATATGGGGAGCTTTTTGGGAGTGCCAGTAGCGACTGAGGCTGGCGGCAAACCTTTTCTTGAAAATGGCGTCACAAGGTTTGGATATATGGAAATGTTTATGATGAAACATACCGTCGCTTCACGCCTTCTTTTCTCTCGATCCGAGACCCTTTATAATTCTGCCTTTGGCCTCTATCCCTATGGAATCGTCAGACTGGTCCCATTGAACCAGGTTGATAATTCAGTTCGGAGCGTGGATAACTTACTGACCTCGATGTGTCATGAAAAATTGGTGCTCGGAAAATTTGCTTGGAATGAAGTTCTCAATGTTTCTGACAACGTTCCGTTGAGCATCTGTTTGGAAAACAAAAAAGTTTCACAGGAAACCCTGGCGCGCAATTTGCCAGTTCACATTGATGGCAACAATCTTTCGTTTTCAACAACCTTGGCAGAGGATCAATACGCTTACTTGTCCGTTCCTTATTCGATTGTTAAACAAATTCTGATCAATGGCTTACCAACAGCCTTTGAACAGGCAAATTTTTTCGGTGTTGCAGTCAAATTGGGCCCCGGGCCGTCAAATGTTGAAATCATTCCCCACGATAGCAATTGGAAAAAGATCTACCTTTTATTTTACGGATCCAACTTTCTGCTGTTGATCCTAGTTGCTGCGGCAGCTTGGAAAAACAGGCGTGAAAAGCACTTGCAAACCAAAAATGAGCACTGGTAACATGCAGTTACGTGATAAAGAAAAATTGGCTCCTGTTGGCTCTGACGGTGGTTCTTTTTTTAGGAACCTTGTTTATTTATTATCCGGGCTTTATGTCAGAGGATTCCTTCGGCCAGTTGAACCAAGCTCGCACCGGAATCTATACGGACTCCAATCCGCCAATGATGGCTTTTATCTGGGGATTTGTTGACAAAGCGATTCCGGGCCAAACCGGAATGTTAGCTCTTCAGTTGGCTCTCTATTGGGCGGGCCTGTACTGGATTACCTGGGCGGCGGACATGAGTTTATTCTCAGGAACTTTTTTTCTTGGTCTGATCGGACTTTATCCCGGAACTCTCGGAATTTTAGGAACGATCTGGAAAGATATTCTGATGCTGGGAATGATGATTTTAGTTGCGGCATCTTGCTTTCAAGCCAAAAAAAGTATCAAAAAATGGCCGTGGTATTTGCTGGCAAGTTTTTTTATGTTCTTGGCTTGCAGTATTCGCCACAATGGCATTTTTGCTCTGCCGCCTTTTTTCATCTGGATGTTCGCGGGTCTTCTCCCAAAAACAATCTCACCTGTTCGGAGGGTGTCGCTCGCTGTCGTCCTGGCTATAGCGGCATCCGGTCTTTGTGTTGAGGGTAATCACCTATTCAATAGGTCACTCAAGACGCAAGAGGTGCAGCTATGGCGTCTCCTGCCCTTACTTGATTTGACCGGAATCTACTACCGCCTTGGTTATATTCCCGAGGGTACCCAAGTCCCTTTTCAGACGCCAAGATTGACCTACGAGGCGATCCGCTCCTTACGTACCCCCCAAGATATGGGCGATCTGTTGCAGCCTTTGTGCACACCAGGACAAGCCTGTGAACACCCCCCGATCATTAATCTCTCAGCCTATTCAGGAGAGGAAGAACAGGAACAACTGAAAAAATTGCGCTCTCTTTGGATCAGCGAAATTATCAAGCATCCAATTCCATATCTGCAAACCCGACTGGCCATCTTTGAGGAGACATTGGGCATGCGCGAGGATACCTGGGGACCCTGGTATTTTGTCATCATCGATAATAATTTGGGAATCCGTTATCAACCCAATAGTTTGCAAAAATATATGAGTCATAAAATCCAGGATGCAACGATCACAATCTTTTTTCGGCTGTGGCTGATTATGATATTAAACTTATTGGCATTTCTATGGTGCTTTCATCGTTGGCAGCGGGGCCATAGGCAAAATCTACTTGCCCTCACACTTGGAGCAAGTGCCCTCACTTATGAGTTGCCCTATTTCTTTCTAGCTGGAGGCTGCGCCTACCGGTACAGCTTGTGGTTTTTGGTTGCAACCCTCATTTTCCTATTTTTAATAGTTCGGGACAACCTACCGTCATTCCTCAGATTCTAAATCAATAAGCATGTTTTCTTTTAATTTGGCTGTGTCCAAAAACGGAAACATGTCTTCGATGGGTTTGGCCAACCATTTGCCATCCTCTTTAATCACGAAGCCTGGCCGCGGAATCAGCTCCTGCCGAGGGTCCACGTGAACCTCGCAAAATACGGGTCCTTCGGTAGCTAAAACGTTTTTAAGAAGACTCTTCATGTCGGATCCGTGGTGAATCTCAAAGATCTTATAACCGGAAGC
>Ga0206845_1072_pt1 | contig 34100 bp, 35 predicted proteins | sample Alteio_BWOrgCont_19_FD_152887 | JGI IMG/M metagenome (GOLD analysis project Ga0206845, IMG submission 152887) | Enriched cells from forest soil in Barre Woods Harvard Forest LTER site, Petersham, Massachusetts, United States -... | ecosystem: Environmental > Terrestrial > Soil > Temperate forest >...
GTTTGCGCCGCTATTCTCGCCGGTTCTTTCACTGTGCGATCGGATTCTGGTTCAGTCGGAGGAGATGCGCGCGCGGTTCGAAATGGCCGGCGCGTCGCCGGACGTCGTTGAGGTGGGCGGGAATTTGAAGTACGACTTCACGCCGTCCGCGATTGCGGCGGATTCGCCCGTGCTGCGGTTTCTTGAGGTTGACCCGCGGAAGCCGTTGTGGATTGCGGCGAGCACTTCAGCGGACGACGTTCTTGCGGAGGAGGATTTCGTGATTGCGGCCCAGCAAACGCTGCGCGGCTGGCGTCTGATTATGGCGCCACGGAAGCCGGAGCGGTTTGAGGAAGCCGCACGCAAGCTGGAGCGATCCGGACTGCGGTGGACACGCCGCAGCGAAATGACGGACTTCGGGGCAGACGTGCTGCTGCTCGATTCGATCGGCGAGCTGAGCGGTCTTTTCGAGCACGCAGACGTGGTTTTTATGGGCGGGACAATCGCCGAGCGGGGTGGCCATAACATTCTGGAGCCGGCCATCTTCGGCAAGCCGATCATTGCCGGCCCTCACCTCGAAAACTTCCGGGACATCGAGGAGCATTTCGAAAGTCATAAGGCGGTTTTGCGCATCGCCAAAGGCGAACAGTTAGCGGAGGCGGTGCTGATGGCCGCGTCGCGGCCCTCGCTCGGCACGCGGGCTCGTTTGGCGGCGGACGCGAAACGCGGCGCTGCGAAGGCGGCGGCCGATGCGGTGATGAGCCTTTATGAAACGTGTTACCCGTGCGATCGGCCGCCGCAGCCGTTGCAGGCGGTTCTGTGGCCGCTCTCGCTGCTCTGGAAGGCCGGCAGCGCGAGGGATCGGCGAAACAAACAGAAGCGCGCGCGGCGATTGCCGGTGCCCGTGGTGAGCATCGGGAACATTACCGCGGGCGGCACGGGAAAGACTCCCGCCACCATTGAGCTGCTGCGGGATTTTCGCGACGCGAAGCCTGGTTTGCTGACGCGCGGGCACGGCCGCGATGTTCGCGAGAACGTTCTATTGCTGCATGAGGACGAGCGGCTGCATGTCTCGCTCACGGGCGACGAAGCGCAGCTCTGCCATCGCGCGGCGGGCGTTCCGACGGGCATCGGGGCCGACCGGTACACTGTGGGGAAGCAATTGCTTGAGGCGTCGGATGTGCGGCTGTTGTTTCTCGACGACGGGTTCCAGCATTTGCAGCTTCATCGCGATTTCGACCTGGTGCTGATCGATGCGCTGCACCCTTTTGGCGGTGGCCATCTGATACCGCTGGGCCGTTTGCGCGAGCCGCTGGAGGGCCTCGCGCGGGCGAGCGCGTTTCTCATTACACGATCCAACGAGGCCCCGAATACGAAGGCGATTGAAGCCGTGTTGCGGCGCTACAACGCGACGGCGCCGGTTTTTCGTTCGAAGACGGTGGCAGGGCGATGGTGCTCTGCGGACGGCTCAGATCTTCCTCGAGATACTCGCGCGATCGCGTTTTGTGGGCTGGGGAATCCGCAGGCTTTCTGGCGTACGTTGACTCAGGTGGAGATTGAACCGATGGCTTCGTACGATTATGGCGACCACCATCGCTATACGCCGCTTGAGATCCGGCGGCTGGCGCGGCATGCACAGGATATTGGCGCCGAGGCGCTTCTCACCACCGCGAAGGATGTGGTGAATCTCGATCCCGCGTATCCGGCGATTATCGGTTCGCTGAAGCTTTACTGGATTGAGGTGCGAACGGAGATTGAAGGGCGCGAGGAGTTGCTGAATCTGATTCGGAAGTTGTAGCAGGGTATGCTGTGGCTGTGGAAAAGCTGCGCCGGATCGTTCCTGTTCTGGGTATTCTGATCCTCGCGGCGGCGATCTACGATGGGTCGATTTTTTATCGCCGATGGGCCGGGAATCGGCAGGCGCGCCAGGAACAGGCGGATCGCGAGACCGATCAGGCTCAAAAGGCCATCGCTATGGTGGGCGGAGGGGATCTTAAGATCGTGAGTTTTTACGCGCTGCCGGGCACGATTGCGCGCGGCGGTCAGACTTCGGTCTGTTACGGCGTGACTGGAGCGAAGACGGTTCGGTTGGAGCCGCCGATTCAGAAGGTCTGGCCCGCTTTGACACGGTGTTTCGCAGCCTCGCTGCGTAAAGACACCGAATTGAAGCTGTCCGCGGACGACGGGGCGGGTCATACGGTTAGCCAGAGTTTCGTGGTGAAGGTTCGGTGATCGAAGGTTCGGTGATCAGTTATCGGCCGGGGTCTTTTCGATTCCGTCCACTACGACCGTGCGAACGCCAGTCTTTGCGGCGCCAAGCCGTAATCCGAGTTGTTCCTGAATAGCTGTGAAGAGGGAAGGACCGGTCGCGTCCGCCGTATCCGGACTCCACTCGAGTTGAATTTTGTATGCTCCGGCGAGGCCGGTCTGATCGACTACCGGCCGATCCAGCTTCTGCGACAGGTATTCCGCGAAGCTCGCAAGAGTGACCTGGGCGGTCACTCGCTCGCTTGTATTCGTTGATCTTCCCGAGATGCCGTTAGCCTGATCCGCTTTCTCCAGCTTTGCTCCACCTTTTACGGGAACCAGCCGGTAGACCTGCATCTCCTTCGTCTCATCGTGAGTCTTGAGTTTGAAGCGTTCCTGAAGAAGCGCCTCCAGCATTTCGGGTATCTGGTCGTTTGTCTGATCGGCGGGCATCACAGCCAGGATGTCGAATCGTTCGGAACTCAACCAGTCCGGGCCGGAAATCTGGCGCTTCTGCACACGCTTTGCATCGGAGATCAGATCCAGCAAAGAAAGGCCCTGGTACATCAGACGCCCCTGGGCGCCTTTCTCTTTCGAGACGCTTCTTCGGACGCTTGTTCGCCCAAACTCAACCGGAGGGGAGGGTTTGATGGACGCGACCTCGAAGGCGATCTGACCGCACGCCAATCCAGGAATGAGAAACACAGCCCAAATACGACGCATGATGGTGTGACGTTCAGGAGACCGATTCGTTGATTGAGGGAGATTTCGATTCTCCAGGCCTCACCGGCGACAAGATCGCCGCGCTATCCGCTGACGTAAGGCTCCGCGCCGGATGGAAGCCCGGCGGCAACGCAGAAGCCCCTACAAGCTACGCCAGAACCAGAACCGGGTGATAGATGTGCGTCATGGCAATGCGGCCGATCGCTACCAGGCGTCCATCGGGGCCGATCACTTTCACGAGGGGCGCACCCGCGTTGAGGCGGAATGGCGAGACATTGAAGTCCCTTCCCTGGCGGATTTGCGCGATCTCGATCTCGTTCACATACACCGGAGGAAAGTCCGGCAGCAGATCGCTGCTCGGGATTACGGCTTCCTGCAGACGGCCTTCGTCCTTCAGCTCTTGCAGACGTTCCAGCGTCAGTGCCTGTTCCAGGTGGAATGGACCGGACTGGGTTCGTACCAGGGAATCGATGTGCGCACCGCAGCCAAGCTGCAGACCAAGCTGGTGGGCGATGCTTCTGATGTACGTCCCCGCTGAACAGCGCACCTGAAGCCGGGCGCGGACGCCCTCCAGTTCAACTAACGTCAACTCGTAAACCGACACCTTTACCGGCGCGAGATCGACCGCAATGTTCTTCCGCGCCAGTTTGTAGGCGGGAACGCCGTTGACCTTCTTCGCGGAAACCGGCGGAGGGGTCTGCTCGATTTCTCCGCGCATCGAGGCGAGACACGCTTCGATCTGCGCGGCTGTTATGTGGGGCTCCGTTTGTGCGCCGCAGGGCTCACCGGCGCGATCGTATGTGGAAGTCGCGAACCCGAATCGGACTACTGCGTCATACCGCTTTTCGGCCTTCTCATGGAATTGCGCCAGACGCGTCGCCTGCCCGATCATCACCGGCAGAACGCCCGTGGCAATGGGATCGAGCGTGCCGAGATGTCCGACGCGGCGCGTGCCCGCGATGCCTCGCATCTTGTTGACTACGTCATGGGACGTCCACTCCGCGGGCTTGTTGACGACGATGATTCCTTCAGGAATTGCCATTCACTTCTGCTGTTCCAGTTCGTCGATGGATTTCATTACGACCGCGCCGATCACTTCAAAGCTGTGCGGGTCGAGTTTGTCCATGGTGTCGCGCGGCGTGTGCCAGAAGGTGCTCTGAGAATCGAAATCGATGAGATCGACGGCGCGCACGCCGGCGCTGAGGAACGGCATGTGATCGTCTTCAATGGCTCCACCCTGACGCGGGAACGCAGCGGAATAACCGAGCGAATCGGCCACGTCCCAGACGAGGCTGCGCAGCGATGGGGCGGAGTTCTGATCCCATGTCAGGCGAAGATTCTTGTCGCCCGTCATGTCGACGTTGATCAGCGCTTTGAGGCGGCGGTTGGTGCCATCGGCGGTCCATTTCGCGGCGAGATGACGGCTGCCGTAAAGACTATCCGTGTCGCTCCAGTCATGGATCGCTTCTTCACCGTCGAAGAAGACCACGTACACATCGTCGATGCGCGGGCGGCCCTGCAGGGCCGAGGCCAGCTCCAAGAGCATCCCCGTGGAGGAGCCACCGTCGTTCGCACCCACGAAGCTTGCCATCTTCTTCGTGTCGTAGTGGCCGGTGATTGCGATGGCGCGGCCCGACTTGCCGGGGAACCTCGCGATGATGTTCTCCATCGGTAGCGGGCCGTCGGGTGTCTGGGCAGTGAACTTGTCGGATATCACTTCGCAACCCAGCGTCGAAAGGTGTTGCCTGATCATCGCGCGGAGTTTGGTGATGGCAGGGGATCCATCGGGCCGGGGCCCAAGGGCGACCGCCTGGCGTGTCAGCGCAAAGGCGTCGGCTCCGCTGAAGCTTTTGGCTGAGGCGATGAAACTCAGGCCGAGCGTGAGAACAATAACAAATGGCGAACGATACATATGCTTATTCAAAAAGGGAGGTAAAGCGCTGGAATTAAAACGATTTAAGCGGAGGCGGAAAATCCCGTTAACCTTCGCTGTCACAATAACTTGCCCACAGAATGTTGTACCATAGTCGGCAGGAGGCCGGAGGTGGCTTCGTTCGGAATCGGCGCTAAATTGCGGCAGGAGAGGCTTAGCCTCGGCCGCAGTATGGAAGACGTTGCGCGCGAGACGCGAATTTCAGAGAAATTCCTGGACGCGATCGAACGAGAAGATTTCGAACGCCTGCCTGGCCTGCTCTTCACGCGTAACTTCGTCCGGCAGTATGCGCAGAGTTTGAAGGTGGATCCGGACCCGTTACTCGCCGAGTTACCGAAGCCGGACGAATCTGCTGTGCGCCTGCCGGAGGCCCCCGCGCCTGTGCCTTACAATCGCGACCGGCAGATCGGTTCGTTTGTCTGGTTCGCGCTGGCCGCCGCGGGAATACTGGGAGCATGGTATCTCTCGCACTCGGTTCGAACGCGGGTGAGCAGTTCCCCGAGTCCGGTGGCGAGCGCGCGGCCTTCGCCTGCGGCTCCCGCACGCCCGCCAGATCCTGTGGCGCAGCCGCAAGCTGCACCATCGCCCGATAGCGAACCTCCTGAGACCCCGCAGGCACTCGCTCAGACGCCTTCGCAGGCGACCGCTCAGACGCCTTTGCAGCCGACACTGGCGCCTGACACAAACGCCGTAGCGCAGGTCACAGCGGCTTTACCCGTTCGCGTCGTTCTTAAAGCGCAGGAGGCATCCTGGGTTCAAATGAGCGTCGACGGTAAGGTGGCGTTCACCGGTACGCTGCAGCCGAACGACACGAAAGAGATTTCCGCCAACGAACGGATCAAAATCGTGACCGGCAACGCGGGCGGACTGACGATTTCATTGAACGGAAAAACGCTGGACCCGCTGGGACCGAGCGGCCAGATGCGGACGGTTATGCTGACGGCGGAAGGTCCGCAGTTTCCCGCGAAAGCTCTCCCGACCGAGCCCGATCAGCTCTAGCCCTGCGCCGGTTGCGCAACGCCTCGCGGCGTTCTGCGAGCAGAATCCGTCTTCTGGCACGCTCTGCGATCAACAACTCCTGACGCCGCCTCTGCTTGGTGCGGATGTCGACCTTGCGCCAGAACTTGTCAAAGTAAGCGACTGCGGACCAGAGCGAGAACAGTACGACGATGTAAAGCGAGATCTGCGCCCACTGCGTTACCCAGGCATGATGCCGACTGAGCATCAACAGCGAAATCGCGAGCACCTGCCAAACCGTCTTGGTCTTTCCCAGTTCACTCGCTTTGATGGTGTAGCCTTCGGCGGCAGCGATGCTGCGCAGGCCCGACACTGCAAACTCCCTGCCGACCAGCAGCACGACGAGCCATCCGGCAACGACATGTTCCTGCACGAGCGAAATGAGCGCAGCGGAAACCAGCAGTTTATCCGCGATCGGATCGAGCAAAGTTCCGATTGTGGTGACCTGCTGCCAGCGCCGCGCGAGGTAGCCGTCGAGAAGGTCCGTGGCGGCCGCGACCCAAAAAATTAACAGAGCAACGAGATCGTTGGTAATGACAGCGCCGTTCCAATGGAGTATGATTCTCTCCTGTACAAGTACTGCAACCAGTAATGGTACGAAGAATATCCGCGCTATGGTGAGGGTGTTCGGGAGATTCATCGATCCCCTTCAACTGTGGAAATCACCAAAAACGCACGGTTGATCAGCGGGATTTGTCTCCGCTGCTTGCAATTTCTCCAATGAAATGCTAAATCGTTACCACTGAGCTGTTTAGGCGGATTGCTGCGTCGCGGTTCAAAAGCGTGGAAGACCTGAAAATCCAGTGCTTTGCGAGGTTCCGAATTCACTTCTGCACAGAATTTTCCACAACTTGAGTGGAATTTCGGATGAGGTAGCGGCGCAACCGCCGGCGCAGCGATTCGGGCGCGTCCACCTCCATCACGCATAAGTTCCCATCATAATCCTCCGCTCGCACTCTGCCGCAGCGATGTAACAGAGCGATTGCGGCTCCATCACGAAGCGGTATGCGAAATTGTACAGTTTCCACCACATCGAACGGAACCACCCGATCGATGAGGTCAAGGAGGCGGGTCAGTCCTTCGCCCGTCAAGCCGCTCACCATAACGGACGGAGTCAGGGCACTTTGCCCGGCGTCTGCAAGCAAACGCGCGCCGAGAATTGTGGCGTCATCGCGCGTTTCGGGAGCCAATTGGTCCGCTTTATTCAGCACCAGGATTTGTGGCGTTCCGGCAGCGCCTATTTCGCTCAGGACGCGGAAGACTTCAGAGATGTATTGCGAGGACTGATCGGACGATACATCGACCACATGCAGGATCAGAGCCGCTTCCGCGACCTCTTCCAGGGTGGCGCGAAAGGCCTCAACGAGCGTCGTGGGCAGATTGCGGATAAAACCTACGGTGTCGCTGAGAAGAATGCGGCGGCGGGACGGGAGCGTGATGGCGCGGACGGTGGGATCGAGCGTCGCAAACATGCGGGCATCCGCGAGCACCGCGGCGGAGGTCAGGCGATTGAACAGAGTCGATTTGCCGGCGTTCGTGTAACCGGCGATGGACACCGTGGGCACGGGAACCGAATCACGCTTTTCGCGATGGAGGGCGCGGCCGACGCGCACGCGTTCCAGATCCTCTTCCAGTTTGCGGATGCGCGTGGCGATACGGCGGCGGTCGGTTTCCAGCTTGGTTTCACCCGGGCCACGGGTGCCGATGCCACCGCCGAGTCGGGAGAGCGAATGGCCCTGACCGGAGAGGCGCGGCAGCATGTATTTCAACTGGGCGAGTTCGACCTGAAGGCGCCCTTCGGCCGTGCGGGCGCGGTGGGCGAAGATGTCGAGGATCAGTTGCGTGCGGTCGATGACCTTGACGCCGATCGCTTTTTCGAGATTGCGCTGCTGCGTGGGCGTCAGTTCGTGATCCACGATGAGCACGTCGGCGGAGAGCGCTTCCGCCAGTTCTTTCAGCTCCTGCACCTTGCCGTATCCGAGCAGCGTCGCCGCGTCCGCCACGGGACGCACCTGAAATACTTCGGCGGAGACTTCCGCGCCTGCGCTTCGCGCCAGTTCGGCGAGCTCATGGAAGGATTCGGAGGCGGCGGATGATACGGAACCCCGGCGGCGTTCGAAGCCGGCCAGGATCGCCTTTTCAGCAACCTGTTCAAGTGAGATCGTCGGTTGTACTCCTGAGAACCCGCGCGCAGCGGCCTGTCACTCCATTTTACTGAAGCGCGGCTTTACTGATCGCAGCTTTGCTGATCGCTGCTTTACTGATCGCAGTGACCTAGTTTTCGGTGTGGGCGGCGCCTGCCGCCTGAGTCATCGGCGTGGAGACGCTCTGATGATTGGCGGGGTGTTGCGCCGAGTGCTGCGGAACCGCTCGGGTGATCACGACCGTGGAAATCGCGTGCTTGAAAATCAGCTGTTCCTGATTATTGGTCTCGAGCACGAGCGAATACTTGTCAAAACTTTTGATTCGGCCCGAAAGTTTGACACCACTTAACAGGTAAATTGTGACCAGACCCTTCTCTTTGCGCGCATTATTTAGAAAACTGTCCTGGATGTTTTGCGCCGGCTTGTCCATCTTGCTTTTATTACCTACTTTGTTTCGGCCCTGTAATATTCCAAGCTTCCATCAGGGTCGATTGCATTGTAACGCACTCGTAGCAGGAACTGTGAATTTGCGAACAAATCCTTACTTATCCTGAAGCCTCAGTCCACAGCTTATACTGCAGAAGACAAATGGCTATCTGGGTACGGTTCCAAAATAATCGCGAGACATCTTACGGAATGGTCGCAAACGGTACGGTTGAAGAGATGCGCGGCGGTCTGTTTGACAATCCGCAGCCATCGGGCCGCCGGTTCGCATTGGATGAGGTGAAGCTTCTCGTCCCGTGTGAGCCTCCCAAGATTCTCGCTGTGGGCCAGAACTATATAAGTCATCTGGGCGAGCGCAAGATTCCTTCGAAACCGGAGATTTTTTACAAGCCAATCACATCGCTGCAGGACCCCGAGGGGCCGATCGTGCTTCCGGAAGACGCCGAAGACGCTCATTTCGAGGGCGAACTGGTTGTGGTGCTGGGGAAAACGATCCGCAATGCTTCGCGCGAGGAAGCAGCGGCTGCGGTCTTCGGCATAACGTGCGGTAACGATGTAAGCGACCGCAACTGGCAGCGCGGCGCGGGCAAAGACAACCAGTGGTGGCGCGCAAAAGGGTGCGATACGTTTGGTCCGCTGGGTCCGGTGATCGTGACCGGCCTCGATTATTCCGATCTGTTGCTACGCACGATCGTTAACGGCGAAGTGGCGCAGGAACAGCGCACAAGCGATCTGATCTTCGATGTTCCGACCGTGCTCAGTTTCATCAGCCGTTACGTAACGCTGACCCAGGGCGATGTTGTTTACACCGGTACGCCTGGTAATACGCGCCGGATGGCGCCCGGCGATGTGGTCGAGGTGGAGATCGAAGGCATCGTTACGCTGCGGAATCCGGTGACGCGGAACTGAATGGCGTTGGTGAACGAGATTGCCCCGTTTCTGCGACGTGAGCCTGCCCGTTCCTCTGGACCAGGCTTTCACCTACTCTCTCCCAGTAACGCTGCAGCACAGGGTTAAGCCCGGAGCGCGGTTACTGGTTCCTTTCGGGCCGCGAAAGCTCTCGGGCGTAGTGCTGCGTGTACACGACGAGCCCACCGATGTTCCGCTGAAAGATGCCCTTCGCCTGATTGATGCCGAGCCGGTGCTCGATGGCGACTTGATCGCCCTGGGTAAGTGGATTTCGGGTTATTACTGTGCTCCGCTCGGCGAGGTGCTTCGGTCAATGCTGCCGTTGGCATCGGACATTCGCGCGGGCAAGATCTATACGCTTACCGATTCGGGTCGGGATGCATCGCGGCAATTATCGATAGAGCCGCAGGCGGAAGACACGGTCAATCAGGTGATCCAGATGCTGGCCGCGCGATCGCTTTCGGCTGCTCATATCAGGAAAAAGGTTCCTCTTGCCGATCGGATTCTGAAGTCGCTCGAACGCAAAGGGTGGATTGCGGTTGAGGAGGTTCAGCGCGATCGCGATCCGATGCGAGCGGCGGCGTCGAAGCTTCGGATTGCTCCGACCGGCGCTGAGCCGCACGGGAAGTTGCCGAAGGCCGAGCGCGAGCTGCTCGCGTATCTGGCGCTGCATCCGGGATCGCATAATTTGGGCGAACTGGAACCGCTAGTAAGTAATGCCAGCGTGGCGGCGCGTTCACTGGCGCGGAGGCAGGCGGTGACGCTGATTCCCGAACCGGTTTTTATTCGTGCCGCGCCGATCCGGGCGCCGCACGAGCTGAATGTGTCGCAACGGAGTGCGTTCGACCTCATCGAGGCAGGGATTGCCGCACGGAAATTTTGTACGTTCCTGCTGTACGGAGTCACGGGCTCCGGTAAGACCGAGGTTTATCTGAATGCGATCGACGCGGCGCTCGCATCGGGCCGAGGGGCGTTGATGCTTGTGCCCGAAATCGCGCTTACGCCCGCAGTGGCCGGTCAGTTTTTCGCGCGGTTCGGGGATCGCGTCGCGATGCTGCACAGCGCCTTCAGCGATTCCGAGCGGGCCGATCAGTGGCGCCGCATTCGGGCGGGAGGGGCGAGCGTGGTGGTCGGGACGCGGTCGGGAGTTTTCGCTCCGGTGCGCAACCTGGGTTTGATTGTGGTGGATGAGGAGCACGACGCCAGTTACAAGCAGGAGGAGAACCCGCGATATAACGGGCGCGACGTAGCCATTGTGCGGGCTCAGGCGGCGGATGCTTGCGTGGTGCTGGGGTCCGCTACACCAAGCCTCGAAAGCAGATACAATGCTTCGTCGGGCAAATATGCGCTGCTTGAAATGCCGGAACGTATTGGCGACCGACCTATGCCGACCGTCAAAGTGGTCGACATGCGTCAGGAATTTCTGGAGACACGCAAGCACGCGATCTTTTCGCGCGAGCTGATCGAGGCAATTCGCGAGCGGCTGGAGAACAACGAGCAGGCGATGATTCTGCTCAATCGCCGGGGTTTCGCCACGTTCGTTGCGTGCCGGTCATGCGGGGAGCGGATTCAGTGCGTCAACTGCTCGGTAACTCTGACGTGGCACCGGCGAGACCAGCGGCTGCTTTGCCATTACTGCGGATATGCGGAAAAGGTCCCGTCAGTTTGCCCAAAGTGCCAGAGCGAGCATGTACATTTCATGGGTTCCGGTTCGGAGCGGGTCGAAGATGAATTGCATGGGGAGTTTCCGGCGGCGAAGATTGCGCGGCTGGATCGCGATACTGTAGCCGGCAAGCGGCAATTTGAAGATATTCTGCATAATTTTCGCGAGCGGAATTTCGACATTCTGGTGGGCACGCAGATGATCGCAAAAGGGCATGATATTCCGAACGTCACGCTGGTGGGCGTGGTGTCGGCGGATGTGGGGATCGGGATGCCTGATTTTCGGGCGGCGGAGCGGACCTTCCAGATTCTGACGCAGGTGGCGGGGAGGGCAGGGCGCGGGCATCTGCCCGGCATGGTCTACATGCAAACGATTAATCCCGATCATTATGCGATCAAGTTCGCCGCGCAGCAGGATTACAACGGCTTTTTCGAGAAGGAACTGCAGTTTCGGCGATTCATGAAGTATCCGCCGTTTTCGGCGATGGCGAATATTTTGATTCGGGCCACGAAACAGGAGGATGCGCTGAGGATGAGCACGGAACTGGGCCATCACATCACGCCTCCGCCCGAGAACATGCGAATTATGGGACCTGCCGAAGCGCCCGTGCAGCGATTGAAGGCGGAGTTTCGATATCAGTTGCTGATCAAGTCCGGCAGCCGGAAGGATCTTAATGCTCTGCTCCGGAAGGCGCGGGATTTCGCGCAGGCGCAGAAGTGGAGCGCGACTGCGCTGGTGATTGATGTCGACCCTTTGACGTTGCTCTAAAGCTGGCGGAAGAGGCCGGCGCAAAACGGATCGAATTGCAGCCACCGCTGTCCGTGATAGCCGATTTCCGGATTCTCCGGGACGCGGAGCAGCCCGTGTCCTTTGAGGCACATGGATTCCGTGCCGTGCCATTCGAGGAATACCTTGGAGCGATCGCCGATCGACACAGTGTTTCCCAAACGGCGAAGGCAGACCGGACACCGCTGCCGCTGATCGAGGAGGGCCCAGCGCGTTGAGAGGAATGCGGCCCAGTAAAAAAATTGCGATGCGATGGCTACAAACTTTTCGTCGAGGGTGGCAATGAACGCGACAGTGAAGACCGCAATCGCGAGCATGAGGATCATCTTCGCGGCGAAGAACGCGAGGAGTCTTGCTCCGTAGCGCGCGCCGGGTGAGTCTCTGAGCGACATCGCGGTGGTGACGCGGGCGACCAGCCAGCCAGGGGCGAACATCAGCATCACGGCCGGAATGAAACCCGCGGTCAGATGTGGCCCGCCATGCCGCAGCAGGGCTCCCAACGCCGAAATTGCCGCGAGTATTGCGAGCAGGACGAGACAGCGAAGGGGCGAGTCCAGGAGGCGGCTTTCGCCGAACGAAGGCAGATCGGGAAACACCTGCGCGGCCTCGATTTGCAGTGAACCCCAGGTGCGCGGCAGCGGGGCCGTCCGCCGGATCGACAGAGCATCCCGGCACGCGCCGAGACAGAAACCGGTAAGCTCCGGACGCCGGTCCCGCTCATCTCCGAGTTCGCGCCAGGCGTACCAGAGTTCCGATTGCCACTCCGCAAGCCATTCGGCGCGCTGCCCAACTGGTACAAGCCAGGCGCTCCCGCGAAGAATGGCGAGATGGAGGGACGGCGTGTGAAGAACCGCAAGGAGGCTCATGCGTTTTGCGTCTCGGTCTCGGGCACCAGTTTGGACAGCAGCGGATAACGCTTGCGCGAAGCTTCGAGGGTCGCCTTCCCGCTCGCTGTGAGTTTGTAGTACTTTCGTGCCGGCCGAAGCTCCGACGCCGCAATCGACTCCTTTTCCCATTGGGAGCGAATCAGGCCATCGCGTTCGAGGCGCCGCATGGCGGGGTAAACAGTCCCGCTGGGAAGCCCCGTCACTTCCATCACGCTGAAGCCGTAGACGTAGCCGGAGCCGAGCGCCTGCAGAATCATCGCGGAGGTGTGGGAAAGCTTTAGTTCGTCCGCCATGCGGGAATTATAGCTATGTAGGATGCTACTTGACAAACGAAATCTTTGCCAATATAGTTTGCTACATAGGTGTCCATGCTGGAACTTCGCAACGTTTCGAAGAGTTTCCTCAAGATTCCGGCGGTTTCGGATGTGAGCTTCACCGCCCGCGCCGGCGAGATTACGGGATATCTCGGGCCGAACGGCTCGGGCAAATCCACGACGATGAAGATGATCACCGGGCTGATTGAGATATCGTCAGGCGACATTCTGTTTCAGGGGCAGCGGATCCAGCGCGATCCGATCGCGTGGAAGCAGCGCATGGGCTATGTGCCCGAGGAACCTTACCTCTATTCGCATCTGAGCGGTCTCGAGTATCTGGTGATGGTGGGTCAACTGCGCAACCTTCCGGAAAGGGAGACGGCGCGGCGGATTAACGGCCTGCTGCGGCTGTTCGGACTGGAGCGCGACCGCCACGCGCCGATCTCCTCGTATTCGAAAGGTATGCGGCAGAAGGTGCTGCTCTCGGCGGCGCTGCTGCACAATCCCGATCTGATTCTTCTCGACGAGCCGTTTTCAGGGCTCGACGTAGCGACGGGGCTGGTGCTGCGCAGCCTGATTCAGGAACTGGCAGCGCGCGGAAAGGTGATGCTCTTCAGCTCGCATGAACTGGAGACGGTGGAGCGAGTCTGTTCGCACGTGGTGATTCTGCATCGCGGAAAGGTCGTGGCCGACGATTCGATCGAACACCTGCGCACGCTGATGCAGGCTCCCACGCTCGAGGGCATCTTCTCGCAACTCGCGGTCGAGCAGGATACCCAGGCGATTTCGCGCGAAATCGCCGATCTGATCGAGGCGTGACGTGAATATGAGCCTCCAATTCCGCGTTCTTTATCGCGAATTCCTGCTGCGACTGGTGGATCTGGAGCTTCTTTCCGCCGATGCGCAGGGAGACACGAACAAACTGCTGGGGCAGTTCGCCACGCTGCTGATCTCTTCGAGCGTGTTCATCGGCCTTGGGGGGCTGCTGTTCGACGCCAGGGGCTTGACTCCGGCTCAGTTCCAGGCGGCGGCTTTAACGATCGAGCATTTTCTGATTGCAACCACCATGCTCGTTACTGGTCTTTTCGCGGTGCTGAGCTGGGACTCGACGTTTCCCGATCGCAAGGATGTGCTGGTGCTCGCGTCGTTGCCAATCCGGACCCGTACGCTGTTTCTGGCCAAGATTGCGGCCGTGGCGAGCGGACTCGGCCTCGCGGTGCTTGCGTTCAGCGGCGCTCCCGGGATGACCTGGCCGCTGGTATTTATGGGCAGAAGCCCGGGTCTCCTTGATCTGATTTTTTTCTTTCTCCACCGGGCTTTTTTTGCGTATTGGATCTCCGTCACGGCTGCGGCTGTATTCCTGTTTTGCTGTGTCCTGGGCATTCAGGGAGTGGCCGCGCTGTTGCCGCGGCGAATTTTTCTGCGACTCTCCGGCTTTTTGCAGGTGGCTGCGTTCTGCACTTTCCTGACGGTTTACTTCCTGGAACCATCTTTCGCCAGTCTGGAAGCGCTTGGCGCGCCGGGCAATCAGAGAGCGCTCGCGTGGCTGCCTTCATGGTGGTTCCTCGGGTTGTTTCAACAACTCAACGGCGCGGCGCAGCCGGCCGTGGCGCGGCTGGCGTGGCGGGCTCTGATTGGCCTTGCTGTCGCCGTTTCCATTACGGCGGTCGCGTATGCGGTGTCTTACTTCCGCACGATTCGCAAGGTCATCGAGGAGCCCGATATTACGGCTGGCCATCGGAGCGGCAAGTGGGCGGTTTCGTTCGGGGAGCCGGCGCGGACCGCGGTCGTACTGTTCGCCATCCGCACGCTGATGCGCAGCCGGCGGCATCGGCTGTTTCTCTCGTTTTATCTGGGCATCGGGCTCGCCGTGGTCATCCTCTTCTCGAAAGATCCGGTCGCGCGAAGGCAACTAGCCTCGCTGGTCAATGTGCCGTTGCTGCTCGCCAGCGTCGTAATGCTGTTCGTCTGGATTATGGGAACGCGCGTAATTTTCGCGATACCACTCGATCTGAGGGCGAACTGGATCTTCCGTTTGACTCCGGTGCGGGGCGGGGCGGCCTGCCTTGCGGCGGCGCGTCAGTCGCTGTATTTGCTCGGGCTGGCGCCGGCGTGGTCGATTGCGGCGGTCTGTTTCCTCTGGATCTGGCCGTGGAAGACCGCCGCCGCACATTTGCTGTTGCTTGGTTTGCTGGGATCGATTGTGGTTGAAGCGACTCTCTTCGGATTCCGCAAGATCCCATTCACCTGTTCGTGGCTGCCAGGAAAGTCGAATATATACAGGCTGTACTGGGGATTTTTCTTCGCTCTGCCGCTCGTCCTGTCCCAGGGCTGCGCGTTGGAGTTGCGCGCTCTGCATGAAGCTATGCTCTATGGGAAGGTTTTTGCGGCTCTCGCCGTTGGGTACGCGGCCACCTGCTGGTGGGTGGGAGCCCGCGCGGCGTCCGAAGAGCCCGTGGTTCAGTTTGAAGAGATGGAAACTTCGCCGATCTTGAGTCTTGGGCTTTCAGGATAAGGCGCGATCGGCGGCCGATCCGATCTTCCATTCCCCGAGCATTCGTTCTCCGATTTCGGCGAATTCCGGATGGTCGTTTATCCAGGCGCGCACGTCCGCAGCGGTTTCGGCCAACGCGTCGTCGATGCGTTCGAGGATCTGCCTGACTTTTGCCGGTGCGGCTCCCGTCCGCGTTTCGCCCAACTTCCGGAGTTCCTTCGCGGTCGGCCAGGTGGTCGCGCCATTGAGGGTTAACGCCAGACGATCCTGAGGAAGGTATACGGAGGTCGTCACCAGATCGTAAACCGGCGCCAGGCGCGCTTCGCCCAGTACATCGTCATAGAGGATGCCGAAATTCTTAAGGTGCGCGTCGCCGTTGCGAAGGGCGCAGTTCAGCGCGATCAGGGTGAAGAGTTTCTCCAGGTCTTCGTTTACATGTACGGAATTCGCGAACTGGCCGAATCGCTTCATGACCGAGGTTTCATAACTGCCCCGATACTTTTCGTCCGTCCGGCGGGCGTTGAGTACGCAGAAATCCTCGAATCCACGGTATGTTCCGTCGGTCCGCAGATCGAAGCGGTCGATGACGAGAGCCAGGCCATCTTCGGCAAGACGAAAGGGCGGCGCGTCGAGTCCGCAGCGGCGCGCGGCCGTGAGACAGAAGTACTCATTGGCGGCGAGCTGCGGGTATTCGTCCGGCTCCCACAACTTTACGATGTGGGTCGCACCCTTATAGCTCTGGGAGAACCGGCGGCCGGCGTGCTCCGTTTGAGCGAAAGCTTTCTCGTCGCGTACGAGGATCTTGGGCTGTACGCCGCTGATGCCGGAGAATGAAGCAAACCTTTCGAGGAGGTAACGGAAGAGATCGCCACCGCGCCTGCGTTCGAGAATTTCATCTACCGATTGAAACGGCACGTCTTCGTGCAGCCGCTCCTTGTCGCCGGTATAACGGATACGGCCCAGCTGCGAACGGCCGACGACCGACAGCAGGTCGAAGTCGTCGAAAGTGCCGGTCGCTTTGGCAAAAGCGAGGCGCAGGCGTTCGCGCAGGAACCCTTCGGGCAGGTTCATTTCGAAAATCGGCGCCAGACCAAAGGGCACGTTCCAGGAGGGAAGACGCACCGGCATCGTGACGGATACCGCCTGCGACTGCGGTGTCTCCGGGAGATAGGCGAATGTGCTGCCGCGTTCGCCGTATCGATCGAGCAGACCTGCCTCAGCCGCGTCGGTCCAGATCCTGATCATCACGATCCTCTTTCAGCAGTTCGTCGAGCGTTGGACGGCGCGAGGGTGTGGATTGCAGCGTTAGTTCGAGCCCGAGTGCGGCAAGCAGTCTGGTGAGCTTTGAGAATCCGATTTCTCCGGCGCGTCCGTTCTCGAGCGCGTCGAGGGTGGCCCGGCTGATGCCAGCCTGTTTCGAGAGCATGGACTGACTCAATTTGAGTTTTTTGCGCTGATCTGCGATTTGCAGACCTAGTGAGGGCAGGTCGGCCACTTGCCTAGTATATTAGGCATTTTTACAGAATTCAATCAGAATGCCTAAGATATCAGGCATTTCTAACGCGTTGTGATCAGCCGCTGCTCCCCGAGATGGGGAATGTTGTTGAACGATATCAGCCTCGGATCGCCCCGTCTGAAGTCGATCTCAGAAAACGCGGTATTCCGCTGCGCGCCCGCCAGTTGCATAACTCTGTTCGGGGTGAGATCGAGGGTCGCGCCGGCGCTCAGAGCTATCGGCGTCGCGGACGTTACGACCGCGATGTGGCCCTGCGAAGGCAGATCGAGCAAAGCCTCGCGAACGCGCGTTTCGAACCCGGCGAAGGACTCGCCCGCGAATTCGAATCGCCCTTCGATCCAGGCTTTCACCACCATCACATCGCAGTGCCGCCAGGCCCGGTGTGCCGACGATTCCGGATCCGCCGTATCCCGCTGCAGTTCGGCATATTGAAAACGGAATTGCTCGTCCTCCTCGGCGAGAAGGGGACCGATGCCGGCATAAACCTCGTCCAGATCGAATTCGCTCCAACGCGGGTCAACCACCGGATCGGGGTGTTCGCCGCCCATCGCGGCTATGACCTCCTGCGCCGTCGCGATCTGGCGTTTGAGTTTACCCGTCACCAGAACATCGAAGCGGATGCCAGCGTCGCGAAACCAGTTTCCGAGGGCGCGGGCCTGCTCCCGACCCAGCACGGAGAGATCGTCATAGACCAGGCGAGAGCCCGCTTGCCCGTGCCGAATCAAGGTGATCAAGCAGCGAGGGTAGCAGACCCGCCGGCGATGTCATCCGTCTGCAACACGAGCTTACGGCGACGCATCAAAGTATAATAGAAGGACATAAAGCAGAATCCGAGGTGCCGTACTTGTCTCTCCGCAGATTTCTTCGCCTTTTTGCGCACGTTCAAATGCTCCCCATTCTGGAAAGCGGGGAGGAAACGCTCGTGGGCGGTCAGGCGGTCATGGAAGGCGTTATGATGCGCGCCCCTCACAGCTATTGCGTCGCTGTACGCAAGCCCTCCGGGGAAATCGTCAGCGAGGAGATGCCCGTCGAGCGTCTCTCCGAGAAGTATCCCTGGCTGAAATACCCCTTGATGAGAGGGCTCGGCACGCTTGGCCAGGCGATGTCACTTGGCGTTCGCGCGCTGAAGTTTTCCGCCAATGCGGCGCTTGACGATGGCGCGCCCGAAAAAGACAAACCCACCGAAGTCACGAACTGGATGATGGCGGTTCAGGTCATTTTTTCTGTTGTTTTTTTCCTCGTCGTATACAAACTCATCCCCCTGAAACTCACGGAAACTCTCAGCCACTGGCAGCCTGCGATTAAAGGCCAGATCGCCTTCAACGCGGTCGATGGCGTCATCCGCCTCGCCATCTTTATCGGATTCATGCTCCTGATTTCGCGCGCGAAAGACATCCGCCGGGTTTTCGAATTCCACGGCGCGGAGCATAAAGTGGTCTTCAACTTCGAATCGGGAAAACCTGTCACGGTGGAGAATGCGCAGCAGTTCGTTACGTGGCACCCCCGCTGCGGCACGAGCTTCATGTTCGTCATCATGCTGCTCTCGACCGTGGTTTACATGGTGATTCCCGCGCCGACCTTCACGGCGAAAGTGATGGAGCGGATCGTCATGCTGCCGGTGATCACTGGACTGAGCTACGAACTGATCCGTTTTGCGGCGAAGCGTCGGGGCTCATTCCTTGCTTTGCTTACGGCGCCTGGACTCTGGACCCAGCGCATTACCACCAAGCCTCCCTCAGACGAACAGACGGCCGTGGCGATTGAGGCGCTGAATGGAGCGATGGCTCTCGAGGCAAAGCAGGGCGGCGAACTGGTTATCGCCTGAGAGGCAGGCCTCGAAATGCAATATACGAACAAGCTCGATCAGCTGGAAAAGCACTTCGAGGCATTGACTGCCCAGATGGCCGATCCCGCCGTTATAAGCGATGGGGAGCAGTATCGCAAGATTTCGAAGGCGCACAGCGACTTATCGGAAGTCGTCGCGAAGTACCGCGCGTACCGCGAGGCCTCGGATCAGTTGCAGCAGGCAAGAGCCATGCTGGACGAGTCCGATCCCGATATGCGCGAGCTGGCCACGTTGGAAGTAGAACGGCTCGAACCCGAGATTACGCAGATGGAGGAGGATATCAAGGTGCTCCTTCTGCCCAAAGACCCGCTCGACGACAAAGACGTAGTGCTCGAGATTCGGGCCGGCACGGGGGGCGACGAAGCGAGTCTGTTTGCCGCCGAGGTCTTTCGTATGTACTGCCGCTATGCCGAGACGCAGCGCTGGAAAGTGGAAGTTACCTCCAGCAGCGAATCGGCCGTGGGCGGTCTCAAAGAAGTGCTTGCCCTGGTCAGCGGTAACAAGGTTTACAGCAAACTGAAGTACGAGAGCGGCGTGCACCGGGTGCAGCGCGTCCCCGCGACCGAACAGCAGGGCCGTGTTCACACGTCGGCAATCACCGTCGCCGTTTTGCCCGAAGCGGACGAAGTTGAGGTCAAGGTCGAGGAAAAAGACATCCGGGTCGATACCTTCTGTTCCTCCGGTCCCGGCGGCCAATCGGTGAACACCACCTATTCCGCGATTCGCATTACGCACCTTCCCACTGGTGTGATCGTGTCTTGCCAGGACGAAAAATCGCAGATCAAGAACCGCGCCAAGGCCATGCGTGTGTTGCGTTCGCGCCTTTATGAAATCGAGTTGGAGAAGCAGCAGGCCGCGATCGGAGCCGAGCGCCGCACCATGGTCGGTACGGGCGATCGAAGCGAGAAAATCCGCACTTATAACTTTCCGCAAAACCGCCTGACCGATCATCGGATCGGCCTAACGCTCCACCAGCTCGATCTCGTGATGCTGGGCAAGCTCGACCAGATTTTCGACGCCCTCGCCGCGCATTACCAGGCCGAGAAACTGCAAAAAGAAGGCGCCGCCGCTTAGATTCCTTTTCCGATGACTATCCGCACGGCCCTCGCGCAAGGAACGGAACTCCTCCGGCGCGAAGGGATTGCGGAGCCGCGCCTCACTGCGGAGGTTCTTCTCGGGCACGCCGTTCATTGCGAGCGCGTTTATTTTTACGCACATCCCGAGCGGGAACTGCGGGAAGTTGAGTGGATTCATTACGGGCGTTACCTCGACGAGCGGATGCGGGGCAAGCCGACTCAGTACATCACGCGAAGGCAGGAGTTCTATGGGCGCGAATTCAAGGTTTCGTGCGATGTTCTGATTCCGCGCCCTGAGACTGAGTTGCTCGTAGAAGCGGTTCTGGACCTCAAGCCCGCTCCAGGCGTTTTAATCGATGTCGGTACAGGGTCGGGCGCAATTGCGGTCACGCTCGCACTCGAACTCGGATGGCCCGTAATCGCGACGGACCTTTCCTCCGAAGCCCTGGTAGTAGCCCGCGAGAATACGCTTCGGCTCGGCGCGGACGTGCAGTTCGTCGAAGCCGATCTCTTCAAACCCTTCGGTGACGACTCGGCAGATATCATCGTCTCCAATCCCCCCTACGTTCCGCTGTCTGAACGCGGAACACTGCAACGCGAAGTGCGTGACTGGGAACCGTCGCTCGCTCTCTACGGCGGTTCCTCCGGATTGTGCATCTACGAGCGCCTGATTCCGGAAGCGACACGAGTTCTCAAACCGGGCGGAACGCTCGTGGTCGAGATCGGCTTCGGGCAAGCGCAGGCCGTCTCTGAACTTGCGCGCGGCTGGGACAGACTGCGCCTTATCCCGGACCTGGCCGGAATCCCGCGCGTCCTGGTCTGCCGAAAGCCGTGAGCGCTCACGTAGTTTTTCACATCGATATGGATGCGTTCTTCGTGTCCGTGGAAGAGCTCTTCGATCCCGCGCTTAAAGGGAAAGCGGTGGTGGTTGGCGGCAAGAGCGATGAGCGCGGAGTGGTCTCGGCTGCATCTTACGAAGCCCGGAAATTCGGTGTCCACTCGGCGCTCCCGCTACGCACCGCGTACAAGCTTTGCCCGCATGCCATCTTCGTTCCGGGCCATCCCGAACGTTACCGCGAATACTCCGGGCGCATTTACGAAATTCTGCGGGGGTTCTCGCCACTGGTGGAGATGGCGTCAGTCGATGAGGCCTACCTCGATATGAGCGGGACGGCGCGGCTGCACGGGCCGCCGCTGCGCGCCGCCCACTTGCTGCATGAGGCCGTCAAATCCGCGACTCTGCTGAACTGTTCCATCGGCATTGCGTCTTCGCGGCTGGTGGCCAAAATCGCTTCCGATCAAGCCAAGCCCAACGGGATTCTGCAGGTTCTACCCGGCGTGGAGGCGCGCTTTCTCGCGCCTCTTGAAGTGCGCAAGGTGCCAGGCGTCGGCAAGGTCATGGAGAAGAACCTCCACTCGCTCGGGATCCGGCGCATCGGCGATCTCGCGGCTCTGGAAGAAAATGTTCTCGAATCCCGCTTCGGCAAATGGGGACTCGCGCTTGCCGGAAAGGCTCAGGGGCTCGACGCGGGGGGATGGTTCGACTCCGCCATCGGCGAGCGCGGTGATCCGAAATCGATCAGCCACGAACACACCTTCAACACCGATACGAAAGACCGCGGCCAGCTTGAGGCAACGCTGACCCATCTCGCGGAGAAGGTGGGCCGCCGGTTACGCGAGCACGGCCTCCATGCCCGCACCCTGCAATTGAAGCTGCGCTATTCGGATTTCTCGACCATTACACGTGCGCATACGTTCGGTTCGCCCACGCAGCTCGATATCGATCTGGTCGAGCAGTCCCGCGCTCTGCTGCACGCCAACTGGCAGACCCACCGGGCGATCCGTCTTCTGGGTGTTCAAACCGCAGGCTTCGAACGCGATCAGGGCCAACTCGATCTGATGGACGGCGGACGTACCGAACGCTGGAGACAGGCGCTTGAGGCCGCGGATAAACTGCGCGACCGTTTCGGCGAATCGGCCGTCGCACTTGGCTCCGGAATGCGCGGGCGCTACCGGGAACGGGTGCAGGAAAACCCCGCGGCGCTACCGGGGAAAGAACCGCGAAAACCTCGAAAAGCTTGACTCCGGGCCGGGTAGATGTTAATTTATGCGCAGGCTGTTTATTTTTGCGCATACGATTTATCATCGCGGCGATTCTTCTCTGCGCAGGCTGCGCGGTCCGCCAGCCCGCTGCGGAAAACTGGCGGCTTCAGGCGAACCTGCTGATCCCGCCGGGGGTCTCCAACCCCGGTCTGCCGAAACGGACTCTCATGATGAATCTCTCTCCCGGTCATGGCGTCTGCCCGCCGGAGATCCGAGTAAAAGCAAATCGCGTGTTTGTCACCGTTACCCGCGATATGCTGGACCACCAGCCGGCAGGGTGGCTGACAAACTGGGCTGCTGGGGTTGAAGCCCAGGGATGTATCGCGCCGGGCGAAGGCGGGCGGCTTGCCGCGCAGATCGTGGAATCTCTCCCTGTCGATCCCGCAGTCGCCTTCCACCTGCTCTATCCGAACAATCGGCAGACCGGGGAGATAGACCTCACCCCACCGGTTCGCCTTCAGATCGTCAGCCCGATCCTCAAGGACAAAGCGGCCCCAATTCTCGAAGAAGCTCCGGAAACATCGGGCAATGCCAACGGCCTTACGCTGGCCGTTAAAGCCTCAGACAACCTGATCGGTTACGAAACCGCGTGGTATTCGATTCAGCCGAAGATCGCCGGGCCCGGATACTCCATCACACCGCTTTACGCCGAACGGCACGTCACCGTGGGGCAAAGCAAGGGCGAGACCGAACGGCGCGCACAACCGGACATCAACGACCTCACCTTCCCTCCCCGGGCGGGCTTTTATCGCCTCGTGTACAAGTCCGATCAGACCTCGTTCACAGCCCTTGTCATAGCGGCGCCTACCCGCGAAGAACTCGACCGCCGCGCGCACCTGATCGACACAGGAGCGGCCCCTTGCAGCCAACTTTGCGTCGCAATTCCGCGGCGTGAAGCCATAAACGCTATGCTTCCCGTCAACGTCAACGGCCAGGAAGTTATGGTGAATTGGGGCGCCAACGTGGCGGAAGCAATCCGAAGCGCCGGCGTCCGTGAACCGGAAAGCGTACTGCCGCATCTCGCGGTCGACAAACTTCACAACGGTCGCCTCGCGGAGGTAGAGTTCGACCGCGCGAGTCCGGCCATTCTCAACCTTATCCTCATTGGCGGGGAAACCATCTCCTGGGATCACACTCCCGCGCCGCCGGGGAAACTCGTTGATGTCGGCGGCTATCGCGTTCATGTCAACTGCACGGGTTCCGGAACCCCGACCGTTTTCGTCATCGGCGGGTTTTCCTTCGACTGGGCGCTTGTACAGCCTGCCGTCGCGAGTTTCACACGGGTGTGTACCTATGACGCATCCGGAAGCGCGTGGAGCGACCGCGGCCCGAATCCAACCTGCCCCAGTCGCGTCGACGAAATACACCGGCTTCTCAGGAACGCGAAAATTGATGGCCCGTACGTACTTGTGGGTTTTTCGACGGGAGCGCTTTTTGCAAGGCTTTATGCGAAGACCTATCCCGATGAAGTCGCTGCAATGGTGTTCATCGACCACGCATACCTGCCTCCACCGGTCGCCCCTGCACCAACGGAAAGGGCTTCCGGCCCCGATAGCCCTCCGAGAGTAATCTCCGCGACACCGATCAACGTCGTCCCGGAGGACGAACCCGGCTTCGAGAGACTTCCCCGGGAAATTCGCGATCTTCATCGCTGGGCCATGTCGCGGAATCCAGCGCTCCCCGACCGCGCTATGGCGGAAGCCTGCGTCGCCGCTGTGGGAAACAGCACCACCGCGAATCTGCCGCTCGTAGTCGTCAGCACCGCGAACGATTCGCCTGGCTATCAGAAACTGCAGAAGAACCTGCTCGGGCTGTCACCGAACAGCAGCCAGTTGATCGCCGCCGAAAGCTTTCACTCTATCGAAATCAGTCGGCCCGATGTCGTCGTCGAGGCGATCCGGCAAGCAGTCGAGGCATCACGGAAATGACCGACCACAATGACACGTCCCTCAGCCGCCGCGAACGTCAGATCATGGATATTCTCTTCGCCATGGAACGCGCGACAGGTCCCGAAATTCAGGAGCGCCTTCCGGACCAGCCGAGTTACTCGGCTGTCAGGACGATCCTCCGGGTCCTCGAACGCAAGGGCCACATTCGGCACATAGAGGAAAGCATGCGCTACATCTATATGCCCGTCGCTACGCGGCAGAACGCGGCAAAGTCGGCCATGGAGCGGCTTGTCGCAACGTTTTTCGACGGCTCCATGAAAGCCGCGGCGGCCGCCTTCGTCGATCCCTCAACCGGAAAACTTTCGAAGGAAGATCTCAAAGAGCTGGAACGGATGATCCGGAAAGCTCGAAAGGAAAAGACGTGATGATCGTACTCCTGATCAAAGTAACCCTGCTCCTGTCAACTGGACTGCTCGCTTTGGCCGCGGCCCGGCGATCGACTCCTGCAATGCGTCATCTTTTTTGCGTTTGCGCCTTGTCGGGATGTCTCCTGCTGCCTGCCGCGGCGCTCCTTCCCTCGAGGGCGATAACGATTCCGACTGCCGCACTCAACGCCGTGGTTGTCGGTTCATCGAAGCCAGGGCACTCGGAATTGTGGCCATGGCAGTCGATGCTCGCGGTACTGTGGGCGGCCGGAGCCGCGTTCCTGCTGCTGCGCCTGCTGTTCGGTTACTGGCGCGTGGCGCGTATGGTCAGCGACTCCGGCGTAAGCGTGCCTCTCGCATCGGGACTCTTCCGGCCAAAGGTCACGTTGCCACGCAAGGCCGACGAATGGCCGGATTGGCAACGGGAGGCGGCCATCCGTCACGAAAATGCCCATATCGAACGCCGGGATCTTCAGGCGAACCTCGTCGCGAACCTCGCTTGCGCCATTTACTGGTTTCACCCCCTGGTCTGGTTTCTGGCCGCACGAATGCGCGGCGAACAGGAAGCGGCCTGCGATGACGCCGTCATCCAATCCGGTTTCGATGCCGCCTCTTATGCCGAAGCTCTTCTTGCGGTGGCGCAAAACTCCCCCTCAACCTTAACGTTCATTCCAGGATGTTCTATGACCACTCAGACGAATTTCAAATCTAGAATCGTGCGCCTGCTTGACGGCAGCCCGGTACGCCGCACCTCGCGTGCAACTCTGGCCGGAATCGCAACCGCTTTCGCCGGAATTCTGCTTGTAGTCGCCCTCCTCAGCCCGGTTCGCGCGGAGGAAGTCCATCAAATGGGCGATGGCGTTTCACAACCCAGCGTTATCTATAAGGTCGACCCGCAATATACCGAGGATGCGCGCCGCGACAAGATTTCGGGCCCGGTTACGCTCTCACTCGTTGTCGGAGCCGACGGACTCGCTCACGACATCAGCGTCGTACAGCCGCTGGACCCCGGGCTCGACGTGAAGGCGGCTGAGGCGGTGGAACAGTGGCGATTCGCTCCCGGAGTGCTCAATGGTGAGCCCGTCGCGGTGCGCGCCACGATCGTAGTAAATTTCAGGCTCTTGTAGCGCGTCGATCAAGCTCCGGCCATGAGATGCTGAAATCTCATGCGAGACCCCGAGGTTGTAGAAGCCGAACTGGTTGAGATCAGCGCGATGGCCGACGACGAAACGAAACTAAACAACATCATCGCCTGGTGCGCGACTCACCCCGACGAAATCCCCTTTGCGATTCACATTCTGCTGGGAGGTAGAGGAAAGAAGGGCGAGGCTGCGCCTTCAAACGCCATTAATCCACCTTCCGCAGCCGAGCAGTTATAGAGCGTCCTTCCGGCTGTTCCTGCTTCCGAAGCAGCGCCCGCAGAAGTTTGACTTCAGCCGTCAGTTCGGCGATGCGGTTTTCGAGCTGCTGACAGTACTCCGACCGAAGGTCGTCAATCCGCAGCGCCTCGGCGAGCGGATCGTCGTGCTGTAGCCAGTTCTCCTCCGGTGCCTGGGTCTTCCCGGCAGAAAGCGCCGATTGTTCGTCTGCCTTTCGTTTGCCCATTTCTGTCTTTTTCGAGTCGTCTTTTCGAGGATACCTGTGTCCCTGGCGCGAATCTGAAGAAGGCCGGTTTGTGACTGGATGGTTACAGCCAGACTCTTTGCCCGGTGAGACCGTTTCTGACGGTCGGCACGCGTCACATACCGGTCAGTGACCGTCACACCGGCTGCCTGGGTATGGAGTCAGCGTGAATCCGTGATACGTTGTGGACCGGCCGGCCGTCACTGTAGCTGTGACAACGAGCATGTAGCCGCACCATGATAGAGTGCAAATTCAGCCGAAAGGGACCTGAGAACCTGCCAACCGAATGCTGATTGAAAACCCGCTCAATTCATCTCCGCTGGTGTTCCCGGTTCTTGAATGTTTTCATATTGTTGGCTTCGCCCTTTCGGTCGGTACGATCGCGCTTGTGGATTTTCGGCTGCTCGGATTCGGCATGCGGCGGGAGACGCCCTCGCAACTGCTTAAGGACACTTTCCTCTGGACTCTGGGTGGCCTGACCCTGATGGTCTTCTCGGGTCTCATGCTTTTTTCGTCGGACCCGGACATGTACTACCTCAATATCGCCTTCGACCTGAAAATGTTTTTCCTGGTTCTGGCGATCATTTTTAACTACACCATCCATCGCAAGGTCGCGAGGTCGGACCCGCCCGGCGGCGGGAAGCTGGTCGCGTGCGTGTCCCTGGTGCTCTGGGCCTGTGTTGTGTTTGGCGGGATCTTCATCGGATTCCTGAACCCCACCCTGGATCTCAACCACGTCTGACCATGATTCTTTCCTTTGTCCAGTGGCTCCAATTGACGGACTTTTTCACGTATTTGAGGGGTTCGGCATACAGTTACCCCGTGGTTTTGTCGCTGCACATGGTCGCGATCTGTTTTTTTGGCGGGATGATCCTCATGACCGACCTCCGTCTTCTCGGCTGGGCCATGACCGGTCGACCCATCTCCGATGTTGTCGATCAGTTGCGCGTTCCCAAGCGTTACGGCTTTCTGTTCGTAGCCACCTGCGGAGTTCTGCTGTTCGGTTGCAAGGCGGAAGAGTATTATTACAACGCCTTTTTTCGGACCAAGCTGATACTTTTTTGCCTCGTGGCCGTACACGCCCTGGTTTTTCGCGGAAGCGTGTACAGCAAGGCTGCGGAGTTTGATCGTGCCGGCGCAGTCCCGGGCCGGGCGAAACTCGCCGCGGGGCTTTCGTTGATTTTGTGGGCCGGAATTGCGTGCATGGGCCGGGGCATCGGCTATATCGAGCCGCCTTTCGGAATCCATGCTCAGCTTTGGCCGTTCTGAGCCATAAAACGTGCCCCTGGGTTCCTTCAATCCGCACTCTTCTCAGACACAAATCATCACAGCGCTGTTCGCAAATGTTCTGATCCTGTCGGCCGCCGTTTTTCTCATTGTGGCGGGTCTGGTGGCGTATGCCGTGGTGCGCTATCGGGCGGAAAAAGGTCTGCCTGCCGGCGAAACCGAACCGCCGCCGAACTTTGGATCGCGGCCAATTGAGATCGCCTGGACGGTACTCCCGATCCTGATTCTCACCGCGCTCTTTGTCATGACGGTTCGAGCCATGGCGAGAATCGACGCGCCTTTAGAACCCGGCAGAGCACCGGATCTGGTAATCACGGGTCATCAGTGGTGGTGGGATGCGCGCTATACGAATGGCGTAATCGCGCCGAGCGAGATCCACATTCCAGCCAGCCGCCGGATGCTTGCCGAGATCGATTCGACTGACGTCATCCATGACTTCTGGGTACCTCAACTCGCGCGCAAGATAGACGCTGTGCCTGGCCGCCCCGCTTATGTATGGCTGGAGGCCGACACTCCTGGAACCTACCGCGGGGAGTGCTCGGAATTCTGCGGCGCGGATCATGCGCGCATGCACTTCCTTGTCATCGCGGAGCCCGAGGCTGAATATTCCGCATGGCTCCAGCGAGAGTCTCAGCCCGCCAGGACGCCGCCGCCGGTGACTTTCCAACAGAAATGCGCGGATTGTCATGCGAACCCCGCCAAAGGTCCGGACCTGAGCCACATCGCCAGCCGGCAGACCCTCGGCGCGGCGCTCTCACCAAACAATCCGGCGAATCTCGCACTTTGGATTGAAAAGCCTCAGTCCGTTAAACCCGGCAATCGGATGCCGGATCAGCAACTCTCGGGGAGCGAAGTTGCCGCTTTGACCTCCTGGCTGGGGAGTCTTCAATGAGCGGCGTTCTCGGCGCGGTGGACCACAAACGGATCGGGGTTCTGTATCTTTTTTCGGCACTGATCTTTGCTCTGATCGGCGGGGCGGAAGCAATGGTTATGCGTGCGCAGTTATCACTGCCGAATCTGAAGCTGCTGACGCCGGATACCTACAACCAGGTTTTCACCATGCACGGCACGACGATGATTTTTCTCGTCGTGATGCCGGTTCTGACTGGTTTTGGAGTTTATCTGATTCCGCTCATGATTGGCGCCCACGACATGGCGTTTCCCTGCTTGAGCGCCGTGGCATTCTGGCTGCACATCGTCGGGGGACTTCTGCTCTACCTGAGCTTCGCGACCGGAAACGCCCCCAATGCCGGCTGGTTCAGCTACGCGCCGCTAAGCGAAAAACAGTACTCTCCGGGGCCGGGTCTTGACTTCTGGGCTGTCTCACTCATTCTGATCGGATCGGGCATCATCGCCTCGGCCATCAATTTCATCGTCACTATCGCCGCGTCGCGGACAGCCGGCATGACGATTCGCCGCCTGCCGCTTTTCGTCTGGATGAACCTGGTTAATGCGGTGATGATTATCTTCGCGCTGCCGGTGCTTGTCGCGTCGCTGGTAATGTTGTTGGGCGACCGCCTGCTGCACGCCCGCTTCTTCGACGCCGCGCAGGGTGGATCGCCGCTTCTCTGGCAGCACTACTTCTGGATCTTCGGGCACCCGGAAGTCTACATCATGATTCTTCCGGCCTTCGGCATGATCTCCGAAATCATCCCCGTCTTTTCGCGGAAGCCGATCTTCGGGTATCCCTTCGTCGCCGCGTCCACGCTGGCGATCGCCTTTCTGAGCTATGGCGTCTGGGTTCATCATATGTTCGCTGTGGCGCTCGGACGCACTCTCCTTTCCGTATTCGCGGCGGCGAGTATGCTGATCGCTGTCCCCACAGGCGTGAAAGTTTTCAACTGGACGACGACGATGCTGGGCGGGTCGATCCGCTTCACGACGTCCATGTTGTTCGCGGTAGCGTTCCTCCTCGAATTCACCATCGGAGGTTTGAGCGGCGTGGCCTTTGCAGCCGTACCGGTCGACTGGCAGATGACCGACACCTACTTCGTGGTGGCTCACATCCACTACGTGCTTTTCGGAGGCACCCTCTTCGCGGTCTTCGCGGGAGTTTATTACTGGTTTCCGAAGATGACCGGCAAACTGCTAGACGAACCGCTGGGCCGCTGGCATTTCTGGCTGATTGTCGTGGGCTTCAACGCGACGTTTTTTGTACAGCACATTCTCGGGCTTCTCGGAATGCCGCGCCGGGTGTACACTTATGCGGATTTCCCCTGGTGGGGGCCGCTCAATCTGATTTCCACGATCGGCGCCGGCATTCTGACGTTTGGCGTTTTGCTGTTCGTCGCCAACGTTCTGGTCAGCCTCCGTTTCGGCGCGGTCGCAGGCTGCGATCCCTGGAACGCCTGGACGCTCGAATGGGCGGAGGACTTTTCTGCCGTCACCGTACAGAGCCGCCGTCCGCTATGGGATCTGAAACATCCCGAGGCCCCGGATTGGGTGCCAGAGTCATGACCTGGACGAAAGCGAAACTCGGGATGTCGATGCTGATCCTTGCGGAGTCGGTGTTCTTTTTCATGCTCATTCTGTCATTCATTTACTTCCGCTCGGAGAGCCTGAAAACAGCGGCCGCAACGTTGCACCTTCCCATGACGTCGATTTATACGGTGTGCCTGCTCGCAAGCGGGTTTACGTTGTGGCGGGGCCGGCTGGCGCCCACCATCGCGTTGGGCGTTATTTTTCTGCTCGGCCAGGGACGTGAGTATCTGGCTCTGTTGCAAAGCGGTGTGACCATGAGCCAGGGTTTATTCGGAACGACCTTCTTCACTGTCACGGGGATTCATGTAATTCACGCGGCGCTTGGTCTGATCCTTCTGGGATTCGTCTCCTTCGGAAGACTCGCAGCTCCGGCCATCGCGATGTTCTGGTACTTTGTCACCGCCGTGTGGGTTGTCGTCTTCGCGGTTGTCTACCTCTGGACTTTTGTATGAGCGACCCACACCTGGTAAGAAGCCTTCTCAGAAACGGATGGGACTGGCAACCATCCGTAGTGATCGGTTGTGTGGCGCTGGTCGTTGCTTACCTGGTGTTTGTGGATCGCCGGGCTTCCGCCCGGCGCGGACCGACGGCATTCTTCCTTGCAGGCATCGTGATCCTGCTTCTTGATCTCGTCTCACCGATAGACCTTCTCGGCGACCAATATCTCTTCAGCGCCCACATCGTGCAGCACTTCGTACTCGCCCTGATTGTGCCGCCCCTGCTCATCCTGGGAATTCCGCAATGGTTCGCGGAAGTCGCGCTCAAACGGCCCGCGCTCGCGCGGTTCGAGCACGAGATTGCCCGCCCGCCGGTGTCCTGGTTGCTCGGGGTGGGAGTGATGATCTTCTGGCACATACCCACTTGCTTCAACTCGGCGCTCGCGAACGAAGGCCTCCATATAATCCAGCATCTGAGCTTTCTCGTCACGGGAGTCATTTTCTGGTGGCCCGTTCTCACACCGGTCGAGAGCCACCGCATCGCGCCGCTCGGCGCCATATCCTATCTCTTCGGCGCGTGCCTCAGTTGCAGTCTGCTGGGCGCCACCCTGACCTTCGCACACCCCGGACTCTATCCTGCCTACATCGCTCCCGACGATCGCTTCGGAATTCTTCCCCTGATCAGAGATGATTGGGGACTCGATCCGCAAAATGACCAGCAGCTCGGCGGTTTACTGATGTGGATCCCCGGCTGCTTCGTCTATTTAACCGGGATCCTCGCAACGGTTGCTCGTTGGTATGAGGGGGGCTACGAAGAGGCTCCCGCCCGCCGAACCTTATGACAAATTCTCGCTTACACCTCCCTGCGATCATCCTCGCGATTCTAACCTTGCTCCTGATTGCAGCCGGCGCTTTACTTACCAGCGGGATCCGGCCACTCCCAGGCACGTCTTCTGCGCCCGCAGCGGTCACGCCCATGACCGGCGCAGAGCAAATTGAGCAGGCGCACCGGATTCTGGCCGCACTCGTCGGGATATTCGCAGTTGGCCTCGCGATTGTCAGCTCGCCGGAGATCCGGTTACCCGCATGGACTGCGGTTGGCCTGGTTATTGTCGACGCCCTGCTCGGCTTTCAGGGTGAAGCAGGGGGAATGTTATCCCCGGTCGGTGGTGTGTTTCACGCGCTGCTCGCTCCAGTTCTTTTTGCGGTCGTCACGTCGCTGGTGCTCTTCACTTCGAGGAACTGGACCGACCCCGCTGTGCCGGCACAGGACATATGGCCTCCGCTGAACAAGCTGGCCATCATAGTTCCGGTTTTTTTGATATTGCAGATAGCGCTCGGGGCGGCGTTCCGCCACAATACTATGGGAGTCTTCTGGCATATCCTGAACGCGATGGTGACTCTGTTGCTCATCCTGATGTTCGGAATCTGCGTGGTCCGGCAGTATCCCGAACATCCGACATTACGGCCGTCTGCAGTCCAGTTGCTGGTGATTACCGGCGTTCAGGTGCTTTTGGGATTCGCGGCATTTCTTGTACTGCTGATCGTTTCGCAAACGAACATGGCCCTGATCGTGATCAGCGTGCTTCACGTCCTTACCGGATCTCTGACTCTCGCGGCAAGTGTTGTTTTGTCACTGCAGTTCCGACGGAGCGGGGCCGCGGCCGCGTCACTGACCGGTCATTGACCTGGAATGTGACCAGCCCATGGCGAAAAGACTTTATGTATCGAATACAATTGTGAAGCCAGACCGTAGGAAGCGCACAGGCAGGCCAGTCCGTTGTGCGCGAGTTTTCTGAAAGGTGGGGGTATCAAACAAGTAATGCTGATTTATGATCTTAACGCGAATCCTCTGAACAGTAACGAGTGGGCCTTTCCTCTGACCGAATGTTTCCACATAACTTCCTTCGCTTTGTCGATCGGAACCATTGCTCTGGTTGACTTGCGCCTGCTCGGTCTGGGAATGCGGCACCAGACCGCCGGGCAGATTGTCAAGGACACCTCGCTGTGGACCCTCGCGGGCTTTATCATCGTGATCTTCTCCGGCCTGCTGATCTTTTCCTCGGATCCGATCCATTACCTGTACAATCAGGCGTTCCGTTTCAAGGTTACTGCCCTTACGCTCGGGATTATCTATAACTACACGATCCATCGTAAGGTAGCTTTGTCAAACTCCTCTGGCGGAACAGGCGTCCTGGTCGGCGGGATTTCAGTGCTCCTTTGGATATCGGTCGTCTTTAGCGGCCTGTGGATCGCGTTCATCTAGATTGGGAAAGGCTGGAATCTTAAATGTCTGCTGCTGAGATTAGTCATGCGATCCAGAGTATAGGGTTTCTGACATACATTCGAGAGTCGGGTTACACCTATCCGGTGATCATGGCGACTCACCTCACCTGTATTGCGATTTTTGGCGGCTTGATTCTTACGACGGATCTGCGCCTCCTCGGTCTGGCATTTACGGACATTTCCGTGACTGATTTCGTGCGGGGGACGCGACTCTGGAAGCGCATCGGCTTCTGCATCATGGTGACGATGGGACTTCTCCTCGGGACGTCGGAGATGGATAAGTATTACGCCAACCCCTATTTCCTGATGAAGATGTCGTTGATTGTCCTTGTCGGAGTGCATGCGTGGTATTTCCGCCCCAGGGTCTACAACAATACGGCGGCAATTGACCGGGCGCCGCAGATACCAGGGGTTGCAAAGGCTGCGGCCGTGACTTCGCTGGTGCTCTGGATCGGAATCGCGAGTTGCGGCCGCTGGATCGCCTATTGGGAACCCCCGAGGCCCAAAGCGCCTGCCATTCCCACCACAGCTGCTATCGACATCCATGCCCCGGGCATGGCGCGGTTGCCCGTAACATGGATCAAATAAGTGCATATGGCCGGCGTGAAACCGCCGAAGATAGCGGTCGCCAGGCTGTAGGCCAGGGAAAAGCCTGACGTTCTGATCTCTGCAGGCATGATTTCCGTCAGATATACGGCCATCGCCCCGTTGTAAGCGGCGTATAAGAACGCCAGCCAGAGTTCCACCGCCATGAGTCCGGGGAGAGTTGGCCGGTCTACCAGCCACAGCAGCGCCGGATAAGCCGTCAGCAGTGCCGCCACGGTACATCCAATCAGTATCGGCCGACGTCCGATGCGGTCCGACAAAGCGCCGGAGAGCGGAAGCACCACGAAATTACAGGCGCCGACGCATAGTGTCACGACAAGGATGCCCGTCGGCTCGAGGTGCAGGACCTCCCTTCCGAACGTTGGAGTGTAAGTCGTCACCAGGTAAAAACTCACCGTAGTCATGGTGGACATCATCGTGCCCAGCAGAACGAGGCGCCAGTTCCGCACGACGGAGCGCACAATTGCGGAGGCCGACGGACGGACGGTTCGCCGCAGAAACTCGGGCGTTTCCTCGAGCGAGCGCCGCATGACATAAAGAAAGGGCAGCAATGCGCATCCGGCGAGCAGAGCGATTCGCCAGCCCCAGCGTGTCATCTGACTCGAGGAAAGCCACGCCGTCAATGCAATTCCAAGCACGGCGGCGAACATGACGGCCACCTGCTGGCTGGCCGATTGCCAGCTGACGTAGAAACCCTTTCTGCCCGGCGGCGCGATCTCCGAAAGATACACCGAGACGCCGCCCAGTTCGACGCCCGCCGAAAAGCCCTGTATCAGGCGCCCGGCAAGCACCAGCAGCGGAGCGGCAATACCCAGCGCGGCATAGCCAGGGAGGCACGCAACGGATAAAGTTCCAATTGCCATCAGGGTCAGAGTCAGAAGCAGGCCGGCGCGGCGGCCGCGATGGTCGACATAAGCGCCGAGAATGATTGCCCCAACGGGGCGCATGAGAAATCCCGCTCCGAACGTCATCAGCGACAGCATCA
>Ga0206845_1074_pt1 | contig 33848 bp, 37 predicted proteins | sample Alteio_BWOrgCont_19_FD_152887 | JGI IMG/M metagenome (GOLD analysis project Ga0206845, IMG submission 152887) | Enriched cells from forest soil in Barre Woods Harvard Forest LTER site, Petersham, Massachusetts, United States -... | ecosystem: Environmental > Terrestrial > Soil > Temperate forest >...
CGCAAAGCCAGGCTTTGAAAGATTATTTGAAAGACACGGCTGGAAAGGTTCGCCAGCATTTGGCAAAAGCGAAAGAACTCCAAACAAAGCTCAGACGGTAATTGAAGATTGAACAACAATAATTGGAGGTAATTATGCCAAAAAAAACTACACAACGTCGAGTGGCTGCCGACCGTCGTCACGGAAAATCTGCGACGTCTCAAGCCGGTGAGTACATCCGCGAGGTTATCGACAACGTCCGCAAAGGCAAATATGGCGTCAAATCGGCTAAACAAGCGATCGCCATCGGTTTGTCTAAAGCCAGAAAGGCCGGCGTTGCGATCGGAGCCAATCCGTCCGAACATAAAAAATCTTCTCAGGTACGACATGTTTCCCACGAGTCGACGGCAAAACGAGCCCGCTCCACTTTGAGCGCCCTTCGCCGCGAAGGTAAGGCTGCCGTTTCCCACGAGAATTTATCTAAGCAAAGCCACAATAGTGCCATTCGCCGAGGCGCTGCCAGTCGGCATGCGGCTGCCAAAAAAGCAGTTCGCACACGCCGAATTCATCATGCCCATGCTTAAGGGCAACGGCGCGGATACAGGATTTTTTCCCTGTATCCGCGCCGAAATTTTTCCACTCATCTAAAAAAAAACGGCCAAAAAGAAAACGGCCCACAGAGGAGTCCATGGACCGTCTTCAACGTTAATTGGCAAATCATTTAGCGGTTGAATTTCGTCATCCCAGCTGGTTTGAAAATGGCAAAATCTTGCCGGCATTGACTCAATATTTGCAAAGTAAAAATATCGGTTTGGTGATCACCGATGTAGCGGGCCGACGTGACGTCATGCACACCTCCATCAGTTCCGATTTCACCATGTTGCGATTTATCGGCAATGATTTGGATCCCAGCGATTTGAGCCGCGCGCGGACTTGGGCGGAGCGGTTTCAGCAGTGGCATGAAAAAGGCCTGCGGCGAATTTTTCTGTTCGTTCACGAACCGGATGACGTCAGGATTCCAGAGATGGCGGAATATTTTTTTGCTCGACTCGGCTGGCAGTTGCCACAGAAATCATTTTCCTGCGGCATAGAGATTGCACATCCTTAGATTGTCATTTGCCAGTGCAACTGGAGATGTAAAATCAATGGAAGGATGAAAATATGGATGCAAATGGATTGACTCCCCGAAAAAATATTAACAATTGGGAGTGGACAACGGTCGGTGTTTTACTCGTGATTGTTGGGATCCTATCCCTCTGGGCTCCGGCGGTTACCTCTTTGAGTTTGGCCTTTTTTGTCGGGATTCTTTTGTTCGTGACCGGGATCATTCAATTGGTTCATGCCTTCACGGCCATCAATCATTCCGGCGCCGTCAGTCGTTTTGTTCTGGCTCTTTTGGCAATTTTAGCGGGCTTTTTAGCCGTCCGCTATCCGCTGACCGGCATGATGGGCCTGACATTGATGATCATCTGCTACCTCTTAGTCGGCGGAATCTACCAAATGATTCTCAGCCGCGAGTTGCGCGGCCATGAGGTGGTCCGACATCACTCCTCCAATTGGATGATGGTCAGTGCCATTCTCTCCTTCGTTTTAGGAATCTACATGATGATGCTGTTCCCTCTAGATTCCTTGTTGATACCGGCGATCTTTTTCGGAATCGACTTGATCATCATGGGCACCACTGTCGTCACCTGGGCCATCACTCATAAAAATTTAGCCGGTGGGAAAGCTGGGATGCGAGGAGTGGCCTAAAGCCTCTGGCTCTAACCGCTCAAGGCCAGAAGAACCAGCCTCGGTCGTTGTCACAGCCACAATGACAGGCCGGCAGTGCCACCGGTTGGACCACCGGCTGCATGTCACATGGATTGTTGCAGGGGGGAGGGGCTGTCTCGTAGCACGGCGGTGCTGCATTTTCACAGCACGGACAGCCTTCAACACCGCAAGGTCCGGAATTGGCGTAAGCGTAGCCGGAATTCGTGTCCACCGGGACTCCCGCCGATGTGTAGACATAGTCAGCTTGAGCGGCCAGACCCATGAGGGTGCAAACGGCGAAAGTAAAAAAGATTGATTTCATATAGAACCTCCAAGTTAAATTGCACTAAAAAATTTTGCAACAAAAGTGCCAACTGGAGAAAACCAGTGCAGAACAACATCTTGCTCCGAACACTTTCACGAACTAAATCACACATAGGAGGAGAAGATCATGCGTCAGCAACAGCAACGGCGGAATAAAAAGCCAGACAATTATAACCCTCGCGATCGTCAGGAACCGGAACAATCCCGAAACGCAGAAACTCGCACGTACACCGGTTTGGGATCTGAGCACAGCGCCTTTTCACCGGAGCCTTCTTACAGTGATTACACTGAATATGGAGATTACAGCCAGCGTTCCGGCGGCCCAGAGAATCAGTCCGGTAGCATGGGCGCGAGTGGGACAAGTCAAAATTATGAAATTGAGGTTGAGGTCAAAAAAGATAAGGTGACATTGAGTGGTACGGTTCCTCATCGTCAGATGAAAAATTTGGCCGAAGAGGTAGCGGAGAAATGTTCAGGTGGAAAAGACGTGATCAACCAAATTCGCGTGAAAAGTCTTATTTAGGCCAGCGCCTTGTGGTGCAGACTGATGTCGTCGCCGTCTTCGGCTTTGAGTTCCCTAAAAACAAAAGCGGAAAACACCGTCAAGATTCCCAGAAGTATAAAAGCGGAATGCAGACCCTCAATCATTTGCGTAGCACTGGCGTGAAAGCGGTCAGGAATAAAGAGAGCCGTTACCAATGATGCCGTTGCGACACCAAAACTGAGGGACATTTGTTGAACCGTGCTGACAATGGTGCTGGCCATGCTTGTTTGCCCTGGCGAAGTGTCAGCGTAGACAATCGTATTCATGCTTGTGTATTGCAAAGACGAGAAAAACCCATACAGAGCGGCTTGAAGCACAATCAGCCATATGGGCGTTCCAATACCGATGGTCGAAAACAAACCGATCACAAGGCCGATGATGATGGTATTGGAAAGTAAAACACGGCGGTAACCCAGACGATTGAGAATCCGCGGCAGAGTCATTTTAAAGACGATGGCGGCGAGGGGCTGGGGCATGATCAGCAAACCCGATTGAATCGGTGTGTAGCCTAAGCCGATCTGATAAAGCAATGGCAACAGAAACGGCATGCCGCCGGCTCCGAGGCGGGTGATAAAATTGCCGCTGACTCCCACCCGCAAGGTGCGGATCTTCAGAAGAGCAAGATCGAGCAGCGGATGTTTTTTTTTGGTCGAGTGAAAGCCGTAGCCGCCCAGCAGAGCAAAAGAAATTGCAAGAAGAGTCAGGATTTCCCAGATCGACAAAGTGTGTTCACCGAACACCTCCAGCACATAGGAAAACAGGGCAATTCCCGAACCGAATAGAATCAGGCCGATAATATCCAACTTATTGGTGGGTTCGTGGTAATCGGGCAGATGGCGGTAGACCATATACAGACCGATCAGGCCGATGGGGACGTTGACGAAAAAAATCATGCGCCAGTGGAAGAAGCCGACAATAGCTCCTCCGGCCAAGGGGCCTAGCATCGGGCCGATGAGGGCGGGAATCGAGACAAAGCTCATCGCCTGAACCAATTCTGATTTGGGAAAGGCGCGCACCAAGGTCAAGCGGCCGACAGGAACCATCATGGCGCCGCCGCAGCCTTGCAGAATTCGGCAAGCCACCAATAAATGAATGTTGTTGGAGATCCCGCAAAGAAAAGATCCCAAGGTGAAAATGCCGATGGCTGAGGCAAATACTCGGCGCGTGCCGAAACGGTCGGCGATCCAGCTGCTGATGGGAATAAAGACCGCCAGGCTCAAGGTGTAACTGCTGAGCACCGCCTTCATACTGAGCGGGGCGACATGCATGGCGGTGGAGATCATCGGCACAGCGGTGCTGAGGATGGTGGTGTCCAAAGCCTCCATAAAAAATGCCACGGCGACCAGCCAGGGCAGCATGGTCTTAATAGAGAGCGGGGGTGTATTGGATTGGGCCATATATTCTTTTATGATTGATCTGGGATTCCGTCAGTAGTTCAATTGCAGAATGAGTAAAATTCTTGTCACCGGAGGGTCGGGATTCGTCGGTAGCCACGTTGTCGCCCAGCTGCTGGCGGCGGGCCATCAGGTGCAAACCACGGTGCGCAATCTCCAGCGGGAAAATGACGTGCGCGCCATGGTCAAAGAAGCCGGTGTGGACCCCACAGGTCTTTCTTTTTTTGCTGCTGACCTGGCAAGTGATGCTGGGTGGATGGCAGCCGTAGCCGGTTGTGAATACGTTCAACATGTGGCCTCGCCGATTCCGTTGCATGCTCCTAAGCATGAGGATGAATTGATCGGACCGGCCCGCGACGGTGTTCTGCGGGTCTTGCGCGCCTCGCGTGATGCCGGAGTCAAACGCGTGGTGCTGACCTCCAGCTGTGCCGCCATTTTCTATGGCCATCAACCGCGCGAGGCTCCCTTCGACGAAACCAATTGGAGTATCCTGGACGGTGAGGATATGTCTGCTTACGTGAAGTCCAAAGTGATTGCTGAACGGGCAGCTTGGGATTTTATGGCCAAAGAGGGTGGCAAATTGGAATTGACTGCCATCAATCCGGCTGGGATTTTGGGCCCGGTTCTGAGTCCAGACTTTTCATCTTCCATCCAAATTGTGAAGCGGTTGATGGACGGCATGCCCGGTTGTCCGCGCATTTATTTCGGCATCGTCGATGTGCGGGACGTGGCTGATTTGCACGTTCGCGCCATGACTCATCCGGCAGCGAAGGGAGAACGCTTCATCTCCGTCGCCGGTAATTCCTTTTCGATGCTTGACGTTGCCAAAGTGTTGAAAGCCCGCATGGGATCTGCAGCACAGAGAGTTCCCACTCGGCAAATACCGGATTGGTTGGTGAGACTCTCGGCGATGTTTGACCCGGCTCTCAGGCAACTGGTGCCGAATATCGGTAAGAAACGAAATGCCAGCTTTGCAAAAGCCACTCGCCTGTTAGGCTGGCATCCTCGCCCCAGCGAAGACGCCATTGTGGCCACAGCGGAAAGTCTGATGAAGTTCGGACTTGTGAAGCAGTGATCGGTTACCAAATTCGGATATTGGTGTCGGAATTGATCACGGCAATGGAGTTCACTTGCGAACGAACCTGACAGGTCGAAGAGGATTTTACCAAACGCCCAAGAGAGTCGTATTCGGTTTTCGTATCAGTTTCAAAAGCGATTCCAATACCCTTTTCATTGTAAAATGCCCCGCCGGTCGTGGTAACTCCATGGAAAGCCACGAACAGTGTGCGATTAAGGGCGTCCCGAACTCGCACCACCATTGGAATGACCGTTAAAGAAACTCCGTCTGAGGTGGTCATGGTCATTTCCAAAGAGCCAAGATACTGAGTGCTGGGGTTGTCAATCTCGGAGCCTAATCTTAAATCTAAAAAAGGCACAAGGTCGTCGGTTCCTTGAAATTGGTAGCTACTCTCCACGTGCACGATTTCAATATTATTTTTGATCTGAATGGCGGCCACCAGATCTTTTTCAAGCTGATTGACAAACTCCTCTAACATACCTTTTTTGTCGTAGTCATCACAGGTACCGGGTAGTGTCAGGTGGTACAATTCCGAGCGAACAACCAGATACTCATTTACTTGATCAGATCCATCAGTGGTGAACTGAGCAAAAGAGCTGAGGTTGGAAAATTTTTTAAGGACGGGATCAATATGCGCTTGCGCGGTCATGCAAGTCAAAAAAATCAGCAAGAGACTTATTTTTTTCATGGCTTTCTCCTTCTAGTTTATTTTGATGCCTAATTGAATTTGAACGTCATCGATATCGTGGTCTTTAAATTCGATTCCATAGGTGCCGGGAAAAACCGACATAAATTCCCCGGGTTTGGGATCGCCGATGTACAGACGTTGAGGTTCAGAAAATCGAGACTCTTCGGAGTCACGAGATAAAAATTTAAATTCTGAAAATGTTCCATCCTTGCCGAATCGATAAAACGAGTCCTTCAGTTCTTGGTAATAATTGCCTTGTAAGGCCTTGCAAGCTTTTTGATTTTGCGGCTGATCCTCTCCGCAATAATTGCTCGGTACCATGAAATTAGATTCATTGCCGCTGGCGACAAAGACGTTCTTCAACATCTGATCCTGCATGGAGGGATCGGAGAGGTCTCGAAAAACACTGTAGGTGACGTTCCTAGTGCTGGGAAGAACCTTTAGTTTTTTGAGTCGCACTTGCGTCGCTTGATTTGCCGTCACCTTGACGTAGGTTTTCGAATTCGAATAATTGATCAAATACGTTCCCGGTACAACAGCAAATGTTTCATTCAGGTAGCGCATTGGATCTTTAATTTCTGAGCAGCCAAATTTAACAATTCGGTCCCAATCATCCGTCTTACAAAGAAAGACATTGGCCCAACCATTTTGTCCTGAACCGGGCTCGCCAACAATTGTCAAACTGCCGGTGGGTTGCTTAGGGCCGGGGACTGAAACATCCACTTCATCGCTATCGGCAAGTGCGGGCATAGAGACGGCAAAAACACTCATCGCAATCAATCCGTTCCAAATCAGTGCATTCAAAATTTTCATATGGCCTCCTTTTCGGCTGTCGGAGTAAAATAGCAGGAGACGATGTGCCTACGAAATGGGCACTTCGAAAAATGGTTCACCTTTGGTTAACACCGCTGGCAAAAAAACTTTGCAAATATTTAATTTTCTTTACGATTGGTTATTTCAAGAGGGAAAAAAGTTGCCCCGCCAGATGATAAACTTCACTGCCGTTTTCGATCATCATGTCATTGGCAATTTCGTGCAGGCACTCGCTTAACTTCAGACGAGCCGCTAAAATTTTTTCAGGGTTGGTTGTGACCGTAATCCCGGTGATCAAACGTTTCTCGAAACTTTCTTGATCGGTTTGAGAGTGAAGAACTGCAATAGCTTGTTTCATCATATTTTCGTGAAACAGGCGAATTTCCCGCAGAGATTTTTCCGAACTCCATCTGATTTTTTTATCCGTACAGAAATATTTTCCGTCGACCTCTGTGTACATGCCCATCGCCGTGAGATCTCGCAGTGCAATTTCAACGGAGGGCCGGGAAATACCCAATTTCTTTGCTACCGAGGCGGGTGTTCCATCAAAGAGTTTGGATTGACTGAAAATCAAAATGGGAATGTAAAACCACTGCCGCAAAACCAAAAATTGGTCACGACTCGCGATATCCCAGCCTGCCAGCTGAGTCTTCACACGGGATTTTCCTTTTTTCTGAAACGCCGAAGCTCCCACGAAACCATGGTGGGCCGATTTTATTTTTTCCGTCACTTCCGATTCGATATTCAAGGATCGGCATAATTTCATCAGGAGCGGATAGGGAATCGGTTTTTTACCGCTCAGAACATTGCTCAAAAAAGCGGGTGAAATCGCAATTTCTTGCGCTAATTTTCGCTGCGAAAATCCATACTGGGATTTTTTCTTTTTTTTGAAATATTTTTGCAAGAACTGGTGGGTTTCCATTTTATGCTCCACCTTCACCACCCCGGACAGCGGTTGTTCACGCCGCCAGTTTGCACGAGTTCCACCAATGGATCGGGCTCAACACAATCGATCAGTTCTTCGGCACGTACCCGTTGAATGCTGACGACGCATGCGTCGTTGCCAAGCGGCGCAGTCCGCACATAAGATTGACCGCATTTATTCACAGTAAATTGATAAGTTTTAACGGGTTCTCCTTGGATCGGATAAATACCCAGGATTTCCGCCTCTAAATAGGCAAGAAGCTGATCGGGATTTTCCTGCCAAAATCTCGGTGGAAAATGAAAAATCAAGATTTCCTGCACGTGCTGATGATCCAAAACCAGGTCTTTTTGAATGCCATCGATGTGACCTAGATGGGAAATACCCACGGGCAATCGCAACTCATATTCAAGGCCAACAAATTGGCGGTCGGGTTGATCGGGAAATGGCTCAAAACCGATCTGAGCGTAAGTAACATAAAAATTTGGATCGACATTGGGGTGATCGTCCAGAATTTTCTCGAGCAGAGAATTTTTAATTAAAAGTGAAAGCGCATCGCCGCCGCCGCCGACACTGGCACCGCCGTCGGCGTATAGATTTTCTTTTTGAAAGAGGGTTTTGGCATAAGCTGCACGCAATTTCTGCCGAACTTTTGGATCATCTGTATTCAGCAGAGTTTCAATCGCGGTCGAGAGCGCATAATGTTTGTCATTGTAGTGAGTGGCACCCAGAGCCTCGTGCAATTCCAGTTGCGGCAGTTGGTCCTCGTACTCAGTTGGGATTTGGGATGAAATCTCGACAATTTTATCGCCAGCTTCATAATGCCCGGATTTTCGCGGTGGCTGGATTTTTTCAGGCGGTATCCGTTCAATGGTGCGTGTCTGCAAATTGCCAAATATGTCTTGGCCGACCAAAGTGAGCCGTTCCTTGGCGGGAGCTTGGATGTCAATTTCCGGAACTTTTTCCCATTTGATTTGACGAGTCTGTTTGGCAAACTGATTCACATCGAAATCGCCAATTTTGGAAATGCCTTCTGCCCGCAAGGACTGCAAGGTTTCAGTGACACTTTGCCCTGGTTCCTGGGCCCACAAAAAACCAGGTAAAAAAAGCGCGATGAGGTGTAAAATCAGCCACTTATTCATGGCCAGGTCCCGTGCAAGAAAAGGACCATGCTGACGTCGAATTGGGCCCCCACCGATCCGCAAAGCCTTGTCGAAAATCTAGACAGATTTCCGTTCTCTGGTTTGACCGTACTTGCGCGAGCGCGAAAATGGTGCACAATCTGTTCATGCAGGTGTTCAAAGAAGAATATAAAGTCCGTTCTTTTAACGTCAATCTCAGGGGCCGAGTTGGCCTTTATACAATTCTGAATTTCGTCGAGGATGTCGGTTGGCGCCATGGACGAAAACTTGGCATAAAATTGGGCGATGACCTCAGCTGGATTTTCACTCGGCAAAAACTAACGATGACGGAATGGCCAAGGATGGATCAGAACGTTTCTTTGCTGACTTGGCTGCGACCGCCGTTGAGTGAAACCTTCTTGCTGCGCGATTATGAGATTTATTTGCAGGACAAAAAAATTGGCGAGGCGACAAGCTCCTTTTCCGCATTCAATCTCAAGACTCGTAAACTGGAAAGGCAGAATTGGCAGCCTTTTTCGCATCTCTGGAGTCCCGAAGGTTCCGTCCAGTTGCAACCGACGAAAATCCCGCCGGTCACTTCGGCGCGGAGTTTAGCAGTTTTTGAAGTTCGTAACAGCGATATCGACCTCAACAATCACGTCAACAACACCAAATATGCTCAATGGATTTTGGATGCCTTGCCAATTGCGCTGTTAAAACAAGGGGCTGAACTGCTTGGTTACGAAGTGAACTTTATCTCCGAGGCCAGAGTCGGAGATGTGATTGAAATCCAAGTGGCTGAAGAAATCAAAAATGAGGGATCTGTGACCGTCACACAATTCCAAGGTCATCACAAAACCGAAGGCAAGGTGATGTTTACAGCCCTTCTGACGACACGGGAATAATTTGGTTGGTGGCCTCTCCGAGAATCGAACTCGGACATCCGAAGATACACGATTTTGAGTCGTGCGCGTCTACCAGTTCCGCCAAGAGGCCTTGAGCAAAAGGAATTGGAAAATTAAACGCAATCCCCGCTACCCTCAAGAAGAAATTTCACGATCCGTTTCCAAAAGCGACACTTATAGGGGAGCACTTCGTCTCCAGATAAAATTTTCAAATGAAAATAACCATACAAAATTAGCGACTTAGAAACATAATGCTTCGTGACATTACGTGGCATAACGCTTGCTTAAGACAGCAGTGACTAAAAGTTTAACCACGAGGAGTACGTGTATGAAACAACTGATTTACCTGGCGGTCCTGGCACTGATTCCAGTGTCCGTATTCGCGCAGCAGAGTTTTGATGACGACGTCAATACAGAACTCGATAAGATGTATCAAAACCAAAATCGCGCCTCGGCTCCGCAAGTTCAAGTGAATGTTCAGCAAGCTCCGGCTGCTCAACAAGCACCTGCTCAGCAAGCCACTGTAGCTCAAGCGACAGCTCAAACTACATCTGCGCCAACAGCTGCTCAGCCTGCACCGGCCAAAGAAGCCGTGCAAACGCAAAGCCAAACCACAAATGTGGTGACGGCTGCTCCGGCAGCACCTGCTGCTCAAGCTGTGCAAGCTCAAGCCGTGCAAACGCAAACGGCTCCTAAGGCCGCCGGCGAGCCCACAATCCAGATTCAAAAAGAATCGACGACGGTGATCGAAGCCGCTCCGTTGACGGAATCAAAAGCAGATAAATTGCGCAAAGCCCGTCAAGAGACGGAAGTGCAAACCGAGCAAAAACTGGTTGAAAAACTGGAAACGTCTCGGATGGAAGACGAAAAACGCCGCGCGGAAGTGTTGTTCGGTGATAAATTCACCCAACTGCAAACTCCTCCGCCTGCGCAACAGCCGCAACAAGCTGTCGTAGCAGCGCCGGTCGTTGTTCAACAACAATCACCGCAACCGGTTCCGGTTGTCCTGCCTGAGCAACAGGTTGTGGCTCCGCCCGTAGCCAAAGAAGAAGCTGCAGGCGTGTCAGAAGAGAAAATCAAAGAAGAACCTGTTAAAAAAGAAAATAAAACCTACATGTCCCTTTTGGGCGGTATCGGTGAGTATAACAACTCCAACATTCAAGGCCAATACGCCTTGGGTATCGGTATTGGTAAACGAATCAATGACCGTTTCTTATTGGAAGGTCAATTCAACTATTCCGATTTCCATATTCAAGAGTACAGCGGTGGAGCGATCAATCCTTTCACCGGCACTTTCTATCCTCGCATCGTGAATATGGCTCAGTATGAAGGTTTGTTTGAGGCCAAATACGAACTGTTGGGCGGCACGTTCCGTCCTCTGGTCGGTGCAGCGGCTGCTTACACCTATCGTACTTACAACGATATTCAATTCGGTAACCCTGGCGATACCGGCAGTTCCAACGCTCTGGATTTCGGTATCCTCGCTGGTGCTGATTTTAATATCTCGGAAAGTTTCTCCTTGGGATTTGAAGTTCTTTACCTGTGGAACTTGGCAAATCAAGAAACGATCAACAACAGTTACCAAACTTTCAACGGCAATTCTGGCATCCCGACTCCTGAGAATATGGGTAACATGAATACGTCGTTGGTCGGTCGTATTACCTTTTAGTTTTTAGTCAAATCGTCTCCAAAGTGGTTGAAAAGCCCAGAGTCATCAGCTCTGGGCTTTTCTTTTTTGGGCGGACATGAAATAGTGAAAAACACATGAAATCCCATCGTTGGGCACTTATTCTTGCCAGCCTTATTTTGAGCCAATCTGGCGCAGCCTTTGCCGCCACAGCAGAGAAACCCGACAAGTTGGTCTCCGTCACCGTCGCCCAAGTAGGCACGCACGTGATCACCTCCCGTGATGTGCAGATGGTCTCCATATTGGACCACTGGTTTTTATTGAATGCCGCCATCACACCGAGCAAGAAACAAAAGCCGGTCGATCGCAAGGACTGGATCCCGGTCAGAAAAAGTGAGGCTTTCAATAAACAACTGTCCCTGGTCGTGATGGAGCATCTGGTAGTCACCGAGGCCGAGAATTTCTCGGTGGCTCGCATTTCCGCCGATGAGGTCGCCAAATACGCCCATGACATCCAGGAAGACCTCAAGAGTTGGCCGGAGTGGCACAGCCTGGAAGTTTCCCAGGTCGAATTGGAAAATCAAGTTCAGCGCCATCTGCGTGCCAAAGAATTTCTGAAATTTAAAACCGAATCCATGGGTTTTCAGATCAGCGATGACGAGGCGAAGGCGTATTACGAGCAAAACCGCCTGCGCTTCAACAATCTGCCCTATGAAAATTTTCGCGATAGCATCAAGGAATATTTAGCCCGGCGGGATGTGGAGAGCAAAATGAAGGACTGGTTTGACGTTCTTCGCAAGAAATATAAAGTTAAACTCTTGCAGTATGAAAACAGCAAATAGCCTTGAAATTGTAGGAGAAATCCGCCCTCTTGAGGAAGCCGACTTCACTGCCGCCGTTGCCCTTGCGGCACCTCTTAAATCGGCGGCCTTCAACTGGGAAGAAAACAGTCTGAGGGTGCAGTTCCGTCAGCTACAGAGCTTTGGGTTTTTCGCTCCTGGTGAGCAATTGCGGGCTTTTGTGTGCTTGCGCAAGATGGGTGAGGTGAGCGAACTGCCGGTTTTGGCCACCCACCGGGATTTTCAGGGCCAAAAGATCATGAAAACTCTCCTCTCCTATGTTTTTGCGACGCATTGTAAGGGTCAGGAAATTTGGCTGGAAGTTCATGAGGCCAATCTTAATGCTCGGAATTTATATAAAAAAATGGGTTTTCAGGAATGTGGCCGGCGGGCCAAATATTATCGGGATGGAGCTGCTGCAATTTTGTGCACAAGAAGTTCAGATTGAGCCTTCGAATCCTCATATAAGTACTTGCCTTTCCTTATGTTTTTTGTTAAATCATGGGCCGTAGGTGGGCTGGAGACAGTCCACCTTTTGTTTTTATAGCATATTACTTTAATCAGGTTTTGGGACAAAGGAATCGCTTGTCGGACCAAATGTTACAGAAAATTGAGCAGCTTGCGGAGCAGGTTGTCGCAAGGGAAGGTTGTAAGCTTTACGACCTTGAGTTTAAAGGCGGAGCCGGAGGGCGGATCCTGCGCGTTTATATTGATAAAGAGATCCCGGGCGGAGCGACTTTGGATGACTGCGCCAATGTCTCCAGGGGGCTTAACCTTCTGTTGGATGTTGAGGATGTCATCACCGGCGGGCCCTACAGCTTGGAGATATCGACCCCAGGTATTGAACGGCCCCTAAAAAGAGCCTGGCATTTTGCCTCTGCCGTGGGTAAAAAGGTGTGGCTTAAATTTGATCGCAATTTAGAAGCTCTGGGAGTAAAGAGCAAACGTTACGGAGCCCATAAACAACTCACGGAAGTGTTGCAAGCTTGCGAAGAAACGGGCATTCGTTTGCAGTTAGATGATGAGAGTATTTTGATTCCTTTTTCGGCTATTGAAAAATCCCATGTCGTTTTTGAATTCGGTACCGAAAAAGGGAAAAAGAAACAATAAACGACATTTCGCTCGGCGAGATGTCAGTTAAAGAGGTTTGCTATGGCAGATAATATGTTTTCGGAATTATCGCGAGTGATCGAACAGGTCGGTAAAGACAAAGGTATCGATCGGCAAGTGATCATCGATGCGATTACGCAGGGGATGCTCGTCGCCGCTCGTAAAAAATATGGGACCTATCGCGAAATCGAAGCCTCTTATAATGAAGACACCGGTGAAATTGAGCTGTTTGAATTCAAAGAGGTCGTCGACCGGGAAAAATTCATCGATGAGGAAGTGGAAATTCCGCTGGATGAAGCTTTGAAGTTGGACCCCAATGCTCAGTTGGATGATTCCATCGGTATTAAGCTTGAGTCCGGAGATTTGGGTCGAATTGCGGCGCAAACCGCAAAACAAATCATCATGCAAAAAGTCCGCGATGCGGAACGTGAAATCATTTACAACGAATTTGAACAGCGCAAAGGTGAGATCGCCTCAGGGATCGCACGTCGTGTGGAAAAAGGCGCCATTGTCGTCGACCTGGGCCGCACCGAAGCTTACATTCCGCCGCGGGAACAAATTCCTGGGGAAGTTTACAAGCCCGGCGATCGCATTCAGGGTTATTTGTCGGAAGTTCGGCAAACCACCCGTGGGCCGCAAATTATCATGTCTCGCGCGGATGAGCGCTATTTGATGAAATTATTCGAAATGGAAGTGCCGGAAATTTACGACAGTATCGTCGAAATCATGGCTGCTGCTCGCGAACCGGGAGCACGGGCGAAAATCGCTGTGCGCTCGAAAGACGCCGCGGTTGATCCGGTCGGCGCCTGTGTGGGCATGAAGGGCACGCGCGTGCAAAACATTGTGCAAGAACTCAAAGGCGAAAAAATCGATATCGTCATGTGGGATGAAGACATCACCCGCTTTGCCGCCAACGCTTTAGCACCGGCGGAAATCTCACGTATCTTTTTGGATGAAGAAAATAAAGAAATGGAAGTTGTCGTTCCGGACAATCAATTGTCTTTGGCGATCGGTAAGCGCGGGCAAAACGTGCGTTTGGGAGCTAAACTCACCGGTTGGAAAATCGACATCCTGTCGGAATCAGCGGCTTCAGCGCGTACCGCAGAAGCGATCTTCAATTTGATGTTGATTCCGAATATGACCGAAACTCTGGCGCAAAGTATTTTCCAGCATGGTTTCGGCTCCTTCCAATCTTTGGCTGATGCCTCCATGGAGGAAGTAGCAACGATTCCGGGATATGATAATGCGGAAAAAGCGGAGAAATTAATCGGGGATGCCAAAACTCTGAAAGAGCATTATGCAAAAGAAGGCATTGCCGTACCCGTGTCGCCGCAAATGCAAGCCGCTTTGGCTTCGCAAGCTGCCGGCAACGATGCCAAGGCACAGGCTGATTTGCGCTTGAAACAAGAGATGGAAAAACTGGATAACAAAAACCAAGGTGAAAACAACTGAGTCGCCAAGCGCGACTTAAATGTGCAACTGTGTTGGGAGTCATGAGTGAGTAATCCGAAAGTATTTGAATTTGCCAAGGAAGTCGGGATGACGCCGTTAGCGCTCATGGACAAGATCCGTGAGTGGCATCTGCCGGTGAAATCCCATATGGCGGAATTGGACACGGAATTGGTTGCGACGATTCGTGCAAAATTAGCCGAACCGTCAAAATCAGCGGACTCTGACAAAAAAACCGCGACTCGAAAAAAAGCTCCGGCAGCTGCGAAGGCGCCAAAGGCGGAAAAACCTGCCACCACGACAAAAAAGACCGCTCCTGCGGCTAGTCCCGCGGCTAAAACAGCCAAGACCACGAAAGCAACAGCAGCCGCTGCTGCCAGTCTGAAAACCGCCGCCGCCACAGTGGTGCGACGGAAAAAAGTTGAGCCCGTTGTCGAAGCAAAAGAAGCCGAAGTTATCGTTGAAGAAGCAGCAGTTGTAGAGCCGACTCCGCCACCGGCGGAAAGCAAAAAACCGTCTATGGAAGCGCGAATAGCTGAAGAGGCAAGAGCCTTTGTCGCTCGCGAAACTGTACCGGAACCTCATCCGGCCAATTTGACCCCTGCTGCAGTTGTAGCGGCTCCTGCCGTAGCGCCGGTCGTGGATGAAGTGGCGAAAAAATTAGGTCCGGCCCGAAAAAAAGAAGTGGCGATTGGTGCCAGCGGCGTGGCCTCAGAACAGACAGCACCCTCTGCACCTCGACGTAACATCGTCGGACGCATGGATTTGTCGCGCGTTCAGCCAGGGGGACCAGGTTCTCGTGGTGGAGCGCCAGGTGGCGGTATGGGATCCCGTGGACCCGCTCCGCAAGGCGGAATGGCAGCGCGGGCCAAAGGCAATTTACGCACAGGATTTTTTCAAGCACCCATGGGTGAAATCGAGGGACCTCCCGTCGATCCAGAAATTGAACGCCGTAAAGAGGAGAAGCGTCGAGCAAAAGGAGCGCCATCGGAAGGACCGACGCGCGAGCTCGACGAACAACCACCAGCATTCGATGCCGCTGAATTCCGTAAGCGGGAAATGGTTTTTCAACCGAAGAAAAAGAAGGGAATGCTGGCTCGTCCGGCTATGCAAACACAAATTACCAAACCGGCCGCACACAAACGCATTGTCAAAGTGTTCGGTGGGATGAAAGTTGGCGACCTCGGTCAAGCGATGGGCATTAAAGCGCCTGAATTGATCAAAGTTTTGATGAAAAACGGTGTGATGGGCACCATCAACACCGAATTGGATTATGAAACGATTGCTCTGATTATTTCCGATTTTGGTTTCGAAGCGCAAAACGTGCAAAAAACAGCGGAAGCTGTGCTCGGTGAAACGGCTTTCGGCAATCTCGAAGCCAAACCGCTGACACGTTCACCGGTGATCGCGGTCATGGGCCATGTCGACCACGGTAAAACATCCTTGCTCGATGCCATTCGCTCGACCAATGTGGCCAGCGGCGAGGCTGGCGGCATCACTCAGCATATTGGTGCCTACCAAGTGACCTTGGATGACGGCTATGTCATCACCTTCCTGGATACTCCCGGCCATGAAGCTTTCACCTCAATGAGAGCCCGCGGCGCCAACGTCACTGATATCGCCATTATTGTGGTCGCAGCTGACGACGGCGTGATGCCGCAAACGGCAGAAGCGATCAACCACGCCAAAGCGGCCAACGTGCCGATGATCGTTGTCGTCAATAAAATTGATAAACCGGGTGCCAATCCCGAACGGATCAAACAACAATTGACCGAGTATGAAGTGGTCCCCGAAGAGTGGGGCGGCACCACGATTTTTTCTCAGGTTTCTGCTTTGAAGAAAACCGGGATCAAAGAGCTTTTGGAGCAAATCAAATTGCAAGCTGAAGTTTTGGAGCTCAAAGCCAATCCGGAACGCTCCGGCACAGGCACTGTAATTGAATCACGTTTGGAAAAAGGCCGCGGCAGCGTGGCCACGATCCTGGTGCAAGACGGAACAGTGACCGTCGGTCAGTATATAGTAGCCGGTGCTATTCAAGGCCGTGTTCGCTCTCTGCAAAATGATCGCGGCGAGCGCGTGGAGAAAGCCACACCGGGCATGCCGGTGGAGGTGCTCGGCTTGGATGGAGTTCCGCAAGCTGGAGATAAATTCGATGTCGTGATCGATGAGAATGCCGCCGAAGAAGTGGCAAAAATCCGTCAAGACGTTTTGGACGCAGCTAAGACCTCGAACAAAAAAATGTCTTTGGAAGAGATTTTCTCGAAAGTGCAGGCCGGCGATGTGAAAGAGCTGGCCGTGATCCTCAAGGCCGATGTGGCGGGATCTTTGGAAGCTATCCAAGGCATGTTCCAAAAATTAGCGACGGCGGAAGTGAAAGTGAAAGTCATTCACGCTGCTATCGGCGGGATTACTGAGACGGATGTGACCCTCGCCTCCACGGCAAAAGGTGTCATCATCGGCTTTAACGTCCGGCCCGACGGTGGTGCGCAGAACGCGGCCAAACGCTTCGGTGTTGAGATTCGCACCTATTCCATCGTTTATGAATTGATCGACGATTTGAAAAAAGCGATGGCGGGAATGCTGGCGCCGAATGTGGTGGAAAAAATCATCGGCCGGGCGGAAGTGCGCAACACTTTCAACGTTCCGAAAGTTGGCACCATCGCCGGTTGTATGGTGGCGGACGGCAAAATCATGCGCAGTAATATGGCGCGCTTGATCCGCGATGGAAAAATTGTTTATGAAGGAAAAATTGCCTCTTTGAAACGCTTCAAAGATGATGCCCGCGAAGTGGCTGCCGGATTTGAATGCGGGATTGGCATTGAAAACTTCAATGATATTAAAGTTGGCGACGTCATCGAAGCTTTCACCAAAGAAGAAGTGGCCAGAGAACTCACTCCGGCATCTCCAGACGCTTAATGGGCGGCGAGAGATGAAAACGAGGATGGTATGAAAGATACAGGCGATGGACGGCGCGTAGCTCGTGTCGAGTCCGAAGTGCAAAGATTAGTGGCTCAATACCTGATCGAGCATATGCGTGAAAAACTGCCTGGACTGGTCACGGTCTCACGGGTGCACATGCCCGCGGATTTGCGTTCAGCTCGAGTCTACATCAGTGTTCTGACCGAAGATTTTATCGCTAAAACCGAACCGGTTTTGGAAATTTCACAAGAGAAAAGCGCCGCCGACATCATCACCATCGAGGAAACCTTCGACAGCGTCATTAGCGACCTGCAAGAAGTTGCCGTCGAGATTCAAAAATTTATCGGCCAAAATTTACGGATGCGCTACTGTCCCAAACTGACCTTCCACGAAGATGAAGTGACGAAAAAAGTGCTCAAGATCGAAGAGATCATGCGCGAAATTTCCGACCACAAAAAATCCCAATGAGTGAAAATTACCATGGCCTTCTATTGGCCGACAAACCGAAGGGCTGGACCAGCCATGATCTGGTGGATCACGTCCGCGGAGTTTTTGAAACTCGCTCGGTCGGTCATTGCGGAACTTTGGATCCTATCGCTTCCGGGCTGATGGTGCTGTTGATCGGCGAGGCCACTAAACTCTCCAATTACATTTTGGAAAAAGACAAAGCCTATCGCACGCGCGCTCAATTGGGTGTGGTGACGGATACTTTAGATACGACCGGCGAAGTGCGGGAAAAACAAACCGTCGATTTGTCTCAGGAGAAAATGCGCGAGGCCGTAATCGGTTTGCAAGGCGAAATGACCTTGCCCGTGCCGATGTACTCGGCGGTCAAAGTGGATGGGACCAGACTGCATCACTACGCCCGTAAAGGTGAATCTGTGGAGCAACCGCAAAAACTGATGCGCTTTTCCGATTTTCAAAACCTCGAATTTGGTACGGACTGGTTACAGGTGGAAATGCAGTGCTCGAAGGGCAGTTATGTTCGTGCTTGGGTGCATGAGCTGGGTCAAAAATTGGGTTGTGGGGCCGCGATGAGCGCTCTGGTTCGCACTGAGTCTTGGCCCTATCGCCTTGATCAGGCTCAGACTATTGAACAAATCGCTGCAAAAAAGCAGAGCGGAGAGCTTCTTTCCACCCTTATTCCCATGGCGTCGGCTTTACCGGACTATAAACTCCTTCGAGTCAGCGGCTTAGACCAAACTTTGCTCTTGAATGGGCAGATTTCCCATGCATTGAAAGCCCAGTTAATCTCGGTATTTAAACCTGGTATTGATGTCGGAGCGAAGGTGATCTCGCAAAGCGAGGGTAAGCTTTTGGCGCTGCTCGGTTTGGAGCCCGGTAAGGGATTTATTATCCGACGTATTTTTCGCTATTGACGCTATAGGAAAAACATGTGTATCTATGAGACCTTACACGCTTTTTAAGCACACTCTGGTAACGACAGCCATGACGTTACTAAGGGTTTATAAAATGGAAATTTAGGTCCCCAGGATCTAAAGAAAGGAAGACGATAATGGCCGTCACAAAAGAACAGAAATCGGGCATCGTTAAAAAATTTCAACGAGCTGACTTGGACACCGGAAGCCCGGAAGTACAAGTGGCCCTCTTAACCGCTCGAATTAACGAAATGACCGTGCACTTCACCACTCACAAAAAAGACAAACACGGAGTCCGCGGCCTCGTCACTTGCGTTAACCGCCGACGGAAATTATTGGATTATCTGAAGCATTCCGACAAAACAAAATATGAATCTTTGATCAAAGAACTCGACATCCGTAAATAGTAGATTCCGGTAAAGGAAAAAATATGAAGACCACAGTCACAACCTCGGTTGGTGGAAAGCAGATCACCATAGAGACAGGACGCATGGCTAAACAAGCCGACGGCTCTGTCGTCGTCTCCTGCGGCAACAACATCGTTTTAGTCACCGCTGTCAGCAGCCATAAAGAATCCACTTTGGATTTTTTCCCGCTCACGATTGAATACCAAGAAAAATTTTATGCCACGGGAAAAATTCCGGGCGGCTATTTTAAAAGAGAAGGCAAGCCGACCACCGACGCCGTTTTGAACGCGCGTTTGATCGACCGGCCGATTCGGCCCCTGTTTCCGGAAGGCTATCGTTATGAAACACAGATTGTGGCAACCACTCTCAGTGCCGATGGTTTTTTCCCGCTCGAAATTTTAGCTAGCATCGGCGCTTCGGCGGCTTTGCACCTTTCTGATATTCCATTTTTGGGGCCTACCGCCGCTGTCCAAGTCGGCCGCGCTGACGGTCAATTCATTGCCAATCCGACTCCTCAGCAAATGGAAAAGTCGGATATGAATATCATTGTGTCAGGAACTCGTAATGGCATTTTGATGGTCGAAGGCGAAGCTAAATTTATCACAGAAGCAGATGCTTTGGCGGCCCTGAAATTCGGTCACCAATCTTTGATTCCGCTGTTCAATGCCCAGGATGAGCTTCGGGAAAAAGCAGGCTCGACGCAAAAACGCGATTTTAAAGTCGCGCAAATTGATGCGGGTTTTCGTTCGCAGGTTGAGAATATTCTCAAAGGAAAAATTGAGAAAGCGATGCAAATTCGCGAAAAAATGGAACGCTATGCAACCGTCGATGAAGCAAAAAAAGAAGCAGCTGCCACATTGTTGGCTTCGCTTGGCGATGACAAATTGAAATCGCAACGGGAAAAAGAACTGGGCAGCATCATTGAGGACCTCAAATACAAAATTGCACGGTCCATGATTTTGGATACCGGCAGCCGTATCGACGGTCGGGATTTGAAAACTGTTCGTCCGATTTCTTGCGAAGTTGGCATTTTGCCTCGCGCCCACGGCTCGGGTTTATTCACTCGTGGCGAGACGCAAGTTCTTGGCACGGCAACCTTGGGAACCGGCGACGATGAGCAAATGGTGGATGCTTTACTTGGCACCGTCACCAAAGAATTTTTATTGCACTATAATTTTCCGCCCTATTCCGTTGGTGAAGTCGGCCGCTTCGGCGGTCAAGGTCGCCGCGAAATCGGTCATGGCAATCTGGCGGAAAGAGCTTTGAAAGCGATTCTGCCGGATCATGAGAAGTTTCCGTATACGATTCGTCTGGTTTGCGACGTTCTAGAAAGCAACGGTTCGTCATCGATGGGTTCGGTTTGTTCCGGAATCTTGGCGATGTTAGATGCTGGTATCCCGGTGAAGGGCAACGTCGCCGGCATTGCGATGGGTCTGATCAAAGAGAACGAGCGGGTTGCGGTTCTGACCGACATTCTGGGTGATGAAGATCATCTGGGCGATATGGATTTTAAAGTGGCAGGCACTGCCAACGGTATCACCGCTTTGCAAATGGATATCAAAATTGACAGCGTTAATTTCCAAGTCATGGAAACAGCTTTGAACCAAGCTCGCGACGGTCGTTTGCACATCCTGGGCGAGATGGAAAAAGTCATGCGCACTCCGCGCGGTGAAATTTCCGAATTCGCGCCACGAATTGAAACCATCAAAATCAATCCGGATAAAATCCGTGAAGTGATCGGCGCCGGTGGTAAAGTGATTCGCTCTTTGACGGAAGCAACCGGTACAAAAATTGAAATTGAGGATGATGGAACAATTCACATCGCCTCCAGTGATCCGGAAGCGACGAAAAAAGCGATCCGCATGATCAACGACATCGTTGCGGAAGCGGAAGTGGGCAAAACCTACCGCGGCAAAGTGGTTAAAATCGCCGACTTTGGCGCCTTTGTTGAAATTCTGCCGGGCACGCAAGGCCTTTTACATATTTCTGAAATCGCCAACGAGCGCTTACGCGCCGTTACCGATGTCCTTAAAGAAGGCCAGGAAATCGATGTGAAAGTGCTGGACGTGGATCGTGCTGGCCGTATCAAACTGTCGCGTAAAGCGCTGTTGACGAAGGATCATTAGTGACATGCTCTTCAAAAAAGCGGTACTTCGCAATGGGATTCGGGTGGTCAGTGAAATGCATCCCCAGTCTCGCGCGGTATCGCTCGGTCTTTGGGTCCTGACCGGGACCCGTGACGAAGAGCCTGACGAAGCTGGAATTTCTCATTTCCTCGAACACCTGGTTTTCAAAGGAACACGAACTCGTTCCGCTTATCAGATTGCCAAAAGCTTGGAAGCTTTGGGCGGCGACCTGAATGCCTATACCACGCGTGAATACACCGTTTATCATTGTCTGCTGTTAAAAGATCATTGGCGAAAAGGTTTGGAAGTGCTGGCGGACCTGGTTTCCAACATGCATATGACCAAGTCTGATTTTGAGTTGGAACGCTCGGTGATTTTGCAGGAAATCGCCATGGGCGAGGATGACCTCGAAGAACTGATCTACGACGTTTATTTTGAAAAAACGCTGCCTCGCAGTCCTTTGGGAAAGCCGATTTTGGGCAATGTCGCGTCCATTTCCGATATGAAGATGGGCCAGGTTGCGAATTATTATCGCCGCAAATATTCCGGCAATAATATTATCGTATCGGGCGCCGGCAATTTGGATCATCACGATTTGGTTGTGGCGGTCGATGAGTTTTTGGGACACAAGAAAAAAAGAAAATTCAAGGTCGATCGTGGGCATCCTAAACATAAACCGATTCGCTATGTGGTGGAAAAACCGAGCGAGCAATTGCATTTGTGCATGGGCTTACCGGTCACCAGTTTTCGCGATCGCATGCGTTTTGACGCTTTTATTGTCAATGCCCTTTTGGGCGGTGGGATGACTTCGAAACTCTATCAAAGCGTGCGCGAAAAGCGGGGATTGGTTTACTCCGTTTATTCCAGTCTGAATACTTTTGATGATTTTGGCTGTATCAATATCTATGCAGCTTGTGACAAGAAAAATATGAAGGCGGTTTTTAAAAGCATCGGCCAGGAAATTCGTCGACTCCGTAAACATAAAATCAGCGAGCACGAATTGGAGATGTTCAAAACCCAGGTCAAAGGCGCGGTTTTGTTGGGCACCGATGATGTGGACAATCGTATGACGTCTATCGCCGTGAATGAAATGGTTTTTGGTAAATACAAACCAGTCGAACAAATCATTGAAGAAATTGACTCTGTTTCCGTGAAATCAGTAAATGAATTCGTCGCTCGTTATATTCAGCCGGACGAAACCGCCATGGTATTGATGGGCGGTGGTGCTAAAGAGTTGGAACCGTGGTTTCTAGAAGCAAAGGTGGGGTTATGAATAAAATAAAAGTGAAATTGGTCAAACTTCCGCATTTCAAAGGCACTCTGCCGGCCTATCAGTCGAGTTTAGCCGCGGGCTTTGATGTGCGAGCACAAATCGACGAAGTGATGACGGTACGGCCGGGAGAAAAAGTTTTAGTTCCCACCGGCCTGTCTTTTGAAATCCCTGCCGGTTTTGAAATTCAAGCACGTCCGCGCAGTGGTCTGGCTGCAAAAAACGGCATTACTTTACTGAATAGCCCCGGCACCATCGATGCCGACTATCGGGGCGAAGTGAAAATCATCCTGATCAATCATGGCAACGCCGATTTCGTCATTCGCGATCAAGACCGCATTGCTCAATTGGTGGTGGCGCCGGTTTGGCAGGCGGAATTTCAGGTTGAAGATGTTCTTTCAGAAACCGCCCGGGGCGCCGGTGGCTTCGGCTCGACCGGAGTCTAGGTTTCGCTCAAACCAAAGCGAAAAGAACTTAACAATTGTGCCCCTCGCTCCGATGAGAGGGTCGTATGAGTCACCAAGAAACAGCACAAGAATCCAAACTTGAAAAGTTCTTTCTGGCCAAGGTCGAAGATCCCAAATTGCGTGCAGTTGTGGGGCCTTTGATTCAAACCAACATTGCTGCCCTTGTGGTGACGGTCATCCTAGGGATGGTGCAATGGTATTTTGGCCTCTATCATACGGCCATTATTTCTATTTCATACGGAGTGATCAGTGCAATTCCCTACATCTTTTTAAGAAGGGGAAACACACTCGTTTGGCGCTGGGGGGTGATGGTCTGTGCTTGGGCCGCTATCTGCCTCTTGACGGTGACCCTTGGTAAAGATTCATTTTTTTGGGTTTGGTATCTGGTTCTGGCCTCCGAAAACATGTTTACCTTTCTGGAAAGCGAAAAACACCATCGCAGAAATAGTTTTATTATCATGAGTATTTTTTTGGCTATTACCGTCGTACTGATGGTTTCCGATATCATCCCGTCCGAGGTCGATCCGAAACACCGCAATTGGCTTGTGGATTTTGGAATTTTCACGGTGATCCATGCCGCCGTCACCCTGTTGGTTACGGTCGTTCGCTTTCAACGCGAAACCATCGCCGCCAACAAACGCCTGCAAGCCCAATCTGTGGCGATTCTCCAGCAAGCCAAGATGTCCACTCTCGGTGAGATGGCCGGCGGCGTGGCTCATGAAATCAATAACCCATTGGCGATGATTTTGGGCCATTCCACGCAACTGGTCCGAGACCTGAAAGACGAAGCTGTGAGCCGCGAGAAAATGCTCGGCAAAGCCGAAAAAATTCAAACCACGGTGGAACGCATTTCGAAAATTGTCAGCGCGCTTCGTACTTTTTCCAGAAATGCCGACGAGGATCCATTTCAGAAATCGAAGGTATCGGCGATTCTTGAAGATACACTGAATCTCTGTTCCGAGAATTTAAAGACAAATCAAATTGATTTGCGTATCAATGGAAATCAAAACTTTGAATTTGATTGCCGACCGACGCAAATTTCCCAAGTCCTGGTGAATTTACTCAACAATTCGCTGGAAGCGATTCGCGGTCTTCCGGAAAAATGGATTGAAATTAAGTTGGAAAACGTGAGTGGCAAAGTCAGAATTTCCGTCACCGACAGTGGTCACGGTATCCCTGAAGCCATTGCCGACAAGGTCATGCAGCCATTTTTTACCACCAAGGAAATCGGCAAGGGCACTGGCTTGGGTCTGAGTATTTCCCAGGGAATCGTCGAAAGTCACGGCGGTATGATTTCGTTGGATCGCACCTGTTCCAATACCCGCTTTGTCCTTGAGCTTCCTTCCACTCAGGCGGGAACGACGGCAGCTGCTAAAACAGCCTGAACCATTCTTTATTCGCCAAGCTTCACTTCTGGAGCTTGTTCGGTTTGGTTGGCATGCCAACGCTCGGTGGATTTCACCGTGCTCCACCAGGCCAACCCGTAGGTCACGAGGAAAAGGACGTAGATAATTCCCACCAGGCGCATGACAAAAACTTTGGGCAGTTGAAAATTTTCACAAAAGCCCACTATCAGCAGCAGTGCGGAAAAAGCTAAACCAACCAGCAAAATGGGCGGGAAAAAACCGCTGATAACCTGAAAAATGAAAAAAGGAATGTTGGCGAAGAAAACCGCGGTGAACAGAGCTTTAAAGTCGACGATTTTGTCGGTGAAAATCTGAAACGTGTAATAGAAAAACAAACTGGAAATAAAACTGGTGATCAAAGTCAAAACAGGCGTTTGAATCAGTCCGACGATAATCGACAAAACCGATCGGTGCACCAAGCCGGCCAATGCCCCACTGGCCATGGTGATCAACACCTGCGCTAAAATAATCCGGCGCCATTCCCAAGTCGGCAAGTGTTTAATCCTCTCGACCGGATGCTGAAGGAAGCTGAATAAACTCACTTTGATTTCAGAGAGATCCGTACGCAGAGTCGACATGGTGTTTTTTTCCTTGTTGTGAGTTCAGGCTGAAATCTCGTTCGGCCAGGAGTACGGCGTGGTTGAGGATTTTTTCGATCATCAAATAAAAATTGCGTGGTGAAATGATTCCGGGAGCCTGAAGTTGCATACGGGGTTCCTGTACCCAGGCTCGATGCCAGCGCCAAAGCAAGGACATATGACGGGTTGGCGGGACGATGATCTCTTCAATCGGATGTTTAAGCGGCACAAGCGAATTTGTTTTTTGCCCTTGGCCGCTGCTCAACAAGGTACAGCTGGTGACCGAGGTGAAGGATTCACGGGAAAAAAGCCCTTCCATTTCCGGCAAACTCGATTCATCGATCACCAGGTGAAAGGTTTTACCTTCCTTTTCCGCCTCATGCAGAAAATGGCTCAGCTCCTGTCGGCGCCTCTCGCGACCCCGCCAGGGAAGGTCCAAGTGATAGACCTCGTAACCATGCTGGGCAAGGCAGTCCGGCAAGGAGTTCCAATATTGCATAAAATAAAAGATCGATTTTTTTCCCGCCACAAATAAAAACGGAAAACGGGTCAGTAAACAATTCGCTCGGAGAGGGACCACGGTGCGATTGCGAGCCCGATAGTAATTTGCAAAGACGGTGAAGCTGACCCAACCCAGTGCTGCGATGACACACCAGTAAGCCATTAGAAGTAACCGTCCAATCTGATCATCAGATCCATCGAGCTGCGATCGGCGCTGTTGTTAAGCAGAGCTGAGCGGTAACCGGCTTCGGCACCGATGCCAAAATTTTTGGAGGGATTCGCTTCGATCGCGGCAAAAACAATTGCGGCGGGCGAGGATTCGTCAATATTCACGCCACCGGCATCGGCGAGCGTTAAGTATTGAGTTGCTAAGCCAGTGCCCAACCGGAAACCTAAATTTTTACCGGTCGAGGGCAGGTGATAGAAAACTTTCATATCCAGTTCACGATAGCTGTGACTTTCCGATCCTTCGTTGTCGCTGCCAAAATTGCGGATGGCTCCCTCCGCCACCAAGTTCGGCGAGAATAAATCAATCCCAAAGGACATTTGAAAGCCGGTCATTTGCAGTTGAATCATGCGGGTGGGTTCCTGCACATTCATGCTCGAAGTGATCAGGCCGAATCCAGCGTGCAGGGTGATGTCATCCAAGACGCTGGCTTCATTGAGCGCGGCTCGTGAGCGTTTCTTGTTGATCTGATTGATCAGGTCATCATAGGAAACTTCGTCATATTCCTGTGCCTGGACTTTGGTCGACATAGAGGCCATGCAAAATAAAACGATTAGGGAAAACAAATAAAGGCGAGTAATTTGTTCTTTCATATCAAAATAGTATCAAAATTCGGAGTAAAACCAAAATCGCCCCTTTCCGACTGGACCAATTTTTTGGCAAAATAATGATATGGGCAAAACTTCGCGACGAAGAAAGTGCTACTGCGCCTTTTGTAAATCGGAACGAACGATTTATAGCAAGCGCAGAGTCAACGGATTCAATATGATGGCATCAGCCCTTGGTGCAGGTGTCGCGATGTACGCTTTTTGGCAGGGGTTCGATGCGCGAGTTCTGGTCATTTTTGTTTTTTTTCTAGCGCTGGCCGAAGTTTTTGTGCAGGTTCGCTGGCGGCTCAATGTCGTTTGCCCAAACTGCGGTTTTGATCCGGTTCTCTATCTACGGGACACGGACAAGGCGGCGGAAAAAGTGAAAATCCATCTGACCAGGCGAAAAGAGGATCCGATTTCGCTTTTTCGCCGACCTCTGAATATTCCCTCCATTAGCCAGGAAAAAGCACAAAAATTGGCGGCGGCAGTGGCTTCTCAAAATACCGGCAAATTCCCAGCGGCCAGCGAGAGCAAAGGCACCGTGATCTCCAAACAAGTTTGAGTTTTTGGTAAAAATCATTCTGTGTTTGCCTAAATACCGGTTGGGTTCTAGACTTGAGTCCTGGTAATGAAAGCGCTTGTCGTCATTCCGACATATAACGAACTTGAAAATATCGGACCGCTCACCACGGCGCTGTTTCGTCTACCAATTCATTTTGATATTCTCGTGGTCGATGATTCTTCGCCTGACATGACCGGGCACTTGGTTGCCAAATTAGCAAGCGGCGAACCTCGTTTGCATTTGTTGACCCGAGAAAAAAAAGAGGGCTTGGGCCGCGCTTACGTGGCTGGGTTCGAATGGGGTTTGCAAAAAGGTTTCGACATCATCGTGGAAATGGATGCCGATTTCTCGCATCGGCCGGAAGACCTCGTTAAAATTTTAGAGGGCATGAAGACCGCCGATTTCGTGGTTGGCTCCCGCTATGTGGCTGGCGGTGGCGCCGTGAATTGGGGATTGGCTCGCAAAATCATTTCGCGCGGTGGAGGGATTTATTCGCGCTTGATTTTGGGTTTCCCTTTGAACGACTGGACCGGTGGCTTCAATGCTTGGAGCAAAGAAACTCTGCGGAAAATTGACCTTCTCCGCGTGCGCTCGAATGGCTATAGCTTTCAAATTGAATTGAAATACCGGGCCCTTAAGGAAGGATGCAAAGGCATCGAAGTGCCGATCATCTTCGAAGATCGACGCGTGGGTAAAAGTAAAATGTCGCTCAATATCGTTCTGGAAGCGTTTTGGCGCGTTTGGAAAATGCGCTGGCTCAAGCCATGAACCATCGTTGGTTGGCGCTGGCTCTGCTCGCCTTTTCCTTATCTGTTGGGGCGGACCAGGCCGTGGTTATCACCGAAGGCGCGGTGGTCTTTGTCAAACCCGATTTTGATTCGGAAGCGATGATGCAATTGCATGCCGGGGATTCGGTGGAAGTCTCAAAACGTGTTTTTGGACCCTTTCATCGCGTCCGTGTGAAAAACGGTAAAATGGGATTTCTCGCCGATAATGATTATGTGGTGCGTGGTTCGAAAATGGAAAAAGCCTGGTTGGAGGCGCAGAAAAAAGACGCCACTCTCGGTTCGCAATCGGAGTCCGAGCCAGATCAGAAGCCGAAAAGAATCAAGCCTTTTGCTTTGACCCGCTACCGCGGCGTCTCTTTCAATGAAGTCAGTTACCGCGAAGATACGATGGCCTTAAAACCCACGGCCAATATTTTATTTATCGGCTTTAAGGCCGTGGGACCGAATTTGCTGGTTGATGGCGACTTTGTGACGGAAGTGAACGCGGATTTGTATCCCTCAGCGCCTTACTTCTATCAAGAGGCGACCGGCAACAGTGCCAGCGGCTGGATTTTGCATACGGACATGCTGTTTGAGAGCATCTTTCCGCAGAGTAAATCTTTCCTTGCTTACATTGGCTTCGGGCCGATGTTCAAATACAGCCACTACGTTTTGAATTTGACCAACAGTGTGGGCGGACAAGTCGCCTATCCCGCAGACGATATGACCCTGGGGCTGGTATTTGCCGCCGGAGTCGGCTGGCGCCTCGGCAGCTTCGGGGCATTACGCGCTGAGTACAAGTTCTATTGGGAAAAAATGCAGTATGGAGGCGTTGGTCTTTCTCTGCTCTTCCCATTTTGACATCGCGCTTGGTTCGGGAGATATCCTGGAGCCATGGAAACACAAAGCAAAATCCATCTTTTGTCCTCGGCGGTCGTCGATCAGATCGCGGCTGGTGAAGTCGTGGAAAGGCCCGCTCACCTCGTTAAAGAGCTGGTCGAAAACAGTTTAGACGCCAAGGCCAGCGAAATTTCCGTGGAGTTCAGCGAGGGCGGGCGGCAAGTCATGGTCACCGACAACGGCGAAGGTATTTTGTCTTTGGATTTGGGCAAAGCTTTGTCCCGTCATACCACCAGTAAAATTTTGTCGGAAGAGGATTTGTGGAAACTGAGGACCTTCGGTTTTCGCGGCGAAGCTCTGGCCAGCATCGCGGCGGTTGCAAAAGTCATTTTGAGTTCCAAAACAAAAGGGACGGAAGAAGGAACACAAATTCAGGCCAACTTCAGCTCTCTTTTTCAAGCGGAAAAAGTCGGTCATAGTTTCGGAACCAAAGTGCAAGTGGCGGAGCTGTTCGCCAACGTGCCGGCGCGCTTGAAATTTCTGAAATCGGCGGCGGCGGAAAGCACACAAATCAAAACCGTGATGAAAGCCCTGGCGCTGTCCCATCCGCAGGTGACCTTTCGGGTCAGCCAAGATCGTGAGCTTGTGTATCTCTGGCCGGCGGTGGCTTCGCGGCGCGAACGGGCTCTGCAAGTGTTGGAAATCGACGAGTTGTATGAGGGCGCGGCCGAGCGGGACGGCGTGCATGCCAAGGTGCTATTTGCCGATCCCAATACCACGGCAAAAACTTCACGCAATATCTGGCTGTTTGCGCAGAATCGCTGGGTGCAAGATCGCACCTTGCAAGCGGCGGTGATGGAGGCTTATCGCAACCTGCTCATGCACGGCGAGTACCCCATTGCCGTGGTCTGGGTGGAAACTGACCCGGAAAATATCGATGTCAATATTCATCCCAGTAAATCGCAAGTGAAATTTGCGCAACCGTCGGCGGCCTTCCGCTCTGTCCAGGCCGCTTTGCGGGACAGTTTGGAAAAAGCGCCGTGGCTTCCCTCAGCTGTCTCATCGTCGGGAATGAAGCAGGAAAGCAAACCGGTGCTGGAAGAAAAAAGTTTTCAATTTCAAGATACGAATATTCTGCGCACGCAATTTCGTCAGAAAGAAAAACTTTCCTTTGGGGACCAGCCAACTGGGGACCAACCTGTTGTGGCGCCGCCAACAGGGGGCTCGCCAGCCATGCAAGCCCAGCCGGGACGCTATTGGTCCTCCTTGCAGATTTTGGGGCAGGCTCAGTTGACCTATTTGCTTTGTCAAAGCGATCGGGCCGTGGTGATTATCGATCAACATGCCGCTCATGAGCGTGTCCTCTTCGAAAAACTGATGGCGGCTTGGCACGGACAGAAAATTGAAGGACAAGATCGCTTGTTTCCGCTGACTGTGGAACTTCCCACGGAACAGGTGGAGGCTCTGTTGAAAGCCAAAGCGGAGATCGCCCGGTTGGGAATTCTGATTGAATCTCTGGCGCCGACGACCATTGGTATTCATTCCGCACCGCCGGCTTTGCGCGATTCCGCCATTGTCGATTGTTTGGAAAAAATGGCCCATGACTTTGCTGAGCATGGCGATAGTCACAAGATGGAGCAAATGATCGGCGATGTCTGTGCCTCCATGGCCTGTCATTCGGCGATTGTCGCTGGCCAGGCGCAAAGCAAAGAAGAAATTCAGGCCTTGTTGGCGAATATGGATGAATTTCCTCTGTCTTCCTTTTGTCCCCATGGCCGCCCGGTGGCGGTGAATTACACCTTCACCGAGATGGAACGGGATTTCGGGCGCATCGTGTGAAAGTGATCTTTGTTGTTGGCTCCACGGCCTCCGGAAAATCCGACTATGCACTGGCTCGGGCCGAGCAAAAGCACGGGGCCATCGTCAATTGCGATAGCATTCAATTGTACCAGGGTTTGGAAATCGGCTCAGCACTCCCTGCGCCTGAAGATCAAAAGCGAGTGCCGCATTTTTTATTCTCCTATGTTCCCAAAGGTGAAAAAATGACCGCCGGAAAGTACCGCCGTGATTTTTATGAGCTGATGAAAAAAATCGAAAATCAATTTGCGGAAATTTTGGTGGTCGGTGGTACGGGATTTTATTTTCAAGCCATCGAAAAGGGAATGTTCCCGGTCGGCGCCGCCAACCCGGAGGTGCGACTGGCGATCGAGGAAAAACTCAAGACCGAGGCCGGCGCCGAAGACGTCTATCGGCAATTTCAAAGCTTGGACCCCCAGGCGGCGCAAAAAATTTCCGCCAACGATCACTATCGCTTAGCCCGTGCCATGGAGCTGATGACCGTGCAGGGGAAAACGCTGACGCAGATTAAGGCGGAATTCCAGCAGAAGAAATCGGATTTTCCGTGGCCCTTGGAAAAGATCGGTTTGCGCTTGGCAAAAGAAGAGTTGTTGCAACGGGTGCGACTGCGCACGGAAAAGATGCTGGCCAGAGGATTGATCGAAGAAGTGCGAGGGCTGATGCAGGAAGGCCTGGCGGATTGGGAGCCGTTGAACAGCGTGGGTTACAAGGAGACGCGGGAGTTTCTGAAAGGCTCCGCGGAAATTCCGGATGAGAAGGCACTGACTGAAAAAATTATTCTCAACACCATGAAGCTAGCAAAAAAACAGCGGACCTGGTTTCAGCGCGACCCTGAGATTCACTGGCTCTGAGGTGAACGCTCGCCCAACCAAAAAAAGAGAGCCGTCCAAACTTCGGACGTAGCTCGATCGCCTACAGAGGTTCTTCGCTCGGTGATCGGGACTTTTCTTTTGCACTCGTTCTTGGGTATGGGTATCGGTCACAGGCAACTTCATCTGATCAAAACGGATTGGCAACATCGGTTCTCCTACGGCGGTGTTCTGAGGAATCAGCGTAAAGGTCGCGGTCAAAGACCTCTCTCCAGTCGCGAGCCTGTGCATGCTGTTTTCAAGGTCCAATCATCTCGCTTGCGCGGGCGAAGTTTAAGGTCTTCCCGCAGTTTTTTAATCGTCAGCCAAGTGATTCAGCGTTATGGCGCCAAACTCGCTGTCAAAATCGAGCAGATTTCTATTCAAAATGATCATGTGCACTTGCTTCTACGGTCCAGCCGCCGCAGTCAATTCGGCAATTTTTTTCGCACCGTGGCCGGACAAATCGCACAAAGGCTGGAGCGCGAGGGTTTGCTTCTTGCCGGCTCGGAGGAAAGCAACGTGACCGATACCCCCTCCAAAGGCCGCGAGAAAGGCACAGGGCTGTGGAAACATCGGCCTTTCAGTCGCGTGGTGAGAGGATGGAGAGCGTACAAAATCGCCAAAAACTACATTCAACTTAACGAACAAGAGGCTCGCGGTCGAATTCCCTATCGCAAGACCCGGCTGCGCGGCTTATCGATGAGTGAATGGCAGCTGCTATGGAGTTAGATGTGCGAATTTGACCTTTGACTCATGAAAAGGCGGTCGGACCGTGAAGTCTGTGTATTCCGATCCATGGCAAAATCAGCAATCAAGGGGTTACTTAACGGCATCATTGGGTTTCGACTGTTTTTGTGTGCCTTGCGAAGATGATCTTTTTCGGTCAGACAACTTTTCCCTGCTGACAATCCCTCTATTACAATACGATGCTTTTCAGGGCGGCTCCTGATCGGCAATCAAGTGCTACTTAGACAACGTAATCCAGAAGTGCTTTTTTCTAGGTTTATTTTCGCCCATTTCTAAGAAATTCGTGAAGACTGCTCCGTTTTTCAGGAGAGTTCTTTCCGAGGCTAAATTCGTTTCATCACAAGTCAGCAAAAGTTTTCCAATTGAGATAGCGCGATCCGTGAGAAGGAGTTGACGGAGCATTTCAGTGGCAAGCCCTTTGCCTCTCCAACTTGGCCGAACGATGTAGCCGATATGACCGCCAATTTTCTTCAAAAAATCGTTTAAGTCGTGGCGGATCGCTATCCTGCCTACAACTTCGCTCTGACAACTTGCCCAGTAAACTGTATCCTTCACGAATCCCTTAGGTGGATTGGTTTCTCTTTCTAAGAGGGCCGCTACGTAAGATTCAAAGTCTCGCTCTGGCAAATCCAATTGAGAGCCGCCCATGTATATCCACGAGTCAATATCTGACGAATTGGTCATCTCACTCAGACCTGCTAGAAAGGATTGCTTATGGTCAAGAGAAGGTCGAACCAGTTTAATTTGTGGCACAGTCATATCTAAAACGGATTCGGGTAAGCCGAGTTGAGGCTGTTGAAGGTTGCTCGCAACCAGTCTCTTTGCGTGCCGATTTTTAAATAGGCGCCGAATCCAGCACAAGAATCATGGCCGCCGGTGGCGAAAGTGAACGAGGCAACGCCGACCTGGGAAATGAATCCATGGTCGTTCATCACCAGAGGGCCTCCCGAATCGCCGGAGCAAATGGCATGACCATGACTATCATCCGTAAACCACAAAGGCGAAGGACCGAAATCAAAAACCGTATCATTGCCCAATTTCCCTTTGAGATAGACGATGGCTTCATTGTCCAACTGCTGAGCGATGGGAAGAGTGGTGTAGCGAAGCATGGGATTGAGTGTTTCCTCCTGATCGTGACCAGCAGCTTTGCCAAAGCCAGCCGCATACACGGACGAAGTTGCATCCACCGCCGTTGGCGAAAAATTGAGAGGCATCACATTTGTCCAAGCCGGAGCGTCTTGCGGCAAACGCAACAGAGCGACGTCGCTCAATGAAAAACCGCCGGGGCGGTAGGCTTGTGGCCGTTGTCCTGCCGCCGGCACCACAACCTGAAGGGTGTGTTTCACTTTATCGCATTCAGGGTCGGTGGTAAAAGCCACGACCACTTTTCCGACCAGATCATCAAAGCAGTGAGCCGCAGTCAAAACCACATCTCTGGTCACCAAGCTGCCGGTGCACATCATAACGCCCCTCGCAGTCTCGGCTTCGATAAGAACCGTACGGCTGCCCAAGGCGCCGTTGGGTGAAAGTTTTCATTTCTTTGGCCACCACTTCAAAGGCGGTCAGGTATTTTTTGAGCAGAGGACGATTGACGATAACCTCCGCCAAAGACACTCCAGGCTTGAGTTTCCTGCTGATGAAAATATCCAAGGTGCCGCGCCCGATGGAACTTTGCAGAATTTTACGTAAGTCGCCTTCGTAACTCAGAAATTCCTTGGGAAGGTGAAAACGAGCTTCAAAAAAACGGCCGTTAACGGTACGCAAACTCACCTCGATGAGACTATGAGTCGATTGCGCCTTACCGAGGCCA
>Ga0206845_1075_pt1 | contig 33482 bp, 31 predicted proteins | sample Alteio_BWOrgCont_19_FD_152887 | JGI IMG/M metagenome (GOLD analysis project Ga0206845, IMG submission 152887) | Enriched cells from forest soil in Barre Woods Harvard Forest LTER site, Petersham, Massachusetts, United States -... | ecosystem: Environmental > Terrestrial > Soil > Temperate forest >...
ATTCGTCGTAAACACGCTTATCGAGCCGCTGGTGCTCGCGGGCACAATGGCGGCGTTGGCCACAACCTGACCCTTGAGGGCATTGAGAGTGGAAACCACCGGCTGAGTTCCTCCAGCCGGCCACGTCGTAAGATAGCCCAGAATCCCTTCCGGTACCACCGTTACATTCAGTGAATAGGCCTGCGCGGCGGGGTAGCCCGGCAACTCACAGGAACCATCCGAGAGCGGGAAAACCCTCGTTGAGCCCGCACTGAGAATCGGTCCACCGAAAGTGCCGTTCGGGCTGCGGGTGTCTACCAGCCGACAGGGATTTGCAGTATAGAAGTTCAGGCCTCCTGTAGCCGGGGTGGCGAAATAGCCGTTAATGTCCACGATGACATCAGTTGTATTGGAGGCATAGAAGCTCACCCAGCCGCCGGTCCCGGCGGGCACGATGGCTGCATTGGCGAGGATGGTTCCGTCCAGCGAGTTCAATGTCGAGACCAGGGGCTGCGCCTGTCCTGTCGGCCAGACAGTCAGATAGCCGAGCTCACCCTGCGGCGCCACTGTCACATTGAACGAGTAAGCGGCGGCGTTCTCGGGCGCCCCGCACGAACTGGATGGAATGGGGAAAGAACGGCTACCACCGCCCTGAATGGATGGCCCGCCGAAAGTATCGTTCGGATTCCGGGTGTCAAGAACGCGGCAAGGCGGCAAAGCGTAGAACTGGAGTGTGCCTGCGTCAGGAGGCACGAAGGCGCCGTTGATATCGATGATCAAATCAGTGTCGTTGGTGGCAAACGCATCAATGGAGCCGGCAGCGCCCGCGGGAACGATGGCGGCGTTGGCCAGCACCGATCCGTCCAGTGAATTCAGCGTTGATACGAGGGGTTGCGTCTGACCGCTGGGCCAGACGCTCAAATAACCAAGAGTCCCCGTTCGGGGAACTACGGTCACATTAAGCGAGTAAGCGACGGCGTTCCCGGGTATATTGCAGTTACTGGCCGGGATGGGAATCGTTCGGGTAGTATTGGCGGCAATGAACGGACCGCCAAGAGGGCCATTGGGGTAACGCGTGTCCATGACTCGGCATGGAGTTAATGGAACCAACTGGAGTGGCGAGGTCAGTGTCCTGACGCGGGCGATGCCGGAAGTGGCATCGGCAATGTAGACCTGGCCGGCGCCGGATACCGCAATGCCCGCCGGGCGGTCCATAGTAGCGCTGGTGGCCGGGCCGCCGTCGCCCGAGAACCCATGGACGCCCGACCCCGCGATCGTCGCGATCGTTCCGCCTGGTATTGCCAGCCGCGCAATGGCGTCGTTAATCTGCGTAACGTAGATTTTCCCGGCTGCATCCACGGCTACATGCCATGGGCCGTCGACTCCCGCCGCTGTAGCCGGTCCGCCATCGCCCGAAGTCGTTGCCGCGCCATCCCCGGCCACCGTTGAAATAACGCCGGCGGTCGTTACCTTCCTGATCCGATTTCCCGCGGATTCAGCGATGTAAACATTTCCCGCTGCGTCGACTGCCACACCGGTTGGCCGGGCGAGCGCAATCGCCGTCGCCTGTCCGCCGTCCCCCGATCCGGAACCGCCGCCGGCAACAGTCGAGATGCCTCCTCCGACCGCCGCGACTTTTCTTATAAGGTTGTTCTGGCCGTCGGCCTGGGCAATGTAAATGTTACCTGCCCCATCGATAGCGATTCCATAAGGAATGCCGATATAGGCGCTGGTGGCCGAGTGTCCATCTCCGAGAGCGCAGCACGGGGCGCCTCCCGCGACAGTGGTGATTGTGCCGCTGGCGTCCACCTTTCGAATGCGGGAAGTACCAAAAGCGGTATCTGCAATGTAGAGACCGCCGGCCGCGTCGGTTGCGATGGCAATCGGGGAGAGTTCTTCCTGGGTGGCGGGGACACCATCCTGAATGCTGGTCCCCCCGCCGGCGACTGTCGATATAATCCCGGAGCGATTCACTTCGCGGATGAGACTCCCGGCTACGATGTAGAGGTTTCCCGCGCCATCCAGAGCAACGTCATAAACCGGGCTGGCGAGTCCTGCGCTCGTTGCCGGTCCACCATCGCCGGTGCCAGGGAGGAAAAAGGGGTTGGCGCCGCCGGCCGCCGTGTTGATCGTATAGCTTTGCGCCAGGCAAGCAACGGGAGCGAACACAGCGGAAATGCCGATCAGGCAGACGAGATGTATCCGGGTGATCATAAGAATCGCCTCATTCGAAGTGGAAGGTTATTTCTGCAGCGTGTAGGTTATTTGGGCCTGGGGGGTGCTATAGTCAGAGCCGGCAAACGTAAAGCTTGCTATGGTCAAAGTGTTTCCCACCTGGCTGACGCCGATTAAAGCAGTACTCCAGTTGTTAGCCAAAATGCCCGTGGGGCTGCAGTTCGGACCGCTGGCAATACCGTAGCTCCAGGCAGTCGATGTGATCTTGGCCGCCGTTATGCGGGAAGCCCACGGATTGCTTGCGAGCGGACCAACATACCACGATGCGCTAAGCGGGGTGGTACAACTATTAGCGCCGCTGCCGGCGCTGAGGGTCCATTCCGTCGCCCCGCCATCCGTGACACCAGGGCCGGCTACGGCCACAATCATACCTCCACTTAGAATTGTGCTCGGCCCCACGTACGTCCCCCCTTTGAAATCGGACGACAATATCGTCGGAGCTGGAATTTCCTGCGGGTAACCGGGTACAAGTGTCACGACACCATTACTGTCGACGGCGAGCTGGAAAGTAAGATTCGCATAGACTGTGACACCGTTGGCGATAACCAGAGGAACCTGAGTCGCCGTTATCGTATTTCCCGTGCCTGTCAGGGAAGAGTACTGGAGGAGCGCGTAAGGTGGCGTCTGCGCGAAAGCACAGCCGATGGATACCATCAAAAGTGCGCACAACCGTGCACCCAGGAACGAGTTAATACATCTGTAGACTTTCATGATCTGTCTCTCTTTCTTTGTTTGAATTCCTGCTTACTCAACGTTGGCTCCGAAGTCGAAGATGTCACTTGTCATGTTGGCGGTCATGCCATAGGGGCTCTGAATGCCCATGTTTGAGGAGGCGACGAAACAGTATTCCCCGGACTTCAGGTTTTCTACAACTACTTTGTAAAGACCAGGCCGGACACGCTCGCTCTTGAAAGGGATCATCGACTTCGCATCGGTTCCTGAGGACGATCCCAACGCGCTGAACTCGCCCACCGTACTCTCGCGGTTCTCCTTGTTCACTTCCAGCCTGATCAGGGAGAACTGGCCGGGATTGGAGAGATTTCCCACGCCGAAGTAAGTCTTGCCCAGACCAGCCTGCTTGTCGTCGAAATAGAAATAGAAAACCGGCGACGCTTCAGCCACCCGGATGTTGGCGCGAGCTCCAGGAATGACTGCTTTCGTCTTTGCCTTCTTAAGGCCATAAGTCATCGCCGAAGCGAGATAGCCGCCGCTTTTCGATCCCTGATAAGACGCTCGCTCGAGGACAATCATTTGCGGTTTCCCGTCCCGGTCTTTGGTCATCAGATAAATGCCTGAGTCATGGGGTGCGAGGGGATCGTTCGGATCGCCTTTTGCTTCCGATCCCGGCGCAGGTGTAGCGCCCGAAGGGTTGGCCGCTCCAATCACGGGAAGAACCGGAATACGCGGTGCTGCAGCCGCAACCTGAGAGTTCGCCGCTGTCTCGCTCCGGGCTGCATTGATTTCCGCCCTGGGGTCCAGCATGACCCTCATGACTGCATCGCTGACCTTGGCCTTCTTGAGGCGGATCATGTCGTCGGGGCTAAGGTCGAAGCCCTTGTTTTCTTTTCGAAGCCTGGCGATGATGACGTCGTCCGAAAGGCCGGCGCTTACCATCGCTACAACACCCTCCACGGTTAACAGCGCCGGCTTTGAGTCCGAAACAGTTGTAACCGGTGTTGTCTTTTGTTGCGCCGGCGCTGGTAATGCAAGCGCGATCGCCAGCGTCACGCTGAATCGGATCGACATGTTACCTCCTGACTTCCCACGCGGGGGCTTCCGAATCGGCATTGCAAGTGGCCCTTTCGGTTGCTAGAATGTCGTGACGCGGGTTCAACCACACGGCTCAAACCACACGGCTCAAACCCGGGTTCGTTGGCCTTCATTCTCTATTTGCGTAAGCGGAGGGAAAAAACCTTCATGCATCCCGGATTTCAATCGGCCGGTGTAAGCTCGGAACCGGAAAGCCGCGAGGTGCAGGGTTTCTTCCGCAGGTGCTACGAGGAACTATACCGCCAGGCTTCGTCAGCTGTGCGGCAGGACAGGAACGCGACCATCAATGCTGCCGAGCTGGTCAGCGAGGCTTTTCTAAAGTTGAAAGACGCACCCGATCTTGCCTCGAAATCGACTCAACACTTCATCGGAATTGCCGCCCGGGCGATGCGTCAGGTTCTGGTGGACGAGGCCCGGCGGAGGAAAGCCCGCAAAAGAGGAGGCGCCGGGGAGGTCAGGTTTACAACCCTCGGCGATTCCCCCGAACAACAGGCTTTGAGCGCTGAGGAGCTTCTCGCGCTGAATTCGGCGCTCGAAAAACTTGCGCGCATGAATCCGCGTCACGCCGAGATGGTCGACTTGAAGTTCTTCGCGGGACAGAACATGGCCGAAATTGCGCAAGCTCTCGATGTTGCAAAGACGACCGTCGAGCGTGACTGGATCGCAGTGAAGGCATGGCTGGCGAAAGAGATGCGTGGTTCGCGCTCATAGCCGGGCGGGAGACAGCCATCAATGGAGAGTACGCGTTGGGAACGAAGTCAGGCCTTGTTTCATGAAGCGTTGAAGCTTCCTGAGAATGAACGAGAGGCCTTCCTGGAGCAGGCTTGCAGGGATGATAACGAATCGCTGTCCGAACTGCTGGCGATGCTCGCGGCGCACAGTCGCATCACATCCATCCTGGAGCGGGACGTGCCGGCTCTCGCCCATCAGGCTCTCGCCGCATTTCTTGAATGGATTCCCGACGAGCAATTCCGAGGGTATCGAATTACGGAGCGACTGGACCGGGGTGGAATGGGCGTCGTCTATCGTGCCGAACGTGAGGATGGCAACCCGGTCGCCATCAAGGTTCTCACGGACTGGTGGGTGTCGCCGGAGCGCCAGAGGCGCTTTGTCATTGAACAGAAGACGCACGGGAAGCTTGAACATCCCAACATTGCGCGTTTTTACCATGCGGACGCCCTCGCTGGCGGGACGCCGTGGTTCGCAATGGAGTTTGTGGACGGGAATCACCTGGATGTGTACTGCCTCGAGCACAACAGCACGATCGAAGACCGGATGCGCCTGTTCCGGTCCGTATGCGAGGCCGTGCAGTACGCGCATCGACTGGGAATCGTCCACCGCGATCTGAAACCGTCGAATATCCTGGTGACGCGGGATGGCGCGGTCAAGCTCCTGGATTTTGGCATCGCCAAACAGCTTGACGATCCTGTCGACCCTGGTACCCGGAATGGTTTGCGGCCTATGACCTTGCCCTATGCGGCTCCGGAACAGATTCTCGGTGAGCAGTTGGGAACCTATACCGATATTTACTCCCTCGGCGTGGTCCTTTACGAGTTGCTCTCCGGGCGTGTCCCGTTCGATCTGGCGAAGTGCACGCAAAGAGAAGCGGAGAGAATCGTTACCGAGAGGGACCCTGAGAAACCGTCGGTTGCAGCGAGGGCTACGGGGCGCTTCGCGGAGGCCGGCAAATCCGCATGGAGAGATCTCGATGTGCTTTGTGGCAAAGCCATGCACAAGGAGCCCGCGCGGAGATATGAGACGGTTGGCGATCTGATCCGCGATGTCGATCACTACCTGAACAGCAAACCATTGGAGGCCCAGCCTGCCTCTTTCGGCTACTGGTTGGGTAAGTTCCTGAAGCGAAACCAGCGAGCGGTCGTTGCGTCTTCCCTGGCGTTCATCCTGGTTGCCGCCGGGCTCGTGTTTTTCACGCTGCGTCTGGCAAAGGCGCAGGATGCGGCTGACCGTGAGACCGCGATCACGACATCAATGAACCGGTTTCTTACAGAGGATTTGCTCGGTCAGAGCGATCCATTCAGGAGTGGAGATGCGAAGGAATTATTCGCTGACGTGGTTTCTCAATCGTCTCCTCACATCGACTCGAAATTCAGGACTGAGCCGGTAGTCGCGGCGAGGCTCCACCAGGTAATCGCCAGAGCTTTTGACAACAGATCCGACTTTCCACGGGCGCGCATGGAATACATCAGGGCGACGGATCTGTTCAAACAGGGCGAGGGGCCTCTCTCGGAAGATGCGATTCGGGCCGTTTTGCAGCGAGTCAGTATGGAGGCGCGGATCAATCGGCGCGGTTCACTTGAGACCGCCAGATCGTTGCTCGAAGAGGCGGAAAAATCGATTTCAAAGATCGCGAGACCGGCAGAGGATCTTCCTGTCTGGCTGCTGTCTGCCCGTGGATTCATCGCGGTTATCGAGAATGATGGCCGTGCCGCGAACAAGGACTTTTCCGACGCATTCCTCCGGGCAAAGGCGATTCCATACTTTGATGAAGCATCGCTGATGCGTATAAAGCGAACGCTGGCATTTTCATGGATCCGTCTGGCCGACGGAGCAAAAGCCGAGCCGCTCTTTCGGGAACTCGCTGAAACTTACGCGAAAACGGGTGGCCCGGACAACGCTTACACGCTCCAGGCAAGGGTGAATCTCTCGCAGGCGCTAATGATTCAGCGGAAGTATCATGAGGCGATCGAAAATGCAAATCTGACCTATCCCGCGCTCGTCAGGAGGTTGGGAGAAGATCACGAGGTGACCATGGGTATGTTGGCTACCAGAGCGGCGTCTGAAGGATCCCTCGGTATGTGGGATCAGGCGATACGCGACGATCTGACTGCTTACAATCTTTCGGTACGGAAGCAGGGCACGGAATCGTTCTCTTCGATCGGAACGCTCTCGGATGCCGCACTGTCGCAATGCCGGGCAGGCCGCTACGCCGAAGGCGAGCCCAACGCGCGCCAGGCCTATGAGCAGTCGAGGCAGGCATTTGGGCCCCGCACTGGATTAACCGGGGGTTGCGCCTATGCTCTGGCGACTTGCCTCATAGGAATGGAGAAACACCTGGGCGAAGCATCGGAACTGTTGCAGAATATGGATTTGAAAGCAGTTACCGCACTGAGCGGCGATTCCTCCGTGAGCGCGAATGTCGCTCTCGCGCAGGGCGAGATCGCGGTGCGGCAAGGAAATTACCCGTTGGCTCAACGTTATGCTCAGACTGCCGCGCCGACGTTTGAGCGACCCGACTCGAACGCCCTCGACAAGCAGGAGTTCGCCACACTAACGAAGACCATCGAATCACATCTGCGGAAGTGATGCCACGCTTTTTGCCTGGCTGCTGTGAATAACGGATATCTCTGAACAGGATATTTATGCGAAATCACAACTGCCCGGCTAATGAGGAACTCGTCGCTGGCGAGTGCTGTGTTGGCCAGCCATTAGGACTGAGTTCAAGATAACGCAACCGGAAAAAACGCGTGATGCAGACCACCGATGCGGAAGACTCGCGCTCTCAGGAACGAAGTCGCGCTACGATGCGTAAGCGCCGGTAGTCGGCCCACCAGGCTCCGTCGCGCCAAAGCTCGGCCCGAAGCCGCGACTCGATGTCTCCAACGACGCCATCCCGCTCATGCACAGGCACCACTTCGAACCAGTGTCCCGCAAACATTTCCAGCAATTCGCGCAAACCTTTTTCGGGATGCTCGAGTTTATTCCATCGCTCGATGGTCCACAGCGCTTCAATTTCGAAGTTCCGCTCCTCGAGCAACGATGCGTACTCCGCGGCGCTGGGAAAATACCAGGGATTGCGCGCGGGATAGCCGGCTTCCTCGATCGCCGCGGTCAACGCGGTTACGATTCGCGCGATATTACCCTTCCCGCCCATTTCCAGAATCAGACGTCCGCGGGGTTTCAAACAACCCGCAACGCGGGCAATTACGGAACTCGCGTCGGGAATCCAGTGCAGCGCGGCGTTCGAGAAAACGGCATCGAACGGCTCGTCGCATTGAAACGCGCGCGCATCGGCGAGAGAGAACTTGAGCTTCGGATAATTCTGCCGCGCCTGCGCGATCATTGAAGCCGATCCGTCAAGGCCGACCACCTCGGCGCCACGCTCGGCGATCTTCGCGGTGAGATGTCCCGTGCCGCAGCCAAGATCCAGAATCTTCTCACCCGGTTGCGGGCCGAGCAAATCGATCAGGTCCCCGACTTTTTTCCAGACCCAGGAATGCCGGTCATCGTAGAGAGAACTGTCCCATCGGTCAGCCATCAAGGCTCGTTTCCAGGCACCAGAATGAAGTAGTCATAGAGGGTGCGGGAGATTTCGGCGATGGCCTTCTCCGATACCTCCTCGGGTTTGTTGGACGATTTCGTAAAGACCGAAATGGCGACGTGGCCCGTGTCGCCGGGCAGCGTGATGATTCCGATGTCGTTCGCGACGCCTCCCAGTGAGCCGGTCTTGTGCGCGACATCTGTGCCCTGCGGCAGCAAGCCCTTAATGCGCGACTTGCCTGTCTGGCAACGATCCATAATATCGAGCAGAACGCGGGAATTCCGCGGCGACAGGAGCTCTGTTCTCCACAGACGCTGGAGCAATTTCGTCATATCGTCCGGAGTCGCGGTATCCCGCGGATCAGCCATTTCCGCCCGGCGCGCGCGCATGTGGTCGCGCTCTGGAACGGCGTCGTAGAGTTTGTCCCAAAGCTCGCGATTCCACTGCGCTTCCGGCGGCAGGTTCTTCGCGCCCTGCCAGTCGGAAATAAGCAGCGCGGTCGAGCGATCGACGCGAATCCCGGGCACGCCGAGTTCGCGCATTCGCGCGGTTACGGCCGGCGGACCTCCGGCTTCACGCAACAGAATGTCGGCCGCAGTGTTATCGCTGATCACAAGCATCAGTTCCATCAGATTGGCGATCGAGAGCGACGCGCCGGGATGGAAAAACAGCTCCGTCAGTTTACCGCTTCCAGGGTGAAGATCGGTGGGACCGAGCGAAACCATCTGGTCGAGCGTGAGTTTGCCTTCGTCCACCAGCGACAGGAGCTGAATCGCGACCGGAAGCTTGAATGCGCTGGCCATGGGGAACGCTTCGGCCCCACGAAGCGAAACGGAGCGCCCGCTTTCGAGGTGGACGGCATTTACGCCAACGACGCCATCGGTTGTGTGTGCGACGAATTCGATCTGGTGCTGAAGGCGTACCAGAGCGGGGTCGGTAGCGGCGGCCGTCAGGAATGTGGCGGCGAAAAAGAGATAAACAGCCCGCATGAGTTGAGTGTAATGCCGCGGGCGATCCGTCGGTCGGGTTATGGTTTACGCACGATCGTGACCGTCTTGATGACAACCGGCACGAGCGGCTTATCGTTCCGGACTGTCGGCACGCGGGAAATGTTGTCCGCAACCTCCTGTCCCGCCACCACCTGGCCGAAGATGGTAAACATCCCTTTCAGATAATCGGCGTTTCCGACCGTAATAAAGAACTGGCAGGAGGCAGTGTCTGGTTTGCCCGTGTTCGCCATCGCGAGCTTGCCTGGCTCCTTGAAATCAAGGGTGGGGTCGATCTCGTCGCGGAGGTGCGCCACTCCGCAATTGCCGCTGCCGGTACCCGCCACATCGCCGCCCTGAATCATGAAGCCTTTGATTACACGGTGAAAGGTGAGGCCGTTGAAGTAGGGCCGCTGAACTTTCTCACCCTTTCGGTCGAGGGTCTCTTTCGTGCCGCGCGCAAGAGCAACAAAGCTTTTGACAGTTGCGGGTGTTTTGTCTTCATAGAGCCGGGCGACGATCTGTCCCATCGAGGTTTCGAAAACGGCATAAAGGCCGGGGTCGGAGGGTACTTCAGCGGGCGGAGACTGTTGGGCGAGGATCGATAAAGCGGCGATGAGGCAAAGACCTGCTGAGCTGAAAAGACGCATCCGAACCGAGTTTAACGCGGCTGTTTCCCGATGGAAAATGTTTCATTTGTCCTCGGTTATTACAGATCTGCTCGGGGCCGGCGGGAGGCGCGTGCTGCGCGCTATGGCGGCCGGTGAACGGATCCGCAGGCACTGGTTGCGTTGGCGGATGCATTGACCGGCTTGATGGAAGGCATCCACCACCGGTTGCCGGGCCTGCAACTGGACCGGATCGAGCTGATCGACCGGCAGATCGAGGAGCTGAACAAACCGGCGGCGGCCCAGATGCAGACATACCACGAGGCCCTCATGCGGCTGATCGAGGTCCCTGGCATTGGAGCGAAAGCGGCGCAGGAGATCGTCGCCGAGATCGGGCCGAAGGCCGCCGCCCGAACCAACGGGACCCATCGGCACGCTGTTTTCGAACGCTTCGTCCTTCGGCCTGGCAACGTCAAGGCAATCTGGGGCAACGCGCGATCGACCATCACCTCAAGGCTCTTCGACGGCTCGGTTATTCAATCCCGCCTTCGCCGGCCCAACTCGGGGCTGCCTGGGGTGATTTTCCGACGGAGCGATTACGCCTGGGGCGCGGTAAAGAAGTTGAGGCTGATCGTTGCCAGTTCTGAATCGGGGAATCTGGCTTCAAAGCGGTGATCGGCGCGGAGCCCGGCTTCTCGCGCACAATCCAGAAAAACCTGCATCTCGACGGGATACTGATCCGAGAATCCGTGGGTTCCGTCATACGCCACCGCGGGCGTTTTCGCAGGATTTGCGGCGGCAATTTCCGGCGGAATGGTGTGCAACTCCAGAACCAGCAGCCCGAACCGGCCCACATATGGCGCCCAGCGGCGCAGATGCCGCACCAGGTTTTCTTCCAGTTCGTCCGCCGGAATCTCATCGCCGAGGTGCGCGAAAGCCCCGGTTGAACGGGCTCTGCGTGTACCCCTGACATATCCCGAAGACGGCACGTAACGCCGGTTGTGATCCAGGAACGACCGCATGTGCAGCAGATCGTGAATGTCCACACCCAGTGCTTCAAGATCGCCCGCCAGCAGCGCGGGCCGGTTGATGTCGCCGTGAATCACATGGTGATACGGAATCTGCGCCTTCTTCAGATTCTGCCGGGCGATCCGGCGGGACACTTTATTGAAATCCGCGCCAACGACCAGCAGCGGGTATTCGTCAAGAACCCGGCCGCGCGCGGTCCGCTCTCTGATGACGTTACAGACGTGAACCAGGAAGGCGCCTTCACCGCAGCCCATATCGCAAATACCGGAAGGCTGAAGTTCCAGAGGCCGGTTGAAGATTTCGATTACGACGTCATCGACCTTGCGGAAATAGGTCGCATGGGCGCCCCCGCCGCCCCAGACGTTCATGGCACGATTCACCAGCAACTCAACGCCGCTTTCGTCAGTCCGCGGATTTCGTGGATTGCCGAAGAGAAGCGTACTAATCACTGAAAACATAGGCAGGTAAGAGACGGTAACTCCATAAGCGGGCGCGATGCGCGCCGCGTAGCAGCCCGCGTCGGTGAGAGTGATGACATTCTGCTCGCGCGCGACCCAGCCGCGGCCGGCGAGGAGATCGAAAAGCGATGAGAGGCAGGCCTGGTTTCCCTCCAGGTCTTTCAGGTCGGCTGGGCCCTTCTCGAGCTGGTTCAGAACGCCGTGCCGCGACAGCGCAACCATCGCAGGACCAATGAGCATCCCCTCAAGGTGCAGCCGGATCTGCTCATTTACGCCTGGCGCTAGCGGTTCGGCCGGAACTCCGGCGGTCCACCCGCTGATGGCCTTGTCCACCATTACCTGAAGCAATGGCAGGAATGATCCCTGGGCCTGACCGAACAGGAAATCCTCAAGGAAGATCGCCATCGGGATGAAAGAGACGGCCTCGCGATAAAGCTCCGGCGCGATCCGAAGGGCGATCGACCCCTCCGGGCTCAATGCGTATGATAAAGCCCCTGTCTCCGTGAAACGCCATTTCAACCAGCCCGTGCTGACAAGCAGGCGCAGTGCTACGCGCAGATAGCCGCGGTTGGCCCGCGTTTTATCGACAATCCGTTCCAGATCCACCCACACCGATTCGTCGGCGAAAAGGTCGAATACACCGCGATCCCACAGCGCTCTCACAACGGGCACGAGAACGATACCCCGGATGTGAGCGAATACGATAGCCCGAACCTCCGCGCGGTCGTTCTGCGAGACGTTCCGCGTCACAGCCGGCCTTCGAAGAGATCACGGCCCTCAACCAGCGCCCGCATCTTCCGGTCGACGACGCTTCGCTGCAACATCCAGAATCCGCAATCCGGATGGACATACCGCAGGCGTTGCACGCCCAAAGTCTCGACAATCGTCTCGATGCGGGACGCGATCAGGTCCGGGCTCTCCACCTCGTTATCCTTGACGTCGATTACGCCGATCCCCAGTCCGATCCGGGGATCGAGATCCGCCAGCACCTCCAGCTCATCAAGACCACGCCGCGCGAACTCGAGCACCAGATGATCGGCATGCAGCGAATTGAGAAAAGGCGTAAGGTCGCGCCAGAAGCCCCGCAGCATCGGCTGCCCGCCGAAATTACCGAAGCAGATATGGACGGCCGAGTCATTCAGAATGCCGTCAAGGACCAAATTGATCGCTTCCGCCGCCCAGACGGAGTCTTCAGGAAAGCCAACGATGCTGGCCTCATCAAGCTGAACAGTATCCGCCTCCAGAAGTTCCAGCTGGCTTCGCAGGATGCGGGCGATATCGAGCGCGAGGTCGGCTACGTGCCGGTAGTGGCAGTTGGTCAGCAGCCGGGCCAGCATGTGCGGACCGGTGCATGTGAACTTCAACGGGGACTTCGTCAGGCCGCTGACGAACTCATAATCGCGGAGCAGGTTCAGGCTGCCTTCGCCCACTTTGCCCGTGACTACGCCGGGAGTAAGAAGCCTGTAGCCGGAAGCCCGATCAGCGCGGAACTGCTCGAAATCGGATGGCGCGAAACTGTTCCGGATCCCGCTCATGCGCGAAACGAAGTAATCGACCATGCCGTTGGCTTCGGGGTTGCTCGGGTCGAAGCGCATCAACTCGCCGTCGGTGACCAGATCGAGGCCTGCCAGTTCCTGGGTCTTCAGGACGGTCATGATGGCATCGCGCAGCACGGGACGCGAGGGGTTCGCCATCATCCATGGAAGTACGGGATAGCTGCCAACGACAGTGGTTTTAATGCGCGCGGACATGATCTGCCGTTAGCGGCCAGGCCAAGGTTATCATGACAGCCCGGACTCACCGCCGTTCCGTAAGTAAGTCATCTCCGAGGGCGCGTCTGATGCTGTGGACGAGGCTCGCCAGCGCGAACTCCCGCGAAGTATCGACGACGATTCTGACTCCAATGTTCTGAATTCCGGACATTGGGATCTGTCGAATGCTTGCGAGAATTCGGGATTCGTCTGCTTCGGCGTCAAGGTGCCCCGGATGCCGTCGCCGCTGAAGGAAGCGCGCCGCGGCAATCTCCGGTTCGCAAATGCAATGCAGATTTACAACGCGGCCCGGGAGCGTTCGCAGCCAGTTCGTTTGAGTTCCCGCGTTGGAAGCCATACCCTCCAGGCGCCAAAACGACACAAGAAGCGCGCCGTCCGACGCTTTGGCTTCCTCAATCGAAAATCACGTCGCTTTGGCGGCTGAGCGCACGCCGCCAGGAAGCGTCGCCCACACCCTTCGAGTCAAACAATCGCTCCAGGATGTCATCCTTATCGATTACCGGCAGATTGAGTGCTGGACTCACCAGGCGCGCCACAGTTGACTTGCCGCTGCCAGGCAGCCCGGAGACAACAACGAAGCGCTTCGGCTGTGTCAAGGTTACGCGGATAGTCTAATATGCCATTCCTCAGCGAAATGATTTTGCCAGCGCGCTCAGGCCCTTTGCTTCGCGGTCTCGATGCATCGACTTGAGCAGCGCCGCATAGCGTTCGGTCAACGTCCGTTTGAATACTTCGTTTCCCGGATAAGATCGAGCGATCCCCAGCGCGCGATCGAAATCCTTTAGAGCCGCATCCACCTCCTTTTCCCGTTGCTCGACAGTGGCGCGGTTTGCCATCGAAGCCGCCGCCGGCAGCGAAGCGTCGCCGAACAAACCTTGCATGACAATCACGGCCTTTGAAGCGTAATCGAGGGCCATATCGCGTTCGCCCATGGTTGAGTACACGTCCGACAACATCTCCATCAGCCATGCCACCTGAGGATGAGCCTCGCCCAGCGCGACCCGATCGAGCTGAAGGGCCCGCAGGAATGCGTCCTCGGCGAGCGTCAACTTATTCTCAGCGCGATAAAGGCCGCCGATGCCGGCGAGCGCGGCCGCGAGCTGATCCTGTGGCGGATCGGGACTCTTCTCGATCAGGCTCACCGCGCGCCTGAAAAGTGGTTCTGCACGCGCAACCTGGCCCGTTTCGAGCCACATCGAGGCCAGTCCGCGAGTGGCGATTGCCTCCGCCACTGCATCCTTTTGTTCGCTTGCGACTTCAAGGACCTGATTCCACTTCTGCGCACTCGCCTCCCAATCGCCTGACTGCCTGTCGATATCCGCGAGGCCGCTTAGCGCATTGGCGCGCTCCTGCCATGAGACCCCGTTCTCCTTAAGCGAATCTTCGAACAGTTGCCGGGCCTCCTGTGATTTGCCCTCCTCGCGAAGCAGATCGGCCAGAGCGTTTCGAATGTTTTCCCGGGATTGTGGATCGTTGTTCCCGATATTCATCGCTTCACGCAGCAGAGTCTCTGCGCGCTGATAATTGCCCTCATTTCGATACAACTCCGCCAGGCATGAGGTGGCGACGACAAGATTGCGGCCGGCGCGTGGAATCTCTCTCCACGTCAGATAAGCGCGCCCTAACCATTCCTTCGCATCGCCCGCGCGTTTGAGCCGGCGGTAAGTCTGCCCCAGATCGTTCTCAGAGACTCCGCGCTCCACGGCGGTGCCGGCAAGGGACCAACTCTGTTTGAAGTAATCGGCCGCTTCGGCATAGTTCTGGTGGGCGTTTGCCTCCAGGCCTTTGTCGTGCATAGCCATCCAGGCGGGCGTGACGTCTTCAATAGATGTATGCGGGGCGTCCGCGAAAGCTCCCGCTGCAAAAGACACGTATAGCGTAAGCGCAATAAGGATGCGCATCGGGTTTTATCCTCCGGCCGAAGACACCTCCGGCCTAATGATGTTTGGTGCGGTATACGCTACGTGGCTGATTCGAATTCCGGGACCTGGAGGACGACGAGGTGCGAGCACCAGATAACTGGTACGGGGAACCGGCTCAACGTTTCTGACCTCTTTGGTGGCGGCTCAATTCAAGTATCTCATGAGGTCGTAAATTTCCTATGACAGCGGGCTGGATCTTAGTGGCCTGCAGTACCACGGGCTCTATGACTCCGCCCGAACGTATCGCGTGCGTTGAAGCCGCCGGATTCGGGTGATATCCTCCTGGGATGCCTGCCCGATGGTTTCGCACTTTATCAGCGGTTGTCATTTCGCTCGCGTGCGTGTTGGCCACGCCCGCGCAGACACCGAAAGCGCCGTCTTCGTTACGCCTTTATATTTTCGATTGCGGCGTAATTAAAGGCCTTCCCTCATCATCGTTCGGGTTCAAGGAAAGCGAAGCGCCGGCCCGCGATTTCGTGGTTCCCTGTTACCTCGTCGTGCATCCGAAAGGAACTCTGATGTGGGATGTCGGCGTGATTCCCGACAGCGACTTTCCCGCGAGCGGCGGTCCTGCGAAAGACGGCATCTCGACAGCAACCGTGCCTTTGAAAACGCAGATGGCGGCCATCGGGTACAAGCCTTCGGATATTACTTACCTGGCGTTATCCCATTACCACTCCGACCACACCGCAAATGCCAATGAATTTGCCGGCGCAACCTGGCTGGTGAGGCAGGCCGACCGCGACGCCATGTTCGCCGATAAGGCGGCCGGCATCATGAAGCAGAGTTCCTTCAGCGCACTGAAGAACAGCAAGACCAAAATCCTCAAAGACGACGATTATGATGTCTTCGGCGACGGCACTGTCATCATCAAGTCGGCTCCGGGACACACGCCGGGTCATCAGGTACTGTTCCTGAAACTGGCAAAAACGGGTCCTCTTCTGGTGGCCGGCGACCTCTACCACTACCCGGAGGAGAAAACCATGCACCGGTTTCCGACCTTCGAATACAACAAGGAAGAATCCGCCGCCAGCCGAGCGAAAATCGAGGCCTTCGTGGAGAAGACCGGCGCCCAGCTCTGGATTGAACACGACGCGGCAACTTTCGCGAAGCTGAAGAAGTCGCCGGCTTACTACGACTGACTCGACTGCGGGTGTCACGGCCCTGAAGGTTTATAATTCCGGGTAATGTCGTTATCGGAACTGACGGATCGAATGCGCGCGGAGTGGAACGACCGCGCTGCAAAAGATGCGCACTTTTATGTTGCGTTCGGCCGTGAGAACCAGAAAGAAGACGATTTTCTCGCCACCGCCGCGGAAGTAGTGCCCACGCTCGAAATGGAATTCGCGCGTTTGCCGCCCTCGGCTCCGGCCGAGCGGCGCGCGCTCGAAATCGGTTGCGGTCCTGGCCGCCTGCTGCTCCCCATGAGCCGCTACTTCGGCGAGATTCACGGCGTCGACGTTTCTGAAGAGATGGCCGCCCTGGCGCGAGAGCGCTTGCGGAACATTCCCCATGCCCACGTGCACGCAACTTCCGGTGTCGATCTCCATATTTTTAAAGACGCTTACTTCGACTTTGTCTACTCCTATATCGTGTTTCAGCACATTCCCAGCCAGGAGATCGTGCTGAACTATCTGCGCGAGGCCCGGCGAGTGCTCAAGCCGGGCGGTGTGCTGCGCTGCCAGATTCGCGGAATCGCGCCGCCCGAATCGGAAATGATCAAGGAGAACGAGACCTGGACCGGCTGCTACTTCACCCCTGATGAAGTCGCAGCGTTCGCGAGGCAGCAATCTTTTCCCCTGGTCGCAATATCGGGCTTAGACACGCAGTATATGTGGACAACGTTCCGCAAGCCGCTGTTGTCCGAGATTGACTCCGCTTACCAACCCGAACGCATTGTCGTTAACGCGATCACCGCCGCCAATGGTCCGGAAACGCGAATTCCCGCTCGTGGCCCGAATGCGGCTGTCAGCCTGTGGATCGACGGCATGCCCCAGACCGCCAGCCTCGCCGACTGCGCGGTCCTGTTCCGGGATCGCGAGCAAATGGGCTGCTATTTATCTCCGGTCTCCGCGTCCGGCGCCTGCCAGCTCAACGTCATCCTGCCCGGCGGCATCGCGCCAGGCGAGTACGATGTATCGGCAAAGTTTCGCGGCGAGGCGGTGGCGGGTGTTCACCGGCTCACTGTAATTGCGCCTCCTCCCTTGTCGCCTCGCATTGTTTCGGTTACCGACGGCATCAATCTGACCTCCCCGAATGTGGTGGAAACGGGCGGCGCGAAGGTATTCATCGCGGATGTAATGCGGCCTGCTCAGGTCGCTATCACTGTCGCTGGAAGGAAACCTCCGTACATAAACTACCGGTGCGAAAACCCGATCACCGATACCTGGGAATTCTCGTTTCATCTTGCGCCCGAAACTCCACGCGGCCGTCAATGGCTCAAGGTGCGAGTGGAAGGTCGTGAACTGCCGCCTGTCGAATTGCAGGTTCTCTGACTCCGCGGCGCTTCCGCATGCGCAAACACGCGGCAAGGCCAGTCCCCAGCATGACCAGCGAACTCGCCAGAGCACTCCATCGCAGCTCGGGGCCGCCATCATAATCCAGAACGACAGTACACGGCCCGCCACAGGCGGGATGCGCCACGATGAAACCGAGTCCGTCGCCGGCAATTGGTATCCTCCGGCCATTCACGGACGCCCGCCAGCCAGGGGTATAACGGACCTGGACGGAAAGAGCGGTTCCGGCCCGCGGCGGGACATGAATTTCCGCCAGATCGCGGCGCCGCCAGCTGAGTGGAGCGTCGGGCATCCCGGGATCGTCGAGGGCGGCAACATACCGCCGCATCTCTCCCACGTCCAGGCCGTTATCCGGCATATGTCGCACCAAAGCCTCTTCGGGAATAAGATGAGCCAGTGATTCAGATCGGGACGGCACCCCGTAGATGGTGTCGTCCTCCTCACGCCAAAGTACAGGAAGGACGCCGTCGAACTTGTGAGGGTGTGCAAAAGGCGTATAGGATTCTCTGCTTCCCGTCCCCGGAACGGAAATCGCATGGGCTCCCAGCGCCTTCAACCAAAGGATGGCGTATGCCGTGTCCGCGCTTCCTGCTTCCGTGTAGCTGTAGATGGTATAGACCGCAATGCGTGTCAGCAGGTTGGGCTGCATGGGATCGTGGCTTCCCTTAAGTTGCGGGGTATCGGTAAAGTCGTTGAAATGAAAAGACCATGCTCCGGAGACCATGACTCGCTCCCCATGCATATGTTCATCCATCCACCGCGCGACTCGATAAGGCGCCGTATGCGTGATATCGATGGACTGGATGAGGCTGTGAGCGTACCGCCGGTCATGCAGGAATGCGGCCACGCAGGCGACCAGCAGTACCTCCGCCATGGCCCACCGCAGCGCTTTTGATCGTTTGTAACGCGACAGCACCTCAGATCCGCCAAAAGCGGCCGCAAGGCAGAGTCCCATGTCCATGGCTTCCCCGTATCGGCGGGGCTGCGGCACGATGTAAACAAGCGTGAGAACACCGAGCAGAACGATACAGCAGTTACACCAGGCATACAGGATAAAGAAGCGGAGGTGCGCTGCTGTTCTTCGTGTCATCAACCACAGCAGTGCGGCCCCGAACGCCATGAAGGCCACACCGAGCATTGACCGTGATGTGAACTGATAATCGCCGTCAACTGTGGGCGAATTGAAGCGAATCGCGGCCAGAACCGACGGCGGCGCGAGAGGGGAGATCCAGGCGTACGCCAGCGCGCCCACCAGCGCGATCATCACCGCATTCCGCCAGAAACGGTCCGTTTTGACGGAGGCCAACAGGCAAAGGCAAGCCAGGCCGAGGAGCACGGCGCCAAATGCATTCGCCAGCACCGTTGCCCCTGCAAATACTCCTGCCAGCACCTTGTAACGCAAACCATCCCGAGTGATCGACTTATAAAAGAAAAGGATTGCGAGCGGGAGAAATGCGAGGCTTGCCGTAAGCGGCCCTTCGCCGTCGTATCCAATGATCCACAGCCGCCGAAGATTCCATACGCTTCCGATATCCGCGCGAATCGCGGGAACGAACCACGCGCAGGGCGAAACCAGCGAAAATGCCAGCGCTCCGAGGAAACTGGCATGCGGGCGCCCCGAGATGACGCGGGCCATTGCATAAAGGCTGACTGGGCCGAGACAGTAGAAGGCTGCGGAGACCCGATGGAAAGCGAGGGCGGCCGACACGCCCGACACCGCGGAATACGCTCCGACGATCAGATGAAGAAGGGGCAGATAAGTGTTCTGGAACGGCACACCGCAATCCCAGTAAGGCCACCACAGCAGGTTGGCCGGGTGGGTAGCAATCTGCCGGGCAATGGCAATGAAAGTCCCTTCATTGGATCCCAGATAGAAGGAGTATTCAAGGCGGAACAATCGCGCCGCGATCAGGATATTAATCAGAAGAAGCAGGGTTGGATAGAGAACGGTGCCCGTCAACCTTCGCGTCGTCTTCAAGATTCTGATGATTGCCTGTCATGACGCTATGTGTCAAATGGCCCAATGGCTGTCGTCTTTACGACATCCATACGGGTCTCCAATCGCAGGTTGTTAGAATCGCAATGGCGATGGACTGCGACTTTCTTGTCATTGGCGCCGGCGTCGCCGGTTTACGCGCGGCAATCGAGCTTGCGAAATCAGGAGACGTTCTGGTTATCGCCAAAGACTCGTTGCGCGAGTCCTCTTCGGAGTACGCTCAGGGCGGCATCGCGGTAGCTCTCAGCGATGACGACGAAGTGGCGCTCCACGAGCAGGACACGCTCTACGCCGGCGATGGACTGTGCGATCAGCGCGCCGTCCACACTCTGGTGGAGGAAGGCCCCGCCGCAATTCAGGACCTGATCGAATGGGGCGCCGAGTTCGACCGCGAGGGCCAGAAGCTCTCCTTCACCCGCGAAGGAGCGCACAGCCGCAACCGTATTCTGCACGCGCACGGAGATTCCACCGGCCACGAAATCGCCCGGACGCTGTATCGCAAAGCTTCCTCGCTCCCGAACATACGCTTTGAGAGCTACGCCGCCATTACCGACCTGCTGACCGTCGACGATCGAATCTCAGGCGCGGTGATTTTCGAAGAGAAAAAAGGAATTCTGCGCGATATTCGCGCCCGCGCCGTATTGCTCGCGACGGGCGGCCTGGGGCGCGTATTCAAAGAGACCACGAATCCCGATGTCGCCACCGGAGACGGTGTTGCCATGGCGTGGCGCGCGGGCGCCGAGATCGATAACATCGAGTTCGTCCAGTTCCACCCCACCGCGTTGCACGTCGACGGCGCGCCGCGTTTCCTCCTGTCCGAAGCGCTGCGAGGCGAGGGAGCGATCCTGCGCAACAAAGACGGAGAAGCGTTCATGGAACGCTATCACCCGTACAAGGACCTTGCTCCGCGGGACGTCGTTTCGCGATCGATCGTCACCGAAATGCGCCGCACCGGATCGCCGCACGTCTGGCTCGATCTCACCAGCCGGGACGCCGACTTTATCCGTCATCGTTTCCCCAGGATTTACGAGACCTGCGTCGCCTACGGTGTCGACATCGCGCGCGAACCCGCTCCCGTCCATCCCGCCGCGCATTATGCAATGGGTGGCGTGAAGACCAATCTGAATGGACAGAGCAGTATTCCCGGCCTCTACGCGGCCGGTGAAGTGGCATGCACAGGTGTGCATGGTGCAAATCGTCTGGCGAGTAATTCTCTGCTGGAAGCGGTGGTCTTCGGGTTGCGAGCGGGCCGGGCAATGTCAATTCACCGGCGAGAGCGTGCCGAGGGCGTCTCGGTTCGCCCGCCCATGCTGATACCCAACCTCACCGAGCGGACCATTCGCGACCTGACCTGGGAACACTGCGGTATTGTTCGCGATCGCGCCGGCCTCGAAGCGGCGATGGCAACGCTCGACCAGACGGAATGGGCTCCCGCGAGCATGCCGGCTCTGGCGGGCATCGAGCTTCGCAACATCCATCAGGTCGCCTCTCTGATCGCCCAATGCGCCTTGTGGCGAGAGGAAAGCCGAGGCGCTCATTTCCGCACCGATTTCCCGGCGAAGTCGGACGCATTTCTCAAACCGTCTGAGGTCTCGCGGCCTCCCGCCCTTTCCCGCTGATCATGGGCGAGCAGGCTCTGCAGGCGGGTAGCCCGTACACGGTCTTGTGGGCCGCCCCGGCCATTCTTCTGGCCAGCCTGATGATCGCGTGGGCCGCCGAAGCGTCGCAATACTTCCTTGCCCAGGGGATTGCCCTGGCGTTGCTCGCGCTGCTCCAGACACTGCCTGAGTTTGCCGTGGAAGCCGTTCTCGCCTGGCATCGCGCAGTACCGTTCCTCTTTGCCAACCTGACCGGATCCCTGATGCTGCTCACCGGGTTCGGCTGGCCCATGATTTACTTCTCCGCGGCGACTTCTTACCGTAGGACCCATAAGCAGCCCATGCGTCGGATCCGGCTGGAGAATCAGCAATCGGTGCAGGTTTTCGCGCTGCTGGCGGGAATCGGCTATCAGGCGATCGTGTGGTGGAAGGGTTCGCTCACGGTGCTGGACAGCGGCGTTCTGCTCGCGATCTACGGCGGTTTCCTCTGGATCATGCGCCGCCTGCCGCCTGAAAAAGCGGAAGAGGAAGTCCGCGGCGTTCCCGGCGCCATCATTCGCGCCGCGGTGCCGGCGCGACTCACTGCGATCCTCGGGCTCTTTCTCGTGGGAGGGGCCGCCGTCTTCCTGGTAGCGGATCCCTTTCTCAGAAGTATCTTCGGCCTCGCAACGCTTCTCGGGGTCTCGAGTTATCAGTTCATTCAATGGATCGCGCCCCTTGTTTCCGAAGCTCCCGAAGGCATCTCGGCCTTTTACTGGGCGCGCGACCCCGGACGCGCCCCGATTGCGCTCATGAACCTCGTCTCAAGCAATATCAACCAGTGGACCCTTCTTGCGGCGATGCTTCCGATCGTGTTGTCCGTCAGTTCGGGTCAGGCCGCCGGCATTCCGCTCGATGCGGAACAGAGCCGGGACGTGCTGCTCACGCTCTCCCAATCGCTTCTGGGCGCGATTCTACTGATTAACATGGAACTCGCCTGGTGGGAGGCAGCCGGATTGTTCCTGCTGTTCATCGTGCAACTTGGATTCGCAAGCCTGCACGTTTACATCACGTGGATAGACTTCGCATGGTGCGGCGCCGAACTTCTGCGGTTAATCATCAGTGAGCGCAAGGTCGCTGCGTTCCGCCATTTCCGCGAGGTATTGTCGGCGCGCGGGAAATGAAGCTGAAGAGACTGATCTCGAACGCTCTGCATAGGGCGGGATACGTGGTGTTCAACACTCGCGCCGGGTACGGGTACACCCAGGATGGTCTCTTTACCATGCATAGCGACCACTTCCGGCACGATGAGGCATTCCAGAGCGCCTATCGCCGCGGCGTGCTCGCAAGCGGCGGATTCGACCCGAAGCTGGAGTGGCGCGCCCACGTCGCTCTGTGGGCCGCTTCTCTCGCAATGCGTGCGCCCGGAGATTTCGTCGAATGCGGAGTCAACGCCGGCTTCGTCAGCTCCGCGATCATGCACTCGCTCGACTGGCGAAATGTGGCGCGGAAGTTTTACCTCATCGACACGTTCTCCGGACCGGTGCTCTCGCAGTATTCACCGACCGAGATCGACAGGGGCCGGATCGAGGTCGCGAAAACCGCCCTCGCAGCCGGGGCTTATGTGACCGATTTGGAAAGGGTGCGGGCCAACTTTTCGGAGTGGCCGAATGCGATCGTCGTACAGGGCGCGGTCCCGCAGGTTCTCGATACGGTGAATTTCGCCGACGTGGCTTTCCTGCACCTCGACATGAACTGCGCGCTGCCGGAGCGCTCCGCACTGGAATTCTTCTGGCCGCGCTTGTCCCTCGGAGGCGTGGTGCTGTTCGATGATTACACCTACTTCGGTCACAATTCACAGACCGAAGAGATCGACGCGGCGGCCCGCAGCCTCGGGATCAGAATTTTGGCCCTGCCGACCGGCCAGGGGCTGATCGTCAAGTAAGCGGTGAAATTTCGCAAGCGATAGACGCAGATTGCGATGCTAGGCTCGAAATATGCGTGTTCTGGCCGTCCTGTTCGCGGTTGTAATGATCTCCTGCTCTTCTCTCCCCGAATTCAAGCATGCCGATAACGCCCAGGCTTATCTCGACAAGGCCGCCGCCGAGCCTGGCGCCGTCAAAACCGCAAGCGGGCTGATCTATACCGAACTCCGGCCCGGCACGGGCGCCTCTCCCAAATCGTCCGACACCGTGAAGGTCCACTATCGCGGAACGCTCACCGACGGCACCGAATTCGACAGCTCTTACAAACGCAACGAGCCCACCGAATTTCCGCTCGACCACGTCATTCCGTGCTGGACCGAAGGCGTGCAGCGCATGAAGGTCGGGGGAAAGTCGCGGCTGGTATGCCCTTCGAGCATCGCCTATGGTGACGGGGGGCGGCCCCCCGTAATTCCCGGTGGCGCGACCCTCGTATTCGAAATCGAGCTCTTATCCGTCAACGGCGCCTGAACTCACTCCGATTTCTCAAAACGGCGTGAGCCGGGGCGGCCGCGCATCCGGCTCCAGCAGCCACGCCTGCCGATCCGGATAATACCGGCGCAGCACCGCATCATCCTCTGCACCGAGATCAATCGCCCACACCACGCGCGAACCATCGATATCGGCGGCATTGCGGATCCATTCGCTGGCCCCGTGAGCCTGGCTGTAGCGAACAAAGACCAGCTGCTTACCCGGCGCGCGAGCCAGACGGCCGTTGATATCCATGCGCGCGTCGGGAGAGCTGGAATTGACGGAATCCCAGCTCTCGTTCCCATTCATCGCCATCGGCAGACTCCCCTTGCCGGCCAGATAGCTGCCATACCAGAACACAAAGTGACCAAAGCAGAGAATCAGAATCAGAGCGGCGGCTTCCTCGCCAACGGAAAAGCCGCGGACTCTGAGCCGGCTTAGCTGCTCCAGACCCTTGACGCTCACCAGCACAAACAGACACGTCGCCGCCGCGATGTAATGCGGATAGAAATACGGATAGAAGGTGTCGGCCAGCCACAAGAGCGCCAGCGCGGCGAAAACAACAAGAAACCGATACTGTCGCAGAGCCGGTAAGAACGCCGCCACCGCGAAATAGAGTGGAGCGAGAAAAAAGAATCGATAGAAGCGCACACGCTCGCCCAGACGCTCGAAATAGGTTCGGAACGTATCGGTATCCTTGCCGTGAACCGCAACCTGAGCATCATAGTCGACCTGCTGTTCCACACTGAGCGGGCGATGCGGAACGGGATTCGCCTGAAACGTGAACGTAGTCGGCACGCCATATTGATCGCGGCTCAGTTGATAAGGCAGTTGCGTCCAGCTTCCTGTGACCTGCTTATTCTGAACCAGCGTCAGGCCGACTGCAGGCGCCAGCGCCACTGCCCCAATGACGAGCGCACGGGGTGGCACGAAAAACAGAAGCACAACCGCGCAGAGGACCATGAACTCGAACGGGCGCGTCAGAAGCTGCAGACCCAGTCCGATTCCCAGCAGCACGGCGTCCCTGGTACGGTGCCTTTTATCTGGAACTCCGCGGCGTAACCGAGGCAGTGCCCCAAACACCAGGCATCCGGCAAGCCCCGAAACCGCTCCGCCCCAGTAAGTGTTCATCCACGGGCTCAGCGGGCCAAATTCTATCGCCGCCAGCAGTCCGCCGGCGAGCGCCCATAGCGGATCAACCCAGCCCCGCAGCATCCAGTAGCAGCCGGCGCACAGCAATCCTTCCGACAGCAGCACGCCGGCCCAGGGAAGCCGGAACACAACTTGACCAAACGCCAGCGCCAACCCCTGCCCGAGCGGATAAATCGAACTGTAAGAAGGCTCCTGCACCACGAACACCGCTTCGAAGAAACGATGCAGATGGTGCGCAGCATTCGCCAGACGCAAGTGGGCCAGCGTATCGCCGAGCAGCAGGTAGCTGAAATCGTCCGCGACGGTCGGAATGGGAACGGGATGATTTGCGAGCAATCCGAGCCGCAGCACAATCGGCAACGCGGCCAACAGCGCCATGCAGACAACCGTACGTTCTGAGATTCTGCGAGCAAACGTCACGATCGGACGGCGCGCAACAAGAAGAGTCGCCAGCATCGCCGCCAGCGCCAATGCGACGAAATCGCCGGCGCCGAACCCCAGAGGGTTCTCCATCGGCAGCAGGAAACGAAGGAAAGGAACCGAAGCCATCGGGCGAAGACTTCATTTTCACAGAACGGTGCCGCACCCCGGTGATATCCTCAGGGCAAGGCCGTGCGTATCAATATTCGAAACGCGTCGTGGGTGGTCGCTTGCGCGCTGGCCTTTCTCGGAAGCCTCTACGCCTTTCAAAAGCCCTTCCGCCAGTACGAAGGCGTCGAATACTCGACCTTCGAAACTCCCCCCGATGCTCTGGAAAAGACCGAGTTCCAGTTTGGGCGCCTCATGTTTCCGGGCGGATGGAACGACGGCTATCGCGGTCGCTTCGATGGCGATTACCGCCTCGGTCTCTCTCTCTGGACTCAGGACTATCCTCGCGCCGACCGGCACTTCTCTCAAGCTGTCCGTCGTCTCACCCGTATCCATGTGCGGTCTGCGGAGCAACCGATCAATCTGGACGAGAACGAAGAATTCGATCTTCCCTGGGTCTACGCCGTTCAGGTAGGTGAATGGGGGCTCACTCCGAAGCAGGGCAAGGAACTCCGCGAGTATCTCCTGCGCGGCGGCTTCTTCATGGCCGACGATTTTCATGGCAATGAGGAGCGCCAGGTATTCGAAGACTCGATGAAGCTCGTCTTTCCCGACCGTCCCATCGTGGAGGTGCCCGACGACGATCCGATCTTTCACGTGGTTTACGACCTGAAGGACCGGTTCCAGGTTCCCGGTCAGGCCCACCTGCGACAGGGTTGCAAGAACTGCGAAGAAGGAGGCCGCGGGGCCCACTGGCGCGGCATCTATGACGATAAGGGCCGCGTGATGATCGCGATCTCCTACAATTCCGACTTGGGAGACGCCTGGGAGTGGGCCGACGATCCGTACTACCCGGAAAGGGCCTCCTCCCTCGCCATCCGGATCGGCATCAATTACATCGTCTACTCAATGACCCACTGACCGAATTAGCGCGAACCGGCCCGGGGGCCCGCGCGTAATTCCCTGTGACATGCGAATTCTGCTTTGCGTCTGGGTCGCTTTCCCCATCGCCCTCGCCGCTCAGACCAGCGGCACCTGCGCAAATCCGCTCGAAGCTGCGGCAATACCCGATCGTGAGATCGCGATGACTCTCCGTTCCGGTGAAGTCGACATCACCGGTCGGGACGCTCCGGGTCTCCGCGTGTCATGCATCCTTGACGATCCGGGCTACGGCGGCAGACTCGCGAACGATGTCAGGATCACTTTCGCGGCAGGTCACCTTACGATTCGTGGCGGGCCGGACGAGGGTGTGCATTTCCGGATCGAAGTCCCGCGTTCGACGAACCTTGTCGTTCACTGTTCGGCGGGTGACATGAACATCTCAGGCATTAGAGGCGACAAGGACATCGCGCTGAACGCGGGCAACATGACGATTGAGGTGGGAAATTCCGCCTATTACAGGCGCGTGGAAGCGTCGGTACTCGCCGGTAACCTGAACGCGGCTGTGTTTGGCGCCGTGAAAGACGGCCTGTTCCGCAGTTTCAGGACGGATAGCGCGCACGGGCGTTATCGCCTGCACGCGCAACTGCTCGCGGGCAATCTCGCTCTGAAATAAGAATCTGCCGAAGATTGGCGCGTCAATTGCTTAAAGGGAAAGCGGGAGGAAACGGAAATGTTGCATTGGTCACTGACCTTTTTGATTATTGCCTTGATCGCCGGCGCCTTGGGATTTTTCGGAGTTGCAGGTGCTGCCGCGGGTATCGCGAAGATCCTGTTCTTCGTATTCCTCGTGGTCTGGCTGATCACGTTCTTTACGAGTAGACGCTCTATATAGCGCGTCCGCGCTGCATGGTGTATTCAAGGATGCAGGCGCCAGCCTGTATCCTGCCGGCGGCGGCAAATTACTGAACGAGGCTTATTGAATAAAGCCGACGGGATGAACCAAGAAGTGTGAATCGATGCGCGTCTGAATCAGACGCGCCGTCTTTTCGATCGCCTCGGGAAGTCCGATGTCCTGCATAGGCACACCCAGAAACTCTCCGCTGATCTTGTCGTATTCAACCACTCTGAATCTGAGGCTGAACGGGTCCACCGCGCCTGCGGCGAGAGCCTCGTTGCGGATGGCGGCCATATCCGGCAGTTGCGTCGAATGTTCCATCTACACATAAGGTGCTCAACGTGGTCGGAGCGTTGCACAATATTTTTTATGGAGACCATAAAGGTACTATCTTTGGCGGGATGACATCATGAATCGTGAAGTTTGAGGCCGAACTTGTCGAAATTCTTCCGCATGATCTTCCGCTGCGGGATCTGGTGATTCAAAAGGCCTCCGGGCATCTTGAACGCATCGTCGCGGCCAACGAATATATGAATCTCACCCGCATCACGACTCCACGTGAAGCCGCAATCAAACACGTACTTGATTCCTTGATCCCCTGGCGCCTGCTTGCCGATGCCCGGAAGGTTCTTGACGCCGGAACGGGACCTGGTTTTCCCGGAATTCCGCTGGCCATTGTGCTCCCCGAGACCCGCTTTCTGCTTGCTGAATCCATTCAGAAGAAGGCGAGATTTGTCGACTCCGTTCTCACGCAGCTCGGATTATCAAACGCGTCGATCTCTGCTGAACGAGCGGAAGAACTCGGCCGCGATGGCGGTATCGACATAATAACCGCGCGGGCGCTTGCGCCCATCACCCGAGTATTGGCACTCTTCGCGAAACAACTGAAGTCGGGCGCGAAGATTCTTCTCTACAAAGGTCCCGACGCGGAACGCGAAATTGCGGATTCCGGGAAAGAAGCGGCCAGATTGGGGGTGGGCATGAAAGTCGTGATGCGCTACGATCTGCCGGATGCGATGGGAAGCCGCGTTGTCGTGGAAATAGTGAAGCGGACGGGCTAATTCAAACCGGGCGGGACCGGCTTCGCAGCGGCCTTCGCGGTCACCTGTTTGGGCGCGTCGAAGTGGCTCAGTGACTGCGAGTATTGCGCAAGGCCTTTATACAAAGCCTCCGCGACCTTCTGCCGGTATTCGGGCTTTCCCAGATTGGATTCGTCCCTGCTGTTGCTCAAAAAGCCGATCTCCGCCAGCACCGACGGCATGGAAGCTCCAATCAGGACCACGAAAGGCGCGCGCTTGACGCCCCGATTATGCGCCGCGACATTCGACCGCTCGGCCTGAAGGTCTATCGAGTTCTGAACGTCCTGTGCGAAAGTCCGCGACTCCTCGATCTTGTCGTTGAGTGTGATGGATTGAATCAGATCCTTCAGATCTCCCACGGTCTTATCCGAACCTGCGTTCTCGCGAGCCGCGACATCGAGCGCTCCGGGTGACGTGCTGAAGTTCAGGTAGAACGTTTCTGTCCCGGCCACCTCGGGCGCGGGAGAAGAGTTCGCGTGAATCGAGAGAAACAGATCCGCTTTATTGTCGTTCGCGATTTTCGTGCGTTCCTGCAGAGGGATAAACGTGTCGTCGGACCGTGTAAGCACCACTTCGGCGCTCATCCGCTGCCGAACCAGCGTTGCCAGCCGCAGCGCGACATCCAGAACGATATCTTTCTCAAGCACGCCATGCGGCCCGATCGTTCCATCGTCATGCCCGCCGTGCCCGGCATCGATCACGATCCGGTTCACCTTCAAACCCAGCGCCCGCGTGAGCGACCGCGACGGGTTCTCGGAGGCCAGCGGTGTTGCCTCGGCTATCTCCGGCTGCGTGCTTTCCGGCCGCGCGGTTTCCTGTCGTACCGGCTCTGGATGCACGGGCTCCTGATGCACGCTTTCCGGCCTGACGGCAAATGTCGTCCGGGGCGGCGGAACCACGAGTGCGGACGTGCCGCGAACATGCGCAGGAGGCTTCACGGTAAGCGACAGCGAGTCGGGCAAATATACCGAGGGAAAGAATGCGAGGCCCGGAAACAGAGGTGGATTTTCCACCATAGCGACCTGTACCCTCCGCGAGGCGGGAGGATATACGAACGGGCGGCGGGGCGAGGTCGATTCGGCTGTTGATGGCAACGGCTCCGGCACGGCGAGGCGGCCCGTTTCTGAAGAAACCGGACGGCTTGTCCCCGAATGACCCTGAGCAGGATAAGGCGGAGGCGCATAAACAGGAGGAAGGTGAGTATGGACCGTGTACACGGTCTCGGCTCTCTCCGTTTCCGCTGGTGGTTTTGCCTCGTGGCCCGCCACGCGAATCGGGCGCAACTCTACGACCAGGCGATCGGGCGCGTCTAGTTGAGTGACTTTGAAATCGGCTGGGCCCGCCAGATCGAAAACAATGCGCGTCGTGCCTGGCGAAGTCTCCGCCACGCGCACCTTGCTGAGAAGTCGATCGCCGACCTGATGCGTAGCCAGCCGCCGCTTCTCGATCCACGGCCGCGAGTGCAGAATATCGAGGAAGAGACGATCGGGATTATGTGCGCGATCCGACCGGTACTCAAACGGACCGGTGGTCTCGATAATGACGCGGGTGGAATCGGAGTGTGACCAGGACCGAACGCTTGTAACCTGAATTAGGCCGGTATTTGCGGCGGCCAGAGCGGGCAGGAGTCCAACAATCACCGCCGCCCGGGGAAAACGCCACACCATAAAATTCTACCGTGAATCACGGAGTTCGGTAATAGATTCGGCCGTCTGAGCCTATCGACGTCTGTATGGGCTGGAATGTTTCGCCCTGATTATTCGAAACAACGCTTGTCGCGGCGATCGCAGGCGTCTGCCGGGCCGCCTCAAGATTTTTTGCTACCTGAACTACGTAACTCTGAGTCTCTGCGAAAGGAGGGATGCCGTGATACTTGTCGACGGCCGCTTCGCCCGCGTTGTAGGCTGCAATCGCCTTAGCATAATCGCCCTGATAATAATCGAGCAGAAACTTAAGATAACGGACGCCGCCTTGAATGTTTTCCTCGGGATCGAAGGCGTCGGAGACTCCGAAACGCTTCGCCGTCGCAGGAATCAGCTGCATGATTCCCATTGCCCCTTTGGGGGAAACGGCATCCGGGTTGTAATTGCTTTCCGCGCGAATTACGGATTGAACCAGGGGAGTTTCTACACCCTCGCGCACCGCAATCCGGCTCACCATGTCTTTCAGTTGCGCTTCGTCTTGCGCCGACTGAGCTTTCGAAACGACCCGGGGCGCCGCGACAAAGGTTCTGACCAGCCGTCCGGTCGCCGCGTCAGCCTGGACAACGCTCCGAACGCGATCTTGATGCGCAGCGCCCGGAGTTGCCGCAAAGGCCGGACCAATCAGCATAAGTCCGCTCCACACGAGTGTGGAACCCCGGCGCACGTAACTATGGCGCACAAAGCGCAGGCGCGCACTCATAAAGATTGATATTAGCATTTGGGTGATGTGGCAGCTGCAGATGTGCCACCTGCAGATGTGCCACCTGCAAAGTCGCCGGCCTGAACATGGCACACTCGGCCCTTCCGGGCACGCGGCTACATCACGCGCTTGATATAGGTGTCGCGCGGTAGTCCCGAGTCAACTGCGCGCTTCCGCAGCTCTTCAGCCTGATCCTCTGAAAGGTTCTGTCCCAACACGACATAGTAATGGGTTTGGTCCGTCTGTGGCTGGAACACCCCTATCTTGAAATTCGGCCATCGTCTCATCATGTCGCGCATTCGTTTCTCCGCAGGTTCGCGCGAGAAATATGCGGCCACAATTACCGACCACCCATCCGCTTTCCTTCCACGTGCGCGAGGCACTTCGGTGCGTTGTTCAGGTTTGGGTGCCGGGGCCTGTACCTCTGGGGTCGCTGTAGGGCCAGCTGTTTGCGTGTCCGGAGTTCGCGGCGGCGCCGCTGCGGGCGAAACCGCTGCCGGCGGAACCACCGCGGGCGAAACCGCCTCGGCCGGCGCCGTATCCCTCTTCCGCATTACTGCCGACAAAACCACGATAAGAATCAGCGCCGCGATCGCGGCGTAAATCCACTTCGGGATGCTCGTCCTGGCATGAGCTTCGTCGGGACCGTCCCGTTCCGGTCGTACCGTCGGATACGCCTCGACAGCCGGCGCCTTTTCCACCAACCGCTCACGTGCGGGCAGAACAGGTTCGCCCGCCCGTCCTTTTAACGTTGCCTCCACCTGTTCCGCGGTCCACCTCCTGGCGGGATCCGGGTCGAGACAGTGCCGGACAATATCGGGGAAAGGGTTGGGCGCCTTCCGCAAAATCTCGAGTTCCGGCTGTCCGTTTCCATTCGGGACTTGTTGCGTCAGAGCCTGAACAATCAGTACTCCCAGCGCTTTCATATCCTCCGCGGTCGATCCGCCGTCGTTCACTCGAACCGCATTGTCACTCGAAAGTTTCAGCCGGTCCTGAACAGCCAGAACGTTGGATGGGCTCAAACGCGAATGTGCGTAACCCTTCCTGTGCAGATACTGCAGCGCTGCCACAGCGGGCTCGACCAGTTCGCGCGTTTCATCGCCTGTAAGTGCTCGTTCCGCCAGAACGCCATTCAGCGATTCATCAGCCCGCTCCATGACCACGTAAACAACTGGCGCGCCGTTCAGCATCGAGGACCCGGCTGCATATATCTTCAGCAGGTTCGGGTGCTCCAGTTCCATCGCGTTCCGCCATCGTTCCAGTAGTTCGTCTGAACCTGGCGCCTCATACTCGCGGATTTTAATCACCGCCGGCAGCCCGTCTGCACCGAACTCCGTTTTGTAAACGGTGCTTCGGATCGAGCGCTTGATTAACGCGCCCAGCCGGTACGCCCCGTCGACGATCTCATCATTTCGGGACAGGAATTCATTCACCATTCCTGACCTCCTGCGGCTGTTGAAGGCTGGTGGCTATTTCGACTTTGCCCTTGAACATTGCGCCGCTTTCGATAACGATGCCGCCCGTCCTGACATCGCCTGTCAGTTGTCCCGTTGCCCGAATGGATGTCCTTTCGGTTGATTCCACATTGCCGGTCACGATTCCGTGGATATCGACCTCCCGTGCTTTCACGTTTGCGACAACTTTTCCGTGTGGCCCGATCATGAGTCTGTAGTTTTTTACATCGAGGTCGCCCTCAATCTCGCCATCGAGGAATACGTCGTTCTCGCTATGCAAACTGCCCTTGATAATCATTCCTTGTCCGATGACCACAGGGGCTTCGTTGCTGGTGCCTGGTTTTACAGTTTGGATCACTATAATGCCTTTCTTATGAATGAATTAACTAAAGAACGTGTTTGCGCGCACGGAGCAGAACTCCAATGTCAGATCATTCGCGCCAGGCGCAACAGCGCTCGACTGCGAAAAAGCTGTCAGGTTTGTGAGCAGTTACTTTGCCAGTGGCACAAAAATACCGTAGCGAATAACCCCTTGGCCGAACGTATCCAGAGTTGGCTCCGCAAGGCCCTTGCGACGCTCCGTTTTCGCAGACGAGGTTCGATCTCTGGTGGCCGATCTCGCGTTGGTTACAGCGACGTTCAGCCTGCGACGAATGCCGGCCGTTGGAGGACCCGCCTGGAAAGAACTTCGTCCGCCGCCTCTTCGCCAGGCAGGCGCAAACCATGCCCAGGGGTCTCGGTCCACCGCCGATCAGAATTAGTGCTATGGTTGAGGTGCATTTGACAGTCCCCTCAGTTTAGGCGAGCTTTGTCAGCCTACCCGAATTGTTCGCTCTCAAATCAGAAGGAATATCAATGAAAAACATTTTCGTCGGGAACCTGAGTTTCGGGTCTACCGAGCAGGATATCCGTTCGCTCTTTGAGACTTACGGCACAGTTGACCGGGTGAGTATCGTAACGGATCGCGAAACAGGACAACCACGCGGTTTTGGATTTGTCGAGATGGGCGACGACGGTGAAGGCGACAGAGCCATCAACGGCGTGAACGGCCACGAGGTCGGTGGCAGAGCCCTGAACGTCAATGAAGCCCGCCCGAAAACCGCTGGCGGTGGTGGCCGGGGCTTTGGGAGTGGTGGCGGCCGCACTTCCCGCTGGTAAGTCGTCAACTCGCCTCTTGTCAAATCGGGTGGCCGCGCTTTCGTGATGCTCCACGAAGCGTGACCACCTTTGCCGCCATATTGGGGACGAATCAATGAAAACAGCAGTTATTCTCGATAGTGAGTTCGACAGCACTCATCCCATGGAGGCGGTTTTAAATCGCCGCGGATTTGTCGTCCTGCGCGCTGGTACTATCGCAGAAACGCTTGTCAGGTTAAAGAGCGCCGACGCTCCCGTTGATCTGGTTATCGTAGAAGCGCCTCTCAGCGGCAGTACATCGCAGACCGGAGCTGCGGTTCAGATTCATGGGTCCTCTCCGGAAATTCCGATCCTGCTGGTCTCAGATCTGCC